>Ga0068707_1000501_pt1 | contig 25543 bp, 26 predicted proteins | sample YNPNPMetaG_FD_66600 | JGI IMG/M metagenome (GOLD analysis project Ga0068707, IMG submission 66600) | Anoxygenic and chlorotrophic microbial mat microbial communities from Yellowstone National Park, USA - YNP NP MetaG | ecosystem: Environmental > Aquatic > Thermal springs > Hot (42-90C) >... | reverse complement strand
TTCGTTGCACCCGTCCTTCGGGACGGGTGAGGATTGAAACAGGTATGAAGATATTCGACATCCAGAAGCAGAAGATATGGTATGAAACACTGGTGGACTACATCCACTCCACAGGAGTACTTCCAGCAGATATACATGTTCGGCAGCGGATTGCTTCTACGTTGCATAACGGGCCGGGCGCTCCTACATTCGAGCTCCCTGCATTCCATCAGTGGAGCCCCATTGACATCAGTATGGTATATGAGCGTATATTGTGGGATCTGGATGTTTATATCCGTGCAGTAGAAAACATCGATACCTCGATGGTATCTGTACTGGAGCGCTCGATACAGATGCTACAAATACAGCAGGGCAGGCTGGAGAAGAAGCTGAAGGTGCTGAGCTCTCGGCTTCAAGCGCAAACACGATGGACGTTCTATGATACCTTCGATACGATGAAAACTATCGATATGAACAACACCTCAGCCCTGATCAACACCGTTGCCGGCAACGTGACACTGCCCATCAAGATAGATCTGGCCGTAAGTAGCCGGATGTTGGTGGACCGCACAGATACCACACCGGACAACCATGTGCATATCGTTGAGATAGAAACAGACGGCTCCGATGCAGTGGATGTTACAGTAGACTACCCTTCCAGGGTAGAGGTGTATCTAATGGAGAATATATGGGTTCTGGCAGCTACCGGCCATGTCACAGGCAGCGGCAAGATCTACCACGGCGCAGGGAATAAGATACGTGTTATTGCCCGGAGTATACACGGGAAGCCCAACCTGAAGGTGCACCCGCTACGCAGGCGCTACCTGGAGAGGGCAACGGTACAGTCTAAGCCGTTTAATCTATCCGATGTGCCTGAATACCCCGGCTCCTTCACATATATCAACGTGGAGCTCTCCGCCAATATACCGGCATCTACCGAGGTACAGAAGGAGCTTCTGCTCTATTATACAGATGACATCGAAGACGAGACCCCGGTATCGGTTCCCTTGCCTTTTGGCATCGGACGTTCCACAAGAGAGTTGGAAGTAAGCAACTACTCCATGACAAGTGATGGGGTGTATCGCCTGAACACGGAATCGATGGATGGGCGGGCACCCTATTCCTCGGTGTATGCAGGAGCGGATGGGTACCTGGTATATGCCAAACACCACCACGTAGGGCCCAGCGAACTCACGATGAGCCAAATGTCCGACGAAATGAGAGGCGCCCCTCCGGGGCCATCGACATTTGAGACGGAGCAGATGATGGGGTTCTGTAGACCACAGGAGCTGCCTGTGGTTCGCAAATACGTCTCCAGCATTAGCTCCTATTACTATCAGCCCGATAATGTTCCTGGCGAGGCCCCTCCGGAACCGACTTTTGTGTACCTTCTCAATGCTAAACTTCCCTCAAATGAGGTCCTACAGATGCACGGGCTACTTATCGGAGGCGATGGCGTTCAGTACAGCAGCTCGTCCTCTACTCTGGCATGTCTGGAGCCCGGCTGGGCCGTGCGATATTCTACCAGTGTCTATAGCGATTCCGATATATCGGCTACACTGTCTCTGGTAGTGGTGGCTCCAAATGGGCACAATCCGGTAGATGTAGGGATGTGGGTGAACGGTACTCCGCAAATATCCATATTCGGCAATAACATCTCCTTCATCCACAGGAAGGTTAGCTCCTACCTGCACGCCGGCTGGAATCGGATAGATGTGGTACTGTACGTTGATTATCTCAGCCTCAAAATCCCCAGTATCCTGGGGCTTAGCGGCGGAGTATTGGTAGGGTGGTCTATCCCAAGCGGTCTGACAATTCGGGCGGTACCGGATAAGCTACGCAAGGTGAATGCATTCTATTTGCGAACTGCCGTTCCTCTAGGCAGGATGGATGTATGGGCGCCTTCCCCCGATAACAACTACATTGAGATAGCCAGGCCATATCCATCCAGAGCGCTGGGTAGTATCCGCACACAACCGATGCCGTACAAAATCGCCACACGTACCACGTCCGGTATTGCACCGAAGCATGCAGTATACCGATTGACGCTGCTCACCAGAGATACTTCCGTCACCCCTGTTGTTGACGATTGCAGGATAGAGGTGTATGACATTGAGTGACGTTAATATCCGTGCAAGGATCGCCTTACAACCTGAAACCAAACAGTATTCGCTGAGCGCCGGTACTACCGAGCTGCCATTGACGGCAGATATGTCTGTGCTGGCTGCTTCCAGCCAGCTCTTCCAATGCCGATTCCGTATCTCTATGGTGTTGGAAGACTCCGTTACCCTTATGCTCAAACTTGGAAACAGCAACCTGCTCTCCAACAATGTATCTGTGAGTCCTTCAGCCGGTGGCTTCGTGGAGGTAGAGGCGGACGGCAACCTGCTGGAACCGTACTGCGGACAGAGCAATGTATCGCTCACACTGGCGGTTACCACCAGCACCAACCAGGTGATAACTACTCATGGGGTCTGGCTGGATACCTATGGCATGGGCCCCGAGCTAGTAGCCCCTACTACTGGTATACATGGTGTATCAGGCGTTCAGGTATCGCGGTGCCGGTACCGAGGCGCCAGGTTCAGCGAGCCCTTCTCGCTACTACTGGAAACCGGAATACGAGAGATGGCAGCCCAGAAGGAACGATGGCCAGTTAGGGTAACCATCCCTGATCTGGTGCTGAGTAACATGGCAGCAGAGGAGTTTGTGTCGATACTGTCTTCCTATTACCTGTGGAGGAGGTTACAGGAATCATGAAGATAATCCGTTCGCATATACTCAATGAACAGATTTACGATGAGAAGATAGCGCCTGGGTCGCGGGCCAGTAGTAACGCCCTGAACCGGCTGATCAGCCAGTTCGCCGAAGACCTGAACCAGCTTCGGGATACCGCCAGCAGATACATCGATGCGAGGGCGTTGTTGGATGAGGCTATCGTCGCATCCAGTGCTGTCCAGCAGCAGCAGCTGAATGCGTTGATGGATGTGTTGAATACACTGACGTCGGGATACAGCGAACCGATGGTGGATTTCCACTGGTCTCCTGCATATGCCAGTGGCTGGTCTCTGAATGTATCCGAAGCGGAGCATAGCAGCCTGTTTGGGCAGATAACCCTTCCCATCAGTATGTCCACCTCGGTCATCAGACCCGGCGGTGTTAGCGTCGGCTGGTCCAGCGTTCAGGGGTACAACCCCACCGATCTGGAGGTTTCTACCAGCGTCTCCATCGGAGGGGTTGACGAACGTGGCGACATGGAGAATATTACAGATGGAGATATGACAACAGCGTGGATTACCAGGCTGCCAGCAGGAACGAGAACCGTAGCGGTCGATTGCCAAGTTGCCATGACGGCAGGGGATACCGTTGCAAACTGCGCAAGCTGTGTGCTGTTTCCTGCAGGTAATATGAACCTAGTAGGCGCCTATGTGCGTCAATCTAACGGGCAGTGGACATCGCTCGACCTCAGTATCTTGCCACGCTCTGCAGGCAGTTTCGTTTCCACCGTGGGAGCATTCCGGCTGTGGTGGAATCCGATACTGACAGGTCCGGTAGGTGCGGTACGCTTCTTGTTCTCGCCGGTAAACTACAATACGACTAACCTGTTCGGACTGGTGGATGTGGACGTGCGTTCCGTGCGGTTCGAGCGTTCCGGCAGGTTTACCGCAGTGTTCCTGCAGTTGGGCGACCGGGTCGTACGCGCCGTTACCCTTCTCGGTCTGAACACGGGTTACTGCACATACGGGATAGAGTCCACCAACAGGATTGGTGTTTCCCTGAGTGCCGGCTCATCATTCGTCTCACCGGTACTTAATGGCATGAGAATATTGGTGCAGTAGGCGTTATATTTCTATGGTATGAGCAGAAGGAAACAGCACGGTGATAGTAAGTGGCTCTTCATGCCCAACGCGCTGAGGGAATACATGAAGCCACTGATCCGGCGAGAGGTATGGGACAGCGGTCCGCCCGCCATTCCGCATAAGATCGCTACGCCCAGGCGTATCATGTTGTCGCACACGGGGACGATTATCGGTACTGCACCATCGTCGATTAAACAACTGGATCTGTATCGGGTAATTCCTTATCTGCAGTCGACTCTATACCCAGACAGACAATCTCGGCACCACATCCTGATCACCGTTAGCGGTCTTGTGGTGGAGATGCAGTCCGGTACGTTCGATGCCATGTTGCACTATATGGCACCTACGGTACCCAGCAGACCCTTCGGCATGGGCATCTATCGTGTCGATGTGGTTTTGGAAGGGGATATCCTCCGATCATGGCCGAACAAGGAGCAGGAGTCTGCACTGGCTTCGGTGCTGGCCCTATACGCTCTTATGTCCCCACACAAGTGGCTCAAGCTGCGCACCTATATCGATCCGGCACTGAAGCCGGACAAATACGCTGCGGAGGATAGCCTTGCAACCAGCATCGATAAACTGCGCGAGATGGTCGCCAGGAAGTTGGAGAGATACCGAAACTACACGGAGATAGGAAATGAACAGATTATCGGTACGCTTTAAGTTCTCCCATCCGATATGGGACAAGTGGACGTTGACTCCACTCGCAGCCTGCATTCGCTGGTCCGCGGAGTTCGAGCGCCGTGTGCGCGGCTGGGATGTCCCGAGAATCACCATTAACGGAGGAGATGGAGAGGACACGCTTCTGGACCTGGACGATGTGCTGCAGGTATCGGAGATGGAGCACCGGCTGGCGGCACAGACCGCCATGCTAAAGCTGCGCCTACCCGACAGCCAGTACTGGCCGCCGCCAGAGGTACTGCCAGCCATCCCGCGTTCCCACCGCAAGATTGTGGCTGTAAACGATGAGATCTACGGGATACTGAGGGGCATTCCGGAATGGTGTAGACGCCACGGGTACGAGTACCGCAAGTGGTCAGACATCGATGTCGGTTGGCTCGGCGCGGACTGGGTGATAGGAACGGCACACCACTACATGTTTCCTCTTGGTGTATACGGCACGCCATGCGCGACCATCGACACGGCGCCTGTTGCGCCGGTGTGGCAATTTCCAGCAGTTGCTCGATATAACATTAATGCAGAGACTCCGGAGGAGGAGTTCATGCAGGTAGCAACCGCTATCATCCCCGGAATGGAAACTCATTTCCGGGAGTGGTATCAATTTAGAGGGAGCGAATAAGATGCAAGAGTCTTATAGAGATATCGAGATGGCGGTGGCGGTGCCTGGTATCGCTAACGCTGTCGTAGAAATACACAGGGAAGACAAGCTTACAAAAGAACTTGCCCAGGACTCTATGCGCAAGCTGGCCTGGGTACTGGTGGAGGTACTATCAGTAGGGAACGTCATCCTCCTGCTGGCAGAGTTGCAGCGTGCCATTCAGATGGAGGCTGCCAGGTTATTGATGGACGAAGCGGAAGCGCAGAACAAGGCGCTCTATCTGCTAATCCGTCCTGGATCCGGCGCTGTGGAGTACTCGATGGGTCCAGATGACGATGACGGTGATCGAGGAGATGCTGCAGGGGACATGTACGAGATAGATAATGCCGATTATGATGACGAAGAATACGAAGACGAGGAATAAGGTACGTAACCGTAGAGGAGAGCGAGGGTCTTGACATGAACAACATCACTAAGGTACAATACATTTGTCCAAATCCTGCCTGTGAGAGCAGGAAACACTCGTCCAAATCGAAACACCCCCTTGCCGGGAGGTTCTTGCGGTTAGAAGAGGTTGAGCTGGACAGCGGTGGTAAGGAGATAGCGAAGCGGGTAGTTTATCAGTGCCGGGTTTGTGGGCACATTTTCTCCCCCGTGTGAGATACCTACATGGCTTCTCAGTCCATAGGATACCGCTTCGAGCGAGAGATCCGCGCCAGCGCCAACAGACTGCCCGGGGTTATGCTATACAAGGTGAGGAACACACCGGGCAAACGTAACCCGTCCGGTATTGGGCACATTGACTATGTGGGTCATATCTGGGGAAGTGCTGTAGCCCTGGAGCTGAAGGCGACGGCTGGAGAACGGTTCCGGTTGTCGTCTGTGAGGGATTCGCAGCGCTCTGAGTTGACGAACCACTGGAAGTATGGGGCGTTGTCCTTCCTTCTGGTCAGGTTTTGGTTGGGTGGCAAGCCGGCAGTGCTGGCAATCCCCGATCCGTTGCTGGAATCCTTCTGCGACAGGGGTACCGGTTCGCTGTCCCTGCCACAACTGGCTGACGAATGGCAGGGTCTATTGCTTCCCCGATTAGCAGCATCTACTACCCGGGTAAGGAGTGTCCTGTGGGACCTGGGTTGGTTAGAGCAGATATATCTCAACTATACCCATACGCTGTCAGGAGGAAGGTATGAGCTGCGCCCCAAGTCGAAGTGACAGTGTTTATGAAACCCTGGTGGAGAGGTCTCGCAACGGAGACCTCGAAGCGCAAGAGAGGCTGATTGAGGTGAGCGAACGTGTCCGGCTGGATGTAATCTCCAGGTATGCGGCAAGATCCAGGCACTTCATCGATTGGGATACTCGTGAAGACATGAAGCAAGAGATGCTGCTGGCGCTACTCCGCTGTATCCACTCCTACGATCCTTCCAGAAACGTCACCTTCGTTACGTACTACTATGCCAGTGCCTGCCGTGCCTGCGCCGATGTGCTGAGCAAACGCAAGATATGCGATTCCATCAACGAGGAAGACCCCAAAACGGGCAGGCCTCTGCTGGATACGGTGCCCAGCTACAACAGCTTATCCGAGATGAAGGTCGTCGACCTGATGGATGCGATAGAGCGAGAGGCGAGGTCCAGAGGCGACGAGTACGTCTGTTTCATTCATCTGCTGGCAGAAGGTATGGATCCCAAGGAGGCTTGTCGTATCGCCGGACTGAACTATACGACGGCGATGCACTGGAAGAACAGGCTTTACAAGAGGCTGATGTACAACAAGATAGCGTGCCGCTAGCTCTTATTTTACATGGTGGCGGTACTAATTAGTATGAGAAGACTGTTGTTGGAGGTACCGCTACCGTGTTCATTCCCTACGAGATGCGTGGCCGTCTGTACCCCGGCCATTTGAGTGCGCGTTGCGTGGACTATTCCCCCTGCGAGTTATGTACCGGCTGTCGGCGCTACGACGGCGCCAGTATGGTATGCCGTATCTGCGAGAGCGGACATAAGGAGAAGCTGATCTGCAAGCACTCCGAACGGCAATGGCAGGCAATCCGCAAGATCAGCACCGCGCTTAAACGCCCCATGGTAGACCTTAACCTGAAGCCAGGCACGGGGCAGGTTGTGGAGATCCCCACGGATGACCCCGCAACCAATCTTGGGGAGGAGTTGAAGGAGCTTATCCGAGAAACTCCCTCTCGTTCGGGTGTGCAGCCCAATCTCCTACAGCAGAAAATAGAGAAGGCAGAAGAGAGCTGATGCATAATGGACGGTGCAGAGCAGGTCAATGATGAGATCAACACACTGGTTCATCTATACAGACAAGGAGATACCGATGCAGCGCAGAAGCTGCTGGATAGGTTCCACCCTCTGATGGTCTCCTACTTCCGATTCGCAACGAGTGGTGCTCTCAACCGCAGCGATGCCATCATGGTTGGGTTTGCGATGGTATACGGGCTACCGCCATCTTCCGGTGCTGCCGAACGTGGGGCTAGCATCATTGCCTCTAGATTGCGGCATGTGGACAGGGAGGACCTGTGGCAGGAGGCGGTATACTCTCTGCTCAGGGCAGCCAAAACCAGCTCCAATGTGCAATACGGGTTCCGGAGAAACTATGTGCGACAGCTGGCATACTACATGTCCCAGCGGTATAATCTCATACCATTCACCTCCATCATGGCACCACACAGAAACGATGGTGTCGTGGAGTATAACCATATAGATGGTGTCGGGAACGGTATCCATAAAAACTGCAAGGCACTGTGGGATAGTATGGCAATTCTCGGCGATTTATGGGTGGCAGGCCTGGACTGCTCCTGGCCATTCGACACACTCACAGAGCATGAACGCCTGATACTCAAGTTGAAATATGTGGATGGGCTGGGAGACGACGATATTGCAGCTATATTCTCCGACACTCCGGAGAACATCCGCAAGACGAGGCTGTCGATAGTGCGTCATCTTCGTGCCGTCATCAACGAGGCGCAGAGCAGGTAGTTATCTCCCTGTACATCTCCTGGATACGGCTCTGCTGTCTCCTGCTTGGGTGGAAGCCTATTGTTTCCGATAGCAGGCGTTTGGCTATGGGCGATGCCAGCATCAAACCCTGAACCGTTTCAACGCTGTACCCTTGAGGATGACGTATGACGGCCTCTACCAGTGACGGTACCAGGCGGCTGGGACGTATCATACCCGAATACTGAATCATCATCCACGCCAATGCCATACGTTCCTCAACCTGGAGCTCCTCACCCGCAGTTCTCCGATCAACCTCTTCCAGAGCGGTCTGTAGCGCAGCTTCAACCTCCTGCTTCTTCTCAGACATTGTTTGCTGGCCCCCTTCTCATTAAGAATATCCGTTACTGCCTGGAGCGTTCTGTGTGTGTGTTCCAGACGCTGTAGCTGCCAATGCACGTTCAATTCCTTGGATGAGTATACCCTCGAATTCTTCACGTCCTACCTCCAATAGAAGATCATCCGGTGCAATTCTACTCCTACCAACAGTGGAACTACGCCCGACTGGAAGATCTATCGGCAATGCTACTATACCATATTTGTGGAACTCACTGCAAATCCTTGCTTGTGCTCTCTGTATCGCCGGATTGGGTTCCTTGTCGAACAGGATGAACGGTTGCAGGTTCCGCTCCCTGCAGATCTGTACCACCTGCTTGTGCGCCCTGTCTACACCCGGTATGGATATGGTGCCCAGTCCAGCCAGGTAGTGCAGCAATCCGGCCTTGATCTCGCCCTCCACAATAATCGCCATGGTAGCGTCTTCCGACAGGAACGGATAGGCCTCCGAGCCCCAACCCGGAGGGGAGGCATACCTGGTCGGATCGTCGCTGTGGATAGCTCTGCTACTGAAATGGATTACCTTCCCATCGACAATATACGGTATGACCATCCGATGGGGCTTCAGGGCAGAGCACGGTTCCATGTGCTGCCCTCGCCACCGGCCCAGACCGGATATCGCTATCTCACTCGTCGACGCCTCTTGCAGGATATGCCTCCATAAAACAGTAGAGGAACATAAGCGCATGCTATAGCATACCCGCTTCCCTGTTAATCCCACTGTGTGCAGATTCCTGCTTTTGATGTAAGAGATCGTTTCGTGGTCGATTAACCCCAGATAGGGATACGTATCCAGTATATGCTGTAGAATACGCAACCCCAGGCGTTTGTTCGTCTCTACATCGGTATTATCGGCATTTTCGAAGGTCGACACAATACCGTTTTTCGCCTGCGGCTCCCTTCTGGGATCGTAGCCCATCTCCTTCAGGGCTGCCATGATGCTGTTGAAGGAACAGCCAGCGAAGCACTTCAAGAGCAACCGCCCAGAAGGAGATACCTTGATGGAGAGGGATGGATTGGAGTCTGCATGTGCAGGGCATCGGGTAAGCACATTACCGTTAACGCCCCGTTTCACCGGATAGCCCACGGAAATCAGGAAGTCGATCAGTTTGGCTGCCTCATCCATCGTCCAGATACTCCAGTTCGAAGTTCAGCGCTGTGATGGCTTCCCACATGGCGTATTTGCTGGTTATCTGTACTCCTTCGCAGGGCAGATCCAGTCGTTTCGCCTTAACGTATCGCTCGTTAATCCCATACCGGACCGGTACCAGGACGGTGGAGTCCACCATCCTGCCGATCCATATTACCAGACACGGTCGTTTGCCGATGGAGAACGCATACCGTAGCGTCTTATCCAGGTCGGATGTCTTCACCGTATAGCCAGTACCTCGGGTGGTTTTTACCTCAACTACCCAGTGTTTGGTATGGATGTCTCCTCTTCTGTTACCGGAGCCGCTACCTGGTGTAAGGGTGCCGTTCCATCGGCGCGACAATATCTGCTCAGGCGCATGCCATTCGGATCTATTCATCCGCGAATAGCTCCTCTAGACCCCACGTGTCGTTTGAGTCATCTGTGTTAACGGGTTCCTGGTAGGTCCGACCCGATTCCCGTACCACATGCATCTGTGGCGTTTGTGGCGCCGTAGTGGCACCTACCATCTTGCTGCCGTCGAATGCCAGTCGGCGTATGGTTGGCAGTACCTGTTCGTAAATGTCCAGATGCCATTTGAGCCGTTCCACAATCCATTCCACAGGAGACGCTACCCGTTTGGCTTCGGTGCGTTTGGCGTCTTGCGTTTTTGCCTCGCTGGCCTCATAGGCAGCGGCGGATATCTCCGTGAGGATGGATTTGGCAGAAGCTAACAGCTCGAGCGCGTTCAACTGCAGCCAGTGTATCCGATAGGTGAGCGCCATAGCAACATCTGGATTGGTCATGCCGGCACCGCAGATGTCCGACCACTCGTCAACAAACTTGCTATGCTCCTGCAGATAGACCGATAGCTGCGGCTGTAGCATCTTATCGATGGCGTTCTGAATGACCTGCTCGTATCTGCTGCGTATCTCCTGTGGTGTGTTCAGGTTGCTATAGAAATCAGATACCTTCATGTGTTTCCTCCTATACGACCGGACATCCGTTAACGCACTGCTCTTCATAGGTCGATACCGACCTGTTCCGGGCTGCCAGATAAGACTGGTAGCTGATGGCCTCAAATGGGCTCTGCGGACGGGTGCGCTCGAAGTAGAGGGTAATACCCTTCAGTTGCGGCATGTAGTTCTTCAGTAACTCCTTCAACCTGTCTGCAGTGACCACCTCGGGATTGGCGTTAATGGTAATGCTGACGGCATTGTCCGCATACTCCCGTTGCACCATCTCCTGTACCTTCAGGAAGTCCTCGACACTCAGCTGGAGTTGGCTCTCGATGAGGGAGATGGCTAACTCCCTGGCCTCTTCCATGCTGATGCCCTTCGTTTTGACGAAGTGATCCGCCACGCGCTGTACCATGGCGTCTTCGCAGGCGAACTCTACCACCGTAGTGTTGGGTTCGTTGATAGCCGGCTCCACGTGCAGATACTCTCCCGACTCCAGAATCCTCCGGAGCTCTTCGCTGGTGTTCTGGTAGCGGATCCTGCGGATGTAGAACGGCGCATACAGTGGCTGTATGCCGGACGTAACGCCGGGAATGGTGCTAATGGTGCCGGTAGGCGCTACGGTCGTCTTCTTGACCGGCTCCGGTATCCGCAGATGGTAAGCGTATTGCCGTGCCGCTTCTTCCACTACCGCGCGGAACCTGGCGAGCTGTTTGGCGATGGACTTGCTGCCGTGCGTGTCGGCTGCCTCGCTGAACCGAATGCCCTGCTTCACCAGCCACTCGTGGAATCCCAGGAAGCCTACACCGATGCGTCGGTTCCGAACCACATTCTCCCTCGTCAGCGGATCCGGCAGATTCGCAAACGTGGCTCTTATCAGGAAGCGGGTCATCAATCGGAAGCATTCTACAGGGTCCTCGGCAAACGCCAGATTGACATGACCCAGACAGCACACATCGAACGACTTCATGTCGGGGTAGCGCATCATCGGGATCTCGCCGCAGTTATGCGAAACCAGTCCGTTGGAGATATACTTGTGAATACCCGGTACCTGGCAATCGTAGACCTCAAATTCGCCTTCTACGGCGATGGTTTTCACCTGCTCTGTCCAAACGGGCGCCTTCAGCGTTGGTTTCTTGCCAGAAGCAACTACCTGCAGGTACCTGCCCAGCTGCTGGTACACCTTCCTGTCGATATGCATCCACCAGCTCCTGGTGCCGCGATTGTAGTGCATCCAGGAGGGGATACCCATCATGTTCAGCCATACCTTCTGTTGCTGGGCTTCTGCATCGTTGAGTATACGTACACCGTTATGTAGCTCCATAATGATTTCGCCATCGGCGTTTATCGTGCCGTCGTACTCAATGCGCTGCCCCAGCTGCTTGTAATGGCTCTCCAGTATGGGGTTCCATTCCCCACGTAAGATCACATGGTCGCCCGGCTGCAGCTTCTCTACCGTTCTCCAGACCTCTCCTTCGGCAGTGCTTACCAGCACCTTATGGTCTGCAGTGGCTCGCAGCACCGTACCCTGCTCGGTCTCTACACGAAACACCGGCTTGACACCTGTTGAGAAGAATCCGTTACTCGGATAAGCCTTACCGCTGTAATAGGTGACGAACGGTTTGCCTATCAACTCACGGACAGTAGCCATGCCTTCTTCGGTAAGTATCAGGGTGTCGTCGGTGACGCATGGGTTGGTAGAGAAGAACTCAGCACCGATGGTCTCGTCGGCTTCGCAAGCGGATGCGTTGATCATTCCGGGCTCTCCGTTCTCCATCATGCCCTCTACTACATGCGACAACACATCGTTTGCCCATCCGTGGTGCGGGTGCCGTTTGGACCGCAACGCCCGGAAGAACTCGTCATCGACAACCACAGAGATATTGGTGGTCCAGTGCAGACGGTAGTCGCTCTTGCAGTGGATGAATCCGAAGATATCCTCATCCAGCCAGTGCTTCATGGACATTCTGGCGCTGCGCCTGGTACCGCCAGCGATGACAGCTTCGGCGATGTAGTGGTCCAACGTCATCATGTCCAGTCCGGACAGCTTCTGTCCGACCCGATCGGCAAGAAGCTGCGCCACCTTCTTCAGCATCACAACCAGCGCCGTCGGGCCGGATGCCTTGCCACCGAACTTCTTGATCTTGGCACCGTGTTCCCGGACACGAGAGACATCGACCATGAAGCGAACCAAGCCCCTGCGGGAGAAGGCCAGCTTCAACACCATCTCCAGAGCCTCTGCCCAGCCTTCGCGGCTATCCTCTACTTGAAGGTACCGCACCGGCACGTCGTCCTCGGGATCTGCGATGAACCCACCGTTGGCGCCGGGAAACTGGTGCGAGTAGCGCTTGCTGAGCAGGTCGCAGAACTTCTCTTCCAACAATCCGTAGGACTTGTCTACAGGGAACTCGTAGTCCGGATGGTCTGGTCGGCAGACTGCATGGATCTCTACCACCGTGTCCGGTTTCCAGTGCCCCTGCGGATGGTCCGGGTTGGAATGAATGAACCGATCGGAGTAGTTGGCTCCGACACCACCGCCCTCCATGAGACGCATGAAGGTATAGGTGAAATGCTTATGGAACTCTTCGGTGAAATCCGCCACGAAGCAGTTGTTGATGAACTGTCGGTCGTCCCCGATACCGGTTGCCCACAGATGCCTTCCGGCAGGAAGGATCTGCATGGTTACCATCAGCTCATAGAGTTTCTGCGGCTCTTCCGGCTCGATGAACCGGTCCTCCACAAGGCTACAGTTGCCGTTGACCACTCGCGCGCAGATGTCGTACCAGTCTTCCTGACTGCCGTCCATCTTCTCACGAGCGTACTTGTCTCTGACGTTATACAAGCCCAACGGGCCGAACAGATTGTCTGCCAGTTTCTTATCCCGAGCAGACTTGATGTGTTCCTGTGTGATGTATGTTCTCATGTCGCTGAACCCTCCAGGCAAATATCAGTTTGGATACTCTAATTGGTCTGGGAATACGATGCCGATGGCGCTCTCCAGCTCGTTGCTGGAATAGCTGGCTGCAGTCGGTTTGCCACATACCGCGCGGTAGTAGACCCTGCGGGGCACGTGCAGCTCCGACTCGAATTGCTTCTGTATCTGGTTGGAGAGGAACCGTTTGATGTAGGGCACGAACTTGCCGCTGCGTGTGCGGTCGTATCGTCGGAGTAACGTCACAAACGCTACCTTCGCGTAGATGATGCAATCGTCCAGCTCTACCAATCTACTACAGTACCGTCTGTGATACTCATGTGCAGCCTTGACGATGAGCGGGTCGAATATCTTCAGTAACTGTTCTTCGTAGGAACCTCCGTGTTGCCTTGCGAGGTCTACGACCATCTCAATCTGCTCGTAATTCAACGCTCATCACCGCCTCCAGAAGAAGGTGCCGGACGCCAGGGCGACGCCCGGCACTGTAACCGAACCGAATGAACCGAATAATCCAAGAGGGTGTTGGGTTCGTCCTGTATATACGTTATATGCGGTAACGAGGGAAAATTGCCTATGCTATACCAGGCGGCGGAGGGAGAGCAACGTTCTGACAAGAGCAGACCGTGCCTTACATGCCAGGCTAACTGCGCCGGATGCCCTACAGACATTGGTTCTCAGTACCAGTATCAGCACGACGTCCAGCCCGAGTTTAGCGGTTGTGCGTACCAGCTCTCTTCTGGTTCCTGGCGGGAGAGAATCGTAATAGCGTTTAGCGTCTCGTAGCGCTGCTCGAAGATGTGGTAATCGAGTTGGTCTAGAGGCATCTCTCGTTCCGCTTCCCAGTACTCGGCGATGCTGAATGCCTTGTGCTGTTCCGCTGCACTCAGACCTTCCAGGAGTATCGGCGCTGCGTGCATGGTCGGGTTCCGCTGTGCCTGAGACATCGCCCACAGCGCCGTCAAGAACTGCTCTAATGTCAGGCTCCTGCATGGCATGTACCTCATTGCGATGGCGGTGAGTAGTCTATCCAGATATCCAGGCCGTTTGGATTGCTCCCGTTTGATTAGCCTGTAGTCCCTGTCAATGATTTGAACACACAGTGCCGACAGTCCCAGAACGAGCTGCAGGGGGTGTTGCCAGCGTACCGAGATAGCCAGTGGTGATAGGTAGAGGTCGCTCTCCAGCACACCAACCAAAACAACACTGCCCTGTGGTGGTACTGACAGGAACTGCTTCGGGGGAGGGGATGCCAGTACCGGCGTCGGCCATGGGCTGCGTAGCACCACCCGAATATTGTCGTCCTGGACATAGACGTGCATCGGCATACCCAAACGCGGACCGCTCTTGGTGTTCACTACCCCGGTATGGGATGTACGAAATAGGATGCGCCTATCTCCAAGAGGAACCGCAGAGATGTCCATTTCGCATTGTGCACTACTGCCCTTACCGATGGTGAAGTGTCCCTGTGGCAGGTACGCAGCGTGTGAGATGAAATCACCGGAGATGGTGATTCGGCAGGAGTGCTTGATCAGGTTTCTGAGCACCTCCAGCTGGTTCTGAAACTCCCCGTAGTTCTCTGCCACTTCCATGGTGAGTGGTATCAGCGAGGAACGACGCCCAGTAGACAGGAAATACTCCATAGCGTCTACCGCAGATAATAGGTACGAAACATCTTCCGATTCCGGAATGATGCGTACCCTGGCAGACAGCACCCGTTCTAACAGGTGTCGCATGGTGTCTATCTTCTCAAACGCCTCTGGCTCGCTTAAGGGCTGTACCATCTCCGACAGTCGTCTCAAGGCGATACCGTTTGTCAGCTGTTCCGCCAGTACCTTCAGTAACAGCTTATAGGAGGCATTCCTGTCTATACGGCATACGCCGTTCGTTACGTGCTCTACGAGACGATCGTACTCCAGTGTTGTCGGGTTGATCTGCTGTGCATAGTCCAATGGCAGGCTCCTGGCGCTCTCCCTGATAGCATCAGCCAGCTCGAAGTTCAGGCGCCATCTATGCGGTAATACCTCTACCCACGTGTCGGAAACACGGGCAAGTCCTCTGTCTATCAGGAAATCGATCCATGTGTGTATCGTACGTTCTAGATGCCTGTTACGTGCAGACATTGGATGTAGGGTGGCTTCATATGGCGCATAGACGTGTGTATGCCCATACTGTGCGCCTAAACGCACCTGATAAGTTGTATCGGACATGCTACTACTCGCGTCCTCCTTCCGCCAACGCTTGCAGTCCACGATCGATGATCTCTTCAGTCGTATATTCCGATACAGGGTATTTCTCCACCTGCGCCCGTACGAACTCCGCCCATCGCTCCTCGAGAGTTTTCGTTTTGCCGGAGAAGATGGATTGAATTCCTGCCCGCTCTTCTGCTTCCCTGTCTCGAATGCGATCGATTAGCAGTATAGCACATTTATCTCGTAGAAGTTTCTGTGCTTGCCGGGACAGATCGTATATCCTGTCCCTGGTCTGTATGGTGTACCTTATCCTCAGTTTGACAACGGCTTCACGGATAGCCTCTTCGTTGTCGGCTATCTGTTCTATCTGCGACTCGTCTTCGATGTTATAGGAGATATGTCTGCGACCGGGTACGGGTACCAGTTTATGCTGCAGTTGGTTACCGGATAGGTCGGCAAGCACATACCCCTTCGGCTCGTCAGATGTGGGGAATGAGGTGTTCTCCAGTGAGCCGCAGTAGATTTCGTTGGGATTCATGACGGTATAGTCATGATAATGCCCCCACGCGATGTAATGCCATTCCGATGGGTCGTAGTATCCCGGATGGACATACCAGGTCATGTCCATGTAACCGGTCATCTGGGCAACCATGTCCTGGAGTCCGTGGATGGCCAGGATGTTGTAGTCGGCGCCCGGTTTGGGCGTCACTATCGGCGACTCCGGTTTTTCCAGGTAGGTGGAAGGGCTGTGAGATGATGGAATGGTGCCCAAACACACCTTCTTGTCTCCGATATAGAACGTGATTACCTCCGGATGGAACACATGCACCCGCAGACTGGGTACCGCTTCACGGAGTATCAGCAGCACGTGTGCTCTGTCGTCCGGAGTCTTGGGCGTGTCGTGGTTGCCGCCGATAGCGACGATAGTGGTCTCGTTCTGTAGAGAGGCAGCGAGCCGCTTCGTGATCTGTATCGCCTTCTGGATACTGTGCCGTGGAATCAGCGGCGAGTCGAACATATCGCCAGCAATGATGACCATGTCCGGCTTCTGCTCGATGATAGCGTTGACGGCGTGGTCGAACGCTGCCAGCATATCCTGCTCGCGGAGGTTCATACCACGCCGTTCTACGCTATATTGCCTCAGCCCGAGGTGCAGGTCGGCAAGATGTGCGATCTTCACCGCTCTGTCTCTCAGGCAAACGGATCCGAGTCCATATCGGCAAACGGATCCCCTTCGATGGCCTCGGGCCCCGTATCCGTTGGCTCACTGATCACTGCACGGTCCTGCACATACACCTTGGTGCCGGTTGCTACTGCCTTCATCTTCTTCTGCTGCGACACCACCACCGGCTCGGCAGGCGCTTCCTCTGCTACCACCTCGGCATCAACAGCTGCGGCTTCATCGGCAGCGTTGGTGCGGTTGTTCGGATGGCGGCGTAAGAGACGGATAGCCGACCGACCAGCGGGGTAGAGTTGTAGAGTGACTGCAGGGGTACCGTCGTTACGGACCCAGGGGAACACGTCGAAGTAGTTGGAGTTGATCACGATGGTGTCGTACCTTCCGAGCCTGGATGCCCGTTCGATCAGCCCGGTGTCGTCAGTGCGGATATTGGCGACGATGTTGATGGGTTTGCGCTGCGGCTGCTCCTCCCGATCGGTGGACGTGAAGCAGCGCAACGTGTAGTAGTTGGAGCTTCCACGTGGCTCTTGCAGCACGTCGCCGACGAGACACGTGATGATGATGTTCCGGAAATCCATAGTCGATTACCTCCTTATTGGTTGATAGTGTGGTGTGATTGGGAAGGGGCAGGGTATTGCCTGCCCCTGGTGGGCTACTCCTCGAGCAACTCATCGGTGGAATAGCCCAGGAAGTTGAGGGCACGACCGACGGCGCCGGTTTCGGCAGCCTCCAGGTAGTTACCCGGCCGGTCTTGTGCCCGTACCATCTTGTGGCCGGTAGCCAGCACACGTCCCTGTTCGTCACGGATTTCGGCGCGGAAGATGGCGAAGTTCTCGCCAACCTTCTGCGCTTCCGTCACGATGGTCCAGTCCGGGTGGTCTTCACGGAACTCGGTCACGCGCTTCTGTACCGTCATGTACAGACTGCCACCCTGAACGCGCACCACTCCAGGCTGCGTTGGCTGCTGGGCACGGGGTACCTGCCCTGTCGTTGCCGGCTTCGTCGCAGCCGGTGCTGCCGGCTTCTGCGCCTGTACGGGTTGACTTGTCGTCATTGGTATCACCTCCCTTGCTTGTTGGATTGAAGGTCTTCGTTGATCAGAGAGTTATAACGCTGCACTTCTGTGTCAACGGAAATCGGGACAACGGTATTGGAGTACGGTATGTATCGGAAGAAGAGCCTACCGTCGAAATCACTCACCTTGCTCTTCTTCCATATCCATGCCAGTACGGGAATGTATATCGTTTTGCCCTGGCTTCCGGAATGCGCGTAGAGATCCAGGTGCGGAGGTAGCGGTTCGGCTAGAGAGGCATTCTCCGCACCGCCCTTCTCCTTCGATTCGTTGTAGATGAAGGTTACTACCTTCGCGAAGTACTTGATCACACTCCCACCGTATACGTCATCGATACTCGGGTTCTTCCAGTTGACGTCCTTCCTCAGGTGTGCGGTGGCCAGTATCCGTACGTTGTGCTGGTTCGCCAGTACCGATAGCCGCTGCACGACGTAGCGCTGGATATCCAGCTCGTCTCCAGGCACACGTGCACCTACCTCATTCAAGCTGTCCAGCAGTACCAACAGCGGCCCGTCGTGCCGGTTGCGGAACTCCAGCACTATCTGTGATATCGCTTCGATAGTGGGGATACCCGCACCTCTGTCAGAGACGGATTCGGGAATGATATCACCGGCATCGAGGATGTATAACCTACCGTCCAGCGCCGATAGACGGCGGTATGTCTGATATATCGCCGACCAGACTGTTGGGTTCTCCTTCTTGGTTCTGTGTTCGAACAGGACGTCGTTTATCCTGGCACAGGAAACGGCTGCTACGTACCGACTGACCCTGTTCCGCTTGTCGTCATCTAAACTGAAGTCCAGTACGACCATGTCGGGATTGGTTTCCATCAGCGCCAACGCGAGGTTGGTGACGGTGCTGGACTTGCCGTGGTTTGCCTGACCGGCAACGATTACCATACCGTTGACCCAGCCCCTTAGCGCATCCGCTACCATCCACCAATCCGGAGGGAGTGCCAGGGGCTGGTTCTCGTCGCTCATGTTGACGTTGTGGATGGCGATGAGCGTTTCCTTCAGGCTCTTCAGTTCTGGCATCTACATATCCTCCCTTCGGTTGATGGCCAGCTCAAACGGCGTCAGCATAGAATGGCCTCCGTGCTCTATCGCCGAGAGCAATAGACGCGCAGGGAGCTGGTTGATACGGTGGTTCAACGAACCCAGCGTCGTCTTGCGATAGGATTCCGTTAGGGAGATATAGTCTACCGCCTGTGCTTCCATCAGGTACAGGTGTAGCAAATAGGAGTGGCTGATAGGGACTCCCCAGATCCTTTTGTCAGTATCTTCGTCAGTATTTTCGTCGGATGGAGGGTTGGGTAGGTAACGGACGGATGGAGGGTTGGATGATGGATGGTCGGGTAGGTAGCGGACGAACCAGTTGGGATCGGTTGTCTGTGGATAGGTATCTACCTCTAGCCCCGCCAGTCTGTTTATGATGAGTTTGGTCCAGTAGATCGAGCGAGCTACCAGGGGTGCTCTGGCATCGACGACGCAGGCGGTGTTGTGCAGGCTCCGCTCCAGTTCCTCGTTTCTAGGCTCTGCGCCGAGGTTTTTCGACTCTGTGCCGAGGTTCTTCGTCAGATGGTTAATAGCTGCGGTAAGGCTACGCTTGCCATTCGTATCGCCAAACGTTCTGGATAGTAGATAGGCCTCGACAAGTCGATGTAATGGCACATGGAATCGCCTACCCTGTGGCCTTACACCGATACCGACATCTGGAAGGGTAATACAGCTGGTTACGGCAGGTATCTTGCTCAGCGCAGTGCGTATGTTGCGTTTGGTCTGGTTGTCGTCTAGAGTAAACCCAATGGAGTACAGGGATATCACCGCCCTGACCAGTGCCAGCTGGATCTCCTTGTGGTTCGGTGGAAGCTCCAGCTCCCCCTTGTCGGGAATGTAGTGTTTTGCGCCAAGTAGGCTGCTGACGGTACGGGCAAGATTAGGGGAGTGCAATACCTCCTGTATGGTTTTCATTGCCGTATCTCCTGTACTCAAGATGGATGGGGCCAGGTACCTGGCCCCATCGTGTGGTTGGAGGTGCGTTCGGTATGCCGATCACTGTACCATCTGTGACGTGGGCACAATGATTGGCTTGCTGCTTTTGGCGCGTTCGAAAACCTCCAGGGCGATCAGGAAGGCTGCGACGAGCTCAACCAGAGATGGCGTGCGCATGAACAGGTCGGGAGGAATACCCATACGCTGTAGCGCCGTCTCCAAGCCCTGGTTGCTGTAGTGCTGTAATACCCGTTCGGTAATGGCACGGATGGCGCCGATGAGTTGGAACCCCTGTACCTGGTCTGAGGAGATGACTGCAATCGTCTTCTTAATGTTGTCCCATTCCGCAGCCAGGGCTTCGTCCATACCTTCTAGTGCCCGCAAATCGAGGTTACGCACCGCAGCAGCCAGGTTGGGCTCGGTATACACCATTACCGGGAGCTGCCGACTCTGCAGGAGCTGCTGCAACGATACCGCTAGAGCCAGCACGTACTCCTGGGGCACCTCTACCTGCTCTTGCGGCACGTCAAACTCCTCCAGCTTCAGCTCCGGCGTCTGTGGCGTGGGCTCTTCCTTGCTCGTTCTGCTGGTTTTGTTGGTCTGTTCCTTCGGCATAAGGCTCAGCTCCTGATGTGGTATTTCGTTTCCATACTATGTTATAGCAACTGAATCTGGGATTGTGCCATCTCTGCCTCAAAATCGCAGGTATCTACTTCCAGCACATCCACAGGAGTGGTGTACGGTTTTCCGTGGCGTACAATAGCAGCTGCCTTGTGCATGACGCTCTGCATGTGCTGCTTCATGCGCAGCGCCCTGGTCTCGTCTCCATGCGAATGCAACACCGCTGCTGGATGGTATGTCTGAAGAACAAACCCAAACGGTGCGACGTTGGCAATAGTATCGGAGAGCCATGAGGGTTTGTTCTTACCGGTGATAGCAGCAACGGCAACGCGACCTAACGCTACTGTTACCAGTGGGTTCAGGATAAGAGCCTCTGCTCTCAGCATGAGTAGGAGGTCCTCGGTGATCTTCGGATCCGTATTGCCGTTGGACTTATCGATGACCAGTCGGTGTACGTTGGAGATGGCGCACGGAATACCGCCCACGCCGGTGACCTCGCTCCACGACGCCCGTACCAGACCGGCGTTGCGCATCAGCTCGTACAGCAGTGTCCCAGCATTACGAACGCTGGTTTGGTTTACCAGCTGTAGGTTCTCGCGACGTGCCCTGTCGGATGGTTTGGGCTCACAGCGCGGTCCCAGGCCCGGTCTAGCACTGGCAGAAGCTAACAGGTGCCGGTAACAGCTCTTCAGCATTTCGCAGCTCCCGCACCTGCCACTGACGATGGTAATCAGGTCTGCTAACGGTCTACCGCAGGCTATCTCCGCATACGCCGGTGCCTCTCCAACGATGAGTATCTTCGCACCGGGCGTGTAGTCGATCATGCTCGGATACCATCGATCGCTGTAGGGAACACCATACTCGCGTTCGTGCGAGTAAAACAATGCGGTCAGTGTACGCACTGCCTTCAACGGAGACTCCACGAGTAACCGCTCGTCCTGTACGTCTGCCTTCCCTTCCAGGATCATGTTGGCAAGTCTATCGAATCTATCGATAACGGATTCCGCCTTCTCGATAGCGGCACCAGGCATCCTGGCCGACTTCATTTCCAGTACCTTGCGTAACTGACTGCCGGCCATCCGTATCCGGATGGCCGCTGCTTGTGCGAGTGCTGTGGCGTATCCTTCATTCACGTCGATTCCTAACACAGCTCCAGCTCCACCTCCTGTTCTGTATCTCGGTATGCAGAACCCAGCGCTTCGGTGACCTCGTCATCTCTATCATCGTGCAGCGCCATACCACCGCGTATCTTCTCGTACAGCTCGGCAACGAGGCTGTCCCACTTGCCTTCGGTGACCGTTCTGGCGATGAAGGCGTTCTTGCCGGGCACGGAAATACCACCGTAAGTGTAGACGGCACCCCTCTGAGTAACGAGCCCGTTCTGTACCGCCGCGTTCAGGATGGATGTCCAGTTCTCAAAACCGTAGCCGTAAATGACACGATACGAGGTCTTATAACCGCGACGCATGCCCAGTACGGTGTTGTTCTTGACGATATGTACCTCCACTTCCTGCCCGATAGGCTGGTTCTTGTCCGCCCAGGACAGGTCCGGGAAGCCAGGAATGGTTTCCAGGCCTTCGAAATCGGAACGCTTGAGCGACTTACTGCGCGAGGTGAACAGCTCGATACGCAACTTGGGCCAGTACTCCGGCGCCTTGCCGCCGGTGGATTTCATCGGCATTGGCACGCCGGTTTGGCTGATCTGCTCCCTGCCTTGATTGGTCACTACCAGCGCCGTATCATCCAGTAGACGTCGTGCGATCATGTACTTGAAGGTTTTGTGCGATAGCAGCGCATGAGCCCCGACGGTAGCGCCCTCCATACCCGAAGACTGGATACTGCGCACCTCCTTGGCAGGCAATAACCCAGCCAGCGAATCCACCACGACCACATCCACAGGCACTTCAGCCGTTCGCAGCGCTTCCATGAGGTCGATGAGCGCGTTCAGGGTCTGTTCGCCGTGCTCCGATTGCCGAATCACCAGCAAACTATCCTTCGGGATACCGAACATGTCCAGCGTGGTCTCCGGCAGATCGCCTTCGGTCATGAGGTAGACACACACCGCCTTCGGGTTGTTCTTGATGGCGTTTGCGACGATGGACAGCGCCAGACTGGTCTTGCCTGCGCCGGGACTACCGTATATCTCAGTGGCGTACCCTGTAGGAACACCGCCCCCGAGTACGGAGTCCAGGGCGAAACAGCCTGTGGGTATCCATCGGCGTTTGATGTACACGTCGGCTTCGCTGGCCTTGAAGACCAACCCACTGCCGAACTTCTTGCTGATGTTGGCGATGGCACGCTCCACTGCCTTGATTTTGCTCTCAGTGTCTCCCATACCGAAACCTCCTTATTTGCTCCAGTTCTTGCTAACGTTAATCTCTACAGTTGTGGGTACTTCGGTAAGCCCCGCCAGCTGGCTGCCACGTACCATGCTGTCCAGCAGGTAATGGGCTGCACGGTGCGCATGGTGTTCCTTAACCTGTACGACGATTTCATCGTGTACCGTCAAGATGGGATACTCGGTTTCGATATCGATGTCCGGATCTGAGACTAGCTTGCGGTGCAGTAGCACCAGTGCGATTTTGGTAGCGTCGGCATTGACGGATTGAATGGTGGCATTGACCATTTCCCTGCCGATACGCTCCTGCTCTTCCCGATACCTGGTGTTCTCGACGCCATACCCGGCAGTCATGGTTTTGAGATCCGGCAGCACGACCCACCGTCTCCTGCCGAATGGAGTGCGCACATAGCCATGTGTCAGCGCCTGTTGTTTGGTACGTTCGATATACTCCCTCAGTCTTGGGAAGTTGTCGAAGTAGCGCTTGAGCAGTGCCCTGGCCTCTTCGATGGTGACGGGTATACCGAAGTCTACCAATAGCCGTTGGGATAGGGACTCTTCTTGCATTCCGTAGAGAACGCCGAAGGAGATCACCTTCGCCTGCGTTCGCTCCGCCTTGGTGATCTCCGCTTGTGGCTTGTCGAAGATCATGGATGCGTTCAATCGGTGCAGGTCGTTGTTTGCCAGCTCCTCCAGTAACCTGCGAATCTCCTCATCTTCACAGTTCTCGATTCGTTCATGTTCGTAGATGGCGATACCCAGCTCCTGTAGCCGCCGACGGAGCTGCTCGCGGATCTCCGCTTCTCGTTTGTAAACGGCAATCATGCGCTCCTCGCCGGCTAACTGGGCTGCTACCCGTAACTCGTACTGGCTATAGTCTGCGGTAATCAACAGGTACCCCGGTGGAGCGATCACCACGTCCCGCATATTAATGCCCAACTCGTCGTTGGGCCTGGGCACGTTCTGCATGTTGGGGTTGGTGGAGCTGAACCTGCCGGTGTCGGTTCTGGTCTGTAAGAACGTGGTGTATATCTTGTTCGCGGTTTCGGTACGCTCCTTCCATGGCTTGATGAAGCCGCTCAATACCTTGGAGATCGGTCTGTATCGCAACAGGGCATTGCATATCTTCTCCGCCAGCACGATCTGTCTCAGGTGCGGATAGGTGCGCACTTCTCCGAGCCGGCAGGCGTTGACGAAGATGCCTAACTGCTGCGCTCCGGTGTTGCGTACACCATAGCCCGTAATGACCTTGATGTAGTTGTTCCAGAAGCCGGCGCTCTCGAACAGGAACATCTCCTTGATGGGCATGCGCTTCACGGTGCCATTGCCGAGATTGCCATCGTAGATGTTCGTGTAGACATCTACTTCTGCGTTTGGGTTGTCGCGAAACAGGCGTACCGCCTGGCTCATTTTCAGGCCGTATCGCTCATGCAACAGCCGCTTGTACTCCTGCGAGATGTTCAGCTTACTCAGGAACTTGCGCTCTTCCGGTGTCAGTGCCGGCTCTACCGGATAGAGGTCGTTCAGCCTGCTGTTCGGAGGCCCAACAACGGTGAAGTGGTCCTGTGCCATCAGGTCCAGGATCTCTTCACGTTGTACTTGCAGCTGCTCCATCAACTGTTGTTCGTATTGGAGCAATAAATCGCGGTCGATGGTAATGCCGCGGGTGTTCATGTGTAGCACAACCGGCGTGAGCTCTATCTCCAGCTTCGCTACCTTCTCCAGTTCGTTCTCCTCTATTTCCTTCAGCAGCTGGTAGAAGAGCATCTCGGTAGCTACGACGTCCATAGCGGCGTAGCGCAACTCCTCTTCGGTAATCACCAAACCAAACGGCTTGCCGTAGAATGCACTGCGGATACCCTTGTCCAACAGGATATTGAAGTATCGGGCAACACCGTTTGCCAGCCCGAGACCGCGTACGGCGCCGCTGTCCTTCTCCTGTCCTTGCACCTTGCCAGCCTCCGATCTGCCTGCCAGCACCAGTCCGTAGAGCACCATCGTGTCGATAATTTTGGACGGTATACAGCCGCAGTAACGACGGAAGAACCTGGCGTCGTAGTTGGCGTTATGCATCACTACCGGACGACCTGAGTCCACAATGGTCTGGAGCCACCGTCCGGTATCGATATCGCTGAGGTAGTGCACGATAACCACACACATCTCCCGCGTTTTGATAGCCGTCAGGGCCACCTCGGCACGCTCGAAATGCTCCATACTGTCAATGCCGGCACCGGCAGGAGACCATGTCTCCAGGTCCACAACAACAGGACCCCGACCGGATTGCAGTTGCTGCTCTAACCAATGGAAATGTTCTTCCGAGTACACCGCCAGGAAGGTGCCTGGCGGGTACTCGATTTCCTGACCGGATGCGATGTCCGGCATGAGATGCATGTGGTTCTGCACTGTTCTCAACTGGCTACATCTCCTCTACGAGATCGTATTCGTCTGACTCTTCTTCGATGTAGTACTCTGCTTCGTTTTCAAATGGGTCTGTACCATCGACGTCCTGTTCGTCGGTGTCCTGTTCGTCGGATAGCAACTCGTCCTGCGCCTGCTCGTCTTCCATCAGGTGCCTCTTCAGCACCTCACGTACAGGTTCGGTACAGGTCTGTAGTGCCAGCACGAACTTGAAGTTGTTGTTCTCCCCGGTGAGCTGCAGGATGGTACTTACCCTT
>Ga0068707_1000499_pt1 | contig 25610 bp, 20 predicted proteins | sample YNPNPMetaG_FD_66600 | JGI IMG/M metagenome (GOLD analysis project Ga0068707, IMG submission 66600) | Anoxygenic and chlorotrophic microbial mat microbial communities from Yellowstone National Park, USA - YNP NP MetaG | ecosystem: Environmental > Aquatic > Thermal springs > Hot (42-90C) >... | reverse complement strand
AGGTTGATCACCTCGTCCGTAGGATAACGGCGCGGGCGCATAAACTCGTAGAGGGCCGAAAGATACGGCCCCGCCTCCATTTCGATATCGGTGTAGCCCGCCTCCAGGAAGCCCGCCATGTAAGCCTGATTCTGCAGGAAAGTGCCGCGTACCGTCAAGGCCCGCTGATTGTCGAGCACATCGCCATAAACCAGATAGGGCGCCACGTCCGCGGCGCGGAAGGCGTTGTTGATGATGAAGGTGTTCTGCGCGTGCTCATCGTAAATCACATTGGGAATCAGCACATCGCCAATCCGGCCATTGAGGGTGGCCGCCTTGCCGATGATGTAGACCCCGCGCAGGTCGGCCACGCTCGCCGCCACCTGGGAAAGCAGGTGATACGCGGCAAAGCCTAAGGGATAGTCAATATTCAAGATGACCGCGTTGCTCTGGCGGAGCCGCTCCAGGGGCAGGTCGCAAAGGCGGCTATCCATGCGCTGCGGATCCAAGCGCTGCAGGTCAATCACCTGTGCTTCCAGATCGAAAATCTGCACACTGGGGATGCGGGTGATGCCGAGCGCCTCCTCATCCTTTTGCCGCTCCTGCGCCAGGGCCTGTCCCTGCGGGAGGCCGAGGTATTTTTTGAGCGCGTAATAGAGAAAGTTCTCCCAATTGCTCGGCACCTCGCCACGCAAGATGCGCTGCGCTTCGGCATGCATCTGCGGCTCGGTTTCGGCGATGGCGGCCAGCAGCTTCTCACGATGCACCTGCGCGAAACCGGTGAGCATGTTGACCAGGCTGTGCGTGTTGCTGGAGACGAAGTAGAGCGGACGGCTGCCGATATCGAAGGGGACCTGGGCGCTCACATGCTCCCACCATCGCTGTGCCGCCTGCCGATAGGCGACGTAACTGCCCGAAAGCAGGCGGACGGCGAGGCGCTTGCGCTGGCGGGCGATCGCCCCCAGCCAGGCCGGCAGGGCCGCGCCCCACACCCGCACCAGCTTATCCCACTCCTCCGGCGTGAGCTGCAAGGCCTGACGCGCCGCCTCGCACAGGGCCGGGGCCAGCTCCTCGGTCGCGGGCCAGGTACTCAGGCGCTGCGCCAGTTCCCGATCGAGGTTCAACAGGGTGTGCATTTTATTCCACTCGATCTGCAGAGCCACCAGGATGGGAATGATGTCATCTATATCCGAAATACTGGCGATGTAAGCCGCCAGGGTTTCGCGCCCGTCGTAAAGCATCCGCCGCCGTCGTCCCGGCGCACTGACGCTCTGCCAGGCGGCTATATCAGGATACCCCAGGCGACAGAAGGTACTTTCGCTTTGCGCCAGGACGATCAGACGCACGTCGCGAATGCACGGCGGCAGGCGCAGGCTGCTGTAGATAAAGGCCGACATGTCCGGACGCAGGTCCTCCGCGCCCAGGTGCAGGGCCGGATGCATGGCCTTGTGCGTCTCTTCCAGGGTGCGGATTTGCACTTCCTGCGAAGTGCGCAGCAAGGAGTAATAGGTGCGCATGTAAAGCGTGATGTCCGGCGCAGCGGGCGGGGTCTGACGTTTCATACCTCAGGCTTCTCCCCGCGCAGCCCGTTCAACGGCCTGGATGATTTTGTAATACCCGGTGCAGCGGCACAGGTTACCACTCAGCGCGGCGACGATCTGCTCACGGCTGGGGCGCGGGACCTCCTCCAACAGTTTGGCGGCGCTCATGATGAAGCCGGGGGTGCAGAAACCGCACTGCACCGCATCTTCGGCGATGAAGGCCGCCTGCAGGGGATGCAGGCCGTCCGCGGGCGTCAGCCCCTCAATGGTGACGATGCTGGCCCCATGGGCGCGCGGGGCGGGCGTGAGACAGCCCAGCACGACCTGCCCATCCAGCCAGACGGTGCAGGCGCCGCATTCTCCTTCGCCGCAGCCCTCTTTGGTACCGGTCAGCCCCACATGATCCCGCAGCATTTGCAGCAGCGTCTTGCCGTTGGCCCCCTGCACCTCCACCGAACGGCCGTTCACCGTGCAGACAATGGACTCCGGTCCCGCGGCGTGATGCACCAGAGGCGGTCCGCTCAGGGCGGCGGATTGCCCTGTCCCGGCTCCCAGGCGGACAATGTGCTCCACAGCGGGCAGGCCCAGGCGTTCCCGGCCATCGCGCAGGGCCTCCAGCGCCTGTTGGGTCAGGGCGAAGACCTCTTCAGTGCGAAACCAGGCCGCACCACGAATATCATCAATGGGACGGGCGGCATGGGCAGCCCAGCGGGCCGCCGCCTCGATGCTTTCACGGGTGAGCGGACGGCCGTTCAGCTCCGCCTCGGCTTCGGGCGCGCGGATGATCGTAGGCGCCACGCTGCCTAAAGCGATGCGGCTTTCGCGCACGACCTCACCCGCAAAGTCCAGCACCAGCGCCAGATTGACCACGGCAATCGCCAGAGAGCGCCGCAGGCCGAGCTTGAGGTAGATGCCGCGCTGCGTGGGCTTGAGGGGTTTGAAGACGATTTCGCTGAGCCACTCATCCGGCTCCATCACGGTGCGCCGCACGCCGGTGTAGAACTCGCGCAGGGGGACGAAACGCTCCCCGCGTACCGAGCGCAGGGCTACCCGCGCATCCAGAGCCGTCAGGGCGGTGATGGTGTCGTTGGCCGGCGAGGCGGTCACCAGATTGCCCGCGATCGTGCCACGATTGCGCAAGGCCGGAGCGCCGACGCCCCAGCAGGCCTGCGCCAACGGCAGAGCATGGCTCTGCAAAATGGGGGAAGCGGCGGCCTGCGCATGAGTGACCAGGGGCCCAAGCCGGATCAGGCCGTCATCCCCCAGGCGAATAGCATCAAGGCCCGATACGCGCGTGATGTCAATCAAAACCGGCACCTGACGTCCCTTTTGCAGTTCCACGATGAGGTCGGTGCCGCCGGCGATCAGCCGTGCCTGCCCGCCATACTGAGCTAACAAGTGCGAAACATCTTCCGAAGTTGAAGGCTGATAGTATACATCCCACAAAGGCATGTTGGACGCTCCTTTCATGCTTTGAGCTACGGTGTTCCCACCGCGCTACAGTTGATTCAGGCGCTTTAAGTATAGCCAAAGCAGGTAAAAAAACAACACGGAGTTTTGGGGTACTGTTCAGCTTGACATCTTTAAGCCACGAACAAGATGAATCAATGCGGAAACTCTTTACAAAATAGCGCCCGGTTCACTCATTTTAGCATTTGATTGTAATTACCTACCCTGAATCGTTTGCAGATAATGTGGCGTAGGCTTTAGCCTGCGCATACAGGCGCTACAGGGGCATGCCTTCGCCGCGTCTTTGATAGCGCTTGCCAGGGAGCTCCCTGGTAGGTAGTTACATTTGATTTTCAAAATGAGTCTCAGGGTTTGAAGAGATCCGGGCGGGCATAGGGACGGGCGGGCATAGGGATGCCCGCCCTACGGTCCTACGGTACAAAGAACGTAGAGACGTTGCATGGCAACGCCTCTCCTCATGCTTAAAATCTGCTCAAAAAAAATAAGCGAACCGTGAGAAATAGACCTCGAAACCACGGATGTCTTCGAAATCGTGAAGCCTTCGTGAACGGTCTGCCCAACACCAGGATAGCTCATCACGAAAAATCCGCGTCCATTCGTTGCCTCCGTGTAACGGCTCAGCCGCCCACCGGCTGGCGACTGAAGGCCGGGGCGGCATAGGGATGCCGCCCTACAGGCTACAGGCGCTCGGAGGCAGAAAGCGGCGCGGTTTCAAAGGCCCGCCTGAGCCGTTACGCCTCCGTGCTCGTCCGTGTCCTATGAACCCCCACCCACCTGGGCTGAGCAGCTACAATTTTGCAGGTCTCCCTGCTCATGCCGACAAAACCTCCGCGTTCCGAGCGATGCCCGCTGTTACGGCTGGTCCAACCCAATGAAGAAGCTTAAGCGCCAACCGGTTGGGGTGGATTCGGCCAGAAGCAGGACGCGCCGGGGCCAGTTTTCCCAGCGGGTAGCCTGCAGGACGTAACGCCCCGCGCCCGTCGCCGTTACGGCGTAAGGGAGATAGCCTTCAGCCTGAGAGGCGCGGACAAGGGCCAGCACGTCCGCCGCCAGACCGGACGCGGGGAACCCCTGCGCCAGAACGTGCTGCACCTCGTCCGTCAGGCGCGCGGCGCGCTCCAGATGGCCGCTCTCAAACGCCTGCACCCCCTGCTTCAAGAGCAGTTCCAGGGTGATGGCTTCAGCGCTTTGCGGGGCGCGTAGAAAGTCCGTGGTCAGGCCACGCGCCTCCGCCGCCTGCGGGTCGTACAGGACGCCGGTGAGATAGTAAGCGACGGGATCATAAGCCTGCTGATAGGCGCGCATCGTATCCAACAGAGCCGTTTCGACGCGCAGGGCCAGGCCGGTGCGCGGGTCCGGTGGCTCCTTTTCCGCCCAGGCCCACCAGGCCTGCTCCAGCTCCTGGATGTCGCGATAGCCGAGCGCCTGCGCTCCCGCTGCCAGGCGCGCGCGCTCATCCCGGTCTTCCTGCGGCGCGGTGGCCACGCAAAAGGTGCGCAATCCAACCCGACCATGGACCGTATCCACAAAAGCGACCAGGGAGGCAGCTTCCAGGTAGCTGATTTCGTGCTGATGGCTGTAGAAGTCCTGGGTCAAGGTCTCCAGGGGGAGGTAAAGGGCCTCGGCACGCAGGGAGCTGAGCAGGAAGGTGTCCGGCTCCCGCCGATAGTGCCCGCCGGAGAGGTAGACGGCCAGGCCTTCCCGCACCAGGGTCAGGGCCTGATCACAACCCAACGCCGTATCCAGCCGATGGGTCAGTTCGTGACGCAGCACCAGGTCGAGTTGGGCCGGGGCATAGTTGCGATCTGTGTAGGTGATGGCCACCCAATCCGCCGTGGCGTAGCCCCCCTGCCCGTAGACACGGTCCATCAGGTAGATGTCCACCGGGGTCGTGAGGGTAACGCCCAGGTTGCCGCTGATGGTGAGATAAGCAGCCTGCGCCATGTCGCGGAGCACGTCCAGATCGCGTTCCGCGGCGCTCCCGCTGAGGTAGTGCAGGCGCACGCCGCTGGTTTCGGTCTGTAGCCAGCGCGCCTGACGTTCGTAGGCGGGGCGGGTGGACGCTTCGGCCAGGGTCACGGTGATAACGGTGGTCAGCGGTTCCGGTGGTGTGGCCTCTTCCGGCCAGGTCAGGGTCATGGTGATGGGGATGGCGCCCCGGTAGCCGCTGGTGTCCCACGCCCAGAGCCAACGCGCGCCCAGGTGCGATCCCAGCGCCCAGGTCCCGACAGCCACGTCACCTGGCCCCGTCGGCAGGGCCAGCGTGGCGGTGAGCGGATGAGGAGCGTCAGGTGGCAGCTCGATCCGCGCGTCGAAGGTGAGCACATCCCCGCTGATGGCCGGGGTGGGATAGTAAACCAGGACGACCCGAGCCGGCGCGGCTGTCACCGTCGGCGCCGGGCTTGAAGCGGCCGTTGGTAGCCCCGTCGGGCGGGAGTCTGGCGTCGCCGGCAGGGGCTGACAGGCCGCCAGCCATACTAAAAGCAGCCCCAACCCACTGCGCAAACGCGCCAGCCAATCTGGATGCCGGGCCATACTTTTTGCACCTCCTGACTTTGCCGGGAATGGACGTTTGCGTTTTCGTCCACGCCAGAGTATAACATAGTTCAGGATGGGGAGGGGAGAAGGGAGGAGAGCGGGAGAGCGGGAGAGCGGGAGAGCAGGAGAGCAGGAGAGCAGGAGAGCAGGAGAGCAGGAGAACGGGAGAACGGGAGAAACGGGGAAAAGGGTGCATAAAACGTAAAACGTGAAGGTATCGCTCGCAAGGTCTCTCTGATGGGTCAAGGAGCAAGTTTGAGACGCGAAACACAACAGTGTGCACAATCCCGATCACCGGAGAGGTTTTTCAAGCTTCTTGCGCCTCAGGGGGAAACGCTCTTTGACAGGGAAGGTAAAATGGATGGCGGGATGGCGGTGGAACGGTCACCCTATGCCGCCGCTACAACACAGGGAAGCAGGCGGGCGTCCGTATGAATGCGCGCCACAGAGGTACGGAGAGCACAGAGGAAGCCCTGAATAACCTCTGCGTCCTCTGCAACTCCGCGGTGTAAATTATCTCATTGCGCGTAATTACCTGCCCTGAATCGTTTGCAGATAATGTAGCGTAGGCTTTAGCCTGCGCATACAGGCCTGGCGGCCTGTGCTACAGGGGCATGCCTTCGCCGCGTCTTTGATAGCGCTTGCCTGGGGGCTCCCTGGTAGGTAATTACCATTGCGTTATGATCCCAGGCAGGCACCTCTATGCCGTAGGGCAGGTATCCTATGCCTGCCCAAAACCGAGAGAAAGAATGGCTAAAGAATGGCTATGGAAATACGTGCTTTGCAAGGGATAACCGATCCGCTGGTGCCAGCATGGTTTCGCCTGTACGAGCAGAGCTTCCGGCAAGAGGTGGCGGGTTGGCGGGGTTTTTGCTTCAACTGCTGCGCGATTCGTCCCGCCATAGTTTTCTGGCCGCGGTGCAGGAGGGGGAACTGCTGGGCCTGGCGCTCTACGAGCTGCCCGAAACGGCGCCGGTAGGCTACCTGTGGTATCTGGCGGTACAGCCGCAGCGACGCGCTCAGGGCATCGGCACCCAGCTCTACCGCGCTGTACTGGAGCGCCTGCCCGACACGGCGGAGGCGCTGTTCCTCGATGTGGAACTGCCGGAACACGAACCGACCGCGGAAGAGCGCGCCTACGCGCTATGGCGCATCAGCTTCTACCAGCATCTGGGAGCGCTGCTGCTGCCGGGAGTCCGTGTCTGGGAGCAAGTGGCCCCGCATTTCCCGCCGGTGCCGCTGGGAGTCTTCGCCCACCCCTTGTCCACCCGCGATCCGCAGCGCCTCCTGGCGCTCGCTGCGCAACTCTACGGGCCACGTCTGGAAAGGCTCGGTGAACCTGGTGTTAAGGAGTAGTCCATGGAAAAAATCATTCGGTCTCTGGTGCTCATAGGTCTGATCACGCTGTTTTTGGCGACGGGCTGGCTGGTGTATCGCCTGTTCACGCCCAAAACCAACCAGTCCTTGATCGCGTTGCCGACCCTGCCCCAACCTACCCCGACCATTTACGCCAGCGCCGCAACGGTGGTCGAGCGGGTGCAGAAGCTCAGCCGCCTGGAGACGGCGTCCTACCACATCGAAAAAGTCATCACGGCAGAAACGGGCCAGGGGCCTTTGGGCTTTCTCTTCGGCGATAAACTCCTGCTGGTAGCCTACGGGCAGGTGATCGCCGGCGTAGATTTGAGCCAGATCCGCCCGCAGGATGTGCAGGTCACGCCCGACGGCACGGTCTACATCATCATGCCGCCGCCGGAGATCTTTGTTGCCACCCTGGATAACAGCCGCACTTATGTCTATGACCGGCGCACGGGTATGATGGGGCTGAATCCGGAGCTGGAGACGGCAGCGCGTCAGGAGGCGGAGCGGATGATTCTGCAGGCCGCGCTGGAGGACGGTATTCTGGAGAAAGCGGAGGATAATGCGCGGGAAGTGCTGCGCGCGCTGCTGTGGAGCATGAAGTTCGAGCACATCATTTTTGTGGACGAGCTGCCAACACCGCTGCCGACGCCAACCCTCACGCTCACGGTCACGCCCTGAGACTACATCTGCAGGCGCGCAGTGAGGGCCGTGTGCAGATGGGCGCGGATTTCGTCCTCACCCTCCAGATGCAGGGTGATGGCGTGAAACGGACAGTGCGCCAGGCACTGGCCGCAGCCCTTGCAGCTTTCCGCGATGACGGCGCGCCCGTCCACCAGGGTGATGGCGCCGACCGGACACGCCCGGACACAGGCGCCACAGCCCCGGCAGGCCTCCGTCACCTGAAGCGAAAGCCCAGGCAGGCGAGTCACCGCCTCCCAAAAACGCTGTGGCCCCAGCCGCAGGGATTGGAAGACCGCGCAACAGCAGGAGCAGCAAAAGCACAGGGCCAGGGTCTGCCGATAAGGGACGCCCAGCACCAGCGCATCGAAGGCCTGATGGGCTACCAAAGGCAACAGGCCCAGGTCAAGCGCACGGGCCAGGTGCGCGCGGGCTTCTTCGGCGCTCACCTGTCGTCCCAGAGACGCCGGAATCTGGGCCGCCCCAGGGCCGAGGAAGAGGCACCCCAGGTCTTGAGGGTAGGTCTGGCAATCCCAACCGCTGCGGCACAGGCATTGGTGCATGATGCAGCGCGCCGCCGCAGCGTCAATCAGCTCCTCCAGCAAAGCGCGCGGCAGGGGGGAGCTGGTCGGCGGGGTGAGCGACTGCTGAACGGGGATCGTCACGACATAGTTGACGCGCCGGCTCCAAATCGGCGCCAGGAGCCAGCTAAAAGGCCACAGGCCGCTCAGGCGATTCACCAGCGGCGAAAGTTTCCAAAACCGTTGGGCAAGCCGATACAGAAAGGTCATAGTCTCAGGAGCTATTCATGATTCATACGGAACACCTGACCAAACAGTTCAACACCATAACCGCCGTTCAGGACCTGAACCTGGACATTGCAGCGGGCGAGGTCTTCGGCCTGCTCGGCCCGAATGGAGCGGGCAAAACGACGACGGTGCGCCTGCTCACGGCCCTGATCGCCCCGACCGCCGGACGGGCCGTCGTCAACGGCTACGAGATCGGGCGGGACGACACCGCCATCCGGCGCTCGGTAGGCCTGCTTACGGAAACACCGGGCCTGTACGACCGCCTGAGCGCCCTGCAAAACCTCACCTTTTTCGCCCAGCTTTACGAAGTCAGGGACGTGCCGGGACAGGTGGAAAAATACCTGCGTTTGCTCGGTCTGTGGGAGCGCCGGCACGACCTGGTCGGCACCTTTTCCAAAGGGATGCGACAAAAGCTGGCCATCTGTCGCGCCTTGCTGCATGAGCCGCCGATCCTTTTCCTGGACGAACCCACCTCCGGCCTGGACCCGGAAGCCGCGCATGTCGTGCGCGAGTTTATCGAAACCATCAAGACCCAGGGGCGCACCATCGTCCTGTGTACCCACAACCTGGATGAGGCCGATCGGCTGTGTGACCGGATTGGCGTGCTCAAGCAGCGCCTGCTGAGCGTGGATACCCCCGCGCACTTGCGTGAGCAGCTCTACGGGCGCAAGGTCGTCTTTCATCTGCGTCGCCTGGAGCCGGCCTTCAGCGGCCTGTTGCAGACCCATCCCGCCGTCCGCAGCGTGCAGAGCGTCGGCAACAAACTCGTCGCCGAAGTCGCGGATCCGGAGACGCACAACCCGGAGCTCATCCGGGCGCTGGTTCAGGCAGGGGCGGAAGTGCAGTTCGTCGGTGAGCTGCGGCCTTCGTTGGAACAGGTCTATTTTGCGCTGATGCGGGAAGAGGAGAGCCCGCCGCCAGCCGCTTAGAGCGGCGCCGCATCAAAAGCTTCAACGGCACCGGGGAAAGGCGCCAGCCAGGTGCGAAAAGCCTCACGGAGCTGCCAGCGTTCTTCGTCAGGGATGAAGGCAGCCTCGACGCCGTAGCGCAAGGCGGTATAGACCATCTCCCGCTCCATGCCAATTTGCTCAACCGCGGCGACGTATTCCTCGCTCAGGGTGGTGTTGCTGATGCTGGGATCGTCGGTGTTGATGGTGACGTGCAGCCCCAGGGCAAACAGATCGAGCAGCGGATGTTGATGGATGCGCGGGACGACTCCGGTATGCAGGTTGCTGGTGGGACAGACCTCCAGGGCGACCCGGCGCTCACGCACCAGTTGCACCACCTCGGAATTCTCCACCGTGCGGATGCCATGGCCAATCCGCTCCGCCCCCAGGCACTCGATGGCGGCGCGCACACTGCGCCAGCCCACCGCCTCACCGGCGTGCACCGTCACATGCAGCCCGCCGACACGCGCCCGCTCAAAAGGACGGGCGAAGTTCTCGGCCGGATAAGTCACCTCATCCCCGGCCAGGTCTATGCCCCGCAACAGCCGCCCGTGATAGGTCAGGGCCAGGTCCACCAGGGATTCGGCCACTTCCAGCGGCTCCTCCCTCCCGATCTGCAGAATCAGGCAGGTGCGCAGGCCCTTTTCCTGTTGCGCGCTGTCCGCGGCTTCCAGCACCCATTCCACCACATCGTCCAGCTTGAACCCATGGACCCGTGCTTCGGCAATGGGATTGAAGCGGATTTCCAGGTAACGGATATTGTCCTCCAAAGCATCGTAAATCACCTCGCGGGTGATGCGTTGAATCACTTCTTTGGAGGTGTAGAAATAGCGCAACAGGCGGAATTTGGCCAGGAAATGATGAAAGTCTCCCGGATCATCCACGATCTGCACGTAGCGCCGGAACTCTTCCGGGTCGTAAGTCGGCAGCTCGATTTTGTACTCACGCGCCACGTCCAGCAGGGTGAACAGACGCAGTGACCCCTCCAGATGCCGATGCAGCTCAATCTTAGGCAACGCCTTAGCCCAGCTCAGCAACGCCTCATTCATACGTCTGCTCCCGCCAGGACCGTCCTCGCACCAGATGAAAGACAGCGCGATAGCGAAATTCATCCTGAGTAGCGGCCTCGATAAAGGCGCGCAACCCAGCGCTGATTTCGGGGTCGTTGCTCAGAGCATACACCTGCACTTCGCCCAACTGCGTTTCCTGCAGCACGCCCGCTTCGGCCAATTCATGCAATTCCCGCGCCACGGTCGCGCTATCCCGATTGATCGCCAGCGCCACAGCCTCTGCGGTGTTGACCGCGTGAGCATGGTGGTAGAAGAAATGCAGCACGTCCCACTTCACAAACGAATCCAAATAGGCCTCCAAAAACTGGAAGGCCACCGGATCGAAGGCCACGGCGCGCGGGCGAAAAGTAGAATCCATGCGTTACCGGCTTCCTGAGCTGCGCAATTTACGCTGATCTTCTTCCATATGGCAATACTTGTACTTCTTGCCGCTGCCACACCAGCAAGGGTCATTGCGGCCGGGCAACTTGCGTCCCCGTTCAGGAGCGGAGGCCGCGGCCGTACTGCTGCTGTAAGTAAGCCGCCGGGCGGGTGCCGCCGCTGCCGGACGGGAAGGAAGGCGTCGCGCCAGGCGGGCGCTCTCCGGGGCCGGGGGCGGCAGCAAGCCACGCACAATCGTCTGCTGCACGCTGCGCAGCATATCCTGATACATATCAAACGCCTCTTTTTGGTAGGCGACGAGCGGGTTGCGGTTGCCGATGGCCCGCAGCCCGATGCCCTCACGCAGCATATCGAGATTGGTCAGGTGCCGCACCCAATGGGCATCCAACACGCCCACCATCAGCTGCCGGTCGCGATAGAGCCGTGCCACCTCGATGACCAGGGCCTCCAGGCGGGCCTCTTCCTCCTCGGTGAAACGGCGGAAAGGCCAGTCGCTGTGGGCTTCCAGGAACTCCGGGCCGAACTTCTCCTCCGCTGCCGCCACTAGCATGCGGGCCAGCGCGTCACCCTGTTCGCGCAGGCGGTTGAAGGTGACCTCATCCTGCCGCAACAAGCGGTACAAGTCGCGGCCCTGCTGCTCGCGGAACAGATCGTAAGTGCGCGCCACCAGCTCCAGACAGAAGGTCTCCATCTCATCCGGTTCCATCTTTAGCAGCGCTTCCTCGTTGAAGGTGCGCGGGAGGGGGACAAACTTGCGCAGCTCATTCAGCAGCGCTTCGGTATTCCAGTCCATGCGGTCGCCCTGCGTATGCTCCGCCACCACCCGCGCGATCTCCTGCCGGACCAGCCTCATCAGCTCCGGCCGCAGGTCGGGCAGGCTGAGAATCTTCCGGCGCTCGGCGTAGACGACTTCGCGCTGCTTGTTGACCACGTTATCGTATTCCAACACGTGCTTGCGGATGTCGAAGTTATAGCCCTCCACCCGCTCCTGCACGGATTCGATGACGCCAGCCAGCATCTTGAACTCCAGCGGGGCATCATTGAGGCCGGCCCGCTCCATCCAGGGCTTGAGCCGCTCCCCGCCGAACCGGCGCATCAGGTCGTCTTCCAACGAAATGTAGAAGCGGCTGGAGCCTGGGTCCCCCTGACGGCCCGCCCGTCCGCGGAGCTGGTTGTCAATACGGCGCGCCTCGTGCCGTTCTGTACCGATCACGTGCAGACCGCCGAGCGCGTAAACCTTTTTCCGATCCTCGGCGCACTGCCGCACCCAATGCCACAGGATGGGCACCCAGGGTTCGTCGTAGCGTGTCGTCGGGTCCTCGCCCCGCTGCGCGCACTTCAGCACCTCCTCCCAGGTTTCGGCGCGGATTTGGGTCAGGTCCAGGCCGGCCTGACGCATGGCCTGACGCGCCAGGCCTTCGGGATTCCCGCCCAACAGGATGTCCACGCCGCGCCCGGCCATGTTGGTGGCGATGGTGACAGCGCCAGGGCGTCCAGCCTGGGCGATAATGCTGGCCTCCTGCTCGTGGTACTTGGCGTTGAGCACGTTGTGCGGAATCTTGCGCGCGTTCAGCAGTTTAGAAAGCCGCTCCGAGGTTTCGATGGCGGTCGTCCCGACCAGGACCGGGCGCCCCTGCTTATGCGCCGCCTCAATCTCCTCCACCACCGCCTTGAACTTGGCCTGTTCCGTGCGGTAAATCTGATCCGCCAGGTCCAGACGCCGATAGTAGCGCTCCTGTCCGGGACCATCGTAGACCGTCACCTTAATCTCGTAGCCGTTCTGCGTCACCCCGGCGAAGGCCACTCCGGCCTGGCTCAGGGGCACCTCTTTTTCGGAGAGGTCGCCGAAACGGGCGCGGTACTCCACATGGGTGGGCAGCACCGTCACATCGAGATCGTAAATCTTGCGCAGCTCCTCGCGCTCGGTAAAAGCAGTACCCGTCATACCCGCCAGCTTCCGGTACATGCGGAAGAAGTTCTGGAAGGTGATGGTCGCGTAGGTCAGGGATTGCCGGCGCACATCCACGCCCTCTTTGGCCTCGATCGCCTCATGCAGGCCTTCGGAATAGCGCCGACCGTACATCAGGCGGCCCGTGAACTCATCCACGATGATAATCTGGCCATCGCGCACCACGTATTCCTTATCCGGGTGGAAGAATTCTTTGGCGCGCAGCGCGTTATCGAGATAGGCCACCCATTGGGCGTGCTGAGGGTCATACAGGCTTTCGCCCTCCGGCAGGCCCAGCAGGCGTTCCACGCGGGACATGCCTTCTTCGGTGAGCAGGACCACCTGCTCGCGGATATCCACCGTATAATCCCGCTCGGCCTGCAATTGCCGGGCAATTTGCGCAAAGCGCCGATAATGCTCCGCAGCGTCCTCCGCCGGACCGGAGATGATGAGGGGCGTGCGCGCCTCATCAATCAGGATGCTATCCACCTCATCCACAATGGCGAAATTCAGCTCGCGCTGCACGCACTGATCGAGCGACAACACCATGTTATCGCGCAGGTAATCAAAACCGAATTCGTTGTTCGTACCGTAAGTGATGTCGGCCTGATAGGCCGCGCGGCGAGTGATAGGCCGCAGATACTGATAGCGGTCGTCGTCCGAAACGTAACTGGGATCGTAAAGATAAGAAGCCCTATCCGGATCGCCCGCGCTGGATTGAATGACGCTCACGCTCAGGCCCAGGGCATGGTAAATGGGCCCCATCCATTGCACGCCCACTTTGGCCAGATAATCGTTGGGGGTGACCAGATGAACGCCCTGACCGGTCAGGGCATTGAGGTACAGGGGCAGGGTAGCCACCAGGGTTTTACCCTCACCGGTGCGCATCTCCACCACGCGCCCCTGATGCAGCAGCATCCCGCCCAGAAGCTGAACGTCGTAATGGCGCAGGCCGATCGTACGTCGTCCCGCCTCGCGCACAGCGGCAAAAGCTTCCGGCAACACCTCCTCCAGCGTTTCGCCCGCTTCCAGCCGCTGCCGAAAGCTATCCGTCCTGGCACGCAGTTCCGCGGCGCTCAAGGCCTGGAATTCCGGCTCCAACCGGTTAATCCGCTCTACCACTTTCTGTAAACGGGCCAGCTCGCGCTCCGCCGAACTCCCGAAAAGTTTAGCCAACCAACCAGCCCCCATAACCTCTCCCCAGTCTTTCCGGCGAGGCAGCAAACGCTTTTGTTCCCTCTGCCTTAGATAGGCAAATTATACCACATTGCCGGCTTCAGGACACGGGGACGGGTTCGGTCTGCGTAACTGCTCAGTCCCCTACTGTCTGGCGTTCCGTAGCCAGCGCCCCCCTATGCGCTGGCGGGGCGGCATAGAGGGGCGGTATAGGGATGCCGCCCCTACTCCTACAGGCGCTCGGGGGCAGAAAGCGGCGCGGTTTCAACCGCCAGCCTGAGCTGTTACCGGTCTGCCCTGTCACGCCCGGCGGCGGCGCGGCACAAACCACACCTGCACCATGACAACGGAAACGGCGTAGAAGAAGATGGTCAGGGCGAAAAGCGGATCAAATCCCCAATAGCGCTGAATCGGGCCACTGAAGGCGGGGCTGATGGCCCGGCCAAAGCTCCACACCATGTTGTACAGGCTTGCGGCCATGCCGCGCGTCTTTTCGTCCACCTCTTCCATCACGATAATCTGATAGATCGGCGTCGAAAGATTCATCAGGGCCATACGTACAAAATAGGCCAAAATCGCCAGCTCCAGATGATGCCCATAGCCCAGGAGGAAGAGGAAGGGGATGGAAAGCCCCTGCGTGATGACGACGGAACGCGCTTTGCCCCAACGGTCGGAGAGCAGCGGGGCAAACAGGAAGGCCATCCCCATCCCCAGCGCGCCGGTGCCCATCAAGGCCCCGATCTGCGCATCCGAAAGGCCGTACTCGTGCCGGAAAAAAATATTCATGAAGGGGATCAACAGGCCCGCGCCAATCGAAATGAGCAGCGGGGGCAAAAACAGGCGCGTCATCACCCTCTTCTGCCGGGCAAAGGCTCCCAGCAGCTCCTGAGGACGTTGTACCTGCAGACGCCGCTCCATGGGCAGACAGGCCAGCGGCCAGAGCGCGATAAACATCAATACGGTCGTCGTGCCCATGGCCAGAGCGTAGGCCGTGCTTGAGGTCGGTGCGACCCCCAGGCGCAGCGCGAAGAAGGTCGGCAAGGCACCGCCAAACGTCGTACCGGCGAAGGAAGCCACTGTGCTCAGGCCGCTGTTGAAACTGAACAGATGCACCCGCTGTTCCTCCGTGCTGTGTTCCATCAAGAACGGCGCCGAAGCCACGGAAAACAGACTGTTGCCTATGCCGGCCAGTACCCGGCTAAACAACAACATCCCGTAAGTCGGCCACACCAACATCAAGACTTGCGAGAGGATGGAGACACCGCCGCCGATGAGGAAGGTGCGCTTGCGCCCGATCACATCGCTCACGTAACCGGCTAAAAACCCCAGGGCCAGGGCGATCAGGGCGGGCAGGCTGATCAGGATGCCCAGAAAATCCTCGCGATACCCCAGGCTCAGGATGTAGAAGTTAAAGAAAAGCTGGAAGATGCCTCCCCCAATGCCCTGCAGGGTGGAGACCAGAAGATACAGCCGCACTTCCGGCGAAAAGCGCTGAATTTGCTGCCAATACAGACGAAGTCCGCTCATGCCTTAATCCCTGTCATTTCCCTTTGATAGTTTGCCAGGCTAACCATGCACTATACTTGAAGTAGGGCATTTGTCAACTATGCAGGACAACGTATAATAAAGGTCAGACAAGTTTACCCCAGGTCGAGGTGATTCATGCTTGAACTTGATGGCGGATATGGTGAAGGCGGAGGGCAAATCATACGTTCAGCCTGCTCTCTGGCCGCCCTCACCGGCAAACCGGTCCGAATTACAGCCATACGGGCTAATCGCAAACAACCAGGGCTTAAAGCGCAGCATGTGACCGCCGTACGGGCGGCGGCGCGTCTGTGCGCCGCTGACTTGCGGGGGGATGCTGTGGGCAGCTCTATGCTGCTGTTTTACCCCCATCAGCCCGTGCAGCACGGCGAGTACGTGTTCGATGTGAGCGTAGAGGCGCAGGCTCCCTCCGCCGGCTCGGTTGTGCTGATTGCACAGACCCTGCTGCCCGCCTTAATCACCACGCCGGGGCATTCGCGCATCGTCTTGCGCGGCGGGACGGATGTGCCCTTCAGTCCGCCGATTTTCTACTTCACGCAGGTCTATCTGCCCATGCTGGAAGCCCTGGGCGCGCAGGTCCGGCTTGAGATTGTACGTCACGGCTTCTACCCCAACGGCGGCGGAGAAGTCATCCTGGACGTCACCGGCGTCCCGGCCCTGCGTCTGCCGGAATGGTCGAAGGCCGCCGTCGTCGAACGCCTGCATAGCCTAATTTACCTCAATGCCCTGCCCGATTCCATGGCGCATCGGCTGCGGGAACGAACGGAGGAACTGCTTAAACCGCTGAATCTGCCCTTGACTTTTGAGACCAGGCCCGCGCCGGCCCCCTCATCCGGGATCGGCCTGCTCCTCACCGTGCATACCAGCCTGCACCGCGCCGGATTTACCGCCCTGGGGCGCCGCGGTTGGCCCATCGAGGGGCTGGCCGAACAGACCGTTCAGGAGTGCAAGGCCTACCTGCAAAGCCGGACTTTCTGGGAAAAGCACCTGGCCGATCAGATGGTGTTGCCCTTGATGCTGTGCGGCGCACGCAGCCGTACGACGGTCGCGGAGGTGACCCAGCATTTGCTGACCAATGTCTGGGTGGCGAATCATTTTCTCAAAACGCAGGCGCACGTCGAGGGTGAAGAGGGCGAGCCTGGCACGCTCATCATCACGCCGTAACCTTCCCCGCGGAGAGCGCCCTGCAATGAAGCGAGTGACACTGTGTTTGAACTGGTCTTTTTAGGGACGGCGGCTTCGGCCCCCTCGATTAAGCGCGGGCTGCCCGCGCAGGTCATCCTGCATGAGAATGCCCGTTTTTTGATTGACTGCGGAGAGGGCACGCAGCGCCAAATCCTGCGCAGCGGCCTGGGCTTCCGCCGGCTCAATCACATTCTGCTCACGCACGGACATCTGGATCATATCCTGGGCCTGGGCGGGCTGATTTCGACCCTGGCCCGCTGGGAGGTCATGGATCAGATCACCATCATGGGATCGCGCTGGACGTTGGAACGCGCCGCCGATTTGCTTTTCCGCGTGGTGCTCCGCGGCGCGCGGCCACCCATGCCGATCGAGCTGGTAGATGTGCGCCCCGGCGTGATCTGGGAGGATGAGAGCTTAGAGGTGATCGCCTTCCCAGTGGTGCATCGCGGCCCTGGTTGCTTGGGCTATCTGTTTCGCGAGCGCTCGCGCCGGCCTTTCCTGGCCGAACGAGCGGCGGCGCTGGGCGTCCCCTTTGGGCCGGAACGGCGCGAGCTGGTCCAGGGCAAGAGCCTCACGCTGCCTGACGGCCGCATCATCACCCCAGATGATGTGTTAGGCCCGGAACGGCCCGGACTGGCGATAGCCGTGCTGGGGGATGTGGCCCAAACTCAGGACCTGGTTACCAGCGTGCGCGGAGCGGATGTGCTGGTATGCGAGGCGACTTATCTGGCTCGCGATGAGGAGCTGGCGCGCCGTCATGGCCATCTGACGGTCCGGGAGGCCGCGTCCCTGGCCCAGGAAGCTCAGGTGAAGCGCCTGCTGCTGACCCATGTGTCCCCGCGGTACCGGCTGGCCGAATTGCTCGATGAGGCGCGCGCCGTTTTCCCGGAAAGTTACGTGGCCCATGATTTTGAGCATTATCTCATCACTCGTGAGAATCTGACCATTACCCAAAGCGAAACTACCGAGGAGGTCGAGGAGAGCGATTCAGGACCCACCATTTCGGTGGTAGATTAGCTTTTTGCATGGAAAGGAGGTGGCGCGGGCAAGAGCAAGGGGCTGTTTCCCATACTTCAGGTTGATTCCCATATCATTCATTCAGAAGGAGGCTCTATGAAACGCTCAGTATCCATGCTGGTGGCTCTGGCTCTGGTGTTTGTGATGGTGCTCACGTCCTGCACCCCCAAGACGACTCCCCCTCCCACCAAGTTTAAGGTAGCCTTCATCTACATCGGCCCGCCCGGGGACCTGGGGTGGACCTACGAGCATGATCGTGGCCGCAAGATGCTCGAAGCTACTCTGGGGGACCGGGTTGAGACCACCTACGTCGAAAGCGTCCCCGAAGGCGCTGAGGCGGCGCGCTACATCCGACAGTATGCCCAGGAAGGCTACAACATGATCTTCACGACTTCCTTTGGCTACATGGACCCCACCATCGAAGTGGCGCAGGAGTTCCCCAATGTGTTCTTTGAGCACTGCTCCGGCTACAAGACCGCGGCGAATGTGTCCACCTACTTCGGACGCATGTATCAGCCGCGCTATCTGTCCGGAATCGTGGCCGGGAAGATGACGCAGAGCAACATCATCGGTTATGTGGCCGCCTTCCCCATCCCCGAAGTAATCCGCGGCATTAACGCCTTCACCCTGGGCGTCCGCTCGGTCAATCCCAAGGCCGAGGTGCGCGTGGTGTGGACCAATACCTGGTACGACCCGGTGAAGGAGCGCGAGGCAGCGATCGCGCTGCTGGATCAGGGTGCGGACATTATCGCTCAGCACCAGGACACGACCGAACCGCAAAAGGCCGCTCAGGAACGGGGCGCGCTGAGCATCGGCTACGATTCGGACATGCGCAAATTCGTCGGCGATACGGTGCTCACCTCCCCCATGTGGAACTGGGGGCAGTACTACATCAAGACGGTGCAGGATGCGCTGGACGGCAAATGGACCTCCCATCAGTACTGGGGCCCGATGAAGGAAGGGGTGGTGCAACTGGCTGACTTCAGCCCCAAGGTACCGCAGGAGGTGCGTGATCTGGTGGAAGCGGCCAAGCAGAAGATCTTCAACGGCGAAACCGATGTCTTCTGCGGCCCCATCAAGGACCAGAGTGGACAGGAGCGCGTGCCCGCCGGGCAGTGCATGACGGATGAGCAGATGCTCAGCTTCGACTGGTTTGTCGAGGGCGTGGTCGGTTCTATTCAGTAACCCCAGGTGTAGGGGACGGGGCAGTTCTCCCCGTCCCCCCTTTGACCGCGGCCTGAGGCTAAAGCCAGGCCCAGACGCCCAGGTCTGGGTCAGGCTTTGTTTTCAGGCAGTCATTTTTGCGATGAGGTCAGGGTATGGATGAAACAGTGCAACCGATTGTCATGATGCGCGACATCACCAAACGTTTTCCCGGCGTTCTGGCCAATGACCGGGTCAACCTGGACCTGTATCCTGGCGAGGTGCTCGCCTTGCTGGGGGAAAATGGGGCGGGCAAAAGCACGCTGATGAACATCCTCTCCGGCCTGTACCGCCCGGATGAGGGACAGATTTTCATCCGTGGTCAGGAAGTCCGCATTCACTCGCCCCGCGATGCAGCCAGGCTGGGCATCGGCATGGTCTATCAGCATTTCATGCTGGTCCCCACGATGACCGTGGCCGAAAATGTCATCCTGGGGCTGAAGGACGGGCCGTTTCTCACCGACTTACGGCGTGTCGAAGAGCAAATCCTGGCCCTGAGCGAGGCTTACAATCTGCCGGTGGACCCCAAAGCTTACATCTGGCAGTTGGGGGTCGGGGAACAACAGCGGGTGGAGATTCTCAAGCTGCTGTACCGCGGCGCCGAGGTGCTGATTCTGGATGAGCCGACGGCGGTGCTCACCCCTCAGGAGGCAGACGAGCTGGCGGAGGTGCTGCGGCGCATGACGGCGGAAGGCAAAGCCGCGATCTTCATCACGCACAAGATGGAAGAGGTGATGAGCTTTTCGCAGCGGGTGATGGTGCTGCGCCAGGGCAAGGTGGTAGCCACGCTGGCGACGGCCGAAACCAGCCCGCAGGAGCTGGCGCGCCTGATGGTGGGACGCGATGTGCTTTTCCGCCTGGAAAAGAAGCCTGGCAAGCCCGGCGCGCCGGTGCTGGAGGTGCGCGGCCTTTCGGCGCTGAACGACAAGGGGCTGCCCGCCTTGCAGAATGTCTCGCTCTGCGTCCATGAAGGGGAAATTCTGGGAATTGCCGGCGTGGCCGGTAACGGACAAAAAGAATTGGCGGAAGTGATCGCCGGGCTGCGCAAGCCAACCGCGGGCCAGGTCCTGATCCGCGGGGAGGAGGTGACGCGCCTCTCACCGCTGGCCCGGATTCAGCGCGGCCTGAGCCACATCCCCGGCGACCGCACGGCGATGGGCGTGGCCGGCAATATGGCGGTGGCCGAAAATCTGGTGATGAAGGGCTACCGCTCCGCGCCGATTTCGCGCCGCGGCCTGCTGGATCCGCGCCGGATTATGGATTTCGCCAGGCGCATGATTCAGGCCTTCCGCATTGCCACCCCTACCCCGCAGACCCAGGTCAAGTTCCTCTCCGGTGGCAATCTGCAAAAGGTCATTCTGGCGCGCGAGGTGGATGCCTGCGGCGGGGTGATGCTGGCCGTAGACCCCACGCGCGGCCTGGACGTAGGCGCCACGGAGTACATCCGCGGCCTGCTGCTGGAGCAGCGCGACCGCGGCACCGCCGTCCTGCTGATTTCCGAGGACCTGGAGGAATTACTTTCCATCGCCGATGCCATCGCCGTGATCTTTGAAGGGCACATCATGGGTGTCGTGCCCGCTGCCGAGGCCAATATCGAGCACCTGGGCCTGATGATGGCCGGTCAGAGCGTTACAGAAAGGGGGAGCTAGAAGCCATGCAGCTCGTCTTTGAAAAGCGTGCAGCTTTTTCACGCCAGACTCAGGTGCTGGTGCCGATAGTTTCTTTTGTGGTTTCGTTGTTGCTAGGGGCCATCCTGCTACTCGCCTCAAACGTCAATCCGTTGACCGCTTACGCAGCCATGGCGACGGGCGCGCTCCGGGCCTGGACCGAGACGCTGGTCAAGGCGATTCCGCTGATGCTGGCTGGTCTGGGGGTGACCATCGCCTTTAAGATGCAGTTCTGGAATATCGGCGCAGAGGGGCAGATCGTGCTGGGCGGGGTGGCGGCGGCCTGGGTAGCGCTGTTTTGGGCCAACGGCCTGCCGGCCTGGACCTTGCTGCCGACGGCGCTGCTGGTGGGCATCCTGGCGGGGGCACTGTGGGCCGGCCTGCCGGCGGTGCTCAAAGCCTACTTCAAGGTGGATGAGACCCTGACGACCTTGATGCTGAACTACGTGGCGATTCTGTTTGCGCAACATCTCTACTACGGTCCCTGGCGCGATCCCAAGGGGTACGGTTTTCCCGGCTCGGCGCCCTTCCCCGAAGCAGCCTGGCTGCCGCGGCTGGCGGGGCGGGTGCATTACGGTCTGATTTTCGCGCTGATCCTGGCTTTTGTGCTGTGGTTCGTCCTGCAGCGCACCCGGTGGGGCTTTGAGCTGCGCATCATCGGCGAAAATCAGACGGCGGCGCGCTACCTGGGGATTGAGATCGCGCGCAATATCGTGCTGGCCCTGCTGCTTTCCGGAGCCATTTCGGGCCTGGCCGGGGCGTGTGAGGCGCTGGGCGTTTTGCACCGGCTGCAGCACGGCCTGGCACTGGGCTACGGCTACACGGCCATCATCGTAGCCTGGATGGCGCAGTTGAACCCGCTGGCCGTGCCGTTTGTGGCGCTGCTCATGGCCGGGCTGCTGGTAGGCGGTGATCAGGTGCAGTTGAGTATGCGCCTGCCCGCCGCCGTCGGCGTAGTCCTGCAAGGCCTGGTGCTTTTCCCGCTGCTGGCCGGGAACCTGTTTACCGAATATCGTCTGCGCGTGATCCGCAGCGGAAGCGCACGGGTAAAGGAGGCTTAGGATGCTGGATTTGTTGACGTCTATTCTGGCCATCACGTTGCGCGCCGGCACCTCGCTGGTTTACGCGACGGTAGGGGAAATCTACACCGAGCGGTCCGGCGTGCTGAACCTGGGCATTGAGGGCATGATGATGCTGGGGGCTTTGAGCGCCTTTGCGGTAGCCTATCACACCGGCAGTTTGCTGCTGGCTTTTCTCATCGCGGGGCTGGTCGGGGGCCTGATGGCGGCCCTGCACGCCTTTATCACGGTAACGATGCGCGGCAATCAGGTGGTGAGCGGCCTCAGCGTGACCCTGGCGGGCACGGGACTGGCAAGCTATCTGGGCCAGCGCCTGGGCCCGGCTTCCAACAACTACTACCTGGCCGGGATGGTTGGCCCCAAGCTGCTGCCGCTGGCTATTCGTCCCCTGGCCGATTGGCCGCTGCTCGGCGCGCTCTTCAATCAGGACGTGATCACCTACCTCATGTACCTGCTGGTGCCCCTGGCCTGGTTCTACATGTACAAAACGCGGGCCGGACTGAATCTGCGCGCGGTAGGGGAAAATCCACGCACGGCGGATGCGATGGGGATTGACGTGACGCGCGTGCGCTACGGCTACACCATTCTGGGCGGCATTCTGACCGGATTGGGCGGCGCGCACCTCACGCTGGCCTACACGCCCGGCTGGGCGGAGAACATCACCGGCGGGCGCGGCTGGATTGTGATCGCCCTGGTCATCTTCGCCATGTGGAATCCGGGCCGCAGTATTTGGGGCGCGCTCATTTTCGGCGGCATCAACGCCATTCAGTTCCGTCTGCAAGCCGCGGGGACGGTGATACCCGCTGCCTTCCTGAACATGTCACCCTACCTGGTGACAGTGCTGATGCTGGTGATCATCACCGTAAGCAGCACAGCCCGCCATCAAATCGGCGCGCCGGCGGCCCTGGGCAAGGCCTACATGCGAGAGGACAAATGAGCATGACGCGCACCCCTTACCCGCGACAGGCCACGTCGCGCATGTGTTTCGTCTGCGGACGCGAAAATCCCTGCGGCCTGCACCTGCATTTCTATGAAGACCCCGCGCAAGGCCTGGTGTGGTCCGAGCTGGTCCTGGCCGATATGTACCAGGGCTATCCGGGTATCGCGCACGGGGGCATTCTGGCCACGATTCTGGATGAGGTGGCGGGACGCGCCCTCAGCGTCGGGCAACCGGAGGAGGTCTTCTGGGTCACTGCCCGTCTGGAGGTGGAATATCGTCAGCCTACGCCGCTGGGCGTGACGCTCAAAGCCGTCGGTTGGGTGTTGGAGCGACGGAGCCGTTCGGCCCGCTGCGCCGCGGAAATCCGCTTGCCGGATGGGACGGTTACAGCGCGGGCCGAGGCGCTCATCGTCCGTCCGCGGCCTGAAGTGGCGCAGACCTGGGAAGTAGCCCGGCAGGTCTGGCGCGTTGAAACCGCCACGAACGAAGACTGATCCGCGAACAAACGCGAATCCGCCGCGAAGGGGAAATCTGTAGGCGAGCAGACATAAGTTAAATCAAAGCCTCTATGGCTGCTCGGAGCAGAAATCTTTACCACAAAGGGGGGTTTTATGGCTGGTGTTGTCTTTGTCATGGGTTTGCTGGTGCTACTGTGGGGGATGCAGGAGCTACAACGGCGTGAACCGCGCTTTGTGGCCGCCTTCTTCCTGCTCCTGCCCCCGCTCCTGGTGCCCTACTGGGCACGGGTGTATCAGACAGACCTGTTCCACTGGGTGAAGCTCTTTTCGGTGATCGCCGGAGTCCTGTGGTTCACCGCCTTGCGCCACACGCGGTTCGGGAAAGTGCGCTGGGCCTACTACGGCGTGTTCGTCATCCTGGCCGCCAATATCCTGGAGGCGGTGCTGCAGGACCTGAGCGGCGGCCATCTGGCCCACTATCTCAATGCCACCGCCGGCATCCTGCTCATCGTGACGCTGCTCGATCGGGTGGATAGCATTCAGGTGAATGCCGATAGCCGCTTCCGCGATCTGGAATGGGGCAGCATGACGCTGGCCTGGATCATCGGCTACACGCTCTGGAACTGGACCTTTGTCTTCCTGCAATATCCCTGGAATGCCGGGAAGCACATCGCCGTGTTGGGAGCGGCGTTGCTGGTCGGTCTGCAAAATCCCCGACGCTGGCTGCAGGCCCGCGCTTTTACCCTGGGCACTTATCTGATACTGCTTTTCAGCTTCCCCGGCTTTATCGAGGCCGGCGCGGATACCCGCGCCTGGAGCACCCCAACCACGGAGCTGCTCGCCGCCAGCCTGGTTCTGGGCTTCATGCTGGCTTACACCTTCTGGTTTGTGCTCCCCTACCTGCCCGTGAGTTGCCCTATCCGCAAGCGCTTTTTGAAACCCACCGTTTCGGTTAAAGAATAGCCCGATGAGGGTCTGACGGGAGAGGACGGGGCGACGTTGTGAGCAGCGTCGCCCCGTTGTTCAGGCCGAAAGCAGAAGCAGCGCCACCAGCGCCAGGAGCGCCCCCACTCCCTGGCGCAGGGTCAAGGGCTCGCGCAGGAACACCAGGGCCAGGAATACCACCACCAGAGGGTAGAGCGCCGTCACCATCACGACCAGGGTGGTAGCGGGAGCGCGTTTGAGCGCGGCGAAAAAAGCCAGGGTGCCTAAAGCACCAACCAGCCCTGTCAGGAAAGCGTAAAGCGCACCCTGGGCATGATAGCCTGGCCGGAAGCGCAACCAGGCCAGGACCAGGGCCAAAACAGGCAAGCTGCCCAGGGTTTGATAGACCAACACATCACGCGGCCCAAGGTACAACGCGGCCAGGCGCGGGAAAAATCCCCACAGCCCATAAAGGAGCGTCGCCGTCAAAGCCGGAATCAGCCAGTGCATAACGTCCTTCACCCCCAAAAGTCAAATCAGGCCAGGCGCAGGCCGGGTTCTACATCCAGGTCCCAGCCGGCGCGGACGCCCGCCTGGAAGCGATAAGTGCCGCAGGCGGCAATCATCGCGGCGTTGTCGGTGCACAGGGCCAGCGGCGCAGTGTAGACGGGCACCGTCATGCGGGCGCGCACGGCCATGCGCAGGGCGGTGTTGGCGGATACGCCGCCCGAAAGCAACACGGCGCGTACGTTAAAGGCCTGGGCCGCCTGCGCAGTCTTTTCGGCCAGCACCTCCGTCACCGCGGCCTGGAAAGAGGCGGCCAGATCGGCCACCATGCGCGGACGCAGTTTATCCCCATAGGGCTGCACCAGACGCAACACCGCTGTTTTGAGTCCGCTGAAGCTGAAGTTGTAGCTCCCCGGCAGGCGCGCCCGCGGCAGGTCGTAAGCGTTGGGATTCCCCGTCGCGGCAGCCTGTTCGATGGCCGGACCGCCCGGATAAGGTAAATGTAACATACGCGCCACTTTATCAAACGCCTCGCCCGCGGCATCATCCAACGTGCTGCCCAGCACCTCGTACTGACCGTGTCCCCGCATCAACACCAAATCGGTGTGCCCACCCGAAACAATGAGAATAAGCAGCGGGAACTCCAGCTTCCCATCCGCCGCGCCAGCCGCCCCGGTCTTGAGCCAATGGACGTAGGCGTGGCCTTCCAGGTGATTGACCGGCACCAAAGGCAAGTTGCGGGCCAGGGCCAGGCCCTTGGCGTAGTTCAGTCCTACCAGCAGCGAGCCAGGCAAGCCCGGCCCATAGGTCACCGCGATGGCGTCCAGGTCCGCCAGGCCCACATGGGCCTCGCTCAGGGCCTGCGCCACGACGGTATCAATCGCCTCCAGATGGGCCCGCGAGGCTAGCTCCGGGAACACGCCGCCATACGGGGCGTGCAACGCGATCTGAGACGAAATCACGTTGGAAAGGATGGTGTTCCCGTTTTCCACCACGGCCGCCGCGGTTTCGTCACAGGATGTTTCGATCCCCAAAATACGCAAAGGTTCCATAAGCTATACCTTAATGCCAAATTTATGTAGCCCAGGCTAAAGTGTGTTCGTAGCCCAGGCTTAAGCCTGGGCTACAAAAGCTACGCCGTGCGGCCCAAGAGCTGCTGCGTCAGTTCGTAGAGCGCGTCCTGCGCCGG
>Ga0068707_1000498_pt1 | contig 25612 bp, 23 predicted proteins | sample YNPNPMetaG_FD_66600 | JGI IMG/M metagenome (GOLD analysis project Ga0068707, IMG submission 66600) | Anoxygenic and chlorotrophic microbial mat microbial communities from Yellowstone National Park, USA - YNP NP MetaG | ecosystem: Environmental > Aquatic > Thermal springs > Hot (42-90C) >... | reverse complement strand
GCCCAAATCAACGGCGAGCCCCTCCCCGCAACCAAAGTTGTCCTGCCCGCTTCGCTGATCGTGCGCGAATCCTGCGGTGGTCAACCGATGAACACCTTTGACCCGGTAGCCCTCTTTGCGGAGGAAAACAGGCCATCAGGGAGCTTCGAGGATGCTGAATCCCACAAACATCCCCCACACCCTTGAAGGGAAGGAGGTGAGGAGCCAGGTCATTTCATTGACATTTCCGGCCATGTAACTTACGAACATGGCCTACAACCCTGAAGGAGGAGGAAAAAATGTTTCGTTTAAGAAAGTCGTCTCTGTTATCGCTTTTTATGATTGTAGCCTTGCTGGTCGGCCTGTTGCCTCTGGTCTCGGTGGCGGGTGCGGCCCCTTTGGACCAGGGTGAGAGTTATACAGTGCAGAAGGACGACAGCCTCTGGCTCATCGCCGAAAAGTATCTGGGCAATGGCGCGGCCTATCCGGCCATTGTGGACGCCACGACGAAGAAAGCGGCCGAGGACGCCACCTTTGCTAAGATTGTCAACCCCAGCGTGATCCAGCCGGGCTGGAAGCTGTGGATCCCCACCGCTGATGAAGCGACAGCCTTCATGAAAACCTACAAGGTCTACAATGAGGCGCCGATGCTGGCTGCGTTGGTGGCGCAAGGGAAGCTGCCTCCCGTCCGAGAGCGTCTGCCGGAAGAACCCCTGGTCGTCCAGCCCGTCGAATCCATCGGCAAGTACGGCGGCACCTGGCACCGGGCCTTTGTGGGCGTCAAGGACTTTCACGCCCTCGGGCGCCTGATCTACGAGTCCGTGTTGCGCTGGCCGCGCAATCCGGCCGATCCGATCCAACCGGGCCTGGCCAAGGAATGGAAGTGGTCGGAGGATGGCAAGGAACTGACCCTCTACTTCCGCAAGGGGCTCAAGTGGTCCGATGGCGCGCCTTTCACTGTGGATGACATTATCTTCTGGTGGGAGGACATCGAGAACGATCCCAACATCACCAAGGCCCCCCATGGTGAATGGATCGTCGCCGGCAAGCCCATGGAACTGGAGAAGATTGACGACCTCACCATCAAGCTCAAGTTTGCTGCGCCCAACGGCCTGGCCGAGACGGTAGGACTGGCTTTCCATGGCTGCCAGTGGCCCCTGGGGTTTGAGCGTTTTGGCTTCTTCGCTCCCAAGCACTACCTGCAGCAGTTCCATCCCAAGTATAACCCGAATTCGGACTACAAGACCTTCGAGGATAAGGCGTTCAACTTTAACACCGAACTGCCGGTAATGTACGCCTGGAAGGTGGCCCAGTGGGAGCCTGGGGCGACGGAAATGATCGCCGAACGCAATCCCTACTATTGGAAGGTGGACCCGGCCGGCAACCAGTTGCCCTACATTGATCGCATCCATTTTGCCCTGGTTGAGGATAATGAGGCCGTCAACCTGCTGGCCATCGCCGGCAAGCTGGATATGCAACACCGCCGCCTTGACTTCTCCAAGTATCCCGTCTACCAGGAGAACGCTGCAGCGGGCAACTACCACCTGCTTTTGTGGAGCATGGCGCAGGCCTCTAACGTCACCCTCTTCCCGAACCAGAGCTATCCCGATCCCAAATATCGCCAGTTGTTGCAAAACCTCAAGTTCCGCCAGGCTCTGTCGCTGGCTATAGACCGCGACACGATCAACAAGGTCGCTTTCCTGGGCCAGGGCATTCCGCGCACCATCACCGTTGTACGGGATTCGCCTCTGTTCCAGGCGGACATCGAGACTTACTACGCTCAGTACGATCCAGCCAAGGCCCAGGCCCTGTTGGATGAAATCGGGTTGAAGAAGGGCGCCGATGGTTTCTACACCTTCCCAGACGGCTCACCGGTGGAACTGGTTATAGAGAGCGGTGGGTTCACCATGGGCGCCAGTATGGATGCCATAGAGCTGGTCGTCGAGAACTGGAAAGCCGTCGGCCTCAAGACGGTTTTGCAGACCATGTCGCGGGACATCTACTGGCCCCGAGCCTGTGCCAACGAGGTCATGATCGCCACCTGGGAGACCGACCGGGGCCTGGTGCCGATGATAGACCCGATCTACCAGTTCCCCTTTGACGAGCGCTCCTGGATGGCGCCGGCTTTCGGTACCTGGTACAAGACCGGGGGGAAGGAAGGCGAGAAGCCAACCCCTGAGCTGAAGGAGTTGATGGACCTTTACGACCAGTACAAGGCCACGGTGGACCCTGCCAAGCAACTCGAAATTGCCAAGAAGATCGTCCGATTGTCCACAGAACGCCTGAATGTCATCGGCACGGTGGGCATGTCACCTGGCCTGGTGGTGGTCAAGAACAACTTCCACAACGTCATGGAGCATCACACCTCTGACTGGCTCGTCTTTACCCCAGGCACCATGGATCCGCCCCAGTTCTGGATGGAGCAGTAGTTGAAAATCTACGGTTTTTGAGCGGCGGCTTCGCCGCCGCTCAAAAACCCAATTTTCTCTCACCTTTGAGGAGTATCTGATTATGCTGGCCTACATCTTGAGGCGCATTGTGGGCATGATCCCCACTTTGATTATCGTGTCCATCATCGCCTTCCTCATCATCCAGTTGCCGCCGGGGGATTTCTTCACCACGCTGCAGGCCGAGATAGCCCAAAGTGGAGGAGGACAGGACAAAGAGACGGTCAAAAAGATGCAGGAACGGTACGGCCTGGATCAGCCCGTATACATTCAATACCTGCGCTGGGTCTCTGGCTTCCCACGCGGAGACTTTGGCTGGTCTCTGGAATGGAACAGCCCGGTCTTGCCCCTGGTTCTCCAGCGAATGGGGTACACGATCCTGGTAGGGGGGCTGTCCTTGCTGTTCATGATGGGTGTGGCCATTCCCATCGGCATCTATTCAGCAACGCATCAGTATTCCTTCGGCGACCATGCCCTGTCGCTGATTGGCTTCCTGGGGCTGTCTCTGCCCGGCTTTCTGCTGGCGCTGCTGTGGATGTTCTTTGGCGCCATCGTTCTGCGCATCCCTGTCGGAGGGGAAATCTCACCCGAATTAGCCGATGCCCCCTGGAGCCTGACCAAGTTCCTGGATTATCTCAATCACCTGTGGCCACCGGCCGTCGTCCTCGGACTGGCGAGCACAGCTCAGCTCCAACGCATCATGCGGGGCAACCTGCTGGACGTTCTGGGGCAACAATACATCACCACAGCGCGGGCGAAGGGGCTCAAAGAACGAAAGGTGGTGAACAAATACGCTGTGCGGGTGGCCATCAATCCCCTGATCAGTGTGATGGCCATGGAGATCCCCAAGATTATTTCCGAGTCTACCATCGTGGGCATTGTCATGTCAGTCCCCACCACTGGTCCCCTGCTCTTACGTGCCCTGCTCAGCCAGGATATGTACCTGGCCGGGACCTTCCTGCTCTTTATGAGCCTGCTGTTGATGATATCCAACCTGCTGGCTGACATTGCCCTGGCCTGGGCTGATCCAAGGATTGTATACACATGAACGGTATCACAACCCGGTCTAAAGAGCTGTTCAAACTGTACGAAGAGCTGGCTGGCACCCGTGAAGACCTGGGGCCGGTGGACCTGGCTGCCGATAAATCCCTGGAAGCCATCTATGCCGCCTCACAATGGCAGTTGCTGTGGCGGAAGTTCATCCGCAATAAGGTGGCCATTGCCGGCGGAGTCGTCATCCTGCTCTACTACCTGTCTGCCCTGTTTGCCGGCTTCCTGGCACCCTATACCCTATCTACACGGTTCGTGGAATACATTTACCTGCCCCCTCAGCGGATCCATTTCATCAACGAGGGGAAATTCCAACCCTTTGTCTACGACGTCAGGCTGACTATTGACAAGAATCTGCGCAAGATCTATGAACCGGACCCGACCAAAAAGGTCCCGCTCCGCTTTTTCGCCCACGGCGAGCCCTACAAACTTTTCGGACTGATTGAAACCGATGTGCATTTATTCCAGGCACCTGGCGCCATCGTCTCCTTGTTGGGCACCGACCGCCAGGGACGCGACATGTTCTCACGCATCCTCTATGGGAGCCAGATTTCGCTGACTATCGGCCTTTTGGGTGTGTTCTTGAGTCTGTTCTTCGGCTCGGTGCTGGGCGTTGTCTCGGGCTACTACGGCGGCTGGGTTGACAACCTCATCCAGCGTCTGATCGAGCTGGTCCGCTCCTTCCCTGCTATTCCCCTGTGGATGGCCCTCTCGGCGGCAGTGCCTCCTCACTGGCCACCGCTGCGTACCTACTTTGTCGTGACCCTCATCCTGTCACTGATCGGCTGGACGTGGTTGGCCCGACAACTGCGGGGCAAGGTCCTGGCCCTGCGTAACGAAGACTTTGTCCTGGCAGCGAAACTGGCCGGGGCCAGCGACGCACGTATCATCTTCAGACATCTCATCCCGGCGACTTTCAGCCACATTATTGTCGTCTCGACCCTGGCGATGCCAGCCATGATCCTGGCCGAGACAGCGCTGAGTTTCCTGGGCCTGGGACTGCGCCCCCCTGTCACCAGTTGGGGCGTACTTCTCCAGGAAGCCCAAAACCTTCAGTCTATTGCCCTCTATCCGTGGGTATTCACCCCGGCAGCCGCCATCGCCATCGCCATCCTCGCTTTCAACTTTCTCGGCGATGGTCTGCGCGATGCTTCTGACCCTTACACGCTATGAGCACGGTGTCCAGTAATCAGCGATATATTGTTCAAGTTGAAGACCTGAAGACGTACTTCTACACTCTTGACGGGGTAGTCCGGGCGGTGGACGGCGTCTCATTGCAGATCAAGCCCGGCGAGACCCTGGGCCTGGTCGGTGAGTCAGGCTCTGGGAAGAGTGTGACGGCTCTTTCGATCCTCCGCTTACTCCCTGTCAGGACGAGCCGTATCGTTCAGGGCAAGATTCTCTTCGATCGGGGCGATGGCAGGCCGCCGCTTGATCTGACCACTGTGGATCCAAATGGAGACCTTATCCGCAGTATCCGCGGCAACGAGATTGCCATGATCTTTCAAGAGCCCCTGACCTCCCTTTCACCGGTGCACACAGTGGGCGAGCAAATCGCTGAGGCCGTGGAGCTCCACCAGAAGATAGGGAAAAAGGGAGCCAGGAAAAGGGCTATAGAGATGCTGGAACAGGTGGGGATCGCCATGCCGGAGCAGCGTTTCCACGAGTACCCCCATCAACTTTCGGGCGGTATGCGGCAGCGAGCCATGATCGCCATGGCCCTCTCCTGCCACCCCTCGCTCCTCATCGCTGATGAGCCAACCACCGCTCTGGACGTCACCATTCAAGCCCAAATCCTGGAATTGATGAAGTCTCTCCAGGATGAACTGGGGATGGCCATTCTCATGATCACCCACAACCTGGGAGTGATCGCCGAGATGGCCGATCGGGTAGATGTGATGTATATGGGCAAGCTGGTAGAGAGCAGCGACGTGCGTACCATCTTTCATTGCCCACTCCACCCATACACGGTGGGACTCCTGCACTCCATTCCCCACCTGGGTCGCCGGGTGAAGGAGCGCCTGACGCCTATCCCTGGCACCGTTCCAGATCCTTTTTCGGTGCCAAAGGGCTGTGCTTTCTACCCCAGATGCCCGGTGCAGAAAAAGTCAGCCTGCGAAGAAGACATACCGTTGGTAGAGGTGGAACCCGGCCACAAAGTGCGGTGCACGCTTTATCTCTGAGAATCAGCAAAATGGAACAAGAGAACTCGATCTTGTTGGAAGTACGGAATCTCAAGAAATATTTTCCCGTCCAGAGGGGCTTCTTCCGGCGGGTAGCTGGCTACGTCCGGGCTGTGGATGGGGTGAGTTTCTTTATCCGGGAAGGAGAGACCCTCGGCCTGGTAGGAGAATCAGGCTGCGGTAAAACGACGACGGGCAGGCTTATCCTGAGAGCCATAGAGCCCACCGAAGGTGAGGTCCTGTTCCGCAGGAATGGGGAAATGGTCAACATTGCCCAAATCCCCAGGAAGGAGATAAAAGCCCTCCGCCGCGAGATGCAGATCATTTTCCAGGATCCATTCTCCTCCCTGAATCCAAGAATGACGGTGATGGACATCGTCGGTGAACCCCTGCTCATTCACGGCATAGCCAGAGGTGCGGAACTCAAATCTCAGGTGCGAGAACTGCTCGAAGCGGTCGGCCTTAAGGCTCAGCACATGAACCGTTACCCCTACGCCTTCAGCGGTGGACAGCGGCAACGCATCGGCATCGCTCGTGCTTTGGCCTTGCGTCCCAAACTCATCGTGGCCGATGAACCAGTCTCCGCGTTGGATGTCTCCGTCCAGGCTCAGGTGCTCAATTTGCTCAGGGACCTGCAGCAAGAGTTTGGGCTGACTTATCTCTTTATTGCCCACGACCTGGCTGTGGTCGAACATATCAGCGACCGGGTGGCTGTAATGTATCTGGGCAACATTGTCGAGATGGCTACAGCGGAAAAGCTCTACGCCAATCCCAAACACCCCTACACGGAGGCCCTGCTCTCGGCTGTGCCCCGCACCGATCCTGACCGTGTCACACGGCGCATTCTCCTCCCAGGAGACGTCCCTAATCCGGCTGCGCCGCCACCTGGCTGCAAGTTCCATCCCCGCTGTCGCTATGCCCGTGACATTTGCAGGGTGAACATTCCTGTTTGGCACGATCTGGGCGACGACCACTGGGTGGCCTGTCACCTGGCAAATGAATTGCACCTGGCCGGCATCTAAGGCCTGGAGCCCGACGATAAATCGTCGGGCTCAGCGGCCAAAGGGCGATCAATCGCCCTGAAACAGCCCGCATTAGCAGGGGCATACGGAAGCGGGAAAAGGAGAATGTCATGAATTTGTTTTTCAGAAGTCAAGGTTTTATAGAAGGTTACACTCCTATTGCCAACCCGGGCAACAGCTCATTGCGGCAGATCGAGTTTGGGCGGCTCCAACTGCGGTCCGGTCACAACTATAGCGGACAAAGCGGCAACAACGAAGTGGTCCTGGACATTCTGGCTGGCACGTGTGAGGTGACTATCACCTTTGATGGCACGACAACAACTTACACCAACCTGGGGGGCCGGGCCGATGTCTTCTCCGGGCGGCCTACCCTTGTCTGTCTGCCACCCGGAACCCGTTACACTATCACAGCTCATTCGGCCCAGCCGTTGGACATTGCTCTCAGCGCCGGGCCTTGCCCACCAGGAGGCCAGCCAGCCATTATTGGCCCCAACGATAACATCACCCGCACCGTAGGGGTCGCCAACTGGGAGCGACAGGTGCATCTGGGTACGGCAGGCACCGGTGTCACCCGCCGGCTGATGGTGGGCGAGACGATCAACAAGCCAGGTTGCTGGTCCAGCTATCCTCCTCATAAACACGACACCGACCAGCCAGGGCGAGAGATCGCCATGGAAGAAGTCTACTTTTATCTGATCAAACCCAGGCAGGGCTTCGGTGTCCAGTGCCTTTACGATGCCCCTCATGTAGCCGAACGCCTGGACACCGCTTTCCTGGTACGGGATGGCGATACGGTGGTGCTGCCCCGGGGCTATCATCCTGCTGTGGCTGCTCCCGGCTATCAGCTCTGTTATCTATGGACCCTCTACTCTGACGCAGGAATCTATGGCTCCGAGGCCTGGTCCGACGATCCCGACCACGCCTGGATTCACAATGTCGAGGCCATGCTGAAATAGCCTCATTTTTACGGCACGATTTGCACACGTGTGCAAGATTCGCCGATTGAGTAAGGGCGCGGCGGCGCTACGCCCCTACCTCCCCCTGGGCGCTTCGCGCCGGGTGTCGGCCCTCGGGGCGAGGCCCCTCGGGCCGTGGCCCTGCGCCGACACCCCTCTGATACGCCAAATGGCAGGATGGTCGGCCTTCGCCGACCATCGGCCGCAGGCTCAACCGCTGAGCAATTACGCCGATTGGAGAGATGGAGATGAAAACGGCCATTGTCCTTTCCACCCACCCGGCCCGATTTGACGCCGTAGCCTTGAAAGGCGATTTCGAGGCCAATGTGGCCAGGATCGCCGCCTGGGGATATCATGGAGTGGAGCTGGCCATCCGCGACCCCAGATTGGTTGACGCCGACGCACTGCTGGCGGTGGTCAACCGTCATGGGCTGGAGGTGCCGGCTGTCGGCACAGGGCAGGCCTGGGGCGAGGAGGGGCTGTCGCTTACCGATCCTGACCCAGAGGTGCGGGCGGCGGCTATCCAGCGGGTGCACGACCACATGCCTCTGGCCGCCCAGGCTGGGGCCGTGGTCATTATTGGCTTGTTGAGAGGCATCGCCAGACCGGAGGTGGAGCACAAGCAGGCGTACGCCTGGCTGGTGGAGGCTCTGCAACGCTGCACGGCCACAGCGCAATCATACGGTGTGCGCCTGGCGCTGGAGCCCATTAACCGCTACGAAACGACCCTGATCAACAATGTTGAACAGGGGCTGGCTCTCCTCGAAGCAGTGGGCGCAGACAACCTGGGATTGCTTCTCGATACGTTCCACATGAACATTGAGGAGCCTAAGATTGAGGACAGCATCCGGGCAGCACGTGATCACCTCTTCCACTTCCACGTCGCCGATTCCAACCGCTGGTATCCCGGTGCGGGGCATATTGACTTTGCCTCGGTAGTGGCTACGCTGTACGCCATCGGTTACGAGGGATACGTGTCCGTGGAGGCCATGCCCATGCCTGACGCGGATACCTGCGCGGAGCGAGCTATCGCTACCATGCGCCAGGCAGGGCTTTGAGAGCGCAAGGGAGAAAGGATGGTGCTATCTTCGCTGCCAGATGAACGAGCCAGAGAGGACGGCCGATCTCTGGCCACAGACCTGGGTCATTCTGGAGGTCTCCGGATCTATCCGGAGTCCATTGCCACCACAGGGGAGGCTATCTTCTTCCTGGGCAAGAAAGGCACGCTCCCGTTTCTGGGGATCGCCTTCAAGGGCAGGAACTCCACGGCGGCGAATTTTATCGGAGACGAAAGGAGCATCGCTTTGGAAGGGCAGGAGTTCACACTCAAACTCTGCCTTGCCGACCATGCCAACGCCGCCGTTTTACGCGCCGCCTTACCCTATACCGCCCCCCAGGTGCTGGGCCTCCGGAAATCGGCTGGCTGTGGCGACAGGCTGGGGTTGGCCACACCAGGGCATGTGCGAGCTATCCGCCAATTCAGCGGCATTGCGCCTATCTTTGCCCAGCAATCGGTGCGCGAGAATGCCCGCACCGGCCGCACGCCACAACAGGTGCTTGACGATGCCACCTGGGGAGTCTTCCAGGAAGGGTGGCGTCAGCCATGGGGTGCAGATGCCGACCACCTCAAGACACCCGCTGACATAGACGCTTTCGTCGCTGCCGGATACACCTTCTACACCATAGACCCCGGCGACTCCGTGGATAACGACGCGCACACCGCGCCGCCCGCAGCGGTGACGGCCAAAGTGCAGAGCCTGCCCTGGGAAACGCTCGAAGATACGGCGCAGGACATGGAGCGCCGCTACCTGGGCCGCACCTTCAACCTGGGAGAGTTCACCCTGGCCTTTGACCGGGAGTCGTTGTGGCGAGCGGCCTGCAAATATGGCCGGGCCATCGCTCACACGGTGCAGATGTACCGTCACCTGGCCAGCAGGATGGGAGACAGGCCCTTCGAACTCGAAGTCTCAGTAGACGAAACGGAGACACCCACCTCACCTCAAGAGCACTTTTTCGTGGCCAGCGAGCTCAGGCGTCTCGGCGTGCAATGGGTCAGCCTGGCTCCTCGCTATGTCGGGCGTTTCGAGAAGGGGGTGGACTATATCGGCGATCTGGCCCAATTCGAGGCCGAGTTCATTAAACACTTAGCCATTGCCCGCCACCTTGGCCCCTACAAGCTGAGCCTTCATTCGGGCTCAGATAAATTCAGCATTTACCCTATCATCGCCAGGCACGCGGGCGACCTGGTTCACCTTAAGACGGCTGGCACAAGTTACCTGGAGGCCCTGCGGGCCATTGCCAGCATTGACCCATCTCTCTTCCGCGAGATCCTGGCTCTCGCCCGCGAATGCTACGAAGAAGACCGGGCTACCTACCACGTGTCTGCCGACCCGGCCAGAGTTCCTCCCCCTGAGCGCCTGGCAGATTCAGAGCTGGCCGGGGTGTTGGATCTTTTTGACGGCCGACAACTTTTGCACGTCACCTTTGGTTCTGTGCTGGAGCGGTTTGGACCAGAGTTGAAAGAAGCATTAACCTGGCATGAAGAAGAGTACTATACAGCCCTGGAAACGCATTTCTGTAAACACCTGAAAGCGTTCGCCTGAGGAGGTAAAATGGCCAACGAGTATCTGGAGAGCTTTTTTAACCTTTCGGGGAAAGTGGCTGTTGTCACTGGTGGGGGCGGTGTACTGTGCGGGGCCATGAGCCGGGCGCTGGGTCGTGTGGGGGTAAAAGTGGCGGTCCTGGACCTGATCCCGGAGGCCGCTCAGCAAGTGGCAGATGACATCGTAGCTGCCGGTGGCGAAGCCATAGCGGTGAAATGTGACGTGCTGGACAAAGCCAGCGTGGAAGCTGCCTGCCAGGCTGTGCTGGAGCGGTTCGGTCGGGTGGACATTCTCATCAATGGAGCGGGAGGCAACAAGAAGCAGGCCACCACCAGCCCGGACCTGTCCTTCTTTGACTTGCCCTCGGATGCGGTGCAATGGGTATTCAACCTGAATTTCATCGGCGTCCTGTTGCCCAGCCAGGTCTTCGGTCGGGTCATCGCCAGGCAGGGTGAGGGGGTGATTCTCAACATCTCCTCCATGAACGCCTTCCGGCCGCTGACCAAAATCCCCGCTTATTCAGCGGCCAAAGCGGCAGTCAGCAACTTCACTCAATGGCTGGCAGTACACATGTCGCAGGAGTACTCGGACAAGATCCGGGTCAACGCTATCGCCCCCGGCTTTTTCCTGACCGAGCAGAACCGTTTTTTGCTGACCGATGAGGCAACCGGTGAACTGACTCCCAGGGGCAAGACCATCATTGAGCACACGCCGATGGGCCGTTTCGGCGACCCCCAGGACCTTATTGGCACAGTGCTATGGCTGCTCTCACCGGGCGCGGCTTTTGTCCACGGTGTGGTGGTGCCGGTGGATGGGGGGTTTTCGGCGTTTAGTGGGGTGTAGGCGAATCGGGCGAATCGGGCGAATCAGCGAATCGGGCGAATCAGCGAATCGGGCGAATCGGGCGAATCAGCGAATCGGCAAATTGGCCACAAGTTGAAAGGAGAAGCGATTGAAAAGGGAGATTGAGGGAGCGTTCCGTTTGCTGTGTGAGCAGGCCGGGCGGCAAGGGGTCATCGGCTTTGTTCCCATTAAGGGCGTGCGGCTGTTGCCGGAGCAGGAGGCGTACCTTCGGCACAAGCTGAACGGGCTGGGCTCAGAAATCACTGCCGTTTCCATTGGATTGTTCTATCACGAATCAGAGATCCTGGCCATTCCCGCGGGTTGGGTAAGCAGGCCACCTGAGGATGGCCTCTGGAATCGGTATGCCCGCGCCTATAAGGAGTTGAATCAGCAGCTCAATGTGATAGCCACCCAACTGGCTGAGCAATTTGGCGGTGTGGCCGAGCAGGCGACCATGGAAGGCATGGTGGGACAGGTGAATCATGTCAACGACTATTTCCCCCACTGTGTCTCACACCGGGCCTTCGCCGAAGCAGCCCGCGTGGGCTGGCGAGGCAAGCATGGCCTGGTGGTGACACCCGAGGCCGGCCCTGCCCTGCGCCTGGCCACCCTCTTCATCCCCCAGCACCTCTTGCCCGATGACAGACATCTATCCGGCTGCGGCGATTGCAACGCCTGCCTGGAGGTGTGCCCTATCCTGCGCCCGGAGGAAGGTTACCGCGAGAGATGCCGTCGTCGGCTGAAGGCTCTGGGCCTGGAGGACGAGGTGTGTGGCATCTGCATGCGGGTGTGCTGGGAAGCAAATCAGCAAATCAGCAAATCGGCGAATCAGCAAATCAGCATAATCATAACTACCGGAGGTAGAACCATGACAGAAGTAAACGAAGCAGCACGACCTTTATTGGAACTGCAACCCAGGCACGAGTTCTTTGTCGGCATTGACTCCGACGGCTGTGCTTTTGATACTATGGAGATCAAGCAAAAGGAATGTTTCACTCCCACCACTATCAAGTATTGGGGTTTGCAGCCCGTCTCCAAATACGCTCGCGAGGTAGCCCTGTTTGTCAACCTCTACTCCAGGTGGCGGGGCATCAATCGCTGGCCAGCGCTGGTGATGGTCTTTGACCTGCTGCGCGAGCGGCCGGAGGTGATCAGGCGCGGCGTGAACCCACCCCAGGCGCTTAAACTCCGTGAGTTCATCGAGTCAGGCTTCCCTCTAAGCAATGAGGGCTTGCGGGCCTATATGGCCGAGCACCCTGATCCGGAGCTGGAACGCGGCCTGGCCTGGAGTGAGGCCATTAACGCCGCCGTGGCCGACATGGTACACGGCGTGCCTCCTTTCCCTTATGTGCGCCAGAGCCTGGAGATGATGCAGGACAAAGCTGACATCATTGTGGTCTCCGCCACCCCGGGCGAGGCTCTCCAACGGGAGTGGGAAGAGCACGACATCGCTAAATACGTGCGGGTCATCGCCGGCCAGGAGATGGGCAGCAAAACCGAGCACCTGAAGCTGGCGGCCGTGGGCAAGTACGCTCCAGATCACATTCTGATGATCGGTGACGCGCCAGGCGACATGAAAGCAGCGAAGACCAACAACGCCCTGTTCTTCCCCATCAATCCAGGCTACGAAGAAGAATCCTGGCAGCGCTTCTATGAAGAGGGTTTTCACAAGTTCATCGCTGGCGAATACGCAGGTCAGTACGAAGCCAGCCTGATCGCCGAGTTCGAGAAGCTGTTGCCGGAAGTGCCGCCGTGGAGAAAATAACAAATCAGCAAATGGCAAATCAGCAAATGGCAGATCAGCAAATACTCAACCCATATCGGAGGAAGCGGTGCAATAACCGCGAGAGGCGTTTGCTGCTCTGGTAGAGAATTTGGGACAGGCGCCGTCGGCTGAAATCAGGCGAGCCCTGATTGAACGTGAGGAAGTCGCTCTTGAAGCAGGGTTGGACCCTGAGGTGATGGCCCGCCTGAGCCAGCGGGTTACTGATGCTTCGACGTGAGATGGACGGCGGAAAGGGATAAGAGCCATGATCATTGGCGAGGGAAAGACAGCCGCATACTTGACGGACAACGAGGTCCGTGAGTTCACAGCGCAGGCATTGGAGGATGCCCACCTTGAGGGTAAGCGCGTGCTGATCATTATCCCCGACCACACCCGCACCGCGCCGATTCCCCTGTTCTTCCGACTGTTCCATGAGTTCCTCGGTGAAAAGGTCGCGGCGCTGGACTATCTGGTGGCCCTGGGCACCCATCAGCCTATGAGTGAGGAGGCCCTGAACAGGTTAGTGGGTGTGACAGCAAAGGAGCGAACGGGGAAATACGCCCGGGTCCGCATCTTCAACCACGAGTGGGCCGATCCGACCACCTTCACCACTCTCGGCGTCATCACCGAACACGAAACACACACGCTGAGCAACGGAATGTTGTCGCTGGATGTGCCCATCAGAATCAACAAACGGATCCTGGACTACGACCAACTCATCGTCTGCGGGCCGACTTTTCCCCATGAGGTGGTGGGCTTCTCAGGTGGGAACAAATATTTCTTCCCCGGCATCAGTGGCCCCGAGGTCATCCACTTCACCCACTGGCTGGGCGCGGTCATCACCAGCATGAAAATCATCGGCACCAAACACACCCCGGTGCGAGAGGTCATTGACCGGGCCGCTTCCTTCATTGATGTGCCCAAGCTGTGCTTCAGCCTGGTGGTTAAAGAGGCATCTGAGGCCTGCCCTACCAGGCTGGACCAGGCAGACCACCTGATCGCCCAACCACCCAGCCACCCAATCACCCAGATCGAGGCCTCCACCTCCTGCGGCCTGGCCGGGCTGTTCATCGGCACGCCGGAGGAGGCCTACGAGCACGCCGCCGACCTTTCGGCCAGACTGCATATCATCTACGTGGACAAACCCTTCCAGCGGGTCCTCTCGGTCATGCCGGAGATGTACGATGACCTGTGGACGGCGGCCAAGGGGATGTACAAACTGGAGCCGGCGATTGCCGACGGTGGTGAGGTGGTCATCTACGCCCCCCACATTACCGAAATCTCTTACACTCACGGTAAAATCATTGACCAGATCGGCTACCACGTCCGCGACTATTTCCTGAAACAATGGGAACGTTTCAAAGACTATCCGTGGGGCGTGCTGGCCCACTCCACCCACCTGCGAGGCCTCGGCACCTTCGAGAACGGGGTTGAGAAACCGCGCATCCGGGTGACCCTGGCCACAGGCATTCCGGAGGAACGGTGTCGGCGCGTCAACCTGGGCTACCTGGATCCAGCCACGGTTGACATAGCCGAATGGGAAGGAAGAGAGGATGAGGGGATTCTGGTGGTGCATAAAGCGGGGGAGATGCTGTACAGGCAAATCGGCAAATCGGCAAATGGGCAAATGGGCAAATCGGCAAATGAGCAAATCGGCAAATGGGCAAGTCGGGAGGAAGGGGGATGACCTACGAGGAGTGGGAGCGGGGGGTACCGGAGTGCATTAGAGCTGATCCGGTATGGCAGTTCTATGCCTACCGCAAGGCGTTGTTCCTGTACGACCTGGCGTGGGAGGATTGCGAGCAGTTAATGCGCGACCTCCGTGGACGAGCGGTTGCTGGGCAATTGATCGACAGTGTCGGCTCGATCTCCGCCAACATCGAAGAGGGATACGGACGTGGCTATGGCAAAGATCGCAACTATTTCCTGCGTATCTCTATAGGTTCGGCGCGAGAGACCAGAGGCTGGTATTATCGGGGACGTCGGTTGCTACCCCCGGCAGTGCTGGATCATCGCCTCACCCTGGTCAGCGAAATCATTGCCCTTCTGGTCACCGAACTCAGCCAGCAACGCCAACGCCGTTGACTCGCTGATTTGAGATTTGCTGATTTGAGATTTGCTGATTTGAGATTTGCTGATTTGCCAGATTGCGTGAGGAGGGAGAGAATACTATGAGTAAGCAACAATTCGGCCTGATTGGCCTGGGTGTGATGGGCCAGATGCTGGCCCTCAATGTGGAGCGTAACGGTTATCGGGTGGCAGGGTACGACCTTGACAGAGAGAAGGTACGCGCTTTCACCGCCAACCATCCGGGGAAACAGTTGGTCGGTTGTGAAACGCTGGAGACCTTTGTGGCCGCGCTGGAAAGGCCACGCCAGATCATGCTGATGGTCCCCGCCGGGGAGCCGGTGGACGCCGTGATCGAGCAACTCAAACCCTACCTGGAGAAAGGGGATCTGGTCATTGACGGCGGCAATTCTTTCTTCAAAGACACCGAGCGCCGGGCCAGAGACCTGGAGGCGAGGGGATTGCTTTACCTGGGCACAGGCGTCTCCGGTGGCGAGTACGGCGCTCTATGGGGTCCCAGCCTCATGCCCGGTGGCCAGCCAGAAGCCTATGCCCTGGTCGAACCCATCTTCAAAGCCATCGCTGCCAGGGTGGACGGCGAACCCTGTGTCGCCTACATCGGCCCTCGGGGCGCAGGCCACTACGTCAAGATGGTCCACAACGGCATTGAGTACGGCGATATGCAGCTCATCGCCGAAGCATACGACATTCTGCACCGTGTGGGCGGTCTCTCGGCCCGGGAATTGCACCAGGTCTTTGCCGGGTGGAACCAGGGGGAACTGGAATCCTACCTGATCGAGATCACGGCCGACATCTTTGCCCGGATAGACGACGAGACCGGTAAGCCTCTGGTGGATGTGATCCTGGACGAGGCCCAGCAGAAAGGAACCGGCAAATGGACCTCGCAAAACGCCCTCGACCTGGGCGCGCCGATACCAACCATCAACGCTGCCGTCGAGTCGCGCATTATCTCAGCCTATAAAGAGGAACGCGTCGCCGCCTCCAGGATGCTTTCCGGGCCGGCCATCCATTACAGAGGCGACCGCGACGAGCTGATCCAGGCCATGCGCCAGGCGCTCTACTCAGCCAAAATCTGCTCCTATGCGCAGGGCTTTGCCCTCATGAAAACAGCCAGCGCAGAATACGGCTATAATCTGAAACTCGGCCAGCTCGCCGCCATCTGGCGGGGCGGCTGTATCATCCGCGCCAGGTTCCTCAACCGTATCCGCGAAGCCTATGAGCGCAACCCCAACCTGCCCAACCTCCTGCTCGACCCCGGATTCAAAGCCGATGTGGAGAGTGGTCAGGCAGCGCTACGCTTGGTCATCAAGACCGCGGTAGAGAACGGCATCCCTTGCCTGGCTCTCAGCAGCGCCCTGGCCTACTTTGACGCCTATCGTACCGCCCGGCTGCCCGCCAACCTGATCCAGGCTCAGCGGGATTATTTCGGCGCCCATACCTACCGGCGGGTGGACAAAGAAGGCGTCTTCCACACCCAATGGCAATGATAGTGGGGCGCAGCGGCGCTGCGCCCCACAGGCATCAACTTAAGGGGCGGGCGATGGAAATCGCGGGCCGTCCGCCTGCGCGGACGGAGGGGTCCACCTGGTGGACGCCCGGCTGCAAGCCCCTGAGCCTGAATTTCGCGGTCATTGCCTGGGAATAGCCCCTCTCATCCCCCCATCCCCCTTCAATGGGAAAGAGGGTGTGAGCGGGCGGCTTCGCCGCCCGCTCACACCCCATTCCCTTAATTCCCCCTCCGCCAGGGGGTGAGGTTATCCACCTGGCCAGGTGCGAAATTCGGGCTGAGGTGCGACTTGAGGGGCGGAGCGGCGCTCCGCCCTACTTGATGCCAATGGGGCGTGGCATGCTACGCCCCTACTCCCCCCCTGGGCGCTTCGCGCCGGGTGTCGGCCCTCGGGGCGAGGCCCCTCGGGCCGTGGCCCTGCGCCGATACCCTTCATCGGCGCAGGAGCGAAAAGGTCGGCGAAGACCGACCATGGGCCGCAGGCTCAAAAGGGTGTCAACTCCCGGTATACCAGCGTCCTGGGGTCAGCTCCCCTCAAACCTTTGGATGGCCAGCGTGGCATTCTGCCCGCCCACACCAAAGGCATTGGCGATAGCCGCATCCACGGTGGCCCGGCGGGCCACGTTGGGCACATAGTCCAGATCGCACTCTGGGTCGGGACGCTCCAAATTGATGGTAGGCGGGATGATCCCCTCCTGGATGACCTTGACGGTGGTGATCACCGAGATGGACCCGGCGGCCCCAAACAGATGGCCAATCATAGACTTGTTGGCACTGATGGGCACTTTGTAGGCCGCTTCGCCAAAAGTGGTTTTGATGGCTATGGTCTCTGAGACGTCGTTCAACGGCGTGCCTGTTCCATGAGCGCAGATGTAGCCGATCTCCTCCGGGGAGAGGCTGGCATCAGCCAGGGCCAGGCTCATGGCCCGCGTCGCGCCGTCACCGTTCGGTTCTGGAGCAACGATGTGGTAAGCGTCCACGGTAAAGCCGTAGCCGACGACTTCAGCCTGAATGGGTGCACCCCGGCGCAGGGCGTGCTCCAGGGTTTCCAGTACCACGACAGCCGCCCCTTCGCCTATCACCGTGCCATCCCGGTCGGCATCAAAAGGACGACAGGCTCTCTCCGGTTCATCGTTGCGGGTCGAAAGGGCTCCCAGACGGCTGAAGGCAACGACGGCCAAAGGCGTTATGGTGGACTCTGTACCACCGGCGATCATCACATCTACATCACCGCGCTGCAAACGTCGGGTAGCCTCACCGATGGCCACCGCGCCTGTAGCACAGGCTGCCACGGGCGCACTGGCCGGGCCTTTGATCCCCAGAAGGACAGCGATGTGACAGGGAGCTATGTTGATGATGACCGATGGTACCAGGATCGGATTGATCCGCCTGGGCCCTCCGTCTCGCAGGGCCAGGCTCTGCTCCTCGATAAGCCCTATGCCTCCCACTGCACTGCCAATCTCCAGGCCGACGCGGGTCAAATCCTCCCTGGCCAGGTCTAGAGAAGCATCCTGCAAGGCTTCATAAGTTGCGGCCAAAGCAAATTGGGTGAAACGATCCATCCGTCTGGCCTCACGCTTATCCACATAGTTAGTAGGGTCAAAGCCCTCGACGCTGGCAGCAATCCGGGTTGGATGCTGGCTGGCATCAAATTGGGTAATAGGTCTGACCCCTGACCGGCCAGCCGTGATCCCTCGCCAGAAATCAGCGACATTAAGGCCCACAGGGGTTATAGCCCCCATGCCTGTAATCACCACTCTCCTGCCTTTCGCCCTGGAATTTGCCACGGAATCGTTTTCCTTTCCTAATTTAGTTGCCCTATAGTTTACCATACATTCCCCCTGTTGACAAAACCAGCCATCCGTTATAAAATAAAGGCTGGAAACCAGGTTGTCCTTGCCGGGCTCACGACGATGGTGACGGGAGGCCAGATATGAAGCTAACACCCAGACAACGAGCTGTCCTGGACAAATTGCTGGATTTGTATCGCGAGTATCAGAGGCCGGTGCACTACTCCCTCGTGGCTGAAAAGTTGGGGGTCAATAAATTCTCAGCCTACGACATGTTAAAGCTCCTGGAAAAGAAGGGCATGGCCCATTCAGACTATATCCTGGCAGCGGAACATGCCGGACCAGGTCGGTCCATGATTGTCTTTTACCCAACCAGGCAGGCCACCAGTCTGCCGTCTCCACCGGCAGGCGATATCCACATTAACGAAGAATGGCGACAGGTCAGAGAGCGGATATTGCAGAGACTGCGAGAGAGCAAGAGCTCCAACTACCGGGATTTGCTGAACGAAATTCTGGTCAGGATACCCGAACGCAAATCCCCTCTGATCTACTGCGCCGAGATGGTGACTGCCCTGCTCCTGAATCTGAACCGGGTGAAGGAAAAGGCCAGTGGCATGAATCCCTTCAAGGCGCTTTCGTCCCTGGGTTCGACGGGAGAGGCCGGATTAGGAGCTCTGGCTGGCCTCAGCCTGGGCTCTACCCTGACGGAAAAGACGGATACATCTTTGAGAGACAGGCTGCTCTCTTATACAAAACGCTACCACACCTATCTGCTTAACCTGAGCGAGGAAGCCAAAACCAGCCTGTCCGATTTTCTTCAGGAAGCACTGGGCGTCTTCGAGCCGACCACTTGATTGCCCTCCCAACCCTGACAGGTTGAGTCCTTCCAGAACCTGTTGGGGTTGATTTTGGGCCTATTATTTGGTTTTTTTAGAAACCTGATAAGCGGTGAAACGCTTCCTTCCCTGGGCCAGCCCCCAGAGTTTGCCCTGAGCTTAACCAAAAGGAGAGTCCGCAGAAAGTGGGCGGCAGGCTGGCGCCTCCCACACCCAACATATTTATGAGGAGGAACAGCCATGATTAAAATTGTAACCGACTCCAGCGCCTATCTGCCTGCTGAGCTGATTCAGCAATACGACATCCGTGTCGTGCCTCTCAAGGTTCTCTTTGGTGATAAAATATACCGGGAGGGGATAGACCTCGACAACCAGGAATTCTACCGCCTGTTGGCCCAGGCCGAGACCCTGCCCACCACCTCGCAACCATCGGCCGGGGAGTTCTTCGACCTTTATTCCGAATTGAGCCAGGATGGCCACGAAATCATCTCCATCCACATCAGCAGCAAATTAAGTGGCACCATCAGTTCAGCCCAGGCGGCCAAAGAGATGCTGCCTGAAGCCAGGATCGCCATCATTGACTCCGCCTCGACAGCCATGGGCCTGGGTCTGATGGTTCTGTCGGCTGCCAAAGCAGCGGCGGCAGGCAAGAGTATGGCCGAGATCGTGACGGCTGTGGAGAAGATGATATCAGCTATGAACGTGGTCTTTGTTGTAGACACTCTGGAATACCTGCAGAAAGGTGGGCGTATCGGTGGGGCAGCCGCCCTGGTCGGCACGCTGCTGAAGGTCAAGCCTATTCTCTGCCTGAAGGACGGCCGCGTCGAGCCTCTGGACAAGGTGCGAACCAAGCACAAAGCTTTGGCCCGACTCTTAGAGGTCGTTGAGGAGCGTGTGGGACCCGGCACACCTGTGCAGGTGGCCATTCTTCACGCTCAGGTACCTGACGAAGCGAGAGAACTGGAGCAAGAGGTACGCGCTCGTTTCAACTGCACGGAGTGTTATTTCAGCGAGCTTGGGCCTGTGCTGGGCACTCACACTGGCCCTGGCGTGGTGGGTCTTGTTGCCTGCCCAGACAAGGCAACGCTCTGAGACAAACCGAGAGGTAAATTGGTGGGGGGTCAGGTGGACAAGCTGTCTGCCTGACCCCCATCTTTTTTGTAACTGACCTGGGAAACAGGCGCATCCTGGCAAAGGGAATGGGGTTATATATTTTGGCAGTGTTCAATTCCTCTCCAGGGTGAGGCCTGTGCAGGAGGCCGAAAGAAATGGGCATACTGGTCATGGCCTTGAGCTATCTGCTGGGCGCTGTCCCCTTCGGCTACCTGATTCCTCGCTGGAGCAAAAAGGTGGACATCCGTAGCCTGGGTACCGGCAACCCCGGCACGGCCAACGTCTTCCGCACTTTGGGACTGGGAGTCGCCATCCCGGTAGGTATGCTGGACATCGGCAAAGGGGCAGCGACGGTACTTCTGGCGCGAGCGGCTGGCCTGGGCGAAGAATGGGCCCTGGCGGCTGGTGTGGCCACTGTGCTCGGCCACTGCTATTCCCCATACCTGCGCTTTCAGGGCGGCGGAGGCATGGCCGCCAGCATCGGCGTGCTGCTGGCTCTCATGCCTCTGGAAACGGCTGTGGTGCTCCCTTTACTGGGCCTGGTCTACATCATCATCACCGGCAGTTCCGCTACCGGAACTTTTGTCAGTTTTACCGCCCTCATTGGCCTGGCCTGGTGGCAAAAGCAGCCGATGGTGCACGTCCTGGCTCCACTGGTCTTGATGGCGCTGATGGGGCTGCGGCTTCTGCCCCACGCAATCCGCACCTGGCGCGCGGCACCAGACAAAGGGGAACTCATCTATCGCAGGCTGATCCGCAAACGAGAAATCTGGAAGCGTCATCATGAAAGTCGCCGTAGTCACTGACAGCGTGGCCAACCTGCCGCCGGAAGTGGTGGAGCGATACGCCATCACCGTCATCCCTCTGCTGGTGGCTTTCGGCCAGGAGGTCTTCCGGGATGGAGTGGACATGACATCGGCCCAGTTCTATCGCCGGCTGCGGGAGGACAGGCACCTGCCCACCACCTCTACCCCTTCCATAGGTGATTTCCTGACCGTCTTCCACCGCCTGGCCGAAAAAGCGGAGGCCATCGTTTGTATCCATCTGGCACGGGAATTCAGCGCCACCGTGGCCATCGCTGCAGAAGTGGGACAGATGTTCCAGGAAGTTCCTGTGCGGGTCGTGGATAGTCGCAGCGCAGCCATGTCCCAGGGTTTCGTGGTTCTGGAAGCGGCCAAAGTGGCCGCCGAGGGGGGTGACCTGGCAGCCGTGGTGGCTCGGGCCGAAGAGATGATCCCCCGGGTCAATCTGATCGTCACCCTGGACACCCTGGAGTACCTTTATCGAGGGGGGCGGATCGGGCGGGCGGCCCGGCTGATGGGCTCCGCACTCCAGTTTAAGCCGGTCCTCTCGGTGGGGAACGGGGTGGTGGACGCCCTGGAGCGGCCCCGGACTCAGGCCAAAGCCGTCCGACGCATTTTAGAGATCATGGCTGCCCGTGTGGGCAGGCGACCAATCCACGCCGCCATAGTCCATGCCGATGCACCCGACAAAAAAGTGGAACAGTTGCGCCAGGAAGTGGCCTCCCTCTTCGACTGCCGGGAATTATATGTCACCGGCCTTACGCCGGTGATGGGCACCCATGCCGGCCCCGGCGTGTTAGGAGTGGCCTGGTGGAGTGAAGAAACGAAATGACAAGGAGGTTCAATGAGACGAAAAACCGCCATTGTCACGGATACCACTACAGACATCCCCCAGGAGATGGCCGAGGAGATGGGCATTTTCGTCGCCCCGCTGACTCTGATCATCGGAGGCAAGCCATATCGGGACAAGGTGGACATCTCCAGCGCCGAGTTCTACCGCATGTTGCCGGACCTGGACCCTCTGCCCACCACCTCAGGGGTTAATCCCGATGATTTTCTGGAAGCCTATCAGAAGGCACTGGCGGAGGCTGAAAGTGTTATCTGCCTCACCGTCGCCGCGGCGTTGAGCATGACCTTCTCCTCAGCATGCAGCGCCCGGGAGAAGCTGCCCCAGGCGGACATCACCGTCGTTGACTCCCAGACTGCGGTGGCTGGTGAAGCGCTCATCGCCCTGGCAGCGGCCAAAGCGGCCCAGGAAGGCAAAGGCAAAGCCGAGGTCCTCAATTTGATCCATGATTTGATCCCTCGCGTGGATGTCCTTCTCACAGCAGATACCCTCGAGTATTTGCATCGTGGCGGGCGCCTGACAGCTCCCCGGGCCCTCCTGGGGAAGCTCCTGGGATTCAGGCCCATCTTGCGCCTGCGCGATGGGAAGATTGTACCCATTGGCCGGGCGCGGTCCCGCCGGCAATCCATCGCTCAATTGTTGACCATCATGGAGGGGGAGGTGGGGCAAGGCAAGGAGATTTGTGCCGCCATCATGCACGCTCTGGCGCTTGAAGAGACGATGAAGCTGAAGGATCAGGTGGCAGAGCGGTTCCGCTGCCGTGAGTTGCACGTCCTGGATGACCTGGGCCCCGTAGCAGGCACCCACCTGGGGCCCGGGACACTGGGTGTGGGCTATTATGTCTGCCCGACCAATTGAATAAACAAAGGGAGACGGAACTTGGAAGGAAACGGACGAGTACGCATTGCTGTGGATGCCATGGGTGGGGACTATGCTCCGGCAGAAGTCGTCAGAGGGGCGATACAGGCTGTCCGCAACCAGGAAGTGGAAATTATCCTGGTAGGGCCAGAGGAGCGGCTGCGGGCGGAACTGGCCCCTTATGGCACAGCCAGTTTACCCCTCCATATCCACCACACCGATCAATTCATCGCCGATGGGGAACATCCGGCGGTCGCGTTGCGGGAGAAGCCCCAGGCCTCGGTGGCTGTGGCGGCCCGATTGGTCCAGGAAGGCCAGGCCAAGGCGGCAGTAAGCATGGGACATACCGGGGCAGCGATGATCGCCGCTCACTGGATTCTGGGTACTATGGAGGGCATTGATCGGCCTGTAGGTGGGGGCATCCCCTTCGCCCTGGCTCCCCAGACCGTGGTCCTCGACCTGGGCCCCAACGTGGATTGTAAACCGCGTCAATTCGTGCAATTTGCTGCCCTGGGCATTGCCTACGCCCGCTGCCTGCTGGGCCTCGATAACCCCGCGGTAGCTCTTCTCGCCAATGGGAGCGAAGAAGGGAAAGGCAACCGCCAGGGCCAGAAAGCATATCAACTGCTCAAAAAAAGCGGCCTGAATTTCATCGGCAATGTGGAGGGCTGGGACCTTTTGAGCGGCCGGGCCAACGTGGTCGTTTGCGATGGCTTTGTGGGAAACATCCTCCTCAAGTTTGGCGAGGGACTGAGCGCAGCCCTGGCTCGCTGGTTGCGGGAAAGACTGGCCAGCCTGCTGCCCATGCCAGAGATACAGCGCCTGATCAATGAACTGCAAGATCTCCTGGAGATCGAAAAGAGGATTGGCGGAGGGCCGCTGTTGGGTGTGAAAGGAGTCATGGTCGTGGGGCACGGGCGCTCCCGGGCCCCGGGTGTTGAGAAGGCTATCGGCCAGGCGAAGCGGGCCGTGGAAAGCCATCTGATCGAAACCATAGAGGAAGAACTGAGCAAGATTCACTAATCAAGGTGAAACGCTCTTGTTGAAGGAGGAACTCATCATGCAACGTGCCGTTATCACCGGTCTGGGGGCTATAACCCCCATTGGCCTCACGGTGGAAGAGTTCTGGACCAACTTGAAGGCTGGCGTCTCGGGCGCAGGTCTCGTCACCACCTTTGACACCACGGGTTTTCCGGTGCGCATCGCCTGTGAGGTCAAGGGCTTTGATCCCAAAGCTTACATGGACCCGAAGCTGGTCAAACGCACCTGCCGGGCCACCCAGTTTGCTATCGCTGCCTCGCAGATGGCCCTGGCCGACGCTGGCCTGACCATTGATGAAAACAATGGAACCGAAGTCGGCGTGGTACTGAACACCGACGGCGGGGGCATCGGTGAGATGGAAGAAGGAACCAGGACCTTGCTGGAAAAAGGGCCGCGCAGCATCAGCCCCTTTTTCCTGCCTATCGTCATGCCCAACGCTGTCTCTTGTCTGGTCTCTATGGTCAGTGGCGCCAAAGGTCCGGTCATCACCTCCACCATGGCCTGTGCCAGCGGCAACTATGCTTTCCTGGAAGCCCTGCGTCTCCTGCGCCTGGGAGAAGCCAGAGTGGTCATTGCCGGAGGTACGGAGTCATGCACGGTCCCGCTCACCCTGGCTTCCCTGGGTCGTATGGGGCCCCTCTCCACCCGGAATGATGATCCCCGGCGCGCCTGCCGTCCCTTTGACAAGAATCGCGATGGCTTTGTCTACGGCGAGGGAGCGGCGGTCATGGTGGTCGAGGCGGAAGAGCACGCCCGGCAGCGGAGAGCGCACATCTACGCGGAGGTAGCTGGCGGGGCTGTCACCGGTGATGCCTATCACATCACCGCCCCCGACCCCAGTGGCGATGGGGCCGCACGGGCCATGAAGCTGGCCCTGAAAAACGCCGGAATGGCCCCTGAGGAGATTGATTGCATCTTCGCCCACGGCACGGCAACCCCCTTGAACGACGCCGTAGAGACCATGGCAATCAAGACGGTCTTCGGGGACCACGCCTACCGGCTGGCTGTCACAGCCACCAAATCCATGGTGGGACATGCCTTGGGAGCAGCCGGAGCCATTGCCGCCCTGGCGGCGGTGCTGGCCATCCGTGACGGGGTGATCCCGCCCACCATCAACTACGAGACCCCGGACCCGGAGTGTGATCTGGACTACGTGCCCAACGTGGCCCGCCAGCGAGAGGTCAATGCAGCCATGGTCAACGGCTTTGGCTTCGGTGGCCAGAACGTGGCTGTGATCATCCGTAAGTACAGAGGCTAAGCTCCCCCTCGCCTTCCACGATGGGCGAAGGTGTCCTCACCGGGCCCCCTTGCCTGGGGAGACCTTCGGCGATCGAAAACCACCAAGGGCACGAAGGACACCACGGGGGTTTTTGTTCCTACTTTGTGTTCCTTCGTTGCCTTTGGTAAACGCCCGATTGAAATCGCTCCCCCTGGACGCTTCACCGGGTGTCGGCCTGCGCCGACACCCTTCATCGGCACAGGAGCAGAAAGGTCGGCGAAGGCCGACCATCAGCCGCAGGCTCAACCGCTGAGCGGTTACCAGTCCGATTGAAATCGCTCCCCCTGGACGCTTCGCCGGGTGTCGGCCTGCGCCGACACCCTTCATCGGCACAGGAGCAGAAAGGTCGGCGGAGGCCGACCATCGGCCGCAGGCTCAACCGCTGAGCGGTTACCAGTCCGATTGAAATCGCTCCCCCTGGGCGCTTCGCCGGGTGTCGGCCTGCGCCGACACCCTTCATCGCACAGGAGCAGAAAGGTCGGCGGAGGCCGACCGTTGGCCTGCGGCCCAAAAGGGTGACTTCAGTCACCGCCTATCGCGCCGGGTGTCGGCCTGCGCCGACACCCTTCATCGGCACAGGAGCAGAAAGGTCGGCGGAGGCC
>Ga0068707_1000496_pt1 | contig 25630 bp, 20 predicted proteins | sample YNPNPMetaG_FD_66600 | JGI IMG/M metagenome (GOLD analysis project Ga0068707, IMG submission 66600) | Anoxygenic and chlorotrophic microbial mat microbial communities from Yellowstone National Park, USA - YNP NP MetaG | ecosystem: Environmental > Aquatic > Thermal springs > Hot (42-90C) >... | reverse complement strand
CCCGGCTGACCCGCTCGAGCTCGAACTGCAGTCGGTCGGCCAGGCGCAGCGCCTCGGAGGTCATCTCCCGCCGCGTGGCGGCGTCCGGTGGGAGGCGGGAGGCCCAGGTCGGTTCGGTGAGGACGCGGAAGGCGACGCTCTGCACGCGCCACAGGTCCAGTTCGACGCCCAGGTCGCGGGCCAGGTCGAGGAGGGTGTGGATGGCGGCGAGGGTGTGCGGTCGGGGGGTGTCGCCGAGTCGTCGGAGCTGGGCCAGCAGGGCGTCGTGCAGCGCGCGCCGCAGCCGCGGTTCGCCGGCGCGCAGGCGCCAGGTGCGCGCCTGGTCCGCCAGCCGTGCCGCCTCCTCGGCCCACGCCTGGATCGCCGGGGGCTCCGCCGTTTCCGCCGCCCCCAGATCCGCCACCAGCCGCTCGGCCTCGGAGGCCAGCCCGAACGCGGCGGCCAGGCGCATCGTCTCGGGCAGCGGGTAGTTCGCGCCAACGAGGTAGGTGAGCAGCCGGCCATGCTCGCGATAGAACCGCAGGTGGGCCGCGCGGAGGTCGTCCAGGGTTTCGCGGACCACGCGATCGAGGATCCGGCGCCGCTCCTCGAGGAACGCGTCGCGCAGCGTGAAGGCGCCTTCCTCGCCGAAGCGGCGGTTGAGGGCGGTGACGACGTCGGAGAGCGAGCCCCGGTCGTAGGCGCCGAGCAGTTCGCCGCGCAGGGCGCGGAACTCGGCAGGGCCGGAGGCCGGTCCCACCGAGCAGCGGAAGTCGTGGCCGCCGAAGTGCAGCACCGCCACCGTGACCTCCTCGGATTCCTCGGTGTCGCGGGAGGCGACCCGGCAGCGGGCGACCCCCAGGCGCGTCCCCGCCTGCTCGGCGACGGATCGTTCGAGCGTCCGGACGGTGTACGCGTAGACGGCGCCGTCGGCGGCACCGTCGGCGTCCAGGATTCCGGCGATGGCGTGGTGGGCGGCGACGCGGCGGAGGTCGGCGGCGAGCGGTCGGACGCGCCGCTCGTAGAGGTCGGCGCCGGACCAGCCCGGGGGGTCGTTGCAGCGGGCGGCGGCCAGCGCGCGCACCAGAGGCCCCTCCAGGTCCTCGCCGGACAGATCCGCGGCCAGGCGCGCGGCCCGGCAGGCGTACCGGAGCACCTGGACCGCCTCGAGGCCGGCCAGGTCGTCGAAGAACCAGCCGCAGCTCGTGAACATCAGCAGGCCGTGGCGCTGCAGCTCCAGGGCGCGCAGGGCGGCGGTGCGGCGGGCGGGGTCGAGCGGCCCGCGGGCGTGGCGGGCCAGGAAGGCGTCGACCGTCGCGGGGCTGCGGTCGAGCACGACCTCGATGTAGGCGTCGCGCGCGGCCCAGGGGTCGGCGAGCACGCGCCCCCCGTGCGCCTCGAACACCGCGTCGAGCCGCTGCTTCAGTTCGTCGAGGGCGGAGCGGAGGACGGCGCGCCAGGCCTGGTTCCAGCCCGGGCCGCCGCCGAGGTGGCAGCCGCAGTCCGAGCGCCAGCGTTCGACCCCGTGGACGCACGACCAGCTCGACCGCTCCCGGATCCGGACCCGCATCCGGGGCGGGGCGAGTTCGAGGAACCGGCCGTAATTGATCGGCTGGACGCCGAGGTCGGGGAGGCGGCGGAGGGCGTAGGCGAGCGCCATGTCGCCGAAGCGGTGGTGGTGGCCGTAGCTCTCGCCGTCCGTGGCGACGTGGGCGAGCCGCGGACCGTCGGGGCCCGGGGGCGGCGCGAGGGCGGCGAGGCGGCGGGCGAAGGTTTCGCCGTCGTCGAGCAGCCGTTCGAAGGCGATCCCGCGCGCCAGCGGCCCGTCGTAGAAGAAGAGGGCGATGGAGCGTCCGGAGGGGAGGTCGCAGCGGTAGGCGCGGGTGGTGTCGAGCGTGCGTTCGTCGACGGGGGTCCACTGGTCGTGGTCGAGCGGTGCGACTTCCGCGGCCTGGCGCGGGGCGAGGATGGTGAAGGCGATGTTGTGTTCGGCCAGGGTTTCCAGCGTCGGGGTATCGACGGCGGTTTCCGGCAGCCAGAGTCCCTCGGGGGGGCGGCCGAAGCGGCGGCGGAAGTCGGCGATGCCCCAGCGGACCTGGGTGGCGCGGTCGCGGGGGGAGGCGAGGGGGAGGATGGCGTGGTTGTAGGCCTGGGCGAGGGCGTTGCCGTGTCCGCCGAGCCGCAGGGCGCTCTGGCGGTCGGCCTCGAGAATCTCGCGGTAGGTTTCCGGGTCGTGGGGTTCGAGCCAGGCGAGGAGGGTGGGGCCGAAGTTGAAGGAGATGTGGTCGTAGTTGCGGACGATGGCGGTGAGGCGGCCTTCGGCGGTCTGCAGGCGCGCCGCGGCGTTGGCCGCGTAGCATTCCGCGGTGATCCGCTCGTTCCAGTCGTGGTACGGCGCGGCGGAGTCCTCGACCTCGACGGCGTCGAGCCAGGGGTTCTCGCGCGGCGGCTGGTAGAAGTGACCGTGGATGCAGGCGTAGCGTTCGGCGGGCCGAGTCATGGCGACGCAGAATACCGCGGCGGCGGCCGCAGGCCAACGGTGGGGGGTGAGGTGTCGGGACGGGCCGGAGCGGCACCGCTTGCAGGCGGGGGCGGTTGGGAGTATGCGCGAGGGAGGGAGGGGGAGCCGAGGAGTCCTGCGATGACCGCCCGTGCGGAGAACGACGGGAAGCACGCCCGGATCGAGGTGCTCCGGCGGCCGCCGGCGCGAGGGGCGGGGGGGGCGTGACCGGCGGCGGGCCGGCGGGGGGCTCGGCGCGGCGCCCGCGGTACGTCGCGGTCGCCGGCAACATGGGTTCGGGCAAGTCGAGCCTGGTCGAGTGGCTGCGGCAGCAATTCGACATGGTGCCGTTCTTCGAGCCGAACGAGCAGAACCCGTATCTGGCCGACTTCTACGGTGACATGAAGCGCTGGGCGCTCCACTCGCAGTTGTTCTTCCTGGTGCGGCGTTTCCGGATTCATCGCGAGATGGAGCGCAGCGCGGCCCGCGATCCGCGACCGGTGGTCCAGGACCGGACGATCTACGAGGATGCCGAGGTGTTCGCGGGGCATCTGCATCGCAGCGGGTTTCTCGACGACCGGGACTGGGCGATGTACCAGGACTTCTACCGCACGCTGTGCGCGGAGATCCGTCCGCCCGACCTGATGATCTACCTGCGCTGCCCGCTCAAGACCCTGGTTCGGCGCATCCGCCGGCGCGGCCGGGCGTTTGAACAGGCGATTCCGCGCCAGTACCTGGCGTCGCTCGAACGGCTCTACGAGGAATGGTTCGCCCGGTACGACCTCTCGCCGACGGTGGTGATCGAGACGGACCGGCTGGACTACGTCGAGCGGCTGTTCGACCGGCTGGAGGTGGTCGAGGCGATCCGGAAGCACCTCGGGTAGGGGGTGCGGGTCGCGCGCGGGTCGGGGTCGAAGGGCCGGCTTGCGCGCGGTGCGGTTCCATGCTTGGTTTCCGGCGGCGCCGGAGAGTGGCGGGTCCAGGCCGGCGCGCGGAGGGTGTGCGACGATGTTCGGAAGCGAGGCGAGGTTCGGGGTGGTTCTGGCGGCGCTGCTCGCCGCGGCGACCTTCTCCTGCGGCGACGACGACGTCGCGACCGAGGACGACGGGGGGGGCGATGTGCCGGGGGAGACCGACGGGGGCGCCGATGCGGACGCCGACGCGGAGCCGGAGACGGACGGCGAGGTTGAGGATCGCGCGGAGACCGAGGGCGGGGGTCCCGGCTTCTGCGACGAGGAGGGCCGGTGCGACGACGACATCGAGTGCACCGTGGACACATGCGACGAGACGCTCGACCGCTGCAACCACATCCCGGACCACTCGGTGTGCCAGAACGGCCGGGTCTGCGACGGCGAGGAGCAGTGTCTGCCGGCGTCCGGGTGCGCCGCCGGACCGCGACCCGACTGCCGGGACGACTCGGCGTGCACGATCGACAACTGCATCGAGGATCGGGGCGGGTGCGTCCACGACCCCCGCGACCTGGACGGCGACACGTATGTGACGAACGCGCGGTTCGGCGACGAGGTTTGCGGCGGGGACGACTGCAACGACGCCGATCCGGAGGTTCATCCGGGCGCCGAGGAGGTCTGCGACGACATCCGCGACAACGACTGCGACACCTTTGCGGACTTCGCCGACTCCACCTGCCGTCCGGCCAACGATTCCTGTGCGGGGGCCCTGCGGCTTGCCGAGGGCGTCCGCGTCAACTCCTCGACCCGCGGGACGGTGAACGACTACACCGTGCCCTGCTCGTGGGAGACGGGCGCGGACGTTGTGTTCGAGATCGAACTGGGGGAGACGCGCGACGTGATCGTGACGGTGACGTCGCTGGGCGGCGGGATGCCGTACGTCGATTTCGAGGCGCGCTGCGGGGACCCCGGCAGCTCGATGCGCTGTGCGTCCGGCGGGCCGGTGGTGATCCGCCGCAACTCGCTTGCTCCCGGCCGCTACTGGGTCATCGTCCAGGGCGACTCGCTGGACTTCAGCATCGAGTACGCGACGGACGGTCCGACGCCGATTCCGCCGAACGACGTGTGCAGCGGGGCGACGGACATTCCCGCGGCGGGCGGGTCCGTGCCGGGTTCGTTGCTCGACACCAGCAACCACTACTCGCCGACCTGTGCCGGCGGCGCCGCGTATGCCGACGTGTTCTACCGGCTGGTGCTGACGGAGCCGAAGAAGGTCACGGTCGATCTCGATCTGGCGCTGAGCGATTGGGATGAGTACAGCTATCTGGCGTTGATGACGACTTGCGGCGACGCAGCGACGGAGCTGGCCTGCGCGAGCGGGGACTACTGGTCGGGGACGCGGCCGTCGATCGTGCGCAACTTTCTCGACGCCGGCACCTACTACCTCGCGGTCGATTCGAACGTGGAGAGCGACTTCACGTTGCAGGTGCGGTTCGAGCCGCCGATCTTCCCGCCGGCCAACGACCGCTGTGACGGGGCGATCGACATTTCCGGCGGGGGCTGGTTCATCGGGTCGGTGGCCGACACCTACCGGGACTATCCGCCGAGTTGCTCGACGGACCCGTTCGCCGACGTGGTGTACCGGTTCACGACGACGGAGCCGCGGGACGTCACGTTGCGCGTCACGCCGCTGGGGGCGGATGCGCGGTACGTGATCGCGCTGCGGACCGACTGTCCGTCCGCCGCCTCCGAGATCGGTTGCCGGTCGGGCAATCCGGCGGCGCTGACCCGGCGGTCGCTGCCGGCCGGGACGTACTTCGTCATCGTCAGCGGGGACGCCGCGGGTTCCGGCGCGCGTTTCCTGCTCGAGGCCGCCTTCGATCCGCCGACACCGGTTCCGCCGGGCGACACGTGCGTCGATGCCGCGGACATCTCGGCCGGCGGTCGGTTCACCGGCACGACGGTGGCTTGCGGAGACGACTACGAACCGGAGTGCGGGTCCGCGGAGACGTATGTGGACGCCGTCTATCGGTTTCACCTCGACGCCCCGCACTCGGTGGACCTGTCGCTCAGCGGCCTTTCCTCCCGCGACGCGTACCTCGACCTGCGGATGGGGGCCTGTGGCGGAGGTCGTTCGGTGCGCTGCACGAACGGGCGCAGTCCGGCGCTGCACAATCGCAGCCTGCCGGCCGGCGACTACTGGGTGCTGGTCGACACCTCCTCGGAAACGCCGTTCGCCCTCGATGCCACGTTCGGGGTGCCGACGAGCGCCTGCGACGGCGCGGGAACGATCACCGTTGATTACTCGGCGGGGTCCACCTTCACGGCGACGCGGACGGGGACGACGGCGGGTGGGAGCGACGACTTCAGGCCCGGCTGCCTGCCGGGGAGCACGGCCCCGGACATGGCCTATCAGCTCGTGATTCCGGTCCGCTCGGAAGTCCGGATCACGGTCGACTTCACCGGCTACGACGGCGCCCTGCATCTGCGCTCGGTCTGCGACGTTCCGTCGTCCGAGATCGCCTGCAACGACGACTGCGGCACGACCGCGCGTTCGTGCATCCCCGGGGGGTCCTGGGAGCCGGTGCCGGTGCTCGAGCCGGGCACGTACACGATCATCGTGGACGGCTTCTCGACCGGCAGCGGTCCGTACACCCTGACCGTCAACGCGACCCGCCTGTAGCCGGGTCCCGCGACGCGGCGGCGGGGCTGGACGGCGGCGCCGCTCCGTGCCAGGATGATGCGGTGCGGCGGCGTCTTCCGGCGTGCATCCTGCTTCTGGCGATCGGGACGGCGTGCGGTCTGGAGGCGGGGGGTCTGGGCGGGTCGGACGGTGGCGAGGTCCGGGACCGGGGGGGAGACGACGGGGGGGTCGAGGTGCAGGACGCGCCGGCGGAGCGCGAGGACGTGTCGCCGGAGGACGGTGCGATCGAGGTCGAGGATGGCGTCGAGGTCCGCGAGGGGGCGGAGTTCGGGGAGGCCGACGTGGAGCCGGACGGGGGGGACGACGCCGGTTCCGCCGACGCGCCGCCGAGCTGCCCGCCCGGGCAGACGTGGTGCGGCGACGGGTGCGTCGACACGAGCAGCAACGCAGCGCACTGCGGGGGGTGCGGGCGGGCCTGTCCGGTTCCGCCGCACGCGATCGCGTTCTGCGCCGCGTCGGCGTGCGGGGCGGCGTGCGAGGAGGGCTGGGCCGACTGCAACGCGCGGCCTGGGGACGGGTGCGAGGCCCACCTGGCGAGTTCGCCGGAACACTGCGGCGACTGCGGGCGGGCCTGCGTCGCACCGGCGAACGCCGACCCGCGCTGCACGGCCGGGACGTGCGATTTCGCCTGCCGTCGGGGCTTCGCGGCGCTGGAGTCGCGCTGTGCCGCGTTCGGCGGGGCGTATCTGCGGGTCGAATGCGGGGGCAGCGTCTGCCGCAACCCCAACCCGTTCACCGGCGACTGTTCCTGTCCGCCCGGGTTCACCGCACGGACCCCGTTCCGCATCGTCAACGACTGCGTCTCCCCCTCCTACGTTTGGGCCGACCTGAACCTCTGCTCGGCCCCGGACCTCGGCGCCGGATCCGACTGGGGCGGCGCCTACCAGATCCACGACTCGGGGGTCTGCGCCGTCGGCAATCCGTTCACGGGCCTCTGCAACTGTCCGGCCGGTTTCGCGCCGATCCTGTGGCGCGTGGAAACGACCGACTTCCACGGGTCGTGGGTGGGGCTCTGCTGGTCGCCGATCGCGTCCGAGATCACGTTCGCGGGGGCGTTCGAGGTCGGGGATGTGGGTTCGCCGTGTCTCGCGGTGAACCCGGAAACCGGGGGGTGCTCCTGTCCGGAGGGGGCGAGGCGGGTCGACTACCGCGGGGTGGCCGCGCACGGGATCCCGTGGGGCGACTGGGGCACGCAGATGGCGATCTGCTACCGCTGAGGGCGGCGGCGCGCGGGAGGCGAGCCGCGAGGCGGGGCGCGAGGCGGCTGGATGTTCGCCGGTCGCGGTGGCCGGACCGGCTCCGGAGGAAACCGGTGGATGGAGGATGGCGGGTGGGGGGGGTGATGGGGTGGTCGTGCGTGGTGCTGGCGGTCGTCGGGTGCGAGCCCCGGCGGCCGGCCGGTCGGTACGACGGCCGGGTCGACCAGCGGCCGGCGGCGCCGGCGGGCCCGCCGCCTCCGGTCCTGGCGGCGGGGACGGTGGTCTTCGCCGACGACTTCTCGGCCGGGCGGTTGGACCCGGCGGTCTGGAATGCCACGGGGCCGCACTACGAGGTGCGGGAGGGGGCGTTGCACGCCTGGGAGGCGAGGAACCACCCGTTGTGGCTCGCGACGCCCCTGCCGTGCAGCGTGCAGGTCGAGTTCTCCGCGCGGTCGGACTCGCCCGACGGCGACATCAAGTTCGAGATCTTCGGGGACGGCCGCTCGTTTGCGCAGCAGACCAGCTACACGGCGTCCGGCTACGTGTTCATCTTCGGCGGCTGGCGGAACCGCGTGAGCACGATCGTGCGGCAGGACGAGCACCGGGCGCGGATGGCGACCGACGAGACGCGTCGGGTGGAGCCGGGGCGGACCTACCGGTTCGTGGTCCGCATCCGCGGCGGGACGGTCGACTGGTCGATCGACGGGGAGCCGTTCCTGCATGCGGAGGACCCGGCGCCGCTGTGCGGGCCGGGCCGGACGCATTTCGCGTTCAACGACTGGACGGCCCCGGTGACGTTCGACGATCTCGTGATCACGGCGTTGGGGGAGTGAGGTGTGGTCCGGGGCGGGGCTGGGGGGTCGCGGGTCACGATTCGAGGAATCGGAGCAGGGTCGGGATGCCGAAGCCGGTGGCGCCGCGGGGGGCGTAGTTCGTCGCCTTTTCGGCCCACGCCGGTCCCGCGATATCGACGTGGATCCAGGGGACGGACCCGACGAAATTGCGGAGGAAGAGGGCGGCGGTGATCGCGCCGCCGTACTGTTCGCCGACGTTGCGCAGGTCGGCGACCTCACTGCGGAGCAGGTCCTTGAGGTCGTCGGCGAGCGGCAGGCGCCAGTACTGCTCGCCGGTGAACCTCGCGGCGCGCAGCAGCCGCTCGGCCTCCGCGTCGTTGTTGGAGAACAGGCCGGCGGCGTTGGGACCGAGGGCGACCATGCAGGCGCCGGTGAGGGTGGCGTGGTCGATGAGGACGGAGGGTTTGAGTTCGAGGGCGTAGGCGAGGGCGTCGGCGAGGATCAGGCGGCCTTCGGCGTCGGTGTTCAGGATTTCGACGGTCTTGCCCGAGTAGGATCGGACGACGTCGCCGGTGCGCATCGCGCTGCCCCCCGGCATGTTTTCCGTGCAAGGAATCAAGCCGATCACCTCGACCTTCGGCTTGCGGAGGGCGCAGGCCAGCATCGTCGCCAGGACCAGGGCACCGCCGGCCATATCGGACTTCATGTCCTGCATGCTCTTCGGTGGCTTGATGCAGAGGCCGCCCGCGTCGAAGGTGAGTCCCTTGCCCACCAGGACCACCCGCCGGCGGCTCGGCTTCGACGGCCGGTAGTCGAGGCGGAGGAAGCGGGCGGCGTTGTGCGAGCCGCTCTGGACGGCGCCCAGGAGGCGGAAGCCGCGCTTGGCGATTTCCGCCTGGTCCCACACCTCGATGTCGAGTCCGGCCTGCTTGGCCGTGTCCTGGGCCCGCCGGGCCAGCTCGGCGGGAGTCAGGACGTTCGGCGGCTCGTTGACCAGGTCGCGGGCGAGCTGGAGTGCCCGGGCGAGGGCGCCGGCCCGCGCCAGCGCCTCGTCCCGCCGCGCGGGTGACGGTGGCCGTTGGCCGGGCGGCGTGCAGAGCACGACGGACGACACGCTGTTTTTCGGCCGGCGGTCCCCCGTCAGGTACTCGACGAACCGGTACGCGCCGGTTTCGGCGCCGACCACCGCCGCTTCGATCCAGGACGCGGAATCCAGACCTCCCAGGTCGGACCAGGCCAGCGCCACGCGTCGCAGGTTCCGGTCCAGCGCGTGCCGTACCGCCGTCACGGCGAAGGTGCGGGTGCGCAGATAGGGCGGCGCCGTCGGGTCGGTCCCGACGAGCAGGATGCGGCGGGCCGGGTGTCGGTCGCCGCCGCCGATCGGCAGCTTCTGGTCCGCCTTGCCCTCGAACAGTTCCTCGTCGGCCAGGGCTCCCAGGTCCACGCCGAGGCTCTTGGCCAGGGGGCCCAGCACCGGGTCGCGGGGGTCCGGGCGGCGGGAGACCGCCACGGCGAGCAGGTCGGCCGAGCCGTCGAGCAGGGGGCCGTGCACCACCTCGAACTTCAGCATGCCTCGCACCTCCACCGGGCCGTGGAACCCCGGCAATCTCCCACGGACGCCGCCGGCCGTCAACGGTGTCGCCCCACGCCGACCCGGTCGCAGCGGGAGGCCACGGGGCACGTGGAGCAGCGCGGGGAGACGGGGCGGCACACGGATCGGCCGAACAGCACCAGCAGCCGGTTGATCGTCGACCAGTGGCGCGCCGGCAGCTTCGCCCGCAGGGCCCGTTCCGTCTCGTCCGGCCGGCGGGTGGAGACGTAGCCCCAGCGGTTGGTGATGCGGTGGACGTGGGTGTCCACGCAGATGCCCGGCAGGCCGAATCCGGCGGAGAGCACGAGGTTCGCGGTCTTGCGGCCCACTCCCGGCAGGGCGAGCAGGGCGTCAAGGTCGTCGGGCACGCGGCCGCCGTGCCGTTCGAGCAGGCATCGGGACACCTCCCGCAGCCGTCTTGCCTTCCGGCGATAGAAGCCGACGGGGTAGATTCGGCGGGCGATGCGCGCGACGGGGAGCCGGAGCAGCGCCGCCGGGTCGGGCGCCTCCGCCAGCAGCCGCGCCGCGGCGGGTTCCGTGGTCTCGTCTTTCGTCCGGAGGGACAGCAGCGTCGTGACGAGCACCTCGAACGGGTTGCGCGACACCCGTTCGACCATGCCCCGCGCGCCGGCGCCCAGGTACCGTCGCACGCCTCCGAGCATCCAGTCGATATCGCGGTCCTTCATCGTCCGCCTCGCCGGGACGCGCCGTCGGCGGCCGCCGCGCGGGGCGGCGGCGGGGGAGACGCGGCCGTTCCGAGGGTCCTGGGGGATTCGCGGTGCGGCGGTTGCGGGCGGCCGGTCATGGCGTGGCGGGTCCTGGCGTGTCTACGGCACCGTGCAACGCGCCGCGTGGCCGGAGGACAGCACCGTGCACGGTCCCAGCCCCAGCGCCGCACAGGACAGCGGTTCGATCCAGCCGTCGAGGCACGACACGACCGCCTCGCCGTCGCACGATTCGTCGATGTCGCTGCCGAACAGCGGCAGGGCCGTGCATTCGTCGCCGGGTGCGACGCAGCCGGCGATGCCGCCGGCATCGCCGCAGGTCCAGCGGGGCACGACGGCGTTGCAATCCACGTCGGCGGAAGATCCGGCGATGCAGCCGCGGATGTGTGAGCCCTCGCAGCGGCGCGGGTCGGAGGTCTCGGTGCAGGGAGCGCCTCCGCCGGCGCAGCGTCCGCCGGCTTCGTCCTCCACGCACCGGAGCCCGGCGGCGTCGCACTGGGCCAGGGTGATCACGCCCCGATCGCAGGCGACGACGGTGTCGCCGCGGCAGGTCCAGCGGAAAGCGGCGGGGTCGCAGAGGCCGAGGCCGCACACGGCGGTGTCGTCGGCGTCCCGGTAGCAGCCCAGACCGATTCGGGCGCAGTCGAAGACGAAGTCGAGCGCGCTGGCGCGGGAGCACTGGCGCAGGACGGTGCCGTCGCAGCGGTCCGGCGTGGACCCGGGGGTGCACGGCGCGGGAGGTTCGCCGTTGGTCAGGCAGGCGCGGACGGCCTCGCAGTCGGCTCCGGCGGCGTTGACGCACCGCGCGACCGCCGCCAGCGTGTAGCCGACCTCGCGTCCGCTGACGTGGGCGAAGGCGGAGGTGCAGGTGGCGAGCTGCTGGGGGTTTTCCGGGAAGCAGGCGCGCGTGCGCATGCACGACGCGACGTGTTCGGCCTTGTCCAGGCGCGGAAGCTCGGGGATGTCTCCCTCCCACGTCGTCGTCTCGACCGCCCCGTCATCGCCGGCCGAGTGGTCGGACGGCGCACCGCCGTCCTCCGTTTCTTCGGCGGCGTCCGGAGAGGCTTCCGCGGCGTCCGCGCCATCCGCGGCCTCGCGGGCGGATCCGGGGGCGCCGCCGCAGGCGGCGGCGAGGCACAGGACGGCGACGGGGGCGCGGGGCCGCATCGGGGGGCAGCATACCGTGGAGACCGGCGGGCCGCCAGGGTTGCTCGCGCCGTGTCGCCCGGCCCCGCCTCGGCCCGGCTCGCGGCTCCGGCGGCGCTTCAGCTCGTCCTCGGAACGGGCGGCATCCCCCGGTCGGTGTCCTCGACTTCCGTCGTCGCCTCCTCCGGCCCGGTGCGCCGTCGGCGACGGACCAGGTCGGCGAGCCGCGTGCCGGCGGCCCAGGCGAGGTGGAACAGGTCGCGCACGCTCTCGAAGGACGTCGCCGTGTCGCGGTTGTCGCCGTACAGCACGGCGACGACGCGCGACCCCACGGTGATCGGCAAGAACAGGCCGTTGACGGGCATCCCGCCGAACAGATCGTCCAGCAGCCGCGCCATCGCGCCGTCGGGTTCCAGGGGCGCCAGGAGCGGCTGGGCCGCGGTCCGCACGGGCGACGGAATCACGTCCGCCGGCAGCTCGCGCCCGCGATACCCCTCGACACCCGTCCGGACGCCGAACGCGTCGCGCAGCCTCGGGTTGCACGACGTCGTGTCGAAGAGCAGGCCCACGCGGAAGGCGGCGGAGAAGAGCTGGAACGCGTAGCGGAGCACCTCGGTCGGGGTTCCGAGGGCGTCGATCCTCTGGATCCGGCCGACGAGGTCGCCGGGGGGGGCGGGGGCGACGGGGACGGACTGCAGGATGGATTCGACAACGGGCGGGACGGTTCCCGGTCGGGAGGGCCGTTGGACCGGCGGCGGTTCGTCCGGGGCCTCCAGCATCACCGACGGCACGCGCAGGACGGGGGGGGTCGGGGCGCCCGCCATCGGCACGACCCGGGGCGGCGGAGGGGCGGCCTCTCCCGGTGCGGGGAGGGGCGGCCAGGCCGGCGGCGGCACCCCGGGCCCGCGAACGACGTCCGCCTCCGCGCGGGCCTCGACGGTGGTGGCAGGCGGCGGAGCCGGCGGTTGCGAGGGGGGACCGAGGACCACCTCCAGCAGGCGATCGGCGGGGTTGTCGTGCGACAGGCTGACGCCGCGGAGAACCTCCTCGGCGGCCGACGCCACCGCGCCCTCGTCCGCGCGGGGCTCCGGGAAAGCCGGCTCGGGGGGCGATGGGGGCGGCGGCATCGAGGCCTCGGGGGTCGAGGGCGGTTCGAGGGAGACGGCTGGTTCCGGCGGCTGCGCCGACGGCGGCAGGTCGTCCGGGAGAACGATGATGCCGGACGAACGCCGCGGGCGCCCCGGCTCCCCTTCAGGCGATGCCCCGGGACCGGATGGCGCCCCGGGCGCCCCCCCCGGAGCCGTTCCGGCCTTCGCCGGTGGCTCCAGCAGCCGCTGGAAGCGCGCCGGCATTTCGGCGCCGTAATGCAGGTGCAGGGCGCGGGCGATCGACACGGGCGTGGCGACGGCGATCGACACGTTGGTTCCGGAGGCCCGGCGCAGCTCCTCGATCGCGGTGCGATCCAGCTGGCGGGCGGCGGCGACCACCATCGTCTCGTCCGCCAGCGCCACCGGGCAGACCCGGTGGCGCAAAGCGAGGGCTGCCGGGATGCGGGCCAGGATCGGCGCGGGGACGGACTCGAGCTCCGCCCGGGTGACGATGGGAAGCTTGTGGAACATCCCGAGGAACTGGGCCAGCTCCTCTTCGCCGATGACGCCCATCTCGAGCAGGTTCACGCCGAGGTCTTCGCCGTAGAGGATCTGGCGCTGGAGGGCCCGGTCGAGCTGTTCGACGGGCACGAGGCGCTCCCGGGCGAGGAACGAGCGGAACGAGGTCACGTCGGGCAGCCTCCGGGCCTACGTGTATCCCAGGGTCAGCCCGCGCCCGAGCAGCACCCAGCCGTCGACGGCCGCGAAGAGCAGCAGCTTGAACGGCAGCGAGACGGTGGTCGGGGACAGCATATGCATGCCCAGCGCGAGCAGGATGTTCGATATCACCAAATCGACCACGAGGAAAGGCAGGAAGAGCAGGAAGGCCGCGAGGAACGCCTCCTGCAGTTCCGTGACGACGAAGGCCGGGGCGAGAACCAGCAGGCGGGCGGGCCCGTCGGCGCGGGCATCGATCCCCTTGCGCAGGGCCAATCCTTCGAACAGGCGCCGCGCCTCCGGGTCGGTGTTCCGTTCGAGGAAACCGCGCAACGGCGCCTCGACGCCCGCCGCGATCCGGCCGAATCGTTCCAGGTCCTCCTCCGCCGTGGTTTCGGTCGCCGTCGTCGCTTCGGACAGTTCGGGCGCGATCCGCGCGTATGCCTCGCGAGCGACCGGCACCATGACGAAGAGGCTCAGCAGCACCGCCAGACCCGCGAGCACGACGTTGGGCGGGACCTGGGGCGCGGCCACGGCCGTTCGGGCGAATGCCAGGACGATGTAGATCTTGGCGTAGCTCGTCAGGACCATGAGCAGGAACGGCACGAGCGCGAGGGCGCCGAGCAGCAGCAGGGTGGCCGTGGGACTGGCCAGCTCGAACGACACCGGCGGTTCCTCCGCGAGGCGGAAGGCGATTCTACGGGACGGCCGCGGCGAGTCAACGGTCGACTCCGGATTCCGACCCGTCGGCCCGAACCCCGCGGACGGCGGGGGCGAGGGTGCGTCCGCGGGCGTCGCCGTGGCGTTGCGCGGCTGGCGCAGGGCGTCGGTTCGGGCGGCCGCGGGTTCTCGGCGAGCGGTGCGCCGGGGCTCGCGGGGTCCCGGCGGGGGGCGCTCGGCGTTTCCCGTTCCGCGCCTCCCCGGCCGGTCGAAGGATCGGGACGGGGGCGGCCGAGTTCCTTGACCCCCTGCGGCGGCTCGTGGTATTCGCCAATCGAGGGTAGTCATGTCCATCGACCGTTTCGACCCGGCCGGATACTTCACGTTTGACCTCGCGCGGGGACGCGCGGCCGCCGAGAAGACGGGGGTGGTGGTGCTCCCGATGGGCCTGTTGGATCGGCTGTCGGGGGAGGCCGACGCCGGCGCGCTGGAGCGGCTGGCCCGCGGCTTCGGCGAGTGGCTCGGCCGGCGGGTTCGCGACCGGTTGTCGGCCGGCGGGGCGGATCCGTTGTCGGCGTCGCCGGAGAGCTTCCTCAACGAGCTGAACGGGCTGCTTGCCGTCCACGGCCTCGGCCGCGCGGTGCTCGAGAGTTTCGGCGAGATGCTACTCGTGCGGCTGGACGCGGATCTGCTGGCCGGGGTGCACGGGGCGGCGTTCTTCGAGGCGCTGTTCGCGGGGATCTTCACGACGTTCCTCGGCCAGGAAGCCTCGTGTCTGGCGATGGAGACGGCGGACGGGCGCTGCCTGCTGGTGGCCAGCCCGGGGGCGATCCGTCGTGCGGCGCAGCTTCGGTCGGCCGGCGTCGGTCCCGAGACCATCGCCACGCGGTTGTACCAGGAGGCGCGGGCGGTGCGCGAGGGTGGTCGATGATGTCGGACGTCGCCGCGCGCCGGGCGCGCCTCGAGGAGCTTCTGCGGCGGGTTCAGGCGAACCGGGCGCGGTTGGGGCATCCGGCCGTCGTGCGGTCCGCGCCGCCGCCGGTCGAGGAGGAGGAGCCGCCGACCGCGGAGCTGCCGGAACGGCCGGCCGCGGCGGAGTCGCCCGCGCGCCCGGTCGAGGTTTCGCCGCAGGCGGCGGCCGCGGTGGCGGCGGTCTGGGAGGGCGAGGACGAGGACATCGAGATGGAGATCGTCGGCGAGGCGTCGTCGGAGGAGGCGCTGGTCGGGACGTCCGGCGCCGTCGAGGTCGAGCCGTCCCCGCCGCCGTCTTCTTCGCCGTCGGCTCCGAGCGTCCCGGTGTCGGCGGCGGCGGAGCCGGGGGTGGAGGCGCCGCCCTGTTCCCTCCGGGTCGAATGCCCCCCGCCGCTCGACCGTTCCCCCCTCGTCGTGACCGGGGCCGTGACGGCGGCGCCGCCGCGAACGATCGGCGCGCTGCTGCGGGCGGCGGTCAAGCCGTTCGGGACATCGTAGGCCGTGGGCTCCGGGCTGCCGCGCCGGGTCGAGAAGCCGTGGGGTCACGAGCGGATTTTCGCGCACACCGAGCGCTATGTCGGCAAGATCCTGCACATCGAGAAGGGGCATCGATTGTCGCGCCAGTACCACCGGGTCAAGGACGAGAGCCTCACGGTGCTCCACGGCATCCTGGGGCTGGAGCTGGGGACTCCGCCCGACGTGGAGCGTCGGGTGTGCCGTCCGGGGGACGCCTTCCGGGTGACGCCGGGAACGGTGCATCGATTCATCGCGGTGGAGACCTGTGACCTGGTCGAGGTATCCACGCCCGAGCTGGACGACGTCGTGCGGATCGAGGACGAGTACGGTCGGGAGGGGACGAACACACCCTGACGAGGTGCGGGCATCGCGCCGGGCACGGCGTGCGGGTACGGGGCGGGGCGCTACGGGGCGCAGGCGTCGGGACAGGCCACGACGGCGCCGTCGGCGTCCTCGCAGCGCACGATCGGGTTGCCCTGCAGGTCGAGGTAGTCGCGGCGGACGTAATCGATGTCGGGTCGTCCCAGAGCCGCCGCCGCCGGCTTGTAGACCTCGACGACCTCGGGCCGCACCGTGTCGGGGCTCTCGCCGGCCGTGCTGGTGTTGAAGGCGGCGCAGATCGGATGCTGCCCGACCAGCACCTCAGCGGTTTCCCACAGGGAGTCGGCGTTCGCGTCGCGATACAGCGCCGCGACGGGGCCCGGCGGTTGGGCGGCTTGGGAGGTGGGGGTGGCGGCCGGGGCGGCTTGGGAGGTGGGGGTGGCGGCCGGGGCGGCGCGCCGGGGCCGGCACCAATCGATGGCGCACGGGGTGGTGCATTCGGTTCCGGAGGCGCGGAGGAAGGCGCAGTTCTGGTTCAGGTCGACCCACAGATCGATCCGGCCGTCCCAGTTCGAGTCGAACTGCTCCCGGTACGGGTCGGTGGCGCCGGCCTGGTACAGGGCCACGCTGTCCAGGCGCAGGTCATGGTCTCCGTCCGCTTCCTCGCGGAGCAGGTTGCCCGAGGCGTCGCGGTGCCGGAACAGGTCGAACACGCCGTCGAAGTTCAGGTCCGCGGCGCGGCAGGTGCCGTCGCCCTCCGGGACCACCTGGAAGTCCGCCGTGCCGTCGCGGTTCATGTCGACGGTCAGGACGGGCGAGGCGTTCGGGCAGCCGCCCTCGATCGGCGGCGCCTCGCGGTCTTGGGCGGTCGGTGTCGTGCTCTCCCGGGCCACGGTCTCGTCGCCGCAGGTCGAGCCGCACAGGGGGAGGCAGGCGGCGAGAAGTGCCGTGACGGTGCCGACGACGCGCTTCACGGTCATTCCTCCCCGGGCGCGGGCGGCGAAGTCGGTGCGGCCTGGCCGCCCTCCTCCGGACCGCTCGCGCTCACCAGCCGGTCCATCGAGCCGTCGCCCTGGAGGTCGTAGCCGATCGAAATGAGCCGTGGCTCGCCGGTCTCCGCCTGGATCTCGTAGGTCTCGTAGATGTCGTAGTGCTCGTCGCCCACCGCGTCGACCTTGACGCGTCGCACGTTCCCTTCCTGGAGCAGGACCTGCATCTCGAAGCGCCCGTCGCGGTTCCGGTCGATCTCCATCGATAGCGGGTTGCCGCCGGCGAAGTGCATGACCGCATCGATCGTCCCGTCGAAGTCCCAGTCCTGCTCCTCGGAGGCCACCTCCCCCGCCCGGAAGTGCCGGAAGATGTCCTTGCGGCCGTCGAAATTCAGGTCCGCCTCGCGACACAGAATCTCGGGCTGGACCTCCTCGCCCAGCATCGTGGGGCAGCCGAGCAGATAGACCCGCCGCAGGTCCATGTGGCCGTCGTGGTTGAGGTCGGCTTCCACCGACTCCACGCGCGGCGTGCAGTTCGGGTCGGCCGACCCCGCCCGCAACGCTTCGGGGGGCACCGTCTGTTCGCACCGGGAGCCCTCCGGGAGGAAGACCCGTTCCGTCTGTTCCTCGGCGCCGGAGGTGGGGTTGGCCGGGCCGGGGTCCGATCCGCCGCAGCGGGCGGCGCCGCCCCACGTCACGCAAAGTCCCGCCCACCAGATGAGATGACGCCTCATGCGACACCTCTCGCCGAGGCGGACCATACGGCAGGGTCGGTCGGAATGCAACGGTTTTCCGGGGGAGTCACCCGAGCCTGCGGTACAGGCCGACGACGACGCCCAGGATCCGGACGGAGCGGCCGTCGTCGCGGGAGAGGACGATCGGGGAGACGGACGGGTTGGCCGGCTGCAACCGCAACCGTTCGCCGTCGCGGATCAGTGTCTTGACCGTCGCCTCGTCGTTGACCATCGCCACGACGACCGAACCCGACGGGGCATCGTCCTGCTGGCGTACGAAGACGATATCGCCGTCGTGGATCCCCGCGCCGACCATCGAGTCGCCCCGGACGCGGAGGGCGAAGAAACGTCCGGAGTCTCCCGGCAGGAGCGTCGGGTCGAGCCGCAGGGTTCCTTCCAGGTTCTCGATTGCCAGGATCGGCTGTCCGGCGGCGACGCGGCCGACCAGCGGCACTTCCCGCGGCATGCCGCTCGCGAAGACCGTGGGCCGCAGCGCCCGGGACTTCATGTCCTCTCGGCGCAGGTATCCCTTGCGTTCGAGCGCCAGCAGGTGGTCGTTGACGCCATTGGTCGATCGGATTCCGAAGTGGGCCCCGATCTCCCGCAGCGTCGGCGGATACCCGTTCTGCTGGATCGATTCCTGGATGTACTGGAGAACGAGCTGTTGTCTTTTCGTCAGGCCCCGCATGCTGTCGTTCAAGATACGGAACAGGCGTATCCCGGTCAAGAATGCGGCGGGGTCGTCCGGCGCGGGTATTTCGGAGGGGGTAGCTCCCGGCATCGCCTCGTGGTAGGGTTCGGGTCCGCGCAGGGGGTTCGACGGTGCGGCGGTTCGAGGACAGGGTGGTGGATGGGCGGGACGAGTTTGTCGAGATCCTCGCCACGCAGCTAAGCGCCGTCCGGCCCTGCGGCGCCACGGCCCTCGGTCCGGCGGAGATCCTCGAACGGGTTTCCGCGCTGGTGGACGGCTTTCTCGAAGCCCTGCGGACTCGCCGCGTGACGCCGTTCGTGGAGATCGTGGGCGGCGCCGTCGGCGACGACCCGCGCGGCGACCGGTTTCTTCCGGCCGAGGCGCGGATGATCCTCGATCTGCTGGAGGAGCTCGCCGTCCGCTTGGTCGGCGACCCGGGGGGACGGGGTGCTTCGGAGGCTGTCGCCGTGGTGCGCTCGCTGATCGAGGCCGGCCGGGGGGCGCTGCCTTCCGAGTAGTCCTACGGGCTCGGCGGCGGACCCGCCCGCGGCGCGAGGTCGTCCGTGCCGAGTTCGGCGTTGTCGATGAGCCGCGTGCGTCCGATGTGCGCGGCCACCGCCACCAGCACGGTGCGCCCCCGGGGCACCGGGCCGTCGTACGGCCGCAGCGTCTCCGGGTCGCCGACGAACACGTAGTCGATCGCATCCACGCGGCCTTCCAGCCGGGCGAGCACAAGGCTTTGGAGGACCGTGGGGTCGCGTTGTCCGGCCGCGAAGGCGTGCGCGGCCGCCCGCAGGCCTTCCACCAGCGCCGTGGCGCGCCGGCGCTCCTCGGGCGTCAGGTAGCGATTGCGCGACGACATCGCCAGGCCGTCCGGCTCGCGGACGGTCGGCCGGCCGACGATCGTCACCGGCAGGTTGAGGTCGGCGGTCATGCGGCGGACCACCTGGAGCTGCTGGAAGTCCTTGCGTCCGAACACCGCGACGCAGGGTCCGACCATCGAGAACAGCTTGGCGACGACGGTGGCGACGCCGTCGAAGTGGCCCGGCCGGTGGGCTCCGCAGAGCCCTTCGGTGAGCCCCGCGACGTGGACCGTCGTGGCGAAGCCCGGCGGATAGACCGCCTCGACGCTGGGGGCCAGCACCAGGTCCGCCGGCACCTCGGCCAGCCGCCGCAAGTCGCCATCGAGGTCGCGTGGGTAGCGGGCGAGGTCTTCCTGCGGCCCGAACTGGGTCGGGTTGACGAAGATACTGACGACCACCAGGTCGGCGATCCCGCGGGCGTGGCGCACCAGCGCCAGGTGGCCCTCGTGGAGCGCTCCCATGGTGGGGACGAAGGCCACGCGAGCGCCGCGGGCCCGGGCGGCGTCGAGCCGCCGTCGCAACTCGCCCGGGTCGCGCAGCACCTCCGGCAGCGACTGGTTCGACTCGTTCATCGCCTCCTCCACCGGTCCGCCCGACGGCGCGGCCGGTGCGCGCATCCTGGCCTCCGGACGGCGGCTCGTCAAACCGGTGGAAGGCGCCTCGGCGGCAGGGATCCCGTCCCGGGGCGCAGCCGGGGGGAGGGAGGAACTCGTTCTCGACATCGGCTCCGGGCGGGAGCCCGCCGTGTCGCCCCGTGGTATAGTCCGCAAGCATGAGGACGGCGGGCTGGGGCCGGGGGGGGTTCGGAAGGCGTTCGACGGGCGGGGTTCGGGACCCGGGGGAACCGTCGCCGGAGATGATCCTGGCGTCGCGGTCGCCGCGCCGTCGGGCGATCTTCGGGGCGCTCGGGCTGCGCTTCGCCGTGGTCTCGCCTGAGGTGGCCGAGGTTTCCCGGGCCGGCGAGGATGCCGAGTCGTACGTGAGGCGGTTGGCCGCGGCCAAGGCGCGGTCCGTTGCGGCGCGGCTGGGCCTGCGGGTCGCACCGCCGTGGGTCGTCGGCGCCGACACGGTCGTCCTCGTCGGCGACCGGGTGTTCGGCCAGCCCCCCGACGTCGAGGCGGCCCGTGCGATGATGGAGGCGCTCTCGGGGCGTTCCCATCGCGTGCTGACCGGCGTCTCGATCTGGAGCGGCTCCGCGCAGATCGTCTCGTTCGTCGAGACGACCGCGGTTCGCTTCCGCCCGATCGGGCGCGAGGAGCTGGAGCGGTATCTGCGGGACGGTGACTGGGAGGGCAAGGCCGGCGCCTACGCGATCCAGGGTGCGGCGGGGGTGTTTGTCGAGGCGGTGGAGGGAGACGCGTGGAACGTGGTTGGCTTCCCCGTCCGCGGGTTCCTCGACCGCGCCCGCGCCGCCGGGATCCCGGTGCCCGAGGAGCGGAAGATCCGGCCCAGGCTGGCGCGGCTGTGGCCCGTCGTCGAGGACGACGGTTTCGGCGAGCGGCGGTGGGGTCCGCGGTGGGTTTGAGCGGCGGAGGGTAGCGATGGGACCGTCCCCGGGGACCGGGGGGGGCATCGCCGAGCGGCTGGGACGGGTGCGCGAGGCGATCGCGGAGGCGGCGCGGCGCGCCGGCCGCGACCCCGCGGGCGTGACGCTCGTCGCGGTCTCCAAGACCCGCAGTCCCGACGAGATCCGGGCGGCGGCCGCCGCCGGCCAGGTCGATTTCGGCGAGAACTACGCCCAGGAGCTGGCTGCCAAGCGCACGGCGCTGGCCGACCTCCCGCACCTGCGGTGGCACATGATCGGCCACCTCCAGCGCAACAAGGTGAAGCTCGTCGTGCCCGGAGTGCACCTGCTCCAGACCGTCGATTCCTCCCGCCTCGTCGAGACGCTCGACCGCCGCCTCGCCGAGCGCGACGCCCGGCTGGACGTGCTGGTCCAGATCGATCTGGCGGGCGAGGAGCAGAAGGCGGGCATCCCGCCGTCCGAGGCGCCCGCGCTGATCGAGGCGCTGCGGGCCCGGCCGCGCCTGCGCCTGCGGGGGCTGATGGCCATCCCTCCGTGGACCCTCGATGCGGAGAGTTCGCGACCGTACTTCCGCGCGCTGCGCGAGCTGGCCGAACGGCTCGGCCTGGGCCCCGGGGAGCGCGAGCTGTCGATGGGGATGAGCGACACGTTCGCGGTGGCGGTGGAGGAGGGGGCGACGCTGGTGCGCGTCGGCACCGCGATCTTCGGGCCCCGGGGCTAGAACTCCACGGCGATCCCGAACGTCCCGCAGTACGAGCCCGGTCCGCCGCCGTCGAGCAGCACGAAGACCAGCTCCGGACCCTCGATCGTCGCCCGGACCCACGAGCGGCCGTTGTCGCAGTAGGTTCGGCCGTAGATCGGGCCGGAACAGGTTCTCTCGGCGCCGCCGCAGAGGCCGCCGCCGCCGGTTCGGATCGCCACCGAGGAGGGCCATTCCTCGCCGTCGTCGCAGGTGCTGGCGCGCACGGTGCGCGAACCCGGGCAGAGGGCGAAGTACATCGGGACGTCGGCGTCGTCCTCGCCGCCGCAGGCCGACCGGGAGTCGTTGCCCCAGGCGCAGGAGTCGTCCCAGTAGGTCCCCGGCCCGGGGAGGAGCGTCGTCGGATCTTCCGTGCCCGGGCAGCGCGCGTGCGCGTACCGCAAGGTGAACGCGCCGAAGTCGTCGGGGTCGCAGCCGTCGATCACCGCCCAGTACGAGCCGGCGTCCAGGTGTCCCACCCACTGCGGCAGGTGGTTGTCGCACGCGTCGTCGTCGCAGCCGACCACGGGGCCGTCGCAGCCGCCCGCGCGGACCGTGAGCACCGCGTCCCAATCGGGAGCGCCTTGCAGGCTGAGGAACACCACCTCTGGAGTGGGCAGCGTGAACCGGTAGAACACGTCGCTTCCTCCCGGGTCGCACCATTCGGAGATCGCGCAGTGGTCCTGATCATTCGTCGCGCCGACCGTCGTGCCGGGGAAGAGCCCGCCGGCCGAGATATCGATGGCGGCCGCGCAATGGTCGTTCGGGACGGAGGGAGCGCACCCCTCGTCGGTCAGGCCGTTGCAGTCGTCATCCACGCCGTTGCAGGTCTCCGGCGGCGGAGCGCACGCTCCCCAGCGGCAGTCGAGACAGAACCGCGTTCCGGCGGTCCCGCAGGGGGTGGGGCAGGGCTCCGACCCGCCCGTTTCGCACTCCTCGCCCGGCTCCACCGCGTCGTTGCCGCAGACGGCGGGTGTGTCGGACGGCGCCGCGTCGTCCGGAGGTCCCGGGTCCGCGGTGGCGTCGTCGAGCGGCGGAGTGGCGTCATCCGACGGCGCAATCTCGCCTCCGGAGTCGCGGGTCCCGGGGTCGGGGCCGGCGTCGAGCGACCGCAGGCCGCCCGCGTGCAGGCCGCAGCCGAGCGGCGCGGCCAGCAGCAGGAACGGGAGGAGCCGTTGCATCGTGTTCTCCATCGCCCGCCCGCACTGACCCAGTGTACCACTGGCGGGTCTCCCGGCGTACCTCCGGCTGCGAGGTCCGGTTCCCTGCCGGAAATTCCGCGCGCCATGGGCGGCGGCACGACGGGCTTCCCGGGGCGAGGATGGACCCCGGTGATCGGCGACCGACCGCGCGGCAGGGTCGTCGGGGCGTCGGAGCGGTTCAGGAACGTCGGCGGCGGCGCGCGCTGGCCCAGGCCAGCGCGCCGAGCAGCAGCCGTCCGGTGGTCGGGCGAGCCGGCCGGGTGCGGCACGAGCAGCCGTCGCCGCCGGGGGTCATCGCCCCGCCGCCGTCCGCGTCCTCGACGTCCTCGGCGTCGGCGTCGTCGGTGTCTCCGGCATCCTCGTCCGGGTAGCACTCGTCGGGCAGCGGTCGCGGGAAGGTCGGCGGCGTTTCGGCGGAGCAGTCGAGCGGCGTCGGGGCGACGGTGACCGCGCCGCGTTCGAGCGGCGTTTCGAAGTTGCCGGTGTTGCGGTTGTCGTGGTGGAAGCTCTCCCAGGAGATCGCGCCGTCGGCCGGGCCGGCGGTGTTCCAGGCGTAGAGCCAGCCGGCGCGCGTGGGGGTCACCACCTCGAGGAGGTCATCGCCATCGACGTCGCCGACGGCCGGCGCGGCGATCAGCCATTGTCCGGTGAACTTCGGCCAGCCGGGCGGTTCGCGTCCGCAGCCGTCGAAGGCGTGGACGAAGTATCCGCCGGAGCCGCTGATCACCTCGGGATAACCGTCGCCGGACAGGTCCGCCACGGTGGGGTTCATGAAGAACTGCCAGTCCTCCACCTTGCGGGCGAACCCGGGGAGCATGCGGCTGTTGGCGCCGGACCAGACGCTGATCTGGTGGTCGAAGGCGGAGGCGGTGCCGCCGGCGGAGAGGTTGAGCGCGGCCTGCGTCGAGGCGCCTCCCAGAACCATGTCGGCCAGTCCGTCCTGGTCCACGTCGCCGAACGACGGGTCGGCGAAGATGTTGAACGTCGGCCGCTCGCGCGAGTTCGCCAGGCGGCCGAAGGAGACGGTGTCGAGCTGCCGGGCGGTGCGCGGGATGTCGCCGGGGGCGCGCGGCGGCTGCGCAGCGGTGAAGATCCAGAGCAGCGAGCTGGCGTTGCCGAAGGTCGCGATGTCCACGATGCCGTCGTGGTCCACGTCGGCCAGCGCGGCCGAGCAGGGGACGCCGCGCGAGATGTGCGCCCCGCCGAACAACGGCGCGCTCCAAATCGGGATCGGCCAGTTCGGATGGAACGGACCGCCCGTATGCAGGTTGCCGTCGCCGTGCACGAGGTAGAACCGGCCGTCGTATCCCGAGCCGTACGCCTCGTTGCTGCCGACGGCGATGTCGAGAATCCCGTCGCCGTCGAAATCGGCCACGGCCGGCGTGCTCATCAACCGTGCCTGCTCCCGCGGTTCCCCGATCACGTTGGGGTCCGAGATCAGGACCGGGAATCCGTCCACCGGCGTCCCGTCGGCCTTCCAGGCGTAGAGGTAGCCGTCGTAGGCCGCGGCGATGATCTCGAGGTCGCCGTCGCCGCGCAGGTCGGCGAGGACCGGCGAGGCGAAGAAGCCGATGTCGATCTGGTGGTCGCGGTCCTCCGGCGGCGAGAGGGACGGGTCGCAGGCGACGGGGAATCCGGCCTCGGGCGTCCCGTCGGCGCTCCAGACGTACACCTCGCCGTCCTCGGTGGCGACGACGACCTCGAGGTCGCCGTCGCCGGTCAGGTCGGCGACGGCGGGGGAGGCGAGGATGGCCGAGCGTTGCCGGTCGGGGTCGATTGCGCCCGAGGCGTGGGCGGCGGTTCCGCGGTAGTTGGGTGTGTCGGCCGGGTCGAGTCCCGGCAAGCGGCGCACGGGCGTGGGCCATCCCGGCAGCTCGGTCCCGTCGGCCCGCAAGGCGTGCACCTCGCCGTCGGCGGTGGCGAGCACGATCTCGCGGCGCCCGTCGCCATCCAGGTCGGCCAGCTTGGGCGAGGATTCGCCCGAGGCGCCGATCCAGCGCGGGAAGCCGGGGAGCAGATCGGGATCGGAATGGACGTAGAACGCCTTGCGGAACTCGGCCGGCACATCCCCCACGGCGCCGCCGTAATGCGCGACGGCGCGCACGCGCAGCGTCACCGTCCAGCGGTTGTGCGCCAGCGCCGGGTTGTCGACGGCCAGGGTGCGGGCGTCGAGTGTGGCCCATTCGCCCTCCCAGGGGGTGGTGCGGCCGGTCTCGGCCGCCACGACGGTGAACTGGTCCTCGGTCGGTTCGATCCCCGGCGCCCAGGCCACCTCGACGTCGAACGACGGCGCGCGGTCGGCCGCCACCCGGCCGTCGATCCGGATTTCCGGCCGGCGGTCCGGATGGAACACCTCGAACCACAGCGGGTGCAGCACATCGATCTCGGGCGGAATCCGGCCGTCGCGGAGCCAGTCCAGCGCGGTGCGGATGTTGGTGCGGCCGTAGCCGAACCGCTGGTCCCAGCCCTGCCACGACGGGTACTTGGTGTCGTCGCACACGCGCTCCTCGTAGGGGATCCAGATGTCGTCGACGGTCATCGACAGGAGCTGTCGCACCTCGCCGGGACGTAGCGGCGGGTCGAGGCCCGACTGGAGGGCAAGGGAGTACAGCAGGCCGACCATGCCCGAGGTCTTGCCGGTGGCCTCGGAGGAACAGCCCATGCCCGGTGTCGAGAGCAGGAGCTGGGCACCGTAGTTCGTGCAGTTGTTGTAGTTGAGGAAAGTGGTCGAGAGCTGCGGTTCGGGCTTGTCGTGCCGGATCGCGTGCACGTACAGCGTGTGGTCGGCGGTCCCCGGATAGTTGTGGTGGTAGCTGTTCTCGTCGGCGGCGCTCGCCACCACGGTGACGCCGCGGGCGTAGGCATAGTCGAGCGCCTCGCGGCAGAAGCGGCTCATGTCGACGGTGCCGAGCGCCTCCTGGATCACGGAGGCGCCGGAGTCGACGGCGAAGAGGACGGCCTGGGCGAAGACCTGGACGTCGGTGACGAACGAGTCGCCGACGCGGACCATCAGCGGCCGGCACCGCGGACAGACGCCGGCCATGCCGATGCCGTTGTTCGTTTCGGC
>Ga0068707_1000494_pt1 | contig 25648 bp, 21 predicted proteins | sample YNPNPMetaG_FD_66600 | JGI IMG/M metagenome (GOLD analysis project Ga0068707, IMG submission 66600) | Anoxygenic and chlorotrophic microbial mat microbial communities from Yellowstone National Park, USA - YNP NP MetaG | ecosystem: Environmental > Aquatic > Thermal springs > Hot (42-90C) >... | reverse complement strand
TATTGTCGCCCTCCGTGCGAGGGCGCGGATTGAAACCGACGAGGGAGGAAGGAATTCAATCCTCCTCCTCGTCGCCCTCCGTGCGAGGGCGCGGATTGAAACCACCGAGCGATTCATACAAAGCTAGCCGCGCTAGGTCGCCCTCCGTGCGAGGGCGCGGATTGAAACAATAAATTAGTAAAATATCGCCTTCCCTCTCCAATGTCGCCCTCCGTGCGAGGGCGCGGATTGAAACAATAAGGAGAAGAATAACCTGGGACCGGACAGGGTCGCCCTCCGTGCGAGGGCGCGGATTGAAACTTGAGACTCTTGCGGATCACGTAATTGCTCGTCGGTCGCCCTCCGTGCGAGGGCGCGGATTGAAACACGCACACAAGCCGCTCAAGCCGCCGTCCAAGCCCCCTCGAAACGTCATTCTTCTATCTAATGCCACGATTAGACCAGATGGTAAACCGGGCGTCTAGCAGCAAACGATAAAGAGTACAATTCGGCAAGAACAAAGTGATTCTGATATTGTGTAATCACTACGATAAAATGGCGACTATGTGGTCTAGGTATATGGACAATATGTAGCTTTTCTTGGCAAGATTAAATCTGGTCACCTTCGCGGCGGCCACCGCCCTGATCGCTTGGGCGGCTCACAATTCTATTCAGGAAGCTCTCACCGCTGACGAGTCTGCCTGCAACGATGTCGGCTTCCCTGATTTTCGATAGGAAGATCGTGTGCTGGCCGATCGTACCGCGCCCCTGGTCATAGACGATGTATATGGATCCGTCCTTACCGAGTGCTACCGAAGGATAGCTGATAACGCCATCGTCGCACAGGAGCAGTTTATGCGGGAAGGTTTTGGCATCGTCCTCGCTCAAATAGGCCGTCATACGGGTGCGAGCGGACTCCACCTCGTGTTCCGTGCCGTTTTCGTCGGTGAAGCAGAAGATGCCCTTGCCGTTTGTCTCTTTGATCTGAACGTCGTTGGCCACGAGCAAGACCCTTCCCGAAGGTAGTGTTTTGAGGACACACTTTGTGTCGATCGAGAATTGCATATGATAGTAGCCGCCGGGTTTCCAGGTTCTGCCCCCATCAAATGATTCCGCAAACTTTTGTCCCTTTCTAGCGCGATAAAACGTGAAGAGACTCCCGTCTCTTCTGATGATGGGCATTTGTTCCGCAAATGATGCATCTGGGTCTGGGGGTAGTTCGGCAACGAATATCGGCTTACCGGTGACGTCCTCCTTCAAGAATCGAATTCGCACCTTGTCGGGACTGCCGACCAATCGGAAGTCGTCTAAAGACCGGAGAATAGTACCATCAGGAAAGACGAGCGGCTTCATCACCGACATGTTCTTGTTTCCAAGAAGGCGCGGGGCACTCCACTCGGTATATTCATTCTCCGGATCGAGCATCGTAAATTCCCAGGCGGAGGATTCGAACTCATCCTGGCCTTTCAGATCCAGGTTCCGATGAACCACGAGACGTATTTTGCCCTGGGCGTCTTTCCAAAGCAGTGGGTCGGATGCCCCGGCACCGAGGAGTTCGCTTGGGTCAAAGATGAAGACCTCTTTCCAGGTCTTCCCATCGTCCCCCGACGTGGCGATGACCGAGAACTGGTCTTTATGGAACGGGGCACGTTCAGCCTGGATGTTGGAGCCGAACCAGGTGGCCCAGAGTCGGCCGCCCTCAGAGATTTCGATCTGTGGGCAGCCCTGGAAGATCCTGAGCTGGATGCGATGCTTGTGATAAGGTTTTTGACCTTCGTAATTGACTTTGATCAGCGACGGCCGGGTCTTGCCCGTTATGCCATAGGGATAGACTTGCGAGATGTCGTCGGGCGGCGGCATGGTGGTGTCCCCCAACACCGATCGCAGGTCCACTGTTTGGGCTGTCAAAACTGCATCGAAGCCTGGCGTCAGGCCGACCATTGAAATCCCAGCCAAGAAAACGGCGGCTGTCTGACGGAGAAACTGAACGCGCTGTGACATGGCCATCCTCCTTCGCAAATTTCAAAACCGGCCTTTCGGGTTCGAATTAATCACGAGGCTTCGTGTCGGACACCTTGACCTGCATCACCTTCATGGGATCTGACGAATTGAGGTCGATATCCAAATGGCGCAAGTCTCCGTCTGTCCAACGGAGCGTCACTCTCTCGCCATTCCTCTCGACCGCAGGCGGGGCGGAATTTCCCCGAAGGGGCTGAATGATCCACAAGGCGGCAAACTCTGCGCCGACCAGATGATAACTGTACTCCCAGTCGTATCCGTTGTAGTCGTTTTTCACCAGTGCTTGCGAACCCTGGCCCAGGAGAGGAAGAAATTGGATCTGGAGTTTATCGCCGGAACCGTAGTCGAGCTCCAGGATGTTCCAATCGGCGGTTTTGTGGGTTATCGGCACAGCCGAGCTGTTGATCAAACGAAAGCGGTCTTTAAAAGAGGTCCACTGATCGGAACGTTGGCAACGTCTGAGGATGACGAACCCATCATCCTTGCGGACCGCGTAGGTCTTCCCGATCATCCCGGGTTCACTATCTGCAAGAGATTTGGGAGCGCCTCCAAAACTCGACGAATAGGGCTGCGGATGTGTCCGCGAAATACCGTCAACTACCGATTCCCACTGCAGGAAGCCCCAGTCGCCCTCATCCCGCCAGTAGGCCACAGGCATGGTTTGCCATGACAACCCCCAGGTGCGGTGTTCAATGCCTTCCATGATCGGGTACCAGCTCATCGCCCCCAGACGCCACTCATCGGTGCGTGTGGCAAGGGCGTGGGCACCGCCGTAGCAGGGAATTTCCGCGTAACGCGGCGGTTTCGGCTTTTCCGGTATCAGTGTGGGGATATTGCTAGCGTAGGCCATTGCCCGTAAAGGCTGGTGGTCGTCTTTGGCGCTATTTGGATCCCACGGGACCAAAAGCTCCCTGTAATGAGTGCGCGTCGGAGAGCTGGCCGCACTGTAACTGCGGATGGTGGGGACTCGAGGGCCATTATCAAAGATATCATCGATGGCCACCAGCTCGAGAAAAAGCTTCCACACCTCTTGTCTTTGTTTGGGAGAGAGCGAGCGGCCCCACATAAAGAGCGCAAGTAATTCGTCCTGAAGAACACGGGCATAGATGTCACTCATGTGTTCGCCCCAGCCCCAGTTGCTGTCACGGTAATAGGCCAGGGCTTTGTTCAGGATTCCGTGGTGCTCAGGAGTGGGAGTGCCAAAGTGCTCCGCGATCAGCCACATGCAGGCGACATCTCCAAGGCATTTGTTGGGATATCTCAAGTTATTCTCAAGGTTCCTGGTTTCGCGGTCAAACCAGTAGCGAGCCTCACTGAGGAGTTCATCGAGCAGTTGCCGTTGCTCGGGGTTCAATTGCCCTTCGCCAGTATGGACCAACGTCAAAAGGCCCAGTGTAGTAAAAAAGCCAGAGTTTGTGTCGGTGATTCTACGGTCACTCCATTGCCACCAGAAGCAGCCCCGACGGTCTCCGCTTTTCTCCTGGGCGATCCGGAGGTTTTGCAGGACTTTCGTCGTGTTAATCTTCCCAAGCACAGAGTCCAGCCCTGCTGCTGCCAGCATCCAGGCCTGGGTTCTTATCTGCGGGTTGTTTCCCCACAATCCGGGATCTTCTCGCCAGCCACGCATGTATTTGGCAGGTATTTCCTGCGCGACGTTTGGAATTGCAAGAGAAAAAAGCAGTGAGGCTAACAACGATACCAATATGGCCTTTGAATATCTAGGCATGAGCAATTCTCCTTCATGTCCTGCGGCGGAAATAATTGTTTCACGTGCCATCTCGACCTGTCAATTGACAGAACTAACTGATAACGGAATTCAACGTTGGGGAACCAGAAAGTGTACCTTCATCATCTATCGCCTGGAATGATCGCGCCGTGGCTGCGGAGCAGGTTGTGGATGTTCTTGAGCGGAACTTCCAGCGGTGTAGCTTCCGCCTTTGTAGCGAGCGCGGCCGCGGCTCCGGCTGCCTGTCCCATGGCCATGCATGACGCCTGCACACGCAGTCGGGAATTTGCCAGCCGGTCGCTGCTCACACAACGGCCAGCCACAATCAAATTGCGGCTACCCTTTGTGATCAAGGCCCGCAGGGGAATGGTGGGAACTATCCCTGATTTTGCGGATCACTGTGAACCTATTCCACGTTTTTCCACTCGAGATCGCCAAACGCCTCAATAGCCTGAACCAGCGATTCGAGCCAGTAACAATCGCCAATCCCCACCGGAGTGGATCGCATAAATTTTGCCAACTCGCGCGGCTCGGTCTTGGCTATCCATCGCTCGACTGGGAAAACCACGCCGATCAATTCGGGGGTGACGCCGACGCCCTCATCCCCGGTCCACCGCGTAAAGTACGGCGCTTGATGCAACCACCAGAAAGGATACCGCCCCTTGATCGCGTCAATGCGATGCAAAACCTCGTCCCTTTGGGTGTCATTGAGGTATCGCAGAATCTCTGGGCAAGCATCAAGGAAGATCCAGCAGTCGCCGGGAAAGCTCCCGCGATTGCGTGGCTCGCGAAAATGAGCAAAACGGGTCCGATCGAGACGATTCACAATATGGGAAATGTCCTTGCCCTCCTCCAAATCATTTGCCAGTGCTTGTTCGGCTTGGGCAAGAAGTTCCGCATCATGAAATCTCTTTGCCAGCCGTGCCATGGCAATATGGGCGCCCATCTGTCCGTATAGTCTCGGCTCTTCCAAACCACGCAAATAACGTGTCTTAATCTGGGTCCAGTAAGGCTCTACCGCGTGCCAATCGCCGCTGCGATCGCCATAAAGCCACAAGCCGTAAAGCACGTGCAGGGTAGGGCAATGCCCGTAGTCGCTGATATAGCGGCCTTCGGGAATCAACTGGCCGTGCAACGCCCGACTGACGCCATCCATCGGCCTGAGGATTCCCTCCTCATACGGTGCGTGTTGCGGATTAGAAAGCAGGTTGCGGACATATTCACGGATTTGTTCCTGCTGCTGAGTCGTGACGTGAGGATAAGCGTAAGACAAAGTTGTCACAATTCGGCCGCGCTCGTAGTACAGCCAGTAGGCCTCATAGGGGATATCGGCGTAACTCAGCCGCAACGGGGCCAGTGGTGGGCGGTCGAGAATCTTGTCCACTTCGCGCTGGAGCTCTGCCACAAGATCGGCAGTCGCAATGCCGTCGATATTTGTCACGCGGGGCGTTTCCCAGAGATATTTGTCGTACCATTCCGCAGCAAACAGGATCGGGAAATTGAATATCGCAAGTCCCAGACAAACGCGGCAAACAGTGCCAGCCAGGCTCATTTGGCAGTCTCCACGCAGGTGACACAGAAGTTTTCGGTAAAGTACAGTCTTCCCTCAGCGATGATGGGTGCCACCCGTCCGGACGGGGCAGGCGGTGTACGTGGCACGCGGACGTTGTCGCCATCACCCTGGGCGTAGTTGATCGGCGATTGCCACCCGCCGCCATCCCAGCGCCGATAAATCGCACTGATACGATGGTGTTCTGAGTTTTCCAAATTGATGACACTGGTTCCGCGAAAATTCTGCCGCAAATACAGGTACTTGCCGCCGGTGCTCATGGCGTAAAGATTATCTGTCTCGGTTGTCTGATCGGCGTAGCGACCATTATCAATTAGAATCCGATCACCAGTCTGCAAGTCCAGGGCGCTGATGTCGGTGGTGAAATTGGTGCCGAACCCACACTTGCGGATGATCGTTCCGTATCCGGATGCCCACCAGAGCAAGGGCCTTCCCTTGTGATCAATGGCCGGAGGGTTGGGGGGCATACCGCAACCTTCCGTGACACCAGTAGCGATGACGTAGTCTTGTTTGAGATTGTCTGCGCGAAGGGCGTAGTGTGTTTGCCATACTTTTCCGTCTCCGCTCAACCAGCGGCGAAGGGCAACCTGTTCACTTTTAACGTCGGGATAACCGGGCTTCAGCTCTGGATCCCAGCCTACATTGGATTTGGGGTCCCTTCCTGCAATTACCGGATCATTAACGTACTCACTGCCCACACAAATAATCGGTACGGCTGTGAAGATCACGCGGTCAGCGACAGCCACAGGCCAGACCAAACGGAAGCTCTGGCCCATGAGCTTTTCGCTTCTTGCCAGGATTTTACCGGTATTGGCATTTAGTGCCACGGCCTCCATCGCCTCGGTGCCGACATATACTTTTCCGTTGGCGACGCACAAGCCACCCTGCACCGGGGCGCCTAGGTCTTCGCTTCTCCAAAGCTCTTTGCCGTCCGAGAGCCGCAGGGCGTGGACCCGGCCCGATTGACTCGCCACGTAGATGGTGTTCCCTACCAGGGCCGGTGCACTCGTGATCGATTTGCCTGTGTCAAATTGCCAAAGGAATTGTCCGTCAGACGCCCGCCAAGCGGTTACATATCCCAGAATCGAGGGAAAGGCCACGACTGTGTCGGTGGCGACCCCTGGCCACAACGATCCCCCGGGGTTATCAGCTGTCCACAACGTCCGGCCGTCGTCGCTGTCGAGAGCGTAGACTTTTCCCTGGCAATCCCCGACGAATAACCGACCTGCAGCGCAAATCGGTTGCATGGAGTCTGCGAAACAAAACGGCAGGCTTTTCGGCATCGGCAAGCTCCGGCCTTCCTCACTCCGCAGGTCAGCGTCCCAACCGGGAGCGTGTTTCGACTCGCGATTGCGGAGGACATACTCCGGGCCAAACCATATCCACCTTGCCCGGTGTGGCGGGGATACTTCGTGGGGCACATGCCCGTGCCGCTGAGCGTTTTGTTGGAATTGTGGCCAATCGGCTTGATTTGCTCCATGGCTTGTTCGACCGGCCTGGCTGGCAGCTTGCTCTTGAAGTGCGAGTTCCGCAGCGGCAAACGAGTGCGACTCGCGGCGAGCCGAAATGATGTCTGCAGCACGATTGATGTATGACTCCGCCTCAGTTGCTTGTGCGACGGAATCGTCAAAGGGCCCCCACGGCAGGCAATCTCCGCACGCGATGCATGCCACGACGATGCCCACGACTGAAAAGCTGGTGAAAATCCGCCCGATGGGCCACGCAACAACTCTGCAGTGATTCATGGGTTGCCCTTGACAGAGGTCCCGTCAACTATAGTGCTATCTTGTCAGACACTCCGAATACTGTGACCAGTTTATCGTCAACAAAGCCGATAAGAAATCCCAGACGTGAATTGAAGGCTTCGTCACTGACGTGTGAAGTCCCGCCAATTCAGCGCATACAGGCCTGCATGATTCCTTCGCGTTGCAAAGGTTCGTCGATTTGCGCGTTAGTCACTTGACATACGGAAATCGCTGCGGGAATAACTCGCCCGCTATTTTCGCGCATTATCTCACGGGGCATGGAGCAGTATCTAGGTTCTTGCCTCCGGCGGTTGCGGTTGCCCCTTTGACTGTCTCGCCAGCTCGAGGGCTGAAGGCTTGTATTCTGTGGGATGAGACAATTTCTCGGCCGATGGTGGAAGAGGTGCCCTGGATATTGGGTCACTTTGAGGGGGCTCAATAACGTGCAGGAAGTCAAGATCAATGTCGTACCATCCCCGGTCGCTTTCAGAATCAAACTGGACGAGTGCTCGTCCGTTGCAATTGATCGTCTTAACCCGGCCCACCTTCCCTTTGAACCGCAGATACTCCGGCCGATCCCCTTCAACTACGACAAACTGATCTTCATATTCGAATCTAAGACTTCGAAGGTGCTCAAAATCCATGGCCAATACCTCAACAAGCCATCTGAGCTGACGGGAGTGACTCAGCGTTGTGATCCCTCAATCGCAGGCAGGGCTGTTTCTCAAAGCCGTGGAAACAACGGCCAAGACGGACGATTCTCAATTCTTGCTGGCCCCGGCTGCTTTCACTCGCGCACTGTCTTCTGCCACCTTCCAGCGGAGATAGGCATCGAGAAAGCCCTGGATCTCACCGTCCATGACCGACTGAAAGCTGGTTTCTGTGTATCCCGTCCGGGCATCCTTAATGCGTTGTTCGGGATGCTGAAAATAACTGCGAATCTGCGATCCAAACCCCACTTTTGGTGCGGCTTCGTATTTGGCGGCCAGTTCCGCTTCTCGTTTCTCCTCTTCCAAACGAGCAAGCTTCGCGCGGAGCATCTTCATAGCCATGGCGCGGTTCTGATGTTGGCTTCGCTCACTCTGGCAGGCAACGACGATCCCTGTAGGAAGATGGGTCAGGCGGACCGCACTCGAGGTTTTATTGACGTGCTGTCCACCAGGGCCACTGGAACGGAAAACATCCTCACGCAAGTCTTCGTCGCGAATCTCAATTTCACTCTCGTTCTTGATCTCTGGCGAGACATCAACCGCGGCAAAGCTCGTCTGTCGTTTACCCTCCGCATTGAATGGGCTTATCCGAATTAAACGATGGATACCGGTTTCACCCTTCAGGTATCCGTAGGCCATGGGTCCACGAATCGCAATTGTGGCGCTGTTGATGCCCGCCACGTCATTGTCAATTCGGTCAAGCAGTTCGACTTCGTAGTCATGGGCTTCGGCCCAATTGATGTACATCCGCAGAAGCATTTCAGCCCAATCGTGGGCATCCGTCCCACCATCTCGGGCATTGATGCTGACGATCGCGTTACAATTATCGTGCGGACCGTTCAACAAGGCCTTGATTTCGAGATCTTCGACAAGCCTATCGAGTTCGTCTATTGCGGCGGGGAGACCCTCTTCCAGAGAGGGGTCTTCTTCCGCCAGCTCAATCATTGCGTCGATATCATCCAGTTGTTTGGACGCATCTTCGAGAGGCTTGAGAATGGCGCGAAGCGACTTCAGCTCGGCGACGATTTCTTGTGATTTTTCCGGATCGCCCCAAAAACTGGGTTGCGACATGACCTGCTCAATCTCAGATTCCCGTGCCTTCTTCTTGGCGTAGTCAAAGAGAGTCCCTGAGTTGGGTCAGTCGCTCACGAATGGCCTCCGCCCGGTTGATGATTTCTCGCTCCATATGGTGCCATCTCCTTTCCAATTCGATCGGTTTGGTCGTTACCGGCACGACACTCATCACCTCTGGTTTTCTTTATTTTATCGAAATTCCCTGATTTCGTCCCAGTCCTACCGTTTGCGAAAACCAGTTCGTGATCGTGTGGCGTTTTGCGGCAAGTTCCATTCACAACTAAGTTACGGGAACGTTATACCCAGAATTGCTGAACTGCCGTACAATCATAAGACGGCGCAGCAATGGTGGCAAAAGGACATTATCTCGCAGAACCTCCGAACGATCATCCAAAGTGCCATTGTTTCCGAATGATTGATACCGACCAATACGATTACGAGCTTCCCAAGCATTTGATTGCCCAGAGTCCGCTTCCCAATCGGGTGGACGCCCGGCTTATGGTCGTGGACCGCGCCACAGGTGCCATTGAGCATCGCCATGTGAGAGATTTGCCAGAGATCCTTCGTCCGCGGGACGTGGTGGTCTTGAATAACACGAAAGTGGTTCCGGCTCGACTGGTCGGGTATCGCACGGCCACCGGTGGTCGTTGGGAGGGCCTATTCGTTGAATCTGATGCGAGTGGCGTGTGGCATGTGATAGGAAAGACGCGGGGGAAGCTCCAGCCTGGGGAAACGATCACGTTGATCGATCGGCAGGGGCACGACGCAATTCGCCTGTTTGTGATCGGACGGATAACTGAGGGCGGTTGGCTTGTCAGTCCTGACACATCGGAAGACACGTGGGAGGTCCTGGACCGGGTTGGCCGCGTGCCGCTCCCGCCTTATATTCGCGGCGGACAGATGGTTGAGGAAGATCGCAGCCGCTACCAGACGGTTTATGCGGAGATCCCGGGTTCCGTGGCAGCACCTACGGCTGGTCTCCACTTCACCCAGGGGCTGCTCCGGCGATTGCGCGACACCGGGGTTGAGATTTCTTACGTGACGCTCCACGTTGGTCTTGGAACATTCGTCCCCATCAAGGCATCCCAAATCGAGGAGCATCGAATGCACCCTGAGTGGGGAAGTATTCCGGAGGAGATTGTCCAGCAGCTTAATCAAACCCGCCGCAACGGGGGCAGGATTGTCGCCGTGGGGACGACGGTTACGCGGCTTCTAGAGACAGCGGCCTCAGACGGCGAACTGCGGGCGTTTTCAGGACGAACCGACCTTTTTATCCGACCACCATATCAGTTTCGGGCAGTGGATGTCCTCATGACCAATTTCCATCTTCCGCGGACAACACTCCTTGTTCTGGTGAGGACTTTTGGGGGCGATGAACTCATCAAACGTGCATACGAAGAGGCCATTTGCGAGGGATACCGTTTCTATAGTTATGGTGATGCAATGCTCATCTTATGAAGGAATTGCAGGTTTTTTTGAGATCCCACACTGACAACAATCGTCCAGACATCCGATGGATTGATAACAGGAAGAACGACTTATGGCTTCACAAACGGATCAAGAAAAAGTCCTTGTTGTGCCCACGGCATTGTTTCGTAAGCTCGGTCATTTCCAGGGGTTTAGCTCGGACATTTCTCGGTACGTTACCCATCTTTTTGACCCCGCGCAGATGTCGTTCCGCCCACGCGCGGAAGTTGAACCTGATCCCGAGTTTAAGCAACTCATTCCTTATGTGATCATTTGTTACGATACGGAAGGGGCCTGGCATCTCTTTTCATACACGCGGGGGACCGGCCAGGGCGAGGCCAGACTTCACAGAAAGCGGAGTATTGGCATAGGGGGGCATATCTCCGCGGATGATGCAGAAGCCCAAGAGAACGTGATCATGCAGGCCGTGATGCGCGAGCTGAACGAAGAGGTGATTATCGATACTCCCTACAACATGGAGTGTGTCGGGCTGATCAATGATGACACGACGTTTGTCGGTAGTGTTCATCTGGGAATTGTCTATCGCTGCACGGTCTCAAGCCCCGCGGTTAGGCCACGGGAGAAAGACATTGTCAGCCACGGATTTCTGCCCGTCCGGGACCTCGTGAAATACTGGAACGAATTCGAGACGTGGTCTCAAATCGCGCTGAAAGGTGTTTTTGGAATTGAAGTCCCCCATACCACCTGATCTTGTTTGCTTATTTTCTGCCATGGGACGATTAGCGATTTATTTGGACAACCACGCGACAACACCTTGCGATCCTCAAGTTTTTGATGCGATGCGGCCCTATTTCTGTGAAGTATTCGGCAATGCCGCTTCGCAGCACGCTTTTGGAGAGGCAGCTTCCTCGGCCATTGAAAAAAGTCGCGCCGCGATTGCTGCCGCACTCGGTGTGACGCCTGATGAGGTCGTTTTCACCAGCGGTGCTACAGAAAGCAATAACCTGGCGATCCTGGGTGCTGCGCGACAATTACCGACAGATTCTCATTTCATCACGACGGCTATCGAACACAGCTCCGTGCTGGAGCCATTTCGAAGACTGAAAAAGGAAGGGCGGGACGTCACAATCCTTCCGGTAAGGGATAAGACCGACCCGCGGGCTGGCTGCCTGGATGTCGATCAATTCCTGAACGCGATTCGGCCAACAACACGATTCGTTTCCATCATGGCTGCCAACAATGAAATCGGGTCGGTTCAACCGATTGCAGAGGTTGCTCAGATTTGCCGCAAGCATGGCATCTGGCTTCATGTGGATGCAGCCCAGGCTTTTGGAAAAATACCATTTAATCTCCAGCAGTGGGATGTTGATCTGCTGAGTATTTCCGCACATAAGATATACGGTCCCAAAGGTGTTGGGGCACTCATTGTGCGGCGACGCACTCCACCGATACGACTCGAACCGCTTGTATTTGGGGGTGGCCATGAACGTGGCCTTCGCAGCGGAACGCTCAATGTCCCGGGAATTGTTGGTTTTGGAAAGGCAGTTGAGCTTGCCATCGATCGTCTCGATCAAGAAAGAAATCATCTTGCCAATCTCAGAGATTTGATGTTTCGGTTACTCCACGAAGAGTTGGGTGATTCTGTTCGGGTCAACGGTCCCGACCTGACCTTGTTGGAACATCGCCTGCCCGGAAACTTGAACGTGCAGTTTTCCGGGATCGAGGCCCAAACGCTGCTCTTGCATGTGCCGGAGGTTGCCCTGAGCGCCGGTTCTGCGTGCGACGCCGCTGATCCAAGTCCCAGCCACGTGTTACTTGCCCTCGGGTTGAGCGAGGTCGAGGCACGATGCAGCATTCGCATCGGCATCGGTCGGTTCAATACGGAGGAGGAGATCCGCGCCGCCAGCGCTATCCTTTGCCGCGCGATCAAGCAGATTCGCTCATCCTATTTGGTATGACGGTTCTGCTGCTCTCCGGCTGATTCCAGCATAACCGTCGGAGGGACCCGCTTGTCGGGTCCGCAAAACACCGTTTAATCATCCATTCCGCTTCAGCGCGAGCGACAAGCACGCGCCTCCGACACGAGCACGACAAGCGCGTCCCTCCATCTTGCACATTGCTTCACCGAGGAATGCGACGCACCCACCATTGCATAGTTTTTCTTGCGTTCAAGCTGGCCGTCAACGACCGAGAAGAGTCCAGAGTAAAAAAACTAGGCTGACGAGAACTGCAGGTATGAGGAGAAACAGAATCAGGGGTCCCAGCAGCGTTTGTCCACGGATTGGCTGCTCAAATGGTGCAACACTGTCCGGTGCCGCTGAGAGTTCCTCGGTTCGACGTGAAGCCTGGCTGAGCGAGGTGGCCTCGCTTTCGCCACTCCACTCGATGAAGGGTTGACTGAAATTGGGTTTTGTCTCCGGGAGGGCGATGGTCTCGACAGGCAAAGGCCGAGCCACGTAAAGTTTCCGCCGGGTTCGATGGCTGTGAGACCGCAAGAAACATGTTTCGTCGAGGGGATAAGGCCCGGGGGCAAAAGGCCGCAGCCGTCTGACAACTTCGGCCGCAGAGCTGATTCGTTCCTGAGGATCTTTCGCCATCATGTCGGCCATGACGTCAACAAAGGCCGCATTGAGTTCCGGATTAAGCCGCCGCGGATCCAGGGGTTTCAACTCGCAATGGGCACGCAGCTTGTCGCCGGTCGTGCCACCCGGGAAAGGCACCTTTCCGGTCACGGCGTAATAAAGCGTGCATCCGAGCGAATAAATATCCCAAGCCGGTGTCGGCTTATGTGGTTCCCGAATATGATCTGGTGACAAGTAGTCCACGGTTCCCACGATGCGGCCGTAGCGCGGATCGTTGACGGCCTCTTGTCCCAGAGGACCCGCTAATCCCAGATCCAGGAGCTTCGCCTGCCCATCGTTTGTCACAAGGATATTGCCCGGTTTCACATCTCGGTGGATTAATCCTTGTTCATGCGCGTGTTGCAATGCTGAGGCAACCTGGGAAATGATGGCCGCCGCAGCATGCATTCGTAACGGACCTCGTTGCCGAATCAGCTTCCGCAGATCGACTCCGGGAACATACTCGGTCACCAGATAAACGACGTTTCCATCCAATCCCGCATCGTAGGCACGTACGAGGTTAGGATGATCCAGCCGCGCCTGTGCCCGAATCTCCCGAAGGAAATTCTCTACGGCTTCTGGATTCGATTTATGTCGTGGCAGGACCTTAACGGCGACAACCCTTCCCAAAATGGTGTGTTCCCCCTTGAAGACCTGACCCATCCCGCCCCGCCCAATAGAATCGACAATCTTATAAGGACCAAGGCTGAATTTTGTCCGGCCTTCGAGAAGTTGTTTCGCCTGCCATGGGTTGAGATATCCAAGATCGACGAGTTGTTGTGCCAGCCGCTCTTCGATGGGAACCTCATCGAACTGTTGCGCAGGTTTGGCACGTAGTACCCGCCAGGCTTCGTCCAACTGTTCTTGTGTGACCAAGCCACTCACGAGGGCACAGTGCTCAAATCCGGTATGCCTGGCGCGGCTCATTATATCACACTCTTGATCCTGCAAAATCAGCAACCGCCCTTTGCAGATTATACCGTACAAAACGATCAAACGGCCAAGTTTAGTCGCGTGCTTGGTCCCTGTGGCGAAAACAACGATATTCATTGGGCATTTAAGCCACAGCTGCCGGGACCTTGATCTGGTTTATCGCAAACATCAGGGCAGTGCGAGACAGCTCACTCTGGTAACTCAGCGAAGTTCTGCAAGAGTCTCAAGCCCAATGATTGGCTCTTTTCAGGGTGAAACTGAGTCGCGAACACATTATCTTGCCGTATCATCGAACAGAACCTGAAACCGTATTCGGTTGTTCCGGCGACAACCTCAGGATCTGCTGGCACAACATAGTACGAATGGACAAAATAGAAAAAGCTTTCGTCGGGTATTTCCCGCATCAAAGGATTAGGGCATTCCTGACGGACCTGGTTCCACCCCATATGGGGAATCGAGTATTCCGAAGAGAGTTCGAAGCGGACGACATCGCCTCTGAGGATTCCCAAACCTTTATGGATGCCGTTCTCGTAACTCTTTTCAAAAAGGAGTTGCAAGCCCAGACAAATCCCCAAAAATGGCCGTCCCGATTCAATAAACCGTACGATAGGCTTAACGAGGTTGCGTCGCTCCAACTCGTAAATCGCGTCCCCGAAGGCGCCGACTCCCGGTACGACGAGACGTTCTGCGTTCAAAACCCGTTCTGGGCAATCCGTAATCTCAGCGCGGAGTCCCAACCGCTCGAATGCCTTCTGGACGCTGCGGAGATTGCCCATCCCGTAGTCCACGATCGTTACCGTACCGCGCTCGCTGAAGGAATCTGTCATAGTTTATCGATCACTCGGCCAACTACAAATCGGTTGAGTCAAGGTGACTGATCATCTCGAGAAACCGCTGCATGGAAGGACATCGCTTCTCTTTGACAGGTTCAATGCACGCATGAATCGCCGCGGCCATATCCGGGTGGATTTGCGGACGAAATCGGCGAATGTCAGCCGGCGGTTTATCGTGCTGAAGGGCTACCAAACCTGTTGTTCCTCGTTCCCAGGGAAGCTCGAACGTCAGCATTTCATACATGCTGACACCGAAAGAAAAGACATCCAGACGATGGTCGGTTGGATAACGACGGACAAGCTCCGGGGCCATGTAATTGGGCGTCCCACTTCTGTTTCCGGGCTGCATGAAGGGAGGAGTTGCCGGAACGCTCAGCCCGAAATCGGTCAGCTTTAGAATGCTAAAGTCTCGATTAAACATCAGGTTGCGTGGACAGACATCGCGGTGAATAAACCCTCCCTCGTGCACAACAGCCAATGCCTCGGCCACTTGCCGGATATAGGAAATTAATGGGCGCTCAAAAAGAAATGGACTTTTCGCAACAAGATGGCCGTTAAGACCACCACCTTCCAGGTACTCCATGACGAGATACGGCTCATCCCGCGTGGTGAAACCGTACTCATAAGTGACAACGATATAGGGATGAACAAACCGCATTGCGATCTCCCCCTCGCACGGTTTGTTCAGTCCCTTGAAACGTCCTTCGTAGGCCGCCGTTTTTTTCGGGTCGAGGATCTTCAGACCAACAATTTCTCCCCGCTCACGGTCAAGCGCCACGTAAAACCGCGACATTGTCCCTGCCACGCCCTCTCTCATGATTTGGAACCGAGAGGCCACATCGACCTTCTTCTTGCTGAGGCGGGCACGTGATTGCGACCCGGAAAACAGGTTTTGCAGTATTTTTAATACCATAAGTCGCAAGACTCTTGATTCTTTTTGACCAACTTAAGAGTCAGCAGAAGCCGCGCTTCAAGAAACACCCTCTCTTGGGTTAGTTTAGACGCAACCTCCGGGACGTTCAAGAAAAGCCGCTAATGTTGGGGGGACAATGCTTCACAAAATATCGGAGCGCGGTGAAGCCGGATAATCAGCAACTCAAACGTTCTGCTTGTTCCTACGGTCTTGGACTCCGACCCGAGACCTATTTACCACAGTAGTCGATGATCCTTGCGATCTCGGTCTTTAGCTCCGGGCGGCGGACAATGCGATCGATAAAACCATGCTCCAGCAGGAATTCGCTGGTTTGGAAGCCTTTCGGCAACTCAATGCGAATGGTTGCCATAATTGTTCTTGGTCCCGCAAAACCGATCAGGGCCTTCGGTTCAGCAAGGATGACGTCACCCAACGAGGCAAAACTTGCTGCCACCCCACCCATTGTAGGGTTTGTCAAAACGGAGATATAAAGCCCCCCGGCAGCATGAAATCGTGCCAATGCGGCCGAGACTTTTGCCATTTGCATCAGGGAAAAAACTCCCTCCTGCATGCGGGCTCCCCCGCCCGATCCCGACACAATGATCAAAGGCAACCGCTCTTTTTCCGCCCTTTCGACCAGGCGAGTTAGCTTTTCACCAACCACGGAGCCCATACTTCCCATCATGAAGGCAGAATCCGTGACCCCGATCGCCACCCGTCTGGCGCGAATCATCCCGGTTCCCACAACCGCGGCGTCCTTCAGACCTGTTCGCTCCTTTTCCCGTTTAAGTCGTTCCCGATACGACATCTTGTCCACAAAATCGATCGGATCACACGATTCCAGATTGCCGAACCACTCTTCAAACGTCCCCTCGTCGAGGAGTTGCTTCAGCCGCTCGTGAGCGGAGACATACCAGTGGTAGTCGCAATCAGGACACACCCCGAGGAGCTTCTCAACGTCCTTGCGAAATACAGTTGCGCCGCATCCGGGGCACCTGAGCCACAATCCAGCCGGAACCCCACGCTTGGGTCGCTTGACGTAATTCTGCCACCCATTGCCTTCGCGTGACGTCGCTGCAGCAGAAGCCTGCGGGTTATCTGCCATAGAAGTGATACCTTTATGCCAAGGAAAGGGTCTTTCTTATGTCCGTATCTCGTTTAGCCAATCGGTAGTTTCGACGACTTTCTTCAGTAATCCGACGAAGCCCTAAAAGGCGCAGTATGCCTAGGTTATCTTACTTCTTCAACCCGTCATGCTGGGGGTGCTTGTCTCCCAGGTATGTTGGTATGGACGACAAATTTCGCTCGCGTGAAGCGAATCGTTACCTCGACGCGCGATCCCAATCTTGCTTAACGGAAAAAAGAGCGCGATGCCAGATCGCGCTCTCAAAACTGTTACAGTATCGTTACCACGACGTCCGCCGCGCTCCTGTCCGATTAAAGAAGGAACACGAGGGTGGTCAGAGCAAAGAGGGGCAAAAGAATGCAACCGCTGTACACCATGTAGCCGAAGAAGCTCGGCATTTTCACCCCACGCTTTTCCGCAATAGCCCGCACCATGAAGTTGGGACCATTTCCGATATAGGTGTTGGCCCCCATGAACACCGCCCCGAGGCTGACCGCGACCAATAGATCATGGGCCACTCCTGTTACAGGAGGGACCAGATCGTGGCCACCCAACGTCCTGGCCGTCTCAAAGAACACAACGTATGTTGGGGCATTATCCAGGAAGGACGACAGCGCACCCGTCGCCCAGAAGAACTGCCATGGGTCGGTCAATCCCAATCGCGGTCCTTCGACATGAAGGATCTGAAGCGGCGGCTGCATCGTGATGAAGATGCCGAAGAAGAGGGCAGCTACCTCGATAATTGCTCCGTAATTGAATCGGTTGGCGGCACGATTCTCCTCACTGCCGAATGTCAGAGAAAGCGCGACCATCCCCAATTGAACGATTTCACGCAAGTACAAAGGCGGATGGACGTTCGTGCCCGGAAATGGCTTGCTGGGATCCAGCAGGGCAACACCCAGAACGACGCCAATCAGCAGGGGCAGATTGGGCCAGAGGCCTTTGACACTCAGCCGACGTACCTCGGTGGCATCCCGCCGCAAATCACGCTTTTCCTCGTGAGGATAGAACCAGAACCGATCCCATAGAAAGTAAATAACAATCAGTGTGATGTTGACGAAAGCCCATTCCTTCCAGAGCTGGAATGTCCAGAGGAAAGGAACGCCGCGCAAGTAACCGAGAAACAGCGGCGGGTCACCAATCGGCAGCAAACATCCCCCGCAATTGCAGACCACGAAGATAAAGAAAATCACGGTGTGTGCCACGTGCTTTCGCTCGCTGTTTGTGTCCAGAAGCAGGCGAATCAAGAGCATGGCTGCCCCGGTCGTACCAACGAAACTGGCCAAGACACTACCGACGAAAATGATGATCGCGTTAATCAGTGGTGTTGCCCGTAAATCACCCTCAATTCGAATCCCGCCACTAATCGTGTAGAGACTGAATAGCAGCACGATGAAGGGAATGAACTCACCCAGAATGGCATTCGCGAAGACGGTCCAGGTGTTTTCCCAATTCAGTCCCGCAGGATTGGCCTGGCTAACATAATGAGCGGGCCAGTGCCCCTCAACAGGGTGCTCATAGATCACGAGATAGTAAAGCAAGGTTACAACAGCCAGGACAGCGGCCACGTAAAAACGGTGGAGATTGCTTTCCCACCAGTGCTCAGTCTGCGGCAAGAGAGGGAAAACCGCAATCACTAGGAGAAGTCCCGCAAAGGGCGCTACCATCCAAATGGGCGGATGGACAGCCACAGAATGGGAGGCTTCACCTGCTGTTTCAGAATGATCGGTGTTTGCCTGGTCATGCGATGTTGCCTCTTCTGCCGGTTGTTCTGTGTTTGGCTCTGGCTGCTGAGCATCGTTTTCCGACCTGGCGGAACCCTGCGTATCAGCGGGTGCCGGCATTTCTGTGGTTGAACCCTCCGGATGATGGACCGATTCATGGGGGGCCGCGTGTGACGGTTCAGAATGATGAGACGCCGATGCGTGTGACTCGGCTTCCACGATCAGCCGTGTTGCGGCTTGAGGCCACCCCAACCCAAGCGACACAGCATAACCAAGAAACACAGCAATCAACGCAATTACCAACTTTCGGTTGACTTCCGGTGGTGTGTGATGATCGTGCGACATCGCTGCAATCCTTCCGTCGTTTGAATCGGTTATCCTGAAAAACGATGCTGGTACTCGAAGACCGAGCCCAACCCAGACCACGCCGCCGAAGCGTTAGAAGGCCAGTCGAAGCAGCAGAATCTTTTAGATGAAACAATCGGCGGGGACTTTTCAAGGGGGTGATTGCAAAGTTGCGACCTGAAATTGCAGGCACTATCGGAGTATAGCCCAAAATTCGGTGGTTGCTCAGAACAAATCATCCTGGGAGCATGCCGCTCAGAGGCCCGCTTGCCTGGAACTTCTTAGCGTAAGTCGGTCTTCGAGAACGCGCCGGGCTAGAAAATTGCCTCAAGAATCCTGAACAGTTCGTCGTCGGTGAGCTGTCGCGGATTCCCGCTCATGCTACTTCCATGCGACCCCCGCACAATGGCGGGGATGTTGTCCCGCTGAATGCCAAGCTTGCTCAGGCGATCTGGAATCTCCAGTTTTGCCTGCAAATCCCGCACCTCAGAAATCAACTGATCCACCGCCTCGTCGTCGTTGGCAAAATTGCGTTCAAAGGCAACTTTGGCAAGATGAGCCAATTCCGAACGGCATACAGTGCGATTCACTTCCAACGCGACTGGCAACATCAGTGCACAGGCGAGACCATGGGGAACGCGGGCGACGACTCCCAGCGACGCTGCGACGCCGTGGGCCAGACCAAGGCCAGAATTCGCCAAGCAAATTCCAGAAACCAAAGCGGCAAACGCCATCCCCTCTCTGGCTGTTTGATTGGTCGGCTCTTCAAATGCCTGGGGTAAACAGCGAAATGCAATCTGCAGGGCTTGCGGCGCGAGTGCTTGAGGGATCGGTCTTCGCCGAACCGTCACAAAACTTTCGATCAACTGAGTGATGGCATCCATGCCTGCGGCGGCCGTAACATGGCGAGGATTCGATACGGTTAGCTCAGGATCGATGACTGCCAGGATCGGCATAATCCTGTCATCGCGCAAGCTCTTCTTGAACGGCGGATCATAGGAGGAAATCACGGCATTCCGTGTGGCTTCGGCACCCGTTCCGGCCGTCGTTGGCATGGCTACGACCGGCAACGGTGGATTGACAAGCTTTAAGCCGCGTCCCACGTTTTCCAGGTAGTCGCGAACCGATTCCCCTTCATTATTCGTTGTCAATGCCGCCACGGCCTTCGCCAGGTCGAGGGCGGAGCCGCCGCCCACGGCCAACATGACGTCCCCGGGTCCGCCTTTCAGATCCCGAACCAAAGCCGCGATTTGATCGACATCGTCAATCGTCGGCTCGTGATCGATTCTGCCAACAAGTTGCCATTTCAAACCCGCACCGTTGACCAAGTCGCGTAATTCATCAACGAAGTGCGTGGTTTCGAGGGTCCGAGACCCGAGCACTGTGAAAACGCGTTTACCAACTCTCGGCAGTTCGTCGCGCAGAACGTGGCGTCGCCCCCAGCCGAAGACAATCTTCCGCGGCAGCACAAGATCAAACGCAGATAAGCCTGAAAAGACCATGGCCGCACTTTATCTCCATATCTCCATCGCTGAAAGGCTGACGCAATCGTTCTCAAATCAAACGGTGCGCACCGACACAGATGCTTAGAACTCGGTGGTTGGGTCATCGAGTTTTCGTCGCCATTCTTCGAGTTTTTCTTGCAACCGTTGCTTGACATCTTGCATGCTCGGTTCATCTGCCAGGTTACGCATCTCCCACGGGTCCGCTTTCAAATCAAACAGTTGTTCCTGGATTTCTTCTCCAACATGGTAACGGATATATTTGTAGGTCTCGGTTCGCACCGAGCGCTGAAATCCCCGATAGGCACCGAATACAGAATCGCGAACAGCCTGTGTTTTTCCTTGAATAATCGGCACCAAGGAACACCCCTCGACCCCGTCAGGTAGGGGGACGTTCAAAAGCTCGGACACAGTTGGGTACACATCAAACAAATACACAAGTGCATCGCTTCGTCCAGCAGGAATCCCTGGCCCGGCGAAGATAAGTGGAACTCGTTGACTGTGCTCGTAGAGGTTCTGTTTGCCCATCAGACCATGTTGTCCCACCGCCAAACCATTATCTCCGGCAAAGATCACCAGGGTGTCGTCTTGGTGTCCCGTTTCGGTGAGGGCCGTCATGATTCGGCCGATTTGCGCATCAAGATGGGTGATCATCCCGTAATACTCGGCGAGATGTCGGCGGATCTCGTCTGGATGCCTTGGAAAAGATGTCAATAACTCATCGCGAACTCGCAACTCACCATTGTCGAAGGGGTGTTCGGGAAGGAAATTCGGCGGGAGCGAGACATCGGCCGGGTCGTACTTCTTCCGATACTCATCGGGGGGCGTTCGTGGATCATGGGGCGCCGTGAATGCGACGTAGGCCAGGAACGGCTTTTTGCCTTTATATTGACGCAAAAAGTCAACACAGGCGTCGGCAAACAACTCGCTAGAAAATTTATCACCGATCCTGGATGCTGTTTGAGGATATTTTCCCGTGGGATCGAATTCAAACACAGGCACGGTTAAATGATCATGCATCCCGCCCAAAAATATGGCGCTGCCGCTGGTGAAGCTACGAGCCAGGGATTCTCGACCATTATGCCACTTGCCGGTGACAAAAGTGGCGAACCCGTGGTTCTTGAACACCTCAGGCCAAGTCGGCACGTTTGCAAGATTCTCTGGGACGTGAAAAAGGGTCCGCCCACTCAGGAACATCGCGCGACTGGGGACGCATACCGCCCCCTGCATGCTTCCCATGATAAAGGCATGAGTGAACACGAAGCCGTCACGTGCCAACCGATCAAGATGGGGCGTTTCGATGTCCCGATTTCCCAAGGCGTGAATTGTGTCGAATCGCTGATCGTCTGAGAATAACACCAAGACATTTCGTGGTCTCTTGAGGGGATCGTGCCTATTTTCAATCGCATCGGCATGCCCCACTCTTGCTCCGAAAGCGGCCAAAAACATGGAGATCAATAAAGGCGAAAAAACCAGACTCACGGGGTAAAACCGGCTGTTTGCTGAAGTCTCTGCTTTATTGACATGCCTCGACATGGTTGCGTCTCCCACTCGATTTTGAGGAATGCGTTTTTGCGTTCCAGGGGATTTTGCGATTATCAAGAGGGTGCGTTGTCCGCGATGAAAGCAGCAGGATGGCGATCCAAAACAACTGTCGGCATCAGCGCGAAGAACGTTTAATAGTTTAGAGAAATCTTGGAGTCTCTGTCAAATACCGATCGGTCATGAAACCAAACACGGGAACGGCACTCGATTACATTACAGTGGTTGATACGGACTCGGAGTCTTTGTAAGCCTCATTGGGTATGATAAGCGCTGACCTTAATTCCGTGTTAAGGACTTTATTTGTCAGTTCTGCTAAACGTCGCGCAGGGTATCTCGACTCGGGGGTCAGAGCACGTCAAAATAACAAATCGTTTCCGGCTAATTGCCGATGCGGCATCAGTCGGTTGTCCCAAGAAAGTCGCGATGGGTGCTTTTCATTTCACATTGTGAGAGGTGATGTATGACATGCTCCAAATGGTTGTGGCATCTCAGTCTTGTTTGTTGTATCTGTGCGATTCTGGGGCAGATGCCGATTGCACGGGCAAATGAGGAACAGAAAGGATCGGGAATGAGCTACGGCCAAGTTCGCAAGTATCTATCGCAGCACACAAAGATTCTCGAGTTGGTTAATGAACAGGGCGGTCGAGTGCTGATCTGCCCCGAATGGCAAGGCCGGGTCATGACGTCCTCCTGCGATGGGCTTCAAGGGTTAAGCTTTGGTTTCATCAATAAAGACTTCATTGACGCAGGCCAGCCCAATCCTCATTTCAATAACTACGGGGGTGAAGACCGGTTCTGGTTGTCACCGGAGGGCGGTCCTTTCAGTCTGTGGTTCAAGCAAGGTGTGGATCAGGTCCTCGACAATTGGTTTACTCCGCCGGCGTTGAACGAAGGGGCCTGGACCGTGATTTCCAAACCCCGCGATCCATTTTTCCGAATGTATCGCAGAATGGAACTGGTCAACACATCGGGGACACAATTTCAACTTGAGGTCACTCGTGATGTCCGGTTATTGAATGACAGCGATGTTAAACACCTCTTCGGCGAAGATGCTCTCGCGGCATTCCAATCCCGCAAGGTGAAAACTGTCGGATATGAAACAGTGAATCGGGTCGTCAACGCGGGCGAACCCATGGTCAAGGAGAAAGGGCTGGTCTCGATCTGGATTCTTGGGATGTTCAACGCCGGACCTCAAACCGTGATTATTGTCCCCTACAAACAAGGCGACGAGGCGACGTTAGGACCGGTGGTCAAGTCTGATTACTTCGGGTCGATTCCACCAGAAAGACTCAAGATACTGCCGGAAGCGATCCTCTTCCTCGGTGACGGAAACTACCGTTCGAAGATTGGAACCTCGCAAAAACGGGCGAAGAATGTTGCCGGGTCAATGGATTTTCAAAACAACGTGCTTACGCTGGTGCACTTCACAATGCCGGAGGATCCAGCTCAATGCCTTTACATGAACAACATGTGGGGCATTCCTCAGGAACAACCCTATGTCGGAGACGTGGCCAATAGTTACAACGATGGTCCTGCTGGGCCGGGCAAACCAGGCTTGGGACCGTTCTATGAAATCGAATCCTTGTCCCCCGCACTTGAGCTAAAGACCGGTGAGAAGCTTGAGCACGCCCATCGGACTCTGCATATCCAGGGTGATTACGAAACGTTGAGGGAATTGGCCAGCAAGGTGCTCGGTGTTGATCTCAACGTTGTTCGCCAGACGATGTTTGGCCAATAAAATTGGCAATCGGCCTCTTATGACGACATGAAGCTTTTTCGACCGACGTGCCGGCAATTCCGCTCGGTACGTCGGTTGTTCATTCTGTCGGAACGGCATACCGAATACGCGACCTCTTACCGACGTTGATGCACCTATCGGCGGATTCACCAGGAGACCGCGACTGTCAGGTTGACGATTCGTTTATCGTTTGCCATCGACCGAAATCACGAAGATTATGGATCTTGCAGATAAATCGCTGCCGCTGGTACGGGAAACCCAGTTGGAGCTGAATTATCCCAATTACCGTTGCAGATAAGGAGTTGTTTCGCCATGTTGCCTCGTGTCCTGGAACCTGAAGTCATGGATACGCTGCACGATGCCCTGGATTATGACAGCATGGATCACAGCGAGGTCAACCAGCGGTTCGTCGATGATTTTCTGCGAGCGGGCGGTCATCCTGATCTCATCCTTGACCTCGGTTGCGGTACAGCCCTGATCCCGATTCTGCTTGCGGAAGCCCTTCCCACGTCGCGAATCGTTGCTGTTGATTATTCCCAGAATATGCTCCAAATTGGGCAGCGACACCTCGTTGACAAGAACCTGCAAAAAACGGTCATCTTACTTCGCGCCGATGCCAAATCCCTCCCCTTTCCGAATGAAGCTTTCTCCCAGGTTGTGTCAAACAGCTTGATCCATCACCTTGCATGCCCTAAGGTGGCGTTCGACGAGGCCTACAGGGTGACAAAACGAGGCGGGCTGTTATTCTTCCGGGACCTTGTTCGTCCGGAGGATCACCAAACGCTTGACCGCCTCGTTCGGCTCTACGCGGGCGATGCCAATGAACATCAGCAACAATTGCTAGCCGACTCTCTGGCAGCATCGCTGACTATCGAAGAAGTGGCCGAAATGGTTCGGGATTACAAGTTATCTGCCAGTCACCTGAAAATGACAAGTGATCGACACTGGACATGGATTGCCCGGAAGGGATAGCTTCGCAACTCGCTATTCCACCGACAAGGCCGTGTTCAAGATTCCGCCCCTGAGTTTTCCCAAGGATTAGGCCAGTCGCCCCAGTGGTCGAGATACATTCGGCAAGCGCGGTCACTCTGAGAACGTTCTTCCAACCATTGTTTGGCTTCTGCCACAATCTGATGCTCCTCCTCGAGACTGATTTGCCCGATTAGGACGCGAGACCGCAAGAAGATAAAGTAAGTATCCAAAACATCGCAGCGGCAGTAATCATTGATTTCCGCTAATCGCCCTTCTCGGTAAAGATCCTGCACCATATAACCAGCCACCTCCATTTTGCCTGGCTTTCCCAACAGATTGGCCGCAAGATTCAATCCGCCGGTAAACCGCGTAATCCCAAAATTCGTCAGCAGTTCGCAAAGATCGAGATGGTACTGCGTGTTATAACGGTTACGCGGCTGTTCAAACGATTTGCCATTGGCTTGGAACCATCCAGGAATGCTAATTCCGAAGCGAAACGCAGCTAATTCAAGGAGCGGAATATCGAACGCACGACCGTTAAACGTCACCAAAGTGGGACGTTTATACGCCTCCCAACCGCGCCAGAATCGCTCTGTCATAACGTGCGGCCGAAAAAGAGGTTCATCAAGGACCACCAGATCAACAAGACGTAACTGGCTGTTCACCTTTGCGACGGCAATTGAAACCGGAATTTGATACGTGTAAGGAATGAAATCGCTTTCGTACTTCTCCAGCAGTTCATGACGGTATCGTTCGACTGCCTCATCCGGCGACAAAGCCTCGTCTGGATAGCGCAGCTTTGCCACGAGTTGAGGGTCGGCAACGCTCTCGACATCGAACACAAGATACCGGATCTCGCTGGCCATAACTGCGGCCCTCACGATAAGAACGATCGATCACTCGCAGCACGTCGCATCCCACATTCTACCGCAGACACACGAGAATTGCGCTCAATCGAATTTCGGATTAAGCGACATCAGCCGTTTTTCGGTCTCGGCCATCAGGGCATCTTCTTCCGCTTCGTTCGCTGCTTGATATGTTACAGAAAACCTCAAGTGCGGTCCTGCATCATCCCATGGCACCGTGACTATGGAATGTTCATAGATCAAGAAGTGAGCAAGCTCTTCGGCCGTATCAAATCGCCG
>Ga0068707_1000493_pt1 | contig 25665 bp, 20 predicted proteins | sample YNPNPMetaG_FD_66600 | JGI IMG/M metagenome (GOLD analysis project Ga0068707, IMG submission 66600) | Anoxygenic and chlorotrophic microbial mat microbial communities from Yellowstone National Park, USA - YNP NP MetaG | ecosystem: Environmental > Aquatic > Thermal springs > Hot (42-90C) >... | reverse complement strand
CCGCTTACCCGACGTATGATAGCTGGAGCGCCATTGGCAGTGGGCATAAAGAAACTCATTTTGTCTCCGTACCATTGAGCTCGCTCACAACCACCGTGAGCGCCATACCAGTAGACAGCTACACGGAATGCGTTGCCCTTATCGGTCTTAAACAGCGCGGTCTCGTTCCAAAACGGGTTGTTGTATTGGTTGTCCTTAAGAAACTGCGAATCGTTGCCCCATCCCAAACACATCACGTCCGTCAGTCGTTCACCTGTAACGCCTACAAGAAAAGCGGTACAGTGCGTGGGATAAAGCATCGGTGGATAACCATAACGCCAAGTTTTGCTACCGTCCGGGTTGGTAAAGAGCACTTCCAGTCCGGCGTGGTGGTATTCGGCCTCGGTGTAGAAGATATTGCCGAACTTGCCTTCCTTAAAGAACTTGCGGGCAGAGATACAGGACTGGCTGTAGTAACTGGTTTCAGCCATCATGTAAGTGAGACCGGTTTTCTTGACGGTTTCCAAAAGCAGCTCCGCATCTTCCAGACTTGTAGCAGCAGGGACAGCACTAATAACGTGCTTACCGGCCTTCAGGCAAGCTACGGCGTGACGGACGTGGTCGGGAGCACCGGTGAATACGGCGACAGCGTCGACATCTTTGTCCTTGATGAGTTCCTCAAGCGAGTTGTAGACGTTGTCGCACTTGTAGGTGTCTCGCAGCGCCTTGCGCCTGTCTTCTCGCAGGTCGCTTACAGCCTGTACGACGCAGTTTGGATGTAGGTGCCACTGAAACGCACAGCCGAAACCGCCTCCAACTACGCCAATTCTCACTTTCTTTGCCGACTTCAACACTCTCTTTTCCTCCGATCCAGCAATATTCGGCACTAGCGCAAGTCCAGCGATAGCAGCGCCGCTTGTCCTTAGGAACTCTCGTCTCGTGTAGCATCGTGTCATCTGCTTGTTCTCACCTTGCCTTTCCGTACACGGGAATTTCTAGTAGTATCCCTCCTTCGAGGGCCGACTTATGGGCGATTATGCCAGGAACCGTGTAGTTCAGCGCTTCATAGATATCTATGGCCGGCTTGCGATTGTTGACAATAGAATCCACAAACTCGTGTACTATGAATGCGTGGGATCCGTCGTGTTCGCTGCCCTGTCTCAACGACTCCGGCAGCATATCTGTCTTCCACCATAGAGGCTGGTCGTAGATTTCGAACGAAGGTCCGGCTTGGGCAGAACCGCCGTTTGCAGAACCCGTTTGATCTTGGGTTCTCACAATTACAGGTTGCCAGCCCCAGTTTGGATGGCCCATAAAGAAGCTCATCTTATCGCCGTACCACTCGGCTCGCTCGGCACCTAAATGCGCCCCGTGCCAATAGATCGCAACACGGAAACCGTGGCCGCGTTCGGTTTTGAAGAACGCGCTTTCGTTCCAGAACGGGTTGTTGTAAACGTTCTCTTTCAGCACAGGAGAGTCATCGCCCCAGCCAACACAGACTACCTCGGTAAGTCGTTCGCCGGTAACGCCAACCAAAAATGCCGTGCAATGTGTAGGATAGAGCATTGGTGGAAATCCGTGACGCCAGGTTCGATCGCCCTCGGAGTCCCAGAAAAGGGAATCAAGACCTGCGTGATGATACGCCGCCTCGCAGTAGAAGATCTCACCGAACTCGCCCTCTTGATAAAACTTGCGCGCGGAGATCGTGCCCTGACGCCAGTAGCTAGTCTCGGCCATCATATAGGTTAAGCAGGTATCCTCGACTGTTCCGAGCAGTTCCTCGCACTCATCCAGGTTCAAGCCAGCGGGGACGGCGCTGCAGACGTGCTTGCCCGCGCGCAGCGCTGCAATTGATTGAGAAGCGTGCAACGGAGCCGGAGTAAACAAGGCAACCGCATCGACGTTCGGATCCGACAATAAATCCTGGTAACTGGTATAGTGCTTCGAACACCCGTAAAAAGCGCTTCCGCGATCTAGCGCGGCTTTGTCGGTATCGCACAACGCAGTAACCACACAATGTGGGTGCTTGTGCCACGGAAAATGTCCGCCAAAGCCGAGTCCAACGACGGCTATCCTAAGCTTCTGACGCATCAACCCCTCCGGTTAGCTTCGCAGCATTCGACCAGAGTATTTTCTTCAGTCCGTCCTTTCCTATCCCGGTTGCTTGCGCCGCACGAATTAGCGCACGCAGTTCCTCGTATAGATAGAATGTGTAGTTAGCTTCTACCTCAGGAGGTTTGCGGTTAGTGTTCCACGAGAACGGCTCGTCAGTGTAGTTAATGTAAGTCTCCCCCACGTGCTCACGAACTCCACGCATAAGCGTGATAGGCAAATCCGTCCCGTAAAGTATTCGATCTGATCCAACCGTGGAAATTGTGTATTCGAAGACTTCGTCGTTCAGGTTGGCGGATGTATCAAAATATATGCTGGGCCTATCGGCGAAGTAAGGCAAACCTCGCTGGGCCGTAGGCAGGCAAAAGCTACGTCCGACGTGAGCAACAACGATTTTAATTTGAGGGTATCGATCGTTGATCTCCAAGAGTTCGCGGATATTGTCCTGATCGGCAAGCCTGCCGGCACGGGGCAGGTGGAGCATCAACAAGCCCGCTCGCTCGTCTAGCACGCCTAGGTGCTCGTGGGGAAGGAAGTCAAAAATGCTAGGTCCAGTGGAACCTTCAGGCGCAAGTTCGGGATATGGTTTGATGCCAATGAAGCCGCGGTCAAGGGCTTGCGCGACTAAACTGGCGGGTTCTTCGGGAATGGTTACGTAAAGCGCCGCTGCTTTGTTAGAAGATTTTGCAGCCCCTGCGAGAACGTAAGCATTGTTGGCGGCAATATCTACCTCACGAAAAACCGCGCCGAAAGCAAGTGAGTAGACAGCCTGGTCCGGAAACAAAGCTTGATTTACGCTTGCGAGTTGTTCCCAAGACTGCGCTATGCCAACCTCAAGCGCCCAGTTCTCCTTGAAACGTTCCTCACTGATTGGACCTATATGCTCTGAAAGACAAACGTGGACGTGTGCGTCGAATATTTTATCGGGAAGCCACGCGGTAAGTTCCTTACGATAGATATCTGCGTCGTGTGGGCGTATCTCAAAGCGGTTCACGACTCCTCCGATCCCGCCTTGATGACCCTCACCCCTTGACCAGTGATTTCTTTGGCGACGGCTTGGGGCAGAGCTGCATCGGTGATCAATACATCGATTAGACTGAGCGGGCCGACTTGGGCATAGGCGAATCGAGATATCTTGCTGGAATCACAAAGAACCACTACCAACCCGCCGTGCTCCATTACCTTGCGTTCCCATCGAGCGGCCTCGCGGTCAAGCGTGGTGATACCGCGTTTGGTATCGATGGCGGCAGCGCCCATAAATGTCACGTCCCAGTAGAGCCTTTCGAGCGCTTCTTCGGATAGGGAGCAATCGGAAGCGAGTGAGTCGGTTCGTATACTTCCACCCACAAAGTCAACCATAGCAGAGGTATTAACGGCTAGATGACATGCGGTCTCTAGTGAGTTGGTAACCACGCGAAGCGCGCAGTTCTGAGGAATTCGCAGTGCGAATTGATAAGTAGTGCTGCCATCACCAATAAACACGGAACCGTTAGCTGGGAGAAAATCGAGCGCAGCGGCGGCGATCTTGGCCTTTTCCTCTAGATTTTGCCCCCTGGTCTGATCGTAAGGCGGGCGAGGAGTGGCGGTGTCATTAACGACGGCACCGCCGTGGACGCGAAGAAGCTTACCTTCTCGATGTAGGCAATCCAAATCGTTTCGAATAGTATTAATACCCACACAAAGCTCCTCGGCCAGGTTAGCCACCTTCACGGCACCCAGCTCGAGCGCGAGGCGGTGTATTCTCCTGCGTCGCTCTTCCGCGATAAGCGTCTTAGGACCTGAGCGTCGGTGGTTCATTGTGTAGATTCTTGTAGAAAAGCACACATTTGCAGCCAGCTCAGCACTATAATGACTGTATTGTAGCACATCCACCAATAATGTCAAGTAGATTATTGGATATTTTCTGTATATCGTGCAATTGCGGAAAGCTAAGAACACAACTACAATGAATAAGTCCACGCAAAAGAGGATGTCACGATGATGTATGCTCCCATAATCGGTGTGATCGCAATCTCAGTACTGAGCTTGGCTTTGCCAGTCGATTCGGCCAAAACGAGTAGGTTAGTAGACGTAGCTGCGTTCGGCGCAATGCCAAATGACGACAAGGACGATACTGCGGCTGTTCAGGCGGCCCTAGAAGAGTGCAAAAAAGGCTCGCCGGTCACACTCCGTTTCCCCAGGGGCCGCTACAAGCTCACCAATACAGGCAAGGGCCCGTTGATAGCCTTGAACGGCATCGATGATCTGACGATCGACGGAAACGACTCGGAGCTCATCATAGATGGACCCACCACCGTGTTCTCTTTCGGCTCGTGCAGGAAAGTGATTGTACGAAACCTGAAGATCGACTGGGCGCGGCCACCGTTCTCGCAGGGGAAGGTGATCGCGGCTGAAGGGAACCACTTCGACGTAGAGGTGTTCCCGGAGTATCCGGTCAGCGCCGGGATGAGCGTTGGCGCTTTGATGGATGTCGACCCGAGAACTAAACTCTACAAACGACACGGGCTGGACCTGTATAACTGCGTGACCTCGACAGAATTACTCGGGCCGCAAGTGCTGAGAGTCAATCTTAACCATCAAACAACGATCAGGCCCGGGGTTTGGGTTGTGCTTAGGCATTACGTCTATGGGCACGCAGCTTTCTACTGCGAGCGATGTTCGGATATTAAAGTCGAGAACGTAACCGTCTATACGGTGCCCGGTATGGGGTTTATCGGAAAACATTGCCGCAACATCGCGCTGGAGAAGTTTGATGTGGTGCCTAGGCCAAATACGGGACGATTGATGTCGGCTACGGCAGATGCACTACATTTGAGCGGCAATACTGGTAGGCTCACGATTCGCAACTGTGAGTTCACAGGAATGGGCGACGACGCCGCCAACATTAAAATGGGGCTTTTTCTTGCCGTAAGAGAAAGGGTAGACGACCGAACTGTGCTGGCGTCCCATAACTTGCAGATCCTCGACCCGCCCGAACCGGGGAATGTGATGGAGTTCTCGCGACCAGATGTAATGGTCCCGTACGCCAAAGCACGCGTGAGCAAGTGTGAGGTGCTGTCCAAGGACGGGCTACAGCGAATTGAGTTTACCAGACCACTGCCAACCGAAGTGGCAATAGATGATATGCTTGCAAACGCAAGCCGGACGGCGAAGGTGCGAATATCGAACTGCGTCGTGCGAAACAACAGGGCACGAGGCTTTCTGATTCAAAATCGAGATGTCGTGGTAGACGGCTGCAGGTTCGAAAACTGCACCTCGGGCGGGGTATGGGTGGTAATGGAAACAACTTACTTTTGCGAGGCAGGGGGCTCGCGGGACGTGTTCGTGAAAAACTGCACGTTCGACAACTGTAACTACGGCGGCCCCATCGGCGAGTGCGTCCTAGGTGCTTACGCGGTGCTTCGGGGCAACAAGCGCCCTCCACAACCCAGGCTCCACAGCAGTATCGTATTCGAAAACAACGTCATCCGACGATCCGATAATGCGGGGATATGCATAATGGGCGTGGACGGCCTCGTACTTCGCGGCAACACGATAGAGTGGGCGTGCGAGAATCCGACGTGGCCCGAGGGCAAGAGCGCGATCTACATAATGAGCAGCCGTAATGTCGTACTGGAAAAGAACACCGTAAACCCCAAGCTGCAAGGCAAAGATTTGAACAGAGTTGTTAATTACGGCCCCGGCTGCGACACGGCGACATTCACTATCCGCGGTAACGAAGGGTTTTAAGTCCAGTAGGCAGGACTCAGTTATTAGACTCAGAGCGATCGAGTTTTCGCGGGAGGGATTGCAAATCCATGCCGAACGAGGTAGCGCGAAACCACCCAAAACGTGCCGGTTAGTTGGCCTGCGTAATCCCTTATTCAACAAATAGAAGCGGCAGGTGGCATTTATTTTACATTAGCCTCCGCCGCTCCGAAGACTTCATTGGCATTTTTAGCTAGATTCCGGTGAGAACATCGACCCACAGAAGTTGGGCGGGGCCGTCTTTAGCCGGGTGGAAACCGATGTTTACGGCGGAGCCAACTTTGATATCGGCAAGGGTTCCTTTCTGATTTGGGCCTACGCGCGGCTTAATGTGCACCACTGCACCCGGGACGGGGAGGCATTTGATGATAATCTGCCGAATCGTCTTGACGACTATTATGTCGCCCTCGAAGCCAACAACGGCCCCTTTGGCAACTGCGGGAATGAAGTGAACCACATCCGCATTCACAGTGTTTCCTTGCAATTGGCCCGCCGCCTCGGCGTGGTAACCAACCTTGACATCCTGAGCCGAACCCACGTAACCGTGAGACCTGAACTTTGTATCCGGGCCTACCGCCACGCGGAACTCGTCAACCTGGCCCTTGAGAACTATTAACGAGCCATCATTGGAGATCACCTTCCCCTTTACACAAGGCTTTGGCACCACAACAGCACGCGCCAAAGGCGCACTGTTCTTCTGCAGCACGAACTTAACAGCGACTGGATCGCCAACGGCAACATCAGCAATGGACGCTTTTTCGCCTCTGACGCGCACCTGGGTCTTATCGTTCACGAGAAAGTTGCGCAGACCTTTTTCGGTTTGTACGGCGATATTGGTCGCGCTGAGGTTGGCTACGGTCCCTCTAACTATGGGCTGTGGTCCGAGCGGCGGTCCCCACCAATTAGCAGACGGCCCGGGTTCGGTTGCCAGGGCTGCACACACGGCGCAGACTATTAGACAAACTACGGCAACAAGAATTGATTTCATTGGATTCCTCCTCCGCAGATTAGTTGCATGGGATTAGACGAACCCTGACGCGATCAGGTTACATGGTTGAAATACGTCAGCAAAAGCAATATTATGCCCATTGGGGTGGTTTGTTTAACAGCCTGAACGGTAATAATGTATTGCCTGCTGATATGGTTACCGTTACAGACACAACTAGTCGGACTCGTGGACGAACCTTTATTCGAAATGGTCTACAAGTGGATTACGAGTACCTAGTATAATCTGCAGGTTTCACAGGTGAAGGCGCAAACGAGTCTCATTGGCATGTTTTGTGCCGAAGGCATTAACTGACAGGAATTTGTAATAGATACTCGCGGAGGATAGCCGGGGGTTAGTGTCGAAGTAAAGTTAGTGGGCAGGGTGTATATGCAACTCTGACTAATATTACGATTTAATCTGAAACAGTGGGCGAGGCGAGGCCGGTTAAGTTCTGATTCGGACCTTAGGAGTCCGACCCGGAAACAGTTTGATATTCTAGAAAACCCAGCCATTGTGCGACAAAAAGCACGCGTTGAACGGGTTAGGCTTGGCAAAAGCGACATTGGACACCACAGAGGCCTGCCTAACTCGGGCTGATTTATGGTGGAGGGATGTGACCTCTTAACACGGTGGGTAGGCAGCAGGTTTTGATATCAAGTAAACATAAGCCAGGCGCGTCCATCCAAGAATGAAATAAGCGCCGGCGAGAGGCGAACGATCTCATTGTCGTTCTGTTGGTAGGTAGTCGGAGGAAGGAGGCTTGTCGATGAAAAGCGACGTGCTTGAGTTGACAGAGCCGGAAGAAGAAGCGCTGCCTGAAGCTTCTGAAGTTGGCGATTCGATGGACTTATACTTGAATCGAATCGGCCGATGGCCCTTGTTGAGGGCTGAGGAGGAGCGTGACCTGGCCAAAAGGGCCAGAGACGGAGATGACTATGCCAAGCGCAGGCTGGTCGAGTCGAATTTGAAGCTCGTGGTCAGCGTGGCGAAGATCTACTCCAGGTCAGGTGTGCCTTTGCCGGATCTGATTCAGGAGGGTAACATAGGCCTGATAAAGGCTGTTGACTCGTTTGATCCAGACAAGGGCTGCAGGTTAAGCACATACGCTGTAGCCTGGATAAGGCAAGCGATAACGAGGGCGATAGAGCGCCAGGGACGAGCAATACGCGTGCCAAGCTACGTCATCCAGGCTATCAGGAAACTGAACAAGGTGGGCAACGCTTTTCTTAACGAAAACGGCAGAGAACCCACCATCGAGGAATTGTGCGAGCGGACGCAGTTGCCCAGAGATAAAGTGTTGCGTTTGCTTGAGGCTTCAGAAGCACTCGTCTCGCTTGACGAGGGAGTTAACGAAGAAGGGACAACATCGCTTCTTGAAAGGTTAAGCCAGCTCGGCACGCCGAGTCCTGAGGAAGATGCACTGCAGCAAGAAAGCGTAGAAGTGCTAAACCAGTTGATGAACGGGCTAAGTCCTCAGGAAAAAATAATTATCGAGAAGCGGTTCGGTTTGGTGGATGGCGTGACCTCCACCTTACAAGAAATAGGTCAACAACTTCATATCACAAGAGAACGCGTGAGACAACTGGAGTCACGCGCGCTCAAGAAGATGCGACTGGCAGTAAGTAGGAGTTGGCTAGAGACCTATTTCCAGACTTAGAGGGAGACGCGGGAGGCAATGGATAACACGGAGCAAGCGGTCTTGAGCCCGGCTGACGTGGAAACCCTAGCTAGGCTCACGGAGCGTGAGCGCGAGATCCTGAAGCTGATTTTCGAAGGCAGATGCTCGAGCGAAGTAGCACAGGTCTTGCGTGTGAGCAAAAGAACCGTGGACTTCCACCTTGCGAGAGCATACGTGAAGCTTGGGGTTTCCAACAGATTCCAAGCGTTCAAGCGTTCTGTTGAGCTTGGTCTCATCAGCGAGTGATCTTGGCGAGGTGTCCGCGGTGCCGTTTTGAGGCGGCAGACACAATTATACCTCGGTAATTGACTGGCCGGTTGCCGAAGTGATAGCGGCCGCCACTTCAATTCGCATCGTTTATGTATGCGACTCGTGCGTGCGCGAGTCGCTTTACTTGTGTCGGAGGAACATATACGGTATGGCCTCACCCTAAAAACGCGCCGCACGTTAACTAGCTCAAGCGGTCACTCACCATTTTTTGGGGATATCTTAAATGAAGATAGAAAGCTTCGGCGGACAGCGCTACAAGCTTGACATAGAACTGGACAACCGCGTCGGCGTCATTACACTCAGCGACATCTACTCGGCGGTGGCCTTTGCCGACAGCAACTACGTGTACCGGGCTTTGGTCGAGCATAATAGACGCATCACCAGACTTGAAGGTCTGTGGAAGCCGGACCTGCGGAAACAGACTTCTGGGCGTGGCAGGACGGTAGTCACAATAAGCGGCGCGTTGGGCCAGTCGGGCGCGGAACCCTCGATCGGCATCAAGCAGACGTTCTACGTGAGTCAGGACGAGGATTATCTGGACGAGGAGATCACACTCAAGAACCTGGGTAGTTCAACAATTAGGCTGCGGGATTATCGGTTCGGCTTCAGCAAGCTCCTGCAAAAGCCGGCGGACCAAGGCGGGCCGGGGGTTGACATCGAAAACTACCGGCTGATAGCGGTCCCGTTCAGAATCCAGCCAGACGGCAAAAAGCACGACTACTTCCTCGACGACATCTACCACGGTCGTTATGAGTGCTCTGTTTCGACCAGCCCGGAAATACCACAACAACCAATGGTCGATCGCAAAAGAGGAAGATCGGAAGCGTGGGCGTGGACCGACGGCGAGAACGGTCTGTTGATCTCCAAATACAACCCCGCAATGATCGAGTATTCGATGCTGGACACGGATATATCGCCAGAAGGACGGCATCTGATATTTGGCGGAGCAGGTCGCTGCCTGTGGGGCGAGCCGGTCGAGGCAATCTTGCTTGGACCATCGAAAGAGGTGCGTTTTGGTCGCACTCGCTATCAGTTCTACGAAGGCCGGTGGCGCCGAGGAGCGTATATGTTTCGCGACTCGATGTCCGACGCTGGCCACGGCTTGCCGGACTCCTACTCCCCGCCGGTAGCATGGCACGTGATAGACGACGTTGTAAGCGCGAGTGACTTGGACCGTCACCTGGATCGTGCAGAGGCGATAGGCTGTGAGTCGGTCGTGATCGAGCGTGGATGGGAAACGGCGCCTGGGTCGTTAATATGGGACGAGACACGCCTGGGCTTGCTGCGTGAGTTCATTGACAAAGCGAAAGGCAAGCACGGAATATCGACAGGTCTGAGAGCCAATGGCAGATGTGCATCCCCTGATTTTGAGACCGCACTCCGTACGGATTCATACGGCAGCGTTGGCTACACATTGGCCAGCGGGACTGTGTTCTACGAGCCGTGTTACGCCTGCAACCGCTACGGCGAGGAAAGGCTGAGGCGGCTAGTCAAGCTTGCTGACGCCGGGATCACCTCAATTGCATTAGACGAGTTCGACTGGCGCGGCCCATGCTTTGATACGGGTCACGGACATTCGGTCCCCAGCATACAGAACGCGCATGCGCGGGCTGTGTTCGACCTCGCGAGGGGGCTACGGACTAACAGGCCAAAGGTATCGGTGAGGATGAACGATCCTATCTGGCCGTGTGGTGTGAGATGCCTGCCAATCTACTACGGCCATAAGCAGGATACATTCGACGAGCTAAGCGCGTTTGGCTTTGGTGAAAACCCTATCGAAGAACTGCTTTCGGGACGCGCGATAAGTCTGTTCTATTATAACCTGGGCTACGCGCTGCCGCTTCAGTGCACGGTCAATATGGACAACGACAACGACGCCTGCCTCGGGTTTTGGTGGTATGCATCTACGGCACGCCGGATCGGGATCGCCAGCCGCAACTGCGAAGGCGAGCGGCTGGATGCCTATCGGCGGGAGGTGGCGATGTATAAAACGCATCGCGATTGCTACGCCCGAGGCGAGTTCCACGCGATTGACGAGGTCGTGCACATCCACGTTTTGGCCGAGGAGCAAAGATGCGTAGTGAATGCGTTCAACCTCACCGACAAGCCGATCTCGCGCCGGGTCGAGATCAGGCTAAACGATCTCGGCCTATTGGGCGAGTTCGAGGCCCAAGGAGTCTGCCACCAAGCTGTCGGCGGGAAGCTGATATTGAGTTTTGATCTGCCGCCGTTGAGCCCGAGCTTGGTGGTGCTATCACCGTGCTCTTAACCTTTTCTTCAGCACGCTGATGCGCGTATCAACATGATGCGAAAGCTTTTGATGATCATCTCTACCGGCAAGGCACAGTAAACCTTTGCCTTGGCAAGAATGCCCTGCTTGCCGCAAGCGTCGGTTTGCATAGCCTGTGCACTTACAACCAGCTTGCCGCTGTCGCCCCCACTGCTTGAAATTCAGCGCAGCTAGGCAAAGTGAAGAGCGAGATTGATGCAACAGGGCAACTTCTTGCCGGCGAACAGCTCCGTTAGGGTCTTATTCTAAACGTCTAGCTCTGATCGCTGCCTTACAGCTTCGTATAGCACGATGGCTGCGGCGACGGCAATGTTGAGAGAGTTAATACGCCCGAGCATAGAGATGCGGACGACCTCGTCGGCCAGTTCGCGCACGGTTTGCGAGATCCCAGTATGCTCGTTCCCAACCACAATCATAGTAGGGACACGATAGTTCACGTTGGCATACGACGCGTTAGCGTTGGCTGATGTAGCGATGACCTGAAGCCCCGCACGACGAGCCTTGTCAATAGCGATGGAGGGCTCAGCGGTAATGCATACGGGCAACGTGAAAACCGCGCCGCGCGATCCCCGCACTACCCTACGGGCAAACGGATCGGTTGTGGCAGAGGTGAGAACGACAGAAGTGACGCCAGCAGCATCACAAGACCTAAGGAGCATGCCTAGGTTGTCAGCGTTCTCACAGTGCTCAACCATCTGCACCAAGGGCAACTCTCCGGCCAGCGCCTCAGCAAGGCCAGTGACCTTGCGCTGAAGAATTGCCACGCACTCCGGAGTAGGCTTTGCTTCTAGGGACTTGGCTAGCAAACCCTCGGTGGCCACACATACCTCGGCTCCCGCCAAGGCCGCCCGGGCCGCGATATCCCGCGCCTCCTCCGACTGCGCAAATTTAGATGAGAATATCACAGACCTAGGCGCCGTGGCCCATTCAAATGCGCGGCGAACTAGCTCTGCATTTTCGACGAAAAACAAACCGTTCTTGCGTCTTCCTTCCTCCGTAGCAAGAGCGCGCAGTAGCGTGATTGCCTGGTCCTTTTGTCCTGAAACACTTCTCACACCAATCCAAATCTACACCTACTCCGCCAGGGTGTCAACGGGTCATTTAGTGACGAAATGCCGAGTTTGTCTACAGATGTTTGTAGGAATATGGCCCTGGGTATCAAACGGGCAGGACATGCCCTACAACCGCAGTAAGCATTGTTCAAGTTAAGGAGGCAGGATCATGCGAGTCACACTCTTTGCTCTAGCCGTAATAATGACATCCGCAGTACCGATCCTCGCGGCTAGCCCGGTCACCTCTGCACAAATGATGTCAGGTCAGAGCAGCACAATAATGGACAGTTACCTGATGAACAGCTGGGGTCTGACGCAGAAGCAGATATGTGACCTGCGGAACAAGGGTTGGTGCAACTCGGACATTATGACCGCCGCGGTGATCGCCAAGAAGTCCGACACTCCGCTGGACACCGTGGTCAGCGAGTACGAGAAGATCAAGACCTGGGAACGAGTCGCCGAAAAACACGGTATGAAGATGGACGATGTGCGCGCCGCGATGAGCAGCACACAAATGTCCGGTGCGGGACCTTCTTCGCCGTCCTCCAGCGAAATAACGACCAGCGGGACGATGGCAATCAGCGACGCCGGACCCTGCGGCAAGCCGAGTTCGACAGAGGTCTGCTTCAGCGGGCCGTGCGCGCCTCCGCAAATCAGGGTGCTATATGGAAAGAATTGCAACATTCTGTTGCACGAGGACGAGGTCAATAGGCTCTACGCGGCAGGCTTCGACTGGTTGGACGTAGCCGTGGCTGCCAACATCGCTCGTGAGACCGGGCTGCCGATCCCACTATTGTTGAACCGAGCGCGGAACGGACGGCTTTGGAGCACGATAGCATTGGAGACAGCGGTGCCCTACTCGACCGCTTTTAACGTGACCAACTACCCATTCGCCAGGGCGTGCCGATATCCCCGCGCGTGGCAGGAATACAATATGCGACAAATAGCCAAGTATCAGGTGCCTGTGCCAATGCAGATCTGCTCGACAACTAGGCTAAGTTCCTGTCCGCCATGTCCACCTTCATCGCTCGGGGCAGGTCCCGGCACAAATATATGCGTGCCGTCGGCCGGGCCGCCCGTATGCCCACCGCCATCTCCTCCGCCTTGCCCTCCGCCCTGTCCACCGACGACGGCGCCTTCTTGTCCTCCGCCAACAACCCCTACGTGTCCACCACCGTGTCCAAAGTAGTGACATAACGACACGGTATGGCTAAGGAGTTAGAATAACTGGCCGGAGAGCCTACGGAAGCTCCGGCCTTTTCGTCGTCTGGAGCTCTATGATCCTGACGGCAAGCGCCGCCCATAGCACAAAGATGCAGGTTGCAGCAGCCACGACGCCGCTGTCGTTGAAGACGAACGCCGCGACGACACCAACCGCACACCCAACACTAGCCGCCCTTAGTTCACTGCCAATGAACCTACCGATAAAGCGCTTTCGACCGAACCACACGAACACCGGCACGGCTACAACACATAGCCCGAGTAGACGACTCCACAAACTGGTTGAGACTAGCATTAAGTTCAGCGCGATCTTGCGCTGGAATAGGATCAGAACTCCAAGAGCATCTCCACTGGTGGCCATTCGCACGAGGCGACCCGCGTGAGACTCGCCGTCTCCGCCGCGAAGCAAATCCAGGGCGAGCATCGCCGCAATCACGGCTCCTACAGCTAAAAGGAGACCGACTATGCCTCGAAGCGTCGGACGCCAACCACGTCGCATCAGCAACGTCACCACCCCCGCCGAAAGAGCAGCCAACGCGCCGCCTACGTTGGCTCCGAGGGTTGGTGCTCCAATTGCTACGAATATGATCCCACAGACCACAGCAGCCGCAATATCCCTACCGCGTTTTGCGCGCCAAGAATCAAGCCCCAAACCCGCAGCCATAAGTGCGCTGCCAAGTAGCGTGCCCATAAGTTCGTTACCGATGCCGTAATACCTAGCTCCCTCAGTAATCGGATATCCGGCAATCGACGAACCAATGAGATGACTTCCGGTAACGAGATCAAGGATCAGGCCGATGACCGTAGCTGCGCAAATCCACGCGAATGCCCTGCCCGGACTGCGAAACACCACGACACCAACGAATACTAACACCGCCGTAAGCGTAATGAGAACTAAAACGGAGCCAAGTAGTACGCCACCATAGATTAGCGGCAACAGTAGCATCGCAAGCGGCAAAGCTGTGATCGTGACTACTGCCCAGGCGGCCGTGCGACGCAGGCCGGCCGACGCCGACAGAAGGATAATGAAGGAGGTCAGCACAACGATCAGCGACGCTACTACACTTGATCCGCGCATTACGACAAGCCGCTGCGCGTGTAGGCTAGCGATCATATTGAGTTTGAGCAGATAGTTTGCGGCGTCATCGCTGGGAACGCACACCATAGGGCGACCTACCATCCTTGGAGACGGATCAACTCCCAGCGCTTTAAGGACCGTTGGGGCAACGTCAGTCAGCGTCACGACGCCGACCCTTCGCGTCGACGGCGAGGTGAGCACTCCCCTGTCAAAGCCTGGGCCCGCTACCACAATCGGCGCGAGACGCTCGCACTCGATCTCGGAAAAAGAGCGGGGGTTAGGCGAGAGCAAAATTAGCGTATCGCGCCTTAGGTCGAGGCGACGCACAATTTCGCACACGAGTAAGTCCAGATTGCGGGAGGCTTGGACGCGCAGAGCTCCTGCTTGCTGGTCGGTGCACAAATTGGCGACAGCATCCGCCCGAAAGGTGTCACCGAAAACCAAGACCGTAAAGTCCGCCTTCTGAAGAGCCATATCGAGTCGATTCAAAATGGCTGGGATATTGGCTCGGATACCAAACGGAGCCGCAGGGTGTCGAACGTTTAGCCCGTCGGAACCGACGTCGCCCAGGTCGATCAGACCATGTTCGTCCATTACAATAGCACCGCATTCGCGGTGTAACTCGCCGGGAATGTCGGCATTGCCGATCAGAGCAGTGACAAGGCCCGCCTTGTGCAGAGCCGATCCGAGCGCACCGGGTTTCGCCTTGTATGATGCTTCCGAGTTGGCTTTGGTGATTCGGGCAATCGCAGTGTGGACAACAGAGGAATCGCCCGGCGATTTTCCCGTTAGCGATTTGTAGATGGGTGCCGCAGTAGCGTCGTGCACCCTCTCGGAGACATTAAATGCCCACCTGGCCTCGGAGCCTGCGACAGCCATAGCCCCGGCTCCGAGTGACACGCAGCCAGGTTCCAAGCCGCTGGTGGTAATCTCCTCCACAAGCTGACCGGGCCTTCCGGTGCGAACGTTCATCAACCCTGAGGAGCCAGTATCGAACAAACGACGCAGGTTTGCAAGGTCATCGCGAGCTATATCCCGAACGCTAATGCTCGGCGCGACCACAAGCACCACGCGGCTTCGGTGGGAAGCGGCTGGGCAGATGGCCGTGACAAGACACATCACCGTCAGCACTACAGCGATCGTTGCGGTTCTTAGCATCGACAGCATCTAATCTCCACGGGCGTTGCTCTGGATTTGGCCGATCTCTGCCGGTTTCTTTTTTCCAAAGAAAACGTCGAGCACGGCGCGGCACACAGGAGCGGCAGAAGTAGCGCCGTGGCGGCCGTGCTCAACTATGCACGCCACAGCGATGCGTGGGTTCTCCATAGGCGCAAAACAGATGAACCATCCGTGGGCGGCACCCGGATTCTCAGCGGAGCCTGTCTTCCCGCAGACAGCGACTCCCTGCACATTGCAGACTCCGCCAGTACCCGCCGTGACGGCCGCCCGCATTCCTTGTTGCACCAGCCGAAATGCTTCCCTCGGCGCGTCTACTCTGTTGACCAACTCCACTTTCGTGGCACGAATCAGGTTCCCGCCTGGTGTTAGCACTCGGTCAACGAGATACGGCTGATAGATCGCACCGCAATTTGCTATGCCGGCGCAAGCCACAGCCATTTGAAGCGGCGTAACCTGTACGTCACCCTGACCTATCACGGTGTTGAGCGTATTGCCGGGGTACCAGCGTTCGCGCACGCGGGCCTGCTTCCACTGAGGGTCGGGCATAATACCGACTCGGCCGTTGCCGCGCCTAGATTCGCACGGCAAGTCTATGCCGGTAGCCCTGCCAATACCAAACTCCCGCGCAACCTTAGCCATCTTTTCTATCCCCAACCTACGCGACATAGAATAGAACCACACGTCGCACGATTGAGCAATGGCTTTGATGAAATCGACTCCACCGTGAGCTCTCCAGCAGCCAAACCGCGCGCGGCCCAAGTAGTAGTGACCCTGACAGGAAACCGACGTGCGCACGTTGCAGGCGTGGTAAAGAAGACCGGCGATTGCCATCAACGGTTTGAACGTGGAACCGGGCGGATAAGAGTTGTAGACACATCGGTTTTGTAGGGGATGGTCTTTATTTGAAGTGATTTTCGACCAATCGGATGGGCTGACGCCTTTAACGAAGACATTCGGGTCGTATTGCGGCGAGCTGACCATAGCCCGTACTGCTCCGGTCGCGGGATCAATCGCGACAACGGCTCCGACCTGCTTGCCGAGCGCCTTTGCCGCGGCTAGCTGTAGATCGCGATCAATGGTAAGCTGAAGTGTATGACCGGGAATTGGCGGGACAGGTCCCAGGATGCGTATCACCCTGCCTGCCGCATTGACTTCCACGCGATTGCCGCCATCGACACCGCGAAGATCCGACTCGTATTGTTTTTCAAGCCCAGCCTTCCCGACGAAATCGCCAAGCCGATAAGGCCGCGGCAGATGCCTGCCTTTTTTGAGTTCGTCTTCATTGATTTCTCCCAGAGAGCCCACAATGTGGGCAACAACAGGGCCATCGGGATAGAATCGAATATGGTCAAGCTCTACGCTCACGCCGGGAAGAAGCATTCGCATCTCTCTAATGCAAGCCACCGTCTCCATCGGCACATCGATGGCAATGCGTATTGGCGATCCCGGCCTACCTTGGCGTTTGCGTATGATCTCCTCGAGCTGCGGAACCGATATGCGCAATATCCCGCACAACGTGTGGAGGGCGACCTTGTTCTGCTTCAGCACCTGAGGGATCGCCATAACTACGAACTGCGGCCTGCTGGTCGCGATCACCCTTCCCTTGCAATCTATGATCGTACCTCGCGGCGCTCTGGAACGGATAAACTTGATGCGGTTAGCGTCCGCCTGTTTTAGGAGCTCATCACCTTTAGCAATCTGAAGATACCAGAGCCGAGCAAACAGGATCAAAAAGATGAGCACAACCATTACGGCAAGTTGGTTCACACGTAAAAGCTGAAGTTTGCGGTCCTCGCGATGGCTCGCCATGGCTTACCGGCTATCTTCCCGACCGGTTATGGACGCTGCAAACCTGGTCGGGAAGTTTGTCTATGGAAACTCTGCGTCGCACCGGGTTGGGGCAATTTGGTCCCGCTATCATGCCTGAGTCGGGACATACGGTGACGATTTCTTCCTCGCGCTGCGACTCCTGGCCAGTCACGTTATTACCCGCGTGGATACTGCAGTAGGTAGTCGGCTCGGTGCCGCGAAGGAAGCGTTCGGTATGGGTAGAGGGACAGTGAGACGTCGCCAAAAACTGGCTTTCGTTGCAGACACGGACGGTGACGACTTCTGATTCGTCCTGCTGGTCGGGTGCGTTCGCCGGCTCTCCCGTTTTGGTTTCGTCGTCCTTGGCTTTTTCAGTTCGGTCTGTATTGCGTTTTTTGTCGGCTTTGCGGTTCTCGTCTGTTTTGTCGGCGTACTGTTTGTATTTGCGCTGGATTTCGTCGTGAATCGGCACGGCATTCAGCATGAATTCTCGCCATATCGGCGCGCACACTATGCCTCCGTAAGCCCTACGCATAGGCTTATAGTTGTCGTTGCCCACCCAGCAAGCAGCTACAAGCTTGCCAGGGACGAATCCTATGAACCAGGCATCGCGATCGTCGTTGGTGGTGCCGGTTTTACCGTGAGCATTGGGCACGTCTCTCACGGCATAGCCGGTACCCCTGCGAGAGGTGACGACGGCCCTGAGGCACTCAAGCATGTAGTTGTTGGTGCGCTCGGAGATCACGCGCTCGCCCTCTGGGCGGAAGTCCTCGATCAGACGGCCTTTGCTGTCGGTGACGCGCGTAACGGCAAGCGGATCAATATGGACTCCGTTGTTGGCGAAAGTACCGTAGGCAGAACACATATCCAGCGGGTGCGCGCCTCTGATACCACCGATAGCAATGGTTAGATACGGTTCGAGGGGCGTGGTGATACCCATCATTTCGGCATATTTGATCACGGTATTCACGCCAACTTTCTGGCAGACCTTAATTGCCGGGATGTTGATGGACTCCGCAATGGCGCGTTTTATGGTAACGACTCCGTGGAAGCGGTTGTCGTAGTTCTTGGGAGCCCATCTCTTACGGCCTACTGGGAACGATATATAGCTGTCGATGACCCTGTCATAAGGGGTCATTCCGCACTCTTCAAAAGCCGCAGCGTAGACAAATACCTTGAAAGCCGAGCCTGGCTGCCGTCCTGGCCCCTGCACGCAGCGGTTCCAGTGTGACTTGGGATCCACACTGCCGACCATAGCCCGTATGTAGCCGCTAGTAGGATCAATGCAAACGAAACAGCCTTCAGTCACACGGCGGGTTCTCTCATGCTTTTTCACACCTTCCCTGAGGGCCTTCTCGGCTATCTTTTGCATCTCCCAGTTCAACGTGGTGAAAACCCTTAGGCCGCCGCCGTGAAGGGCATCGTCTCCGTAGCGCTGGCGGATAAAGCGAGCGACATAGGAGACGAAGTGTGGCGCTTTGTAGGCATCACGCCCGAGCACACGGGGCACTATGTGAATGTTCTCCTTCTTGGCTTGAACGCGCTGATCGTGGGTTATGTAGCCTTGCTCTTCCATAAGTTGGAGGACTTTGTTCCTACGGTCGAAGGCCGCCTTTTTGTCCACGTGGGGAGAGTATAGGGACGGCAACTGCGGAAGACCGGCAAGAAGCGCGCATTCCGAGAGGCTGAGATCTTTCACATCTTTGCCGAAATACACTTTCGATGCTGCCTGGACGCCGAACGCGCCGCTGCCGTAATAAACTCGGTTGAGATAAAGCTCCAGGATCTTGTCCTTGTTGTAGTTGCGCTCGATTAGAATGGCCAACACCGCTTCTTGGAGCTTGCGCTGCAAACTGCGTTGGTGGGTAAGATAGACATTGCGAGCAAGCTGCTGCGTAATTGTGCTGCCCCCCTGCGCAAGGCGCCCACCTCTGAGGTTCTGCCACAAGGCACGAGCAATACCGCGGATATCGACTCCGGAATGTTGGTAAAAGCGTGCGTCTTCCGTGGCAATGGTAGCGTCGCGAAGGTATTTGGGGATATCCTTGAGGTTGACGTTGGTGCGGTCCTCCCTATAGACACGGCCGAGCAAGACCCCATCGCTGGAGTAGATGCTTGTGGCCTCCGGTGCCTGGAAGTCGCCCTCCGTAGGTATAGCGCCGGATAAGTTAATAAACAAGCCAAGGGCAATCCCGACCGACGCGCCGATGCCTATTAGGATCATCACCTGGCAAAAGGTGACGAAGCTCCGCAGTCGGCTGCGCTGTCTATTCTTCGGGACCGCTGTTCGTGTTGACCCGGTTTCTCTTCTCATTTGGCTCCGATGCTACCACCGATTATAGGTGTCGTGTAATGCGGGTGTCAATGCGCTTAGGATTGCGCCACAGTGGATGGCCGAACGTGATATAATCTCAATGATGCAGGACGACACGTTATGTACGTTATCTCCGTAGAAGACACTTTCGACGCAGCACATTGCCTGCCCGATTACGAGGGAAGCTGCAAGCGGTTGCACGGGCACACGTACCGGGTGCAGATAGAGTTCATGTGCGCGGACGTCGACGAGTCTGGGATGGCTATCGACTTCCGTCAGGCAAAGCAACTCTTGCGAAGCACCCTCGAATATTTCGACCACCAGTATATTAACGATCTTCCAGAGTTTTCAAATCGCATTCCAACAGCCGAGAACATCGCTCGTTTCATATACGACCGCATCAAGACCAAGAATGCCCGGCTCCGGAGTGTTAGCGTGTGGGAAACACCAACATCAAGAGCGACTTATTATGAGGATTAGAATCGATAGCCCCCAAGGACACGGAACACACGGATGGGTAAGCGAAATCTTCGAATCGATTCAGGGTGAAGGCCCCTATTGCGGTCAGCGACATATTTTCCTTCGACTCGCGGGATGCAACCTCGAGTGCAACTACTGCGATACCGTTTACGCGCAAGAGCCCAATCCTCCCGAGTGTCGCGTCAGAACCTCCGGACAGTTCAGAAAGGTGCCAAATCCTGTGTCCGTAGACTGGGTGAGTAGGCAACTCAGCCGTTTCCGTCACGCCACGTGGGTAACTGTGACCGGAGGGGAACCGCTCTTTCAGGTTGACTACCTGAAGCAATTGCTAGCCGAATCGCTTATGCCCTACCACGTTTACCTCGAAACAAACGGGACGCTACACAAGCAACTGCGCGAAGTGGTAAGCCGAATAGACATCGTGGCAATGGACATGAAGCTTCCTAGCGTCACAAAACGTGAGGGGCTGTGGGATCTACACAGAGAGTTTCTCCGCACCGCGGTCAAAACGGAAGTATTCGTGAAGGTAGTAGTTGGGCCCGACACCGATGTCGATGAGATAGTTAAATGCGCCAAGTTGGTGGCGAACGAGAAACCGTCGGTCGTGCTCGTCTTGCAGCCGTTGGACGGCATCAAAATCGACGTGAGAAGGCTGCTACAACTGCAAGATGCGGCGCTGTATTACCTTGATGATGTTCGCATAGTACCACAGATCCATAAAATGCTGAGGATTAAGTGAGTCGGCGAATAATAGGCATCACTACAACAGTTCCTGTCGAGGCAATTTACGCAGCGGGCTGCGTGCCAGTTGATCTCAACAACGTTTTCATCGCAAGCGAGGATCCGGGCGCACTGGTCGCCCAAGCCGAGTACGAGGGCTATCCACGCAACGCATGCGGTTGGATAAAAGGCATCTATTCCATAGCGTCCACGGGCGAGTTCGATTCGGTGGTGGCGGTAGTTGAGGGCGATTGCTCACAAACACAGGCGATGGTAGAAACCCTGCAAATGCAGAGGGTGAGAATACTGCCGTTTGCGTACCCTTATGGACGCGACCGTGATCTGCTTCGGCTGCAAATAGCAAAGCTAATCGAAGCCCTCGGGACAACTTGGGAGCAAACGAATGAGTGGAAACGTCGGTTGGACAGCATCCGTCGCAAGGTGTGGGACCTAGACCGATTGACTTGGCAGGTTGGCACGGTAAGCTCGTTCGACAATCACTACTATCAGGTATGTTGTAGCGACTTCAAGGGCGACCCGGACGCATTCGAGTGTGAGTTAGACGGCAAGCTCACGGAGGCGCGTTCCGCAAAGCCGGAGTGGGGCAAACTCAGACTGGGCTACATTGGGATACCGCCAATCTTTCTCGACTTCTATCAATACCTAGAGGAACTAGGCGTAAGGATCGTCTTCAACGAAATACAGCGACAGTTTTCGATGCCTTTCGAAACTGACGATCTCGTAGAGCGATATGCTCTCTATACCTACCCGTACGATGTGTTTTCGCGAATAGACGATATCCGGCGCGAGGTCGCCAAACGATGCATCCAGGGACTGATACACTACACGCAGAGCTTCTGCTTCAGACAAATCCAGGACCTGATCATCAGGCAAAAGCTTGGAGTACCAATACTTACGATCGAAGGCGACGCACCCACGCGACTGGACGCGCGTACAAAGATTAGGATAGAGAGTTTCGTGGAGATGCTTACCTAAGAGTGGCAAATGGGCCGGAGGAAGACTACCTCCGGCCCACTCTGCTACCCTGGTTCGGTTAGTCCGTTATGGCCTCGTTGGGGCAGGCATCGACGCACGCTCCGCAATCAATGCAAGCATCCTCGTCAACTACTGCGCAGTTATCGACGATCTTAATCGCCTCGACAGCGCATGCGTCTACACATGGACCACAGCCATTGCACTTGTCCTTGTCTACAATAGCGGCCATCTTGCTCTATTTAGTCCTCCAAAGACATCTTTGGCGCGGGCCGAATATTGGCCTGCAGCCTGATATTAAGGATACAGCTTTCCGAGCAGGTTTGCAAGTAAACTCGAACTACATATTTCTCGTTGGACCGCCAGCGCGGTTCCGACCGAAGTGGAAGAATCTCAGGTTTTGGCTTGCTTCAAGCATTAAAGCAGATTTCTCGATTACGCTAGCGCGTAGGCAGCTAACGACTTTGCGCACAATTGGACTCCCAAAAGGTAATTGCGTCTGAGCAGTGTGAGTGTGGCTTGTTATGTGCTATTCGCACGGTTGAGCAATCGCCATTAATGGCCGGCTGAGGCGCGAGGGATTACAAATCCCTACCAGACATAGGGGCGGCGGTCAGGTGCGGGAACTCTGTGCGAAAAGTTATGCAATCTCTCCCGAACACAGCCTCAAGACTACAAATCCCGCCGAACATAGGAACCCAGTGTTGGCTAGTCATATGTACCGTCAACATCACCGATTCTCTTCTCTTTTCCAAATAGAAGCGCTTATGTAAGGTGATCGGCGAGGTTGCCGCCAGCGACAAGCACATCCCTGGCTGTTCTGAATATCTGGAAATCTGCACGGCGGGCATCCGGCGACCGCTTCGCGGCAGAAGATACAACGGTAGCAACGCGCGGGTTCGAGCGTAACACTGACCCGTGGCGTAACAAAAATGCCCAGTAAAGGCTCGTAATCGGGCAATTGCGCTTTGGATCGAAGCGACAGGCGCGGCAATAGTCACTCATTTTATCAATATAAGCGGCCCCGCAAATATAGGACTTTGTCGTCATCAGGTCGCCGATAGCATAGGTCCCCATACCCAGGACATTAGGCTCCACTACCCAGTCGTACGCGTCGGCATAGGCAATCCAAAACCAATCGGTAAGCTCACGCGGCGAGACGTCGAGCAGAGTGGCAATGTTGGCGAGTATCATAAGACGAGTAATATGGTGGCTATACGCCTCTTTCCACACATCCGATACTACCGTGTCCAGACAATTCAAACCCGATTTGGCTCCCCAGTAGGCCGGTGGAAGAGGAGTCTCGCAACCAAGAGCACAAGGGGCCGCGCCGCCATCGGGTTCGTTCGACCCGGATTGGCCGGACCACGGTCGTCCTGCCCACCGTTGGTACCCACCGTCTCCTGGTTGGTCCAAGACCATTGCTGAACCGTCACACAGTCTGCGGAAGCCATCGGTCGCCCTATGAACCTGGTAGACATACTCACGCCAACCAATGATTTGTCGTATGAATCCCTCGCGGCTCTGAATAGGTAGATTCAAGGCCAGCGCGTCTTGAACAAGTTCCCAGGAAGTAAGCCTTCCAAGGTTTAGCACCGCCGAAATCCGTGTATGGAACAGGCCAGAAGAACTAGTGGACATAGCATCCTCATACGGGCCAAACCAGGGCAGGCACTGCTCTTTTGCCCAAGACCAGAGCTTGTCCGCATCAACACGGCTTGCAGGCAACGAATCGATGTTTACTTCGCCCGGGTGATCCCTGAACTCGTTGCGGACGAGTATAGCAACTTCGCGCTTGATCGAGTCTACCGGGAACTTCGGCGGTTCCGGCGCAGGTGGCAATCCGTCCCACGGACGTCGGTTGTCCACGTCGAAGCTGAACTTTCCACCGACAGGTCTACCGCCATCCATTAGCAACCCGCGCGTTCGGCGAACGTGAGCGTAGAACCGGTCCATCCTCCACGGACCGTAGATCGAAACGGCACGCAAGTCGTCCAAAGAAGTAAGCCAGAACTCATTTGGCAAGACTTCCAGCTTGCCGGAAGAGACTAGCGGTTCAATCTCCGCGCGCAATTCTCGCTCGGCTGGTTCCATCATGCGAATTGGCCCAAGCTCGGTGGTCAGCCGATCAAGCACTGGCGCGTGAGGTCCGTCGGTTACGATATGCCTAATTGCTACTCCGCGAGCCGCCTGTTCCAGGGCAAAGTGGCGAAGACACGATAGTGCAAGAGCAATCTTTTGCTTGTGATAGGGCCGGCGACGAAACTTCCGTGCGCTTTCGATCAGCACAATACCTAAGGAGCGCGGATCATCACGAGCGAGAGGGCCAACGCGATCGGTAAGCTGGTCGTACGGGACAAACAGCCACAACCGGCCGTGCAGATCGACTTTTTCGAAAGACGAATTAAGGGTTGCGACCTGGAAGTTCTTCACACAAAGATATACCCGTCATAACCAAGCAAAAAAATGGGAAACGCATCGGCCGGGACAAGGCTGACTTATAACGTGCACTTATATCTGCTTACGGCCCGTGAGGCGGCTACTTATAATACTTGACGCTGGTCAACGCAGTGCCACCACAAGAGAATTGAGAGCAATTGGACGATAAATATCGAATACGAAGGCTACCTGGTATCGGGTGTTGGGGCGCGTGATGAGCTTGCGCCCCAACTTCTTCTTAGCCTATAGCTCAAAGCTTGGTGATGGTTATGCTTCTAAATATTAGATTGCGCATCCTATCTGCGAACGGAGAGCTGCAGCGGTAATTCAGACTAAAGCAAGCGTTTCTTGCCGCCATAGTGCTGTGAATCGATGGGGCCATCACTCCGCCGACATCGACGCTAAAGATGCCCACGTAGCCCGAACCATCGGCAAGAGGAGTGAAGGCAATCCCGAGGACCGCTTCTACATTTTTGTTCAGTCTGTAGTATAGGATAGCCGTAATTGGGCTATTATTCCCGGACGAACCAAGGCCAATCAAGCTCTCGGGACACGTGCCATCTCTTTTAAGCATTTTGAGCGCGATCATATACGTATTTTTGCCTTCCGGAAGCAAAAGGTCCAACCACAGAAAGCTGCGTACGATATTGTCATTGATGTCAGGCGAGGGCAGTTCCAGATATAAAACATCTTGCTGAGAGGTTAATATACGGCCGTAAATAACTTCTATATCACCGACGTGGTAGTTACTATAAGTAGGAACGGAGTAAGGCGTGAAAGTAAGCCCGGCCGACCAGTCGAGCTTGTTGTATTCAATCGCAGCGGCATTTGGCACCTGCGTTACGGCCGTCGACACGGAAGGCTTCATCTTACAAATGGGCGTCGTGGCCAGTGCGTCTGCCTGATCATCACTAATACCACTGGCTTTTAGGCTCTGGAGGATGACTGATTTAGTTGCCGGGTTGGCAAGAAGCGACTTAACCATCATCGCCCTTGTTGGTAGCGTGAGCAGCTTGGTTTTAACAGACGGGGCTAGCGCCGGCCACTTGTCGCGGGCCACATTTTGCAGGTCGGTACCTGCCGCCGCTACCGACGAAGCGAGAACCGCAGACGCACCTATGAGCATCAGAACCACAGCCATAGTTCGCATAGTTCGAATGTGCATTTCAACCTCCGTTTCGAGTGCCACGTTGTGTTTACTCTGTTGGCAGACTATATTTATTATTTGTCGAAACAAGCACAACTATATGGCCAGCCGATGCACGTGATTACTGCGTCTTAGAGCCGTTTCCTTTCACAATTACGGAAACTAAAGA
>Ga0068707_1000492_pt1 | contig 25677 bp, 21 predicted proteins | sample YNPNPMetaG_FD_66600 | JGI IMG/M metagenome (GOLD analysis project Ga0068707, IMG submission 66600) | Anoxygenic and chlorotrophic microbial mat microbial communities from Yellowstone National Park, USA - YNP NP MetaG | ecosystem: Environmental > Aquatic > Thermal springs > Hot (42-90C) >... | reverse complement strand
TGAGAGCGCCATCAAACACTATCGCGACGCGCTTGCGTTTGATCCACACGACGCACGCACTCATTCCAACCTTGCAAACGTGCTTTTCCAAGTCGGAAAGGTCGATGACGCGGTGTCGGAGTACAAACACGCGATCGAAAACGACCCCAACTTTGCCTGTGCCTATTTCAATTATTCGGTAGCGCTAACTGAGCTAGGGGACATTGACGGAGCAATGGAGAAGCTCAGGAAAGCCCTGTCTATCGACCCTAACGACTATTGGGCTCACAACAATTATGCACTGCTTTTGGCGAGAGTCGGTCGTAAGCAAGAGGCTATAGAGCATCTGAGGATTGCCATTCAAATCGATCCCAGCGAACGAGCAGCTCGTGTGAATCTGGGGATCATAGCGGGCGATAATGATGTAAAGATCACAAGGCCATAATCCGATCAGCCGTTAGTTAGAAGTGCGGAAGAGAAGAGAGCGGATCGGGGAAGAAGAGATGGGAAAAGCAAGACGACGAAAACGAGCGGCACGGCAGCGGCCAGAACCACTAGCAGCCGACTTGGCTTGGCCTAAATGGTGGATCGCGGTTTACGCTTTTGTTGCTGTGGTTGTGATCGGCATCTACGCGCGCGCCGTTACATTTGGTTTCATCACGATGGATGATTTTCTCTACGTGAGCGGTAACGAGCACGTGATGAATGGCCTGACTGCGGACAGTATCAGGTGGGCGTTCACCGGCTACGGCGCCGGCAATTGGCATCCCATCACGTGGCTTTCCTTGATGCTAGACTATTCACTGAGCGGTCTTAACCCTGTTTCGTATCACGCGACCAACATCGCTCTGCACACTGCCGCTACTTTGCTTTTGATGTTGGCGATGGTTCGGTTGACAGGTTCTATATGGCGCGCCACCTTTGTCGCAGCGCTGTTTGGGGTGCATCCGGTTCATGTCGAGTCTGTGGCTTGGATATCCGAACGCAAGGACGTGCTCAGTGCGTTCTTCTTTATGCTCACACTTCTCGCATATATTCGCTACGAGCGAAAAAGAGAGTCTACTTGTTACGTCCTGATGCTGATTCTGTATGCGTGTGGGTTGATGGCGAAGCCAATGTTAGTCTCGCTTCCCATTGTCTTGCTTTTGCTGGACATCTGGCCTTTGAAAAGAACTAAGGAATCGTGGTTGGCGCTTATTCGCGAGAAGTTGCCGCTTCTATTTATGTCTGCTGTTTCTTGTTGGATTACGATCTACGTACAGGGCATAAGCGGCGCCGTGGGCACCCTGGACCGTTATCCGGTCTTGGTTAGAATTGCCAACGCGGCCGTTAGCTACGTTGCTTATTTGTCGAAGATGATCTATCCGATTGGGCTGGCTGCGTATTATCCTCATCCGGGAGCGTCCGTGGTTTCATGGAAAGCGGCAGCAGCGCTTGTTGGGTTGATTGTCGTTACGTGGCTAGTCTTATGTGAGCGGCTAAAGCGTCCGTTTCTTGCGGTAGGCTGGCTGTGGTATATGGTAACCTTAATTCCCGTAATCGGCCTTGTGCAGGTTGCGGACCAGGCGATGGCTGACCGTTACACCTACCTGCCATCCATTGGCTTTTTCATTATGCTAGCTTGGGGACTACCTGAGCTTTGCAAGGATGGCGTCATTTGTAGGGGCATCCTTGGAGTTGTGGGCGGTATCGCGTTCGTGCTACTGTCGATTATCAGTTACATTCAGATTGGTACGTGGCGTAGCAACATAACGGTATGGGACCACGCCGTCCGTGTAACCAGCAATAACGCCCTCGCCCATCACAACCTTGCTCATAGCCTTGTCGAGGCGCACAGACTGGACGAGGCTATTGTGCATTACAGGGTCGCCATCAAGATCAAGCCGGACAAATATGAATCCTACAACAACCTAGGGCACGTGTATCTTATGCGCAACGAGCTAGACCGCGCTGAATCGCTCCTTGACAAGGCCCTTAGGACAATGCCGAATTACCCAGAAGCCATAGTCAACATGGGATTTCTTCGGGAAAAGCAGGGGATGTGGCGTGAAGCAATGCGTTATTTTGCGAAGGGTTACCAGCTCAAGCCAAGTATTATTGAAGCCAAGGCCGGTCTGTCGCGCTCGCGCGTCAACCTGGCCATCGAGTATGCCAAGGCCGGCAATCGCCGAGAGGCCATCAGCCTACTGCAAGAAGGTATACAGTTCGACCCAGGCGATCTGAGCGCTCGCTATAATCTCGCCATAGCGCTTGACGCCGAAGGCCGTCAGGAAGAAGCTATTGCCGAATACGAAGAAATAATCCGCCATAAACCGAACGATCCGGGCGCTCACAACAATCTTGGAGCTATTCTTGCGCAGCGCGGGAGGCTTGACGAGGCAATTGAGCACTTCAAGGCGGCAGTGAAGTCGGAACCGACGAACCGGATGTATGTTAACAACCTCAATCGGCATCTATGGCTACGGGCTCAGTTGACGGGCAAGAAACCTTGATATCCTTGCTGTGCTCACCTACCATGTAGGTATGCGATATGAGGCTGTGAGACGCATTGAGCGGGAGAAGGGCATTCTTCCGATAGACAGGGCTAAACCTACGCGTGTTGCGCTAGCATTTCCCAACAAGTATAGCGTTGGTATGGCATCGCTAGGCTTCCAAATCGTCTACGCCTTGCTTAACGAGAACCCGTTGTCGTCTTGCGAACGTGTTTTCTTCCCCGATGACCGAGACCTCGCGGAGCACTTGCGAACTGGCAAGCATCTGGTTTCCCACGAATCACAGTCAGCAATGACTGAATTTAACCTATTAGCCTTTTCCGTATCGTTCGAGCTGGACTACCCGAACCTGGTTACGATGTTGAGGCTCGCGGGTTTGCCTGTTAGGGCGGAGGATCGAGACGAACGTCATCCGCTTGTAATCGCCGGCGGACCATGTGCCACCTTTAACCCTGAGCCGCTAGCAGAGTTCGTGGACGCATTTGTGGTTGGAGACGCGGAAGTTGTAATTTCACAACTCATCGACACTATTACCCGAACTAGCAAAGAATCACGAGATGAGCAGTTGCACGCATTACTCCAATTGCCGAGCGTATATGTGCCGCGTTACTACCGATTCTTTTATGGTCCAGGAGGCTCGGTTGCGTCGGTCGAAGTTGATTCGCCTGCGCCTGCGCGTATAAAACGAGCAATTGCGGGCGGGTTGGACAAAACGCCAGCCTATTCTCGTATCAGCACACCCGACTCCGAGTTTGGCGATATATGTCTCATTGAGACAATTCGCGGCTGCGGACGGCAATGCAGGTTTTGTGTCGCGGGCTATATTAATCGCCCGCCAAGAGCACGAAAGTTGGATCGACCTTGTCATTCCTCTCGTATTGGCTTGGTTGGAGCGGCTGTATTTGACCATCCCGACGTACCGAGCTTCTGCGAGGAAATGGCCGAAGCCGGATGCGAGTTTACGGTATCATCTCTGCGTCTGGAAACAATCGATAGTCGAACCGCGAAGCTTCTTGGGCGAGGCGGTCAGAAAACCATAACCGTGGCGCCTGAAAGTGCCGACGCGCGTGTTAGAGAAGTCATCAACAAGACGTGTTCAGAGGATCAAATAAGGTCTGCCCTGGCGTCGGTTGCACGTGTCGGGATAAAGAGGGTAAAGCTCTACTTTATGGTCGGGCTGCCAACGGAGACCGACGAAGCGGCGGCAGCGATTGCTACTTTGGTGCGTGATCTTGCACAGGAGTTTCCCAGCATCTCGTTTCACGTCTCTCTGTCAAGTTTTGTGCCAAAGCCTTGGACACCTTTCCAGTGGCTTCCTATGGAGCGAGAGAGTGTCCTCAAACAACGGGTCGCTCTAGTTAGGCGCGGATTGGCAGGCGTCAGGCGTGTGAAGCTCAGCGCGGAAAGTCCTCGGCTTTCCATAATTCAAGGCATACTTGCGAGAGGCGATCGTCGGCAGTATCTTTTCATAGAGAAGGTGGCCGAGAATGGCGGCGACTACGCTGCTGCCTTGCGTGAGACGAACGCGGACGAAGCTGCATATATACTACATCGTGTCCGCGGCAAGAACGAGGTTTTACCATGGGACCATATCGATGTAGGGATAAGCAAGGACTACCTCTGGCGAGAGCTTGAGAGAAGCTGGGCAAGAGAGGCCACGCTCCCGTGCGACCCATCGATTTGCCGCTCTTGCGGAGTATGTGAGTAAAAATGAGGATTCCGAACTGGTATAGAAATGGCGATGGTGCTTTGCGTTATTATAGAGCGTGGCACCTCCACGCATCAGGGTTAGTGAAGCACGGTTTTAGTACCCGGATAGGCGGGTTGAGCCTGGCGCCCTACGATACGCTGAACCTCGGGACGACGGTAGGTGATAGCCTAGAGCTTGTTGTCCGAAATCGGCAGGTCTATGCTGAGGTGCTGGGGATTGATCACAAAGCGTTGGTTGTTCCGAATCAGACACACGGCGCGAACGTGGTGCTGGTAACGGCTGAGGACGCGGGCCGAGGTGCTGTTGATCACGCGACGGCCGTCCCCGATACCGATGCGCTCATCACCGACACGCCACGGCTGCCACTTGCCCTACATTTTGCTGACTGCGCCGGTGTGTTTCTACTAGATCCCGAGCACAAAGCCATTGGGATGGTACACGCCGGATGGAAAGGTACGGCGCTAAAGATCACAGCGAAAGCCGTGGAGGCTATGATGAAGGAGTTCTCAACACGGCCATCGAAAATGCTCGCGGCCATCGGTCCGGCCATTGGACGGTGCTGCTGCGAACTTGGTGAGTTAGAAGCGCGGGAGATGTTTAACGCATTTCCCTATGATGAGCGTATCCTGAAGCAGTCATCCGTTGCGAAATGGCGAGTCGACATAAAGACAGCTAATCTTATCCTGCTTATCGAAGCCGGAATACCAGAGAGCAACATTGCGGTAAGTGACCTTTGCACATCCTGTAACCGCGGTGAGTTCTTCAGTTATCGTCGTGACGGCCGCACGGGTCGAATGGGCGGCTGGATGAGCCTGATCTAATCCTCATACGCTATATGCCTGCGAATGTCCAAATCGATACTCCGCACGAGATTACTCGGAAATTTTGTGCAATTTTTTACTTGACACAGCAGGGACAAGATGTAATACTATCGAATAAGCATACGGTTGGCGGCTGGTAATACTGTGATTACGTGTGATTACATGCTGACAGAGGTTTGCCCGGCGGTCTATGTCAAGTATTGCCGAAAACCTGCGTGAAGTCAGAAAGCGGATTGATGCGGCAGCGGCCAGGGTCGGTAGGTCGGGACAGGAAGTAATCTTGGTCGCCGTCACAAAGACGCGCACGATTGAAGAGATCAGAGAGGCTATTGCCGCTGGTGTAACGGAATTAGGCGAGAACTATGTCCAAGAGGCGGAAGCAAAATGTGCCGAGATAGGCGATGCCGTGCGTTGGCATATGATCGGCCACTTGCAACGCAACAAGGTTCGGCATGCTGTTGAGGTTTTTGACATTATTGAGAGCGTAGATGGGCGGCGCCTGGCGGAGGAAGTGAGCCGAAGAGCAGTCGCCGTTGGTAAGACAGTCCAAGTGCTGTTGGAAGTAAATATTTCCGGAGAGCGGACCAAGTTCGGCGCTAGACCGGACGATGTCATCGCGCTTGTCGACGAGATAAAAGATATGCCCGGGATGCGACTTTGTGGTCTTATGGCAGTGGCGCCTCTGGGTGCGGATCCTGAAGCCGCAAGGCCGTATTTCCGAGCGATGAAGCAATTGTGGGACAAGCTGCCGGATGAGCAGCGGCTCTTTCTGTCGATGGGAATGACCCAGGACTTCGAGGTTGCCGTCGAAGAAGGGTCCAATATGGTCAGGATCGGCACGGCCATATTTGGTCCTCGAAGCTAGAGCATCCCGGCTAAGATCGCACAAAAGTCAATAACTCGTGTTTTTTGATTCGGAGTGGTCGCCCAACTCCCAATCGCCAGTTCATACCCAATGTGAAGGGATTGGAGGGTTACAGCGTGAGAGCAGCGCCATTGGAAGACTACTACGACGAGCAGCCGAAAGGGCTGTGGAGCAGGCTTAAGGAGCGGATTGGCCTGAGCGAATATGAGGACGAGGGTGCCTACGAGTTTGTTGAGGAGTGCGATGCCCGTCGTAGGGGCAGCGTGCTTCGAGTGCGTTCGGCCCGGCTGAATCACGTTTCGGTCTGGATGACCGTGCTGTCCTTCGACAATGCTAAACAAGCCGCCGATGGGCTTAAGGAAGGTCACCAGCAGATTGTCAACCTCGAAAAAGCTGCGCCAGAAGTTTGCGCGAGAGTTATTGATTTCCTTAGTGGAGTTACCTACGCGCTCGACGGCTTTGTGGAGAAGGTCGGCGAGAAGGTCTATCTTTTTACGCCGAGTAACTATGTCATCGGCGTTGAGAACGGGGACGGCAATCGAAAGGTGCAGGGCCCGTTTAAGGAAAACTAAGCTAGGACCCGGCGAAAGCCGGGTCTGTTGTTATCTGAATTGGTGGTGGATAACTTGAGTGCTGATGGCATAGGAAGGCTGGCGATCATTGGAGCTGGTGCGATGGGAGCGGCTTTTGCGAAGGGTGTGATCGGTGCGAGAATCGTTGAGCCCTCTGAAGTGATGCTCGCAGACGTCGACGAATCCAAGCTTGATAAGTGCTCTGCCCTTGGCTGTTACGTCACCACCAATAACTCTGAAGCGGCTGGGTATGCTGACGTAATACTGCTTGCTGTTAAACCCGCGCTTGTCTCAACGGTTCTGTCCGAGATGGCAGTTGCCATCGGTTCACACAAACTTCTGGTGTCGATTGCTGCCGGTGTTAAGATAGCGGCGATCGAAAAGCAAGTCGGACCAGATACCCCAGTTATTCGCGCAATGCCCAATACACCTTGCCGGATAGGCTGTGGCGCCATTGGGTTCAGTCTTGGCACGTCTGCAAGCTCAAGGCACGCCGCGATAGCGGAAAGATTGTTCGGGGCGGTTGGGCTGGCAGTCGAGGTTCCGGAACGACTTCTGGATGCGGTGACCGGCCTGAGCGGAAGCGGTCCCGCCTACGTCTACGTTATGATCGAAGCGCTCTCCGATGCTGGCGTTCGAGTAGGACTACCGCGTGATCTCTCACTAAAGTTGGCGGCGCAAACGGTCATGGGTGCTGCGAAGATGGTTCTTGTGGAGTACGAGCATCCTGCGCGCCTCAAGGATCAGGTTACTAGTCCCGGAGGCACAACTATCGCTGGGCTTGATGCTTTAGAGCGCGCAGGATTCCGGTCGGCGATCATTGAAGCGGTTAAGGCCGCTACAAATCGCGCGGAGGAACTGGGTTGAGGAGAACGGTATATTGGACGAAGGAAAGGGGTAAGCGGTGCACGATCTGTGCCATCGTCCAGGCGGTGACTTATTATGGGCATTGTCGATGCATGGCTTGCCTGGTTTTCGTCAATCCGGCTAGCCCGCTTGTCGCTTTGCTTCGAGAAATCAGGGAGCCGATTTATGGTCCTTTCAGAGCGTTGATTTCGCCGAACGCTACCGGGCGTGTGGGTCTTTCGCCTGGCATTGCCTTGCTGGTATCTGCGTGCTAGCCAGACTAGTACAATGACTCGTAAATCGGACTGTGAGGGGCAAGAAATGGCGATCACACCAGTTGATATAAGACACACCCAATTTCGGACTTCGCTTAAAGGCTACAACAGAGAACAGGTTGACGAGTTCGTCAGGAATGTCGCGCAAGCGCTTGAAGAAACCCTAACAGCGAAGAGTGAGCTTCAGAGACGCGTCGAATTGCTGCAGGAGGAAATTGATAGGGTCAAGGACATCGAGTCTACCCTTACGAGCGCGCTCACACTCGCCCAAAAGACTGCTGAGGAAGTTAGGACAAATGCCCATAGAGAGGCCGAGATGATCTTGCGCGAGGCCGAGCAATCACGTGTGCGCATGATTGTCGAAGCCCAGAATGAAGCTGAACGCCTTCGCTCGGAGCTTGCGTTATTGCAGTCGACGCGCGATCGGTTTGTGGCCGATTTTCGCGCCATGCTGGGTGGCTATATCGAGTGGCTCGACGCGCTCAAGTCTTGCGAGGAAACCAGAGCAGAGGTCGCGTGATTTGGATTTGGGCACGGCCCCAGACAGCAGGGGCGAGCGCGTATGGCGGGGCTACATCTTAATTATCGGTGTAATTCTTGGTTCGTGGATCAGTGTCAACCTTACGCGGATCGTGGCTAGTAGCTCCGATGATCGGTTAGTCAGCCACTATGAGTCAATTAGGCAGGGCGACCTCCTGGTCAGATACGCGCTTGCACTCCGTGGTCACAACCCACGCTCACACGTGCGCGCGGCCATTGAAGCGTATCAATCTGCACTGCCATCTCCCGAGGCATATCGACGCATCGGGGTACTCAAAGAGTTCTTTCTCAACGAGTCTGGACGCTCAGAACTGCTTCGTGTGGATAACGCGGAGGCACTCAAGGATCTTAGCGCTTCCGCGGGCCGCAAGCTCAGAGCCGAGGCTGCCATTTGGCGGGATATCCTCGATGACAAGCATCTCGCCCCATCGCGCGTTCGCTCATACGCGAAAGCAATTCGTTTCCTAGATCTCGGTCCGCTTAGTGAGTGTGCTCTGAGCATACTATACCGGCACGCCGACCTAGTTACAGAGGCAAAATCTGCGGCCCTGGCAGCACGGCGTGCGGCCACTATATGGGCGATGAAGATGGCTGTGACGATCGGCGTCGTAACACTTGCCGGCGTCGCAGGAGTGGTGGCGATCGTTCAGTTTCTTACCACACAACGCGTAAGATTTGCCCTGGCGATTCGACCGCGAATTCAGCCGTCAGTGTTATTCATCTCTTTTATTGTTTGCGTGGTTAGCTTAGCGGTATTGGGAGTCTGCTTCGACGCTATTGGCTATCTGTTTGGGATTGACTCTGGTAGTCAAGCTGGAGCGTGTATAATCCTTGGTCTCAACGCTTTAGCAATGCTTGGCTCGTTGGCTCTAGGGGTATCGACGCTTCGGACAATGACGAGAATTACTGGTGAAGACATGGCGGAGGCGGGATTTAGACCGATGTCGTTCCGCTGTGCTGTCTTCTCGGGAGTGGTGGCTTACTGTGCGACCGTGTTACCGGTCGTGGTGATGCTGGGAGTCTCGTATGTATTGTCGAACACGCTATTCAGGGGTGTTGAGACACCGCCGCATCCACTTGAGGAAACAGTAGCGCAAGGGGGTGCTGCTTATCTTATAGCTTTCGTGATGGCGGTGGTGGTCGCTCCAGTGGTTGAGGAGACAGTGTTCCGAGGTTTTTTCTATACAGCGCTTCGGACTCGAACTAGGCCTTGGGCGGCTTCGCTGGTGTCGGCGGCGGTATTTGCAGCGGTTCATCCGACGCTTCCCGGTCAGTTTCTTCCGATCTTTGCGCTAGGTGTAGTACTCGCGATTACTAGAGAACGGACAGGCTCGCTATTGCCATCAATAATATGTCACGGCCTCCATAACGCTGTTGTGGTGGTCATTGCAGGACTCGTATCCTGATTCAGATCGTTAGGAGAACCGCGGTGTCGCTTGCTCGCGTGGTGGTTATCGGTAGTTCGAATACGGATATGGTAGTTAAATGCGCAAGCATCCCCAAACCTGGTGAAACGACGCTTGGGGGTGAGTTCGCGATGTTTCCGGGAGGCAAGGGGGCAAATCAAGCGGTTTGCGCTTCCAGGCTGGGCGCGGAGGTTGTTTTTGTGGCAAGGGTGGGTAATGATGTTTTCGGCGAGCGAGCGATTGCCGGTTTTGAAGAAGCTGGTGTCGACACCTCCTTTGTTGTGAAGGACCCGGTGCATCCGAGTGGGGTGGCCTTGATCGTGGTCGATGAACACGGCGAGAACGCGATTGTCGTGGCCCCGGGAGCAAATGGCGCTCTCATGCCGGACGATGTCGATCGTGCGTCGGAGGCAATAGCGAATGCCGACGTGGTAGTGACTCAGTTGGAAATACCCGTCGAGACTGTCGCGCACGCCGTTAAACTGGCGAGACAGTTTGGAACTAAGGTCGTGCTTAACCCGGCGCCTATTAGACCGCTAACGCGCGAGCTTTTGGCGGACGTAAGCGTTCTGGTGCCTAACCAGCACGAGGCAGCCGGGTTACTCGGCAAGACCGAGTTTGAGAAAATGGACCCATCTGAGGCGGCAAGTGAGCTTCTGGCGCTAGGGGTAGATGGCTTGGTAATGACCCTAGGTTCTCGCGGAGCTATTGTCGCCGATGCTAATTCCATTAAGGAAGTGCCGGCTTTGAAGGTAGATGTGGTAGATACCACTGCCGCCGGCGACGCATTCACCGCAGCGCTCTCGTGTGGTTTGGCAGAGGGTAAAACACTTGTTGAGGCCGCGCAATTTGCGTCGCGAGTAGCGGCCATATCGGTTACACGATTGGGAGCGCAGCCGTCGATGCCTAGGCTAGACGAAGTCGAGTCGTTCTTTTTTGGGAACTAGCCAGGGCGATGCTGTGCCATTGAAAAAGCTCGGCAATTCGCGGATAGCCCTTGAGTGGTTGACCCCCAATGGGTATTGTAGTAAGATTCTACAGGCATCTAATCTGAAGGAGGACGGATTATGCGCAACAGGACGGTAGTTGTGGCACTTTGCGCGATGGTGGCTGTTGCTATGAGCAGTGCGGTTTTTGCTGCTCCGGTCGCTGCAAAGAAGGCAACGGCGAAAACTGCGAAGTTTGACCAAAAAGCAGCTTTGCAAAAGTATTGGAATGCGCCCGATAACGCGGTGGTCGGCAGCGTTAACGGTGTGAACGTTACAAAGGGCGAGCTTCTTAAGGCTATGTGGTTTTGGAATGCGCCCAATAGCTTGCAGGAACTGCTTAATCAGAAGATGATAGAGCAAGCTGCAAAGAAGAAGAACATCACGTTGACCAAGGCGGATCTGGATGCGAAGATCAAGGAGTCGCTCAACCGGATGGGCATGAACAGTGTTGACCAGCTCCTTGAGCAGTTCCGCGTTACCTACAGCAGGTTTATAACCGGCACTAAGATATCGGCGCTAGCCGAAAAGATCGTCGAGAGCGGAATAAAAGTTCCCGACAGCGATTACGCTGAGTGGATCAAGGCCAGGCACATACTGATCCGCTTCCCTCAAGACGAGAAAGACAGGACCAAGCAAGAGGAGATTGCGAAGAAGAAAATCGACGAGATTGCGGCAAAGCTTAAAGAAGGCACAGACTTTGCAAAGTTGGCTGACGAATATTCCGAAGATCCCGGCAACGATCGCAACGGCGTAAAGCAGGGCGGAGATCTTGGTTGGTTCACCAAGGGCAGAATGGTGCAGGAGTTCGAGAAAGTGGCGTTCCAAATGAAGCCGGGGGAGGTGAGCGAGCCTGTAAAGACCTTCTATGGTTACCATCTGATTAAGGTAGATAAGCTTGGCAAGGACGCTACCGCTGCCGAGAAGGCTGAACTCAAGAAGCAGATTTTGGATCGTAAGACTCCAATGGAGATGGGCAAGTGGTTCTCTGAACTTCAGGCTAAGGCCAAGATTGACAATAAGCTCCAGGGCCCTCCTATCACACAGGAGCCGAAGCCTGTTGTGAAACCTCAGCCTCCAAAACCTCAGCCCAAGCCTAAGACTGAGCAACCCAAGTCAGAGGAGCCTAAGTCTGACAACCAGCCCACCGCACCGCCAAGCGAGAAGCCGGAGACACCGCCACCGCCTCCTCCGCCTCCTGCCGATTAACAGGCGAGGCGCTGAAGGGCTGACGAAATAGAATGGACGAGAAAACGGGCTGGGGGTTTTGTCCCTCAGCCCGATTACTGTTCAGGAAACTCGACGAGTGCAGGACCAGCCGCGACCACCCTAGTTGCAAGATCGCCGTCTGTCGGGTCCTCCATTGCAGGAATAGCTGAGGCGGAAGGAACGCGCCGCTTTTGCGTAATGGGTGGTCCGAAGCTGCAAATTCCATACTTTCGTCGGTAGGTCTGGTGTGCGACCCGGAACAGATTAGCTCGATTTCTTGACGTTCCGAGTGGGCCTGGCTATAATATGTGTTGTAATGCAATGTGTTCCATGTTCAGCCCAGTCACAAGGTGGCCATCTGCCGCAGAGGGCACGCCATTGCGTCGTTATCGAAATCGTTTTTTTGCCTTCGTAGTTTTATGCGTGTTGTTCGCATCTGAGGTTAGCTGCAACGCGCTTCTGGTGCAAGCGACCCGGAGGGTGTTTGTACCACCGCATCCCCTGGAGGCAGCCATTGGTTGGTCTCAGTATGCAGACGTTTGTTCGGCAATTATGTTGCGACCCGCCGATAATCAGGGCGGAAAGATTCTAGGCGTATTCTATTGTGGTAGCTTTCTGACCGCCCCCACAATCAATGAACCCACGTCAGGTGGTCGCGCTTACACGTCTGGCTTTCTTGGGATTCGAGACGTTAAGTGTAGCTTGCATACGGTCAAGCATGGCTCTCTTGCAAATTCTTTTCTGGCACTGATTAACGGTGCCAACTTGCCCATGCGGGAATGAGGGTCGTGTCTCCCCGGTCTTAGCTTCGTGGTAGCTCTCATTCACTGTAATTCATCCATAAATCGGAGGAATCATCGTGCCTAAGTACCAGAAATACTTCATTGGTGTGATCGCCTTGACCATTCTGGCGGTCATCATCAACGCAACAATGAAACTGACGCTCGGCCTTGACATCGACGGTGGTATTCGAGTGGTGATGCAGGCGGATCCACAGCGCAAGTCGCAGTGGTCGAACAAGCGAGCCGATCGTATGGAAAAGCTCGAATCGATCCGCAAGACGATAACCAACCGGGTGAAAGGTTTGCAGGGTGTTGCCGAGCCGGTGGTATATATCCAGGGTGATGACAAGGTTGTCGTCGAGTTGCCCGGTGTCAAGAACCCAGAAGCTGCTCTTAAGCGCATAAAGAAAACTGCGTCGCTCGAGTTCTTTTGGCTAAAGGACATAATCAGCTCGGAGAACCCATCTGGCAGGTGGGATATGCAGAAGACTCCGGGAGATGAGAACGAATATGTCTTCAGCGGCCCGCGTGGAGAGACGTTGAACAGCATCAAGCAGCCGGAGCAGGTCATAGCTCAGGTTGTTCGGCCTGACGAGAACCCTCCGATCCTGACCGGTGGCGACATCCTGCCTAGTTCGAAAACGGGGAGGAATCCCAACGGGCAGATTGTCATCAACATTGAGTTCAATTCACGCGGAACACGGATTTTTCGCGATTTCACAAGCCGCCATGTCGGTGAATATCTGGCAATCTTTTTCGATGGTCGACTGCTGACTGCTCCCACCATCAACGAGCCAATACCCAACGGCAAGGCAGAGATATCCGGTTTTCGCAGCTTGGCAGAGGCCAAGCAAACGGCCGACCTGCTAAACGCCGGTGCTCTTCCGGTGCCTCTCAAGGTTATTGCCAAGGACACCGTCGAACCGACGCTTGGCCGCGAGACTATGAAACAGGTCTTGTTAGCCGGGATAGTCGGTCTGGCGCTGGTTGTGTTGTTCATGTTGGTCTACTACCGACTGCCTGGCCTGATAGCCGACATTGCATTAGGTCTATACGCTCTGTTGGTTGTAGCAGTATTCAAGCTAATAGGCGCCACGATGTCGCTGGCGGGTCTAGCGGCTTTGATCATATCGATCGGTATGGCGGTTGATGCCAATATCCTCATCTTCGAGAGGCTCAAAGAGGAGCTTCGGGGAGGTAAGACACTAAGAGCAGCTATCGATGCGGGTTTCAGCAGGGCGTTCACGGCGATATTCGATTCGAATATGTGCACCGCAATCACCTGCGCCATACTAATGTGGTACGGCAGCCCTGCCGTTCAGAGCTTTGCTTTCACACTGTTGATAGGTGTAGCCGTCAGTATGTTCACGGCAATCACCGTTACCCGAACTATCCTTCACCTCCTGGTTGGTTGGGAGTGGGCACAGAAGCCGAGCCTCTATGGTCTCGGAACGAGCTGGATGTCGAGAGTCAGTGCCAATATGGATATTGTTGGCAAGAGGACCTACTACTTTATCCTAAGCGCTATCCTAATCGTGCCGGGTCTTGTCGTGCTGGGAATGTACCGTCTGAAGCCAGGTATCGAGTTCATATCCGGTACGTCGGTGCAAGCTAGCTTCTCACGGCCTGTGAAGCTGGACGAACTCCGCTCAATCGCTGAGTCCTACTCCGGTGATGTCGCGCCGGAGGTGCAGTTGTCAAGGATAGACGGCGAGCCCAAGGTTGCATTCATCAAGACTAAGCCATTGGACGAGTCAACAGAGGCGAAGTTCCGCGAAGAACTTGACCGAAAGATCGGCATTGCGACCCGTGAGTTTCAGATGCAGTTTGTTAAACCGGTCACTGAGGCGGGGATTCGGTCTATTGTGGGCAAATACGCCAAAAGGTTTGATGTTGCCGTAGAGAACGAAAAGGTCCATGGCGCCGACCAGCAAAACGTCATAATCAAGCTCAGGTTTGTTCCCGACGCTAAGTGGAACGAGATGCGAGAAGCCTTGAATGCGAAATATCAGATTAAGAGCGAGGGTCAGTCGAGCAAAGCCTTTGATCAGGTCGCGACGGTCATGCCTAGGATTGCTCGTGAGCTTACCACCAATGCGTTCTGGGCCGTCATCTTTGCCTCGGCTGCCATAGTGGTTTACTTAACGTTCAGGTTTGCAATCGGCGGTTTCTTGGCAGGACTCAAGTATGGAACTTGTGCCGTGATCGCTCTAATTCACGACACGTGTTTCATACTGGGTATGTTTGCGATACTGGGCAAGTGGCTTGGTTGGGAGGTCGACAGCCTCTTCGTAACGGCTGTGCTGACGGTTATCGGTTTTAGCGTCCATGACACCATTGTGGTCTACGACCGAATTCGAGAGAACCTGAGGCATAGGCTGCGAGGCGAGAGCTTCGAGCAACTCTGCAACAGAAGCATTCTACAGACCCTGTCCAGGTCAATCAATACCTCGCTCACCGTAGTGCTGACGTTGGTTTGCCTTATCGCGTTGGGCGGGCCTCAGCTCAGGCACTTCTACGTTGCTCTACTAATGGGTGTTGTCATTGGAACGTACTCGTCAATCTTCAACGCTACTCCTCTTGTCATCATTTGGGAGAAGCTGAGCTCGGGTGGCAAAACACCGAGAAAGAAGCCAGGGCAGGAAAAGGTGATGGTGGAAAAGCCGCTTGTGGAAAAGCCGGCACAAAGCGCCATCGATCTGCCGACTGCGGTCTCCGTTGAAGAGACAGTTGTGGAAGAGACTCCGGTGCAGGGCAACGAGAAACCTGTTAAGCAGGCCAGTCAGCGCCGTAGGACAACCAAGAAGAGGAGATTTTAGCTGGAGGCTGCATACTCCTAGAAATAGCATTTCTGAGGCCCGTGGATCGCTCGTAGAGGAGGGAAGCACGGGCCTCGTCTTCAAGTTCTAACTAGCGGTATTGAGCAACCGGATCGGGAAGTGACTATGCGGGATGATCGTTGGGTTGTAGTTGACTGTGATCAGGATGTTGTGGAGAGGCTTTCGCGCGAGTGTGGATACTCGCGCGTGCTTAGTCGGCTACTGGTGAACCGCGGAGTAACTACCAGCGGAGAGGCAGAGCGTTTCCTGAATCCATCTATAGATCATCTTCACGACCCTTCCCTATTGCCCGACTTAGAACACGGCGTTGATCGGCTCCTTAGAGCTGTAACGTCCGGCGAGAGGATACGCATACACGGCGACTACGACGTGGACGGGATTACCGGCACGGCTCTGCTCGTTCGCACGATCAGTGCGCTAAAGGGCAACGTGGACTACAAGTTGCCTCATCGTAGGCGAGAGGGTTACGACATCAAGCCAGAGTCCGTCGAGGAAGCGGCCTCCGAAGGCGTTGGGTTGATAGTTACATGCGACTGCGGTGTCAACGCATGCGAATCGGCAAAGCGCGCTCGCGAACTCGGCGTTGACCTCATTGTCACGGATCACCACGAGCCGCCCGACGTTCTTCCGGACGCTCTTGCGGTAATTAACCCAAAGCGTTTAGATGCCGCTTACCCATTTCCGGAGTTGGCAGGCGTTGGGGTGGCGTTCAAGTTAGCTCAGGGCCTTGTTCGCAGGCTTGGTCTGAATGAGGAGGCGTTCCAAACCCGCTTTCTGGACCTAGCTGCGCTGGGAACCGTCGGCGACGTGGTGCCGTTGTTAGGTGAGAACAGGGCGATAGTCAGTCATGGTCTAGAGGCAATTCCGAAGAGCAGGAAGGTGGGACTGCAAACAATCCTACGTGCGACTAAGCTGGATGGCAAGCCGATGACCGCTTATTATCTGGGTTACGTGATAGGTCCGAGGCTGAACGCGGCGGGTCGTATGGACGATGCCACCACAGCCTTGCGGCTGCTGTTGACACGCGATGAAACCGAGGCCAATCAGCTTGCGGCCAAAATGGAGCGTCACAATGCGGAACGCCGTGCCGAGCAAGAGCGAATTCTACGCGAGGCGATGGAGCAGGCCGAATCCAAGGATCTTGATGCTGTGCGCGTTTTGGTGTTGTCGAGTGAAGAGTGGAACACAGGTGTAATAGGTGTGGTGGCCGGAAAAATATGCGAGTGCTACGGTAGACCGGCAATTCTCATTTCGCGAAACGAGTCCACAGGCGAAGGTCGTGGGTCTGCGCGAAGTAACAAGTCATTCGATATCGTTGAGGGTCTCCGGGCGTGTCACCGGCTTCTTACCCACTATGGCGGCCATGCGCTTGCGGCCGGACTCAGTATCCCACTTGCCAATCTTGATCGCTTTGAAGAAGAAATCAATGCCATCGCTTGCGAGGCGATAGAGAAGGAAGAACTTCCACCTAAGTTCGAGGTTGAAGCCGAACTGGAGGCCAAAGATATAACCAGGGATCTAGCCGCCAGCCTCCTGTGTTTGGAGCCGTTTGGGATGGGCAATCCGGAGCCCTTGTTTGCCACTCGCGGACTGGTGGTTGGCCAGAAGCAGCGGGTGGGGGGTGGTTCGCACTTGCGGATGCAGCTTCTGGCCGAAGGTGAGGGGCCAATAAAGTGTATCGCCTTTGGAATGGGCGAGATGTGTGATTCGATTCCCCTTGGTGGGAAGATTGACCTGTGTTACACTCTAAGGCTGGATAGCTACAACGGATACGAGTCGGTCCAGCTTGTAGGCAAGGATATACGGGTTTCTAGCTGAAAAGGCGGTAATGAGCCAGATCGAAACAATAATCGATAGGGTGAAGCAGTATAACCCGTCGGCAGACGTAGACTTGATCTTGCGCGCTTACGAGACAGCCGCGGAAGTCCACAAGGGCCAGGAGCGTCTCACCGGAGAGCCATATATCGTGCACCCGCTGGCTGCCGCCGAGATACTTGCCGATCTCGAGATGGACAGCGTCAGCATTGCCGCTGCTCTTCTTCACGACGTGGTCGAGGATCGCGACTACAGCCTGGAAAAAATCAAGTCGAACTTCGGCAGCGATGTAGCCACTCTTGTCGATGGTGTTACAAAGCTCAAGCTAGCGGATTTCGACGTTGGCGTCGAGGATGGTGATGAGGATGCCCGGCGCGCCGAAGCACCGAAGAAACGCCGAGCGGAGTTCAGACGCAGCGCGGAGAACCTCAGGAAGATTCTGCTCGCTGTAGCCAGGGACTTGAGGGTTATGGTGATAAAGCTCGCGGACCGGCTGCATAACATGCGCACACTTCACGCTCTTCCCGTAGACCGTCAACAAAAAGTAGCCCGAGAGACGATGCAAATTTATGCACCACTTGCTCACCGACTTGGTATTTGGAAGATTAAGTGGGAGCTGGAAGACCTGGCATTCAAGTATCTCGAACCGGAAGCTTACGAAGAAATCGCTGAGAAAGTTGCCAAAACGAGGTCGGAGCGAGAAGAAGACCTGGCGGAGGCTGTAGAGATGATCCGGATGCGCTTGGAAAAGGAGGGCATCGACGCCGTTATTCAAGCAAGGCCGAAGCATTTATGGAGTGTGTATCAGAAAATACGCCGCGAGGAAGTCGATTTTCAAGAGATTTACGATTTGTCTGCCCTGCGCGTGATCGTAAACAGGGTCGGAGAATGTTATCACGCGCTCGGTGTGGTTCATGATCTTTGGATGCCGATCCCGGAACGGTTTTCCGATCACATTGCCAAGCCAAAGTCCAATATGTATCAGTCACTGCATACGAAAGTGATCGGCCCGCGCGGGGAGCCTTTGGAAGTGCAGATTCGCACGTGGGACATGCACCGTGTGGCAGAGTTTGGTGTGGCTGCCCACTGGCAGTATAAAGAGCAGCTCCACGGCGGCGATGAGTTCGAGCGCAAGCTCTCGTGGCTGCGGCAGCAGCTTTTCGATTGGCAGGCCGATTCTCGGGATGCCGGTGAATTCCTGCATAGCGTCATCAACGATCTTTTTACCGACCAGGTCTTCGTGTTCACGCCTCGTGGCGACGTCATCGACCTTCCAGCGGGCTCGACGCCGGTGGATTTCGCTTACCGTATTCACAGTGATGTAGGCAACCACTGCGTTGGGGCCAAGGTCAATGGCAGGATAGTTCCCCTTACCTATCGCTTCAACAATGGCGACATTGTTGAAATTATCACTCGCTCGAACAGCCAGCCTAGTCTGGACTGGCTTACCTTCGTCAAGACCTCGCACGCTCGCAATCGGATCAAGGGGTTTTATCGCCGAGAACACTACGCGGAGAGTGTGGCAAAGGGCCGCGACTTGCTTGAACGTGAGCTTGAACGACTAGGCCACGATGCCCAGGCTGCGCTACGCGGTGATATGAATGGCGTTGCGAAGTCGATGAATTATCAGAGCGAAGATGATCTCTACGCTGGTTTGGGGTTTGGCCACGTGGCCATCGGCGCTGTCATCAACCGCATGCGCATCGACGTTACGAGGCCGCAGGCAGTCGTTACAGAGGCTCCCAAGCCCAGCGGCAAACGCAGGCTCGCCGTCACACTTGACGGTGTGAAGAACCTTATGATATCGCGAGCGAAGTGTTGCGCGCCGCTGCCCGGAGAAGATATCGTAGGTTACGTAAGTCGCGGCAAAGGTGTGAGTTTGCACTCTACCGCATGCCCCAACGTTGCCGCCTACCGCCTGAAGGACCCGGACCGGCTAGTTGACATCACTTGGACCCCGAATGATACCGAGCGCTATCCAACCGACATCCGAATACAGGCGCTTGATCGGGTAGGGTTGCTGAACGATATCACCGCATTGTTGTCCGAGGCGAGAACGAACATAGCCGGTGCCAGAATCAGATCGCTACCCGACAAGACTGCTTATATCGACATGACGGTCGAGGTGCCTGACATCAATTCTTTAAACCAGCTCATTGTCAAAATGGGCAACCTGTCGGACGTATTGAAGATCGAGCGTGTGGCGCCGCAGTCGTCGCGAAGGAGTAAATAGGATGAGGGCTGTTATTCAGCGAGTGAGAAGTGCGTCCGTTACGGTCGACGGCCAGCAGATATCGCGAATTGGCAAAGGTATTGCGGTTCTGCTTGGTGTAGCGAAAGGCGACTGCGTCCGCGACGCAAATTACCTTGCAGAAAAGATTGCTAACCTGAGGATATTCGAAGACGATGTCGGAAAGATGAACCTGTCGATCCTTGACATTGAGGGCGAAGCGTTGGTAGTCTCCCAGTTTACGCTGCTTGGCGATTGCCGCAAAGGGAGACGGCCCGGATTTGACAAAGCAGCGGCTCCAAATGAGGCCGAGTCGTTGTATAATGATTTTGTTGAAATGCTCAGAGCCTGCGGTGTGCCAGTACGAACCGGCAAATTTCAAGCGAGAATGCTTTTCGCAATCGAAAACGAGGGTCCCGTGACCATTCTTTTGGACACACGGGAGTAGAAAAGAATGGAGTATGCTAATTATAAAGACTCGGGCTGCGCCCGGGAGGAGAGTTTAAGACGACGCATTCGTGACAAGACCCCGCCAGAATTGCGTGTGACCGCCTATGAACGTCAGGAATTGGGTGACGCTCTTTGCAATGAGGGGCGCGTGCACGATGCCATTATTCATTACCGCAAAGCTGTTGAGATGGAGACGGACAATCCAGGGTATCATACGCGCCTTGGTGACGCATACGCTTATTCCGATGAGTCGAGCAAAGCCGTGGCCGAGTATCGCAAAGCTATCAAGATTAGTCCACGACGCGCCGAGCCCTACTATAGTCTCGCGGAGGTCTATCGCCGCCACGGAAAGTGGAACCTTGCCCTCAATGCTTATCGGAAGGCTGTCCAATACAACGCGATGAATCCGTTTTACCGTTACAAGCTAGGAGATGCCCTGTGGCACGTCGGCCTTCACGAGGACGCCGTATTACAACTTGAGATGGCTGTGCAGATTGCGCCGTCTGACGGTTTTTATCACTTCTGTCTAGGCGATATGCTCCACAAGCTTGGACGACTGGGCGACGCTATCATCGAGCTACAGCAGGCAACCATATTTAACTCGTGCGACGGCTATTACTGCTTTAGGCTTGGTTTGCTCTATATGCAAGGGGGCTTCGCAGAGGATGCAGTAGCCGCGCTAAAGAGGGCGGTCAGGATCAGCCCGTGGGAGCGGACTTATCACGCCGTGCTTGCGGAAGCCTACCTGAACTGCGGAAACTTGGAGCGCGCAGAGATTCATCTCGGTTACGCAAGCGAGATGGATAGCTTCGACTATGCCAATCTTGCGGTAGCCAGAGCAGCTGGTGGGAACCATAGTTGAGCCTTAAGTTAGTCACGCGGGTTGTCGGACCTTTTGCCACCAACTGCTACATAATACACGATTCAGATTCGTCTGAAGCTGCAATCATCGACCCCGGTGGTGACCCGGATGTTATTCGAGGCATAGTCGACAGCTCATCTCTTTCGGTTGCAATAATACTGCTTACGCATGGACACCCGGACCACACTTTTTACGCGGGAGCTCTCGCGGATGTCTATTGCGCGCAGATCGCTATGCATCCCGGTGACCTAGCCTACGCGCAGGAGTTTATGTGCGTGGCCGAAGGCTTCTACGATATGTCCCAATACGTGCCCTTTGAGCCGAGTCGGATATTGAATGACGGGGACGTCATCGATATTGACGGAATGACAATCACCGCTTTCCACACGCCGGGCCACAGCGCGAGTGGGATGTGTTTTGTAGTAGGGGATCACGTTTTCTGCGGCGATACACTATTTGCAGGCTCGATTGGCCGCACGGATTTTCCCGGCGGTTCTTACAGCCAACTCCGAAGATCGATCCACGACAAACTCCTGGTTTTGCCTGACGATACAACTCTATGTCCCGGCCACGGACCGCAGACCACGGTTGGCGCCGAACGTGCGCATAACCCGTTTCTCTAGCATAATACGGTCGTCTAAGAAGTTACCTAAAGGAGAGCGAGTAGCCAATGCTGCGCGATCTTGTCCTTGCTAACCGAAGTTACCGTCGGTTCAATGAGAAAAGGCTAATAGATGAGTCTGTTCTTCGCGAGTTGGTTGACCTCGCCCGTCTGACCCCGTCGGCACAGAATCTCCAATCGCTGAAGTACGCAATTGTCAATACGCCTGAACAGAATGCTCTAGTATTTCCCACGCTTGCTTGGGCAGGGTATCTTGTGGATTGGCCAGGTCCGGCTGTGGGTGAGCGGCCGTCTGCCTACATCATCATCCTTGGCGATAGATCGCTGGCGCCTAGTTTTTGGCTTGATCACGGCATTGCTGCTCAGACTATTTTGTTGGGTGCGGTCGAGAAAGGGCTTGGTGGGTGTATGATCGGCGCGGTGAACCGTGACCAGCTCAGAGCGGCGCTTAGGATTCCCGAACACCTCGAGGTGCTATTGGTGGTTGCGTTGGGAGAGCCGACAGAGAAAGTGGTAGTCGAAGAGATAGGCCCAGACGGAAACGTGCGCTACTACCGCGACGCGGAAATGGTTCACCACGTACCGAAGCGCAGCTTGGACGATATAATAATAGACTTGTGAGAATGCACGTCGTGCTGGTTTGCGATTTTGGGACCGGGAACTTTCTATAGCGTTTTACATCACGCCTCGTATTGCTTGCCTGTCGCTTGAACACGGTGCTATAATTCGGGTGGTTTGACCTCAACGTAAGGAGATACAGCATTTTGCGGCTGACCAGAGACGATATGGAAAGCGTGGCGCATTTATCGCGTCTGGAGCTTTCAGATGCTGAGAAGGACAAGCTGAGGGATCACATCAACCGACTTCTGGACAACTTCGAGAAGCTTCAGGAGCTGGACACAGACGATGTCGAACCCACGTCCCACGTAATTCCCGTGTCGAACGTTTTTCGCGAAGATGTCTCCCGTCCCAGTCTCTCGGTTGAAGAAGTGGTTTCCAATGGTCCTCGGGTGGTGGACAATTGCTTCGCAGTACCACGGGTGGTGGAGACTTAACGTGACAGAGGACATTTGTGGACTTACAGTTCACGAACTGAGCGATCTCATCGCAAAAAGAGAGATCAAGGCTGAAGAAGTTGCTCGCTGTTTTGCCGAACGCGTGCAATCAGTGGATGACCGCGTGAAGGCTTTCGTTACTGTGACCATCGATCTGGCTATTGAACAAGCTAAGGCGGTAGACGAAGCTATAGCGCGCGGCGAGGAGGTCGGTCCTCTTGCCGGGATTCCTGGCGCCATTAAGGACAACATCAGCACGCGGGGCGTGCGCACCACTTGTTCATCGAAGATACTGCACAACTATCAGCCCGTATACGATGCCACTGTCATTGAACGTCTGAAGGGGGCTGGTTTTGCCATAATAGGTAAAACCAACCTTGATGAGTTTGCGATGGGTTCTTCCACTGAGAACTCGGGATTCTTCACCACCCACAATCCGTGGAACCTGTCCACCGTACCCGGCGGTTCAAGCGGAGGATCGGCAGCGGCTGTTGCTGCGGACGAGTGTGCCTTCGCGCTTGGGTCGGATACGGGCGGGTCGATAAGGCAACCTGCTGCATTTTGTGGTGTGGTGGGAATTAAGCCGACATACGGACGGGTTTCGCGATACGGGCTAGTTGCATTTGCCAGCTCACTTGACCAAATCGGACCGCTCACGAAGGATGTTACTGATTGCGCGATCGTCTTGAACGCGATATCAGGCAAGGACCCACGTGACTCTACGTCGCTTGATGTCGAATGCCCGGACTTCACCAAGGCGTTGGTTGAAGATGTCAAGGGCCTCAAAATCGGAGTGCCGAGAGAATTCTTTGGTGAAGGGACCGACTCCGACGTCGAAAAAGCCGTTATTGACGCAATAGAATTGCTGGCCAGCCTAGGGGCTGAATGGAAAGAGACCTCGATGCCCATTGCCGACTATGGCCTGCCCGTCTATTACATCATTGCTCCTGCCGAGTGCAGCTCTAATCTCGCCCGCTACGATGGCGTTCGATACGGTTTGCGAAGTGGGAGTTCTACCGACACGGTTTCTATGTTTCGGAAAACTCGCGAGGAGGGCTTCGGCGCCGAGGTCAAGCAGCGAATCATGATCGGCACCTACGCGCTATCGGCGGGTTACTACGACGCATATTATCTCAAGGCGCAGAAAGTGAGAACTTTACTTCGACGCGACTTCGAGCGCGCCTTTGAGGAGTTCGATGTTCTGATCTCGCCGACCTCACCCACGGTGGCATTCGGCATTGGAGAGAAAGCTGACGATCCGTTTGCAATGAAACTTGCGGACGTGTGCACGATCCCGGTAAATTTAGCAGGAATCCCAGGAATATCTGTCCCCTGCGGTTTCAAGAACGGGTTACCTATAGGTTTACAGATAATGGGCAGAGGCTTGGATGAGGAGACGCTAATCAGGGTCGCCTACACTTTCGAGCGAAATACCGAGTGGCACAAACGAAAGCCGGAGTTGTGATTCTTCGCAGAAGGATGAAAGGTTGGATATGCGCCGTGTATAGTGTGTCAGCGGTGTTCGTCAATTAGGGAGACAAGATTAGTTAATGGAATACGAGCCAGTAATTGGTATGGAGGTACATGTCGAGCTCCAGACCGAGTCCAAGATGTTTTGTGGTTGCAAGGTAGATTTCGGTGGGGAGCCTAATACTCGTTGCTGTCCGGTATGTTTGGGCCTACCGGGTAGCTTGCCCGTGGTCAACCGCCGTGCCGTCGCATTGATGGCCAAAGCTGCGCTTGCGCTGAATTGCGTGGTTGCGCCTCAGTGTATATTCCATCGGAAGAACTACTACTACCCAGACCTGCCGAAGAACTACCAAATATCTCAGTACGACTATCCATTGGGCGTGAACGGATTTGTCGAAATTACCGTCAATGGGAAGACTAAGAAGATTGCAATTCGTCGCGTTCATATGGAAGAGGATACCGGAAAGCTATTGCACGTAGAGGGCGGCAGAAGCCTCATCGACTACAATCGTAGCGGCGTGCCGCTTATGGAAATAGTAACGCTAAATCCACCGCCACCAGGGCTGGACCAAATCGAATCCGCCGAGGAAGCACGCGAATACCTTCAACGACTACGACAAATACTTGTCTATTTGGACGTATCTGACTGCAAAATGGAAGAAGGCAGTATGCGCTGCGAGCCGAACATTTCCATCAGACCGAAGGGGCAAGTTGAGTTTGGGACCAAGACGGAGATCAAAAATCTGAACAGCTTCCGCGCGGTCTATTTGGGAGTAGATTACGAGATTAGGCGCCAGGAGAGGGTGCTGCGCGAGGGGGAACAGGTGGTTCAAGAGACCCGGCGATGGGACGACGTGCGCGGTGTTACCTCGTCGATGCGCAGCAAGGAGTTCGAACAGGAGTATCGTTACTTCCCGGATCCAGATTTGGTGCCGATTCAGTTCAGTGATGAGTTTCTTGATAAGCTCCGTGCCGAGTTGCCGGAGCTTCCCGGTCAGATCATACGTCGTTTCGTAGACGAATACGGCGTTAGCAAGGAGGATGCGGAGATTCTGGCCGACACGCGAGAACTCGCCACTTTCTTCGACGCGTGTGCACGCGGTTCAAGAGACCCGAAGGCCGTTGCTAATTGGATCCAAGGAGAGTTCCTTAGGTTGGTGAACGCTACCGGCACGGCTATTGCTGATGCAAAGGTAACTCCGGAGGGACTGCGCGAGCTTCTCGATATGGTGGACGTGGGCACTATCAATCGTAATACCGCTAAGAATGTCTTCGACGAAATGTTCCGCACCGGCAGAACGGCGGCTGACATAGTGAAGATAAAGGGGCTTGAACAGGTAAGCGATTCCGGGACGATAGAGTCTGTTATAGACAAAGTGATCGCTGGTAACCCTAATGAGGTCGAACGCTTTCGTGCCGGTGAGGAGCGACTGATGGGATGGTTCGTCGGACAAGTCATGCGGGAGACGAAAGGCAAAGCGAACCCGGGGATAGTAAACAAGATGCTCGCGGAAAAGTTGAAGGGATAGCTTCGGCTTTCCAACGTTTCTACGGAGGAAGTTATGAGATTCGGTTGCTGCGTGGGACTGGACAAAATCAAGGCTGTCCAGGATGCCGGATACGACTACGTGGAGCTGCCGGTGTCGGTAGTCAAGGGAGAATCGCCCGAAGAAGAGTTCAAGCCGATCAGAGATCAGATAAACGAATACACCATCGTGCCTGAAGCCTGGAATTGCCTTTTGCCGGGTGACATGAAAGTTACTGGTCCGGAAGTGGATCTTTACCGCGTGGAAAGGTTTCTTAGAACTGCTTTCGCACGAATCGAGGACTTGGGCGGTGAGATAGTAGT
>Ga0068707_1000491_pt1 | contig 25701 bp, 25 predicted proteins | sample YNPNPMetaG_FD_66600 | JGI IMG/M metagenome (GOLD analysis project Ga0068707, IMG submission 66600) | Anoxygenic and chlorotrophic microbial mat microbial communities from Yellowstone National Park, USA - YNP NP MetaG | ecosystem: Environmental > Aquatic > Thermal springs > Hot (42-90C) >... | reverse complement strand
ACATGCATTCTGTAACGTCAATATATTGAAGAAAGGAGGTATGCGCTTTCCTCTGTCTTCTTCAGAAGACAGTCTCCAGCGCTATGTTTTTTATGATTCGATATGTCAAGGAATGTAAGGACCTAAACCACACGCAAACCATAAACGAATCCATACGCGTCGTGGTATCTGATATGATTGCCAATGTCACCCAACGCGGCGATCAGGCATTGAGAGAATATTCAGAGCGCTTCGACCGCTGGTCACCGCAAAGTTTCCGCCTGTCTGAAAACGAAATTAAAAGCCTGATCGCAGAAGTGCCCGAGCAAGTTCTGAATGACATTCGCTTTGCCCAGGCACAAGTTCGGCGTTTTGCCGAAGCCCAGCGCAGCACAATCCATGATTTGGAAGTGGAAACTCTGCCTGGTGTTACCCTGGGACATCGCGTAATACCAGTGGAAAGCGCCGGTTGCTATATCCCCGGTGGACGCTACCCTTTAGTATCCTCAGCGCACATGGGCATCATCCCGGCAAAAGTCGCTGGCGTCCAGCGGGTGATCGCCTGTACTCCTCCATCCCAGGGACGCCCACCAGCGGCAACTGTGGCGGCAATTGCACTGGCTGGTGCAGATGAGATTTATATTTTGGGCGGTGTTCAGGCTATCGCGGCTATGGCACTTGGCACAGAAACGATTGCCTCGGTAGATATGATTGTTGGCCCGGGTAACGCTTATGTTACCGAAGCCAAACGACAGTTGTTTGGCAAAGTGGGAATTGATTTGTTTGCCGGACCGTCTGAAGTGTTGGTCATAGCTGATGAGAGCGCGGATGTGGAACTGGTTGCTGCTGACTTACTGGGACAGGCTGAACATGGGATCAACTCGACGGCAATCTTATTGACCAACTGCCCCAAACTGGCAAAAGAGTTACCGGCAGAAATTGAACGACAATTACAAACTCTGCCTACTGCTGAGGTTGCCAAAGCAGCCTGGCGGGACTATGGCAAGATTATTCTTGCAGACACAACCGATGAAATGATTGCTGAGGCAAACCGTATTGCATCAGAGCATGTCGAGGTATTGACTGCAAATCCAGATGAGTTTTTAGAAAAACTGACCAACTATGGTTCACTCTTCCTTGGCCCGGAAACTACTGTCCCCTACGGTGACCTGGTGATTGGCACTAACCACACTCTTCCAACTGAGCGCGCCGCCCGCTACACTGGCGGTTTATGGGTGGGCAAGTTCCTCAAAACCCTGACCTATCAACGCTGTACGCCTCATGCCAGCGTGAAAATAGGTGAAATTTGCTCCCGGCTGGCAGAGCTGGAAGGCATCTGGGGACACAAGAAACAGGCTGATTTACGTGTACAGCGTTATCGAGCAAATCAATAGCACTGCAAAAAGAAAACCGTGAACAGCTCCTCCTTGTCTGTTCACAGCCTGATTTTTGATATTGTATTTTTTATTTTTATTGCAAAAAGTTCATCGGGTTTACGCGTCCATACTGATCGCTGCGCAGCTCAAAGTGCAAATGTGGGCCTGAGGACTTGCCAGTACTCCCAACCGCACCGATGACACTCCCTTGGTATACGTAGGAACCACAATCTACATTATAAGCACTCAAGTGCGCATACAGCGATTGCCAGCCATTACCATGATCAATCACCACCACATTGCCATATCCCCAATCATTCCAGCCAGCATAAACCACCACCCCATTATCTACGGCAAATACCGCATTCCCTTCTCGACCTGCAAAGTCAACGCCAAAATGATTGGTTTCAGGCGAATAATCAAACCCTGAAAGCCAGTGCTCCACCGTAGGCCAGACAAATGTGCCGTTGCCCACCGGACCATCCACGACTGTACCGCAGAAGCCGGGTCCAAGAACCTTCGCCACAGCCGGGTTCTGGCGAGTGATGCGCGGGGCGCTCCATGTGACAAACTCACGACGCCCGCCGGGGATAACCAGCCATGTCCCCGGTTCAATATTCGGATTGCTCCAATCTCCCAGCTTTTCTGGATTCAAGTTGTTTGCTGGAAAATTGATAATATCCTCTGGCTTGACACCATAGAACTGCGCCACGCCGTTCAGTCCGTCGCCAGCATGCCATTCGTAATACACCCCATCCGCCGGTAAAATGTTCAGCTTCTGTCCTGGGCTTAACAAATGGGGGTTATCCGCCAGAACATAATAATTGCTCCACAAAATTGTTTCTGGGCGCAGGTTGAATTTTTCTGCAATTCCGAAAATCGTATCACCTGCCTTGACCTCATATTGCACAACGCTGTCACGCGGTTTGGCGGGCAATAAGGTATGCAGCACCACCTGACGGGTGACCCCCGCAGGATAAACTTCGATACTGGGAACATTAAAATAAGGCACGGCGACAACCGGGGTACTTGTGGCAAGCGATGCAGCGTTAACTGCTCCCTCTGCTGGTTCCAACGGACCTTTCAAATAAAAATTCTCCATCACCCAGATCACCAGCAGGATTAGAATGAGCGAAGCCAGAGCAGTGCCGATGCGCAGAGTAATTTCTCCCAACCCCCAGCGCAGGACGTTTTCCCAAATCTTTCCCCAGTCTATTCGTTTGCGTTTTTGTTCCGGCTTTGCAGACGCAGCCTCTTCAACTCGTTCAACATCGCCTTCCACAAGGGAAGTTTGCGGTGTCGAGAAATCTCCATCCATCTTTTGTAACCTCTGTGGTCATCATAACATAAGCCACAAAACCGGTCAAGCGCATCGCTACAGCATGACCATCACTGCGAGTCGGGGGATGTAATCCGACAGCGAACGACGGAAATCGCGCCCTTGATTAGCAAACAGTCTTTAAAAAACTCTATGCCCAAAGAGAACAGCTGCCTTTCGGGAAAATTTCCTGATAGTTTCCTTCATAAGTAACTGTTCACCCGGTAAGTAAAACCCAAACATCAGCAACAAAATCCAGTAGGCAACCATCAGAACCGATTTGTAAGCCAGCGATAACAGCAAATAGTTAAAAGACCATTGCCCACATGCAAGCAGGATCAGAAAAGCTGCTAGGATTTTTACAATCCGCACCCATTCATACTGCAATGGGAAAAGTTGTTGATTAACCACATAGGCAATCAGAAACAACAAAAAATACGAGAGCAACGTTGCAACCGCAGCGCCAATTGCTCCAAAAGGTGGGATCAAAAGAAAATTAAGGACGATATTTGCCAGAGAAGCGAAACCCAAAATCCAAATGACATAAGAAGTTTTATCCATCATAAAAATGCCCATGTTGACCACATAATAACTTCCAAAAATTATATAAGCCAGAACAATCCAGGGAATATACGATTGTGCCGGAAAGTAGTCAGGTTTTGCCATCAAATACAGAACATCTTTGCCGAACAGGGAGATACCCAGCCCCACCCAGCAGGCAATTAGAACGAAATAGGTTAACACTCGTTCAAAAAACCCTTTCGCTTCGGTTTTTTTTCGCAGCTCTAGTGCAGTCGGAAACCAGACCAATTGGAACGGGTGAATCACCAGCACATTGACAATATTGCCAAACTGGTAACCCAGCGAATACAACCCGACCACCCCCAAATCTGCATACTGTTGTAAAAACCAGCGGTCAGAACGCTGAAGGATATAACCGCCTATAGCGCCAGGAACAAGTGGTAGTGTGTAACGCAACATTTCACCCAGCAACTGCTTTGATACTGCCAAACCCACAAACTCGCGGCAAAGAAACAGTCCAACCATAACATACACCAGTGTAGTAAATGCGTTTGCCGTCAGAATGCCCAGAACACCTTTTTCAAGCACCACGACCGCATAAATGTTTAATAAAACACCCAGCAAAAAAAGTGAGACTACCAGGGTGGCGTAGTGCAAAGCGCGCTTTTGCGCTCGCAACACTGCTAGTGGAATCGTCTGAAGCAGGTTGAGCGCCAAGGTCACTGAGACCAAACGCACGTGTAGCGCATATTGGTCTGTGCCAAAGATGAGTCGCGAAATTGAACCAGCTGTCATCCAGATAACCAGAATCGCCGCTCCACCAATTCCCATCATCCAGAATAAAACGGTCGAGACAACTTGCTTTCGAGTTTCACCTTGCTTTCCAAAAAAGAACCTGAACAATGTGGTCGAAAACCCCATTCCCAACAAAACGCCCAACAACGCGTTGATCGTTAGAAGCATCGTCAGCAACCCGTATTCCTCAGGTACAAGACGTGAAGTGTACACCAGTAACAACAGAAAGCCAATTAATTGCTGACTGACATTACCCAACCCATACACCAGTCCCTGCCGGGCAACCTCTAGAAATTTTGTCCTGAAGCTAAATTTATCCTGCAACAATGTGAACTTAAGCCTTTCTGATATAAAGCATAATTGACCAATATGTCCGGTTAAATCGGGGAACCAAGCGCTTCAAAAATTCAGTTGGTTTTTTAATCTTATGTTGTTCAAAATATGAAGTGTTAAAAGCCGGGTCTGCCAGCGAAGTGGTGCGAGAGGGCGAAAATCCACATTGGGGACATAACACCTGCGGATATTTTTCAATTGAAAAACTTGGGCGTAATCTCTCAGGTAAAAACTGAGAAATAAATCGGATACCAGGATAATAACTTTTTTTAACAAAAATCAGCTTACTCAACCCAAATCTTTCAAACAAACATTTCAGCGCCTGGCCAGAGAAAGAGCGCAGGTGATAATCTGGATTGAAATTGCAGCCGCAATATGAGCAACGAACTTTGATTCGCCTCTCGTTGTACGGAACACTGATGAGAATATAGCGAGCGGCAACACGTTGAATCTCTTGTAGCCCCTTTTCGAAAACCCCAAACGGCAGATGTTCAATCACTTCCAATGCTGAAACAAGATCAAACGATGCATTTGTAAACGGCAGATCTGCTATGCTCCCGCGATAGATTTCTGCACGGCAAACTTTTTTTGCAATTGGGGTACCGGCAGCTTCTAACCCTTTCATTTTAGTCAAACACTTATCGTGATCTTCGAGATATCGCAAGAAGGCGCCGTTTCCGGTGCCAATATCCAGGATTGAATTCACTCCTTCTGGAATTAACTGGGCTGTGAGATTAAACCTGCGCTGCTCAGCTTCATTTTCGAGGTAACGTTCCGCCTTCCAGAGTTCACAGCGCTCGTATTGTCCTATAGCCATGAGGTAGCCTCCGTACACTTTACTCTGCTATTTATGGCGTTACAATTGGTTTTATAAGGCACAAACCGGAACCTGATCAAGAGTAATGTGAGAACACTCTTATCCCTCGCCTAGTAGTTTTTCATAGACTTGAAGCAGTTTTTTCATTTCAGCCTCACCATTCACTTCTTTAGCGAATGCAAGACTATTCCTCTTATAGATATTTATTTGATCGTCAGCAAGATTATTGAATTTCTCAGCTATATCTTGAATACTGGCTCCGGTAACCCCCAAATCATACTTTTCAACCATGCCCGCCATTTCAAGAGAGCTAGACAATACAGCGATACCCAGCCCTGCCATAGCATATTCAAAGAATTTATTAGGCAGTCCGTATATATGGTTAACACGATTGGAAGGTAATATCGCTAAACCAACATCGTAACAGCTCAAATGATTAACTATATCGTTAGCAGCCCATGGGGATAGAAAAACAACCCTGCCATTTGCCAGACGTTCTGCCATATTCCTTAACGCTTTGATGTAAGATAAATCAGACTGCAACAGCACTAAAGAGAGTATAAAACGTCTGTCTAACCGTCGAATTAAGTCAATCAAATCTTCCAGGCGTCTGTTACGAGCGGCCGCCCCATGATATACCAGTTGAACTCTATCATGGAAAACTGAACGATGCAAAACCTCCTGATAAAACGGCACATTTTTGATCACCGTACAATCCCAACCGAAATGTTCCTGATATAACCTGGCAAGACCTTCAGAAACAGTAATAAAGCCATTAACTCGGCCTGCGTATTGTTTCAAAAGATTGACCCGATACGATCTCCATAACAGCACACTTATTAACAACCCAGTATCCTGATCAGGCGTGTACTCGTGGGCATCATATAGCAAGCGGGCACCACTGTGTCGTGCAGCCAGAGCAGCTACCGGTAAAGCCTCCCAATCATTCGCATGAATCAAATGATACTTTTTTTTCTGCAACATATTCAATGCCTCGCGATGGGATTGACGCGACCAGTAAACCGTTTGGGCGGATGCGGGATGAAAGCGAATGAGAAAATATCTGTACAGGCGTAATAAGCGGTCACTCCATGAAGTGTCAAAAGAATCTAATCGAGGAATAGAAACGAACCTTACACCACTTGGCGGTTGCCACTGTCCATACCCAAAAACATCCACCTCATAAACTGAGGAGACGGCGGCAATTTGTCGCAGAACCCGCCCGTCTGAAGCAATATTCGAAAAAGAAAGGATAGCGATTTTGGGTTTCATGACCTGCTTGTGTTCGAATACAACTTCAATCTATCAACAATCTGAAAACCAATTGTTCGAATTGCAGCCAACTCATTCGTCTGAAAAAATCGAAACAGCAGGAGTAGCCCCCAATAAGCAATCACCAGGATGAATTTCAGCGCCAGACCAAGGTAGATATTTTCATATGGATATTCTCCACAAGCCATTAGCAAAGCAAAAGCAACTAAAATTTTACTGATTCGTCTCCATTCATAATTCAATGGTAAGACACGCCGGTTAACCTGCCAGGCGATAATGAACAAAGCCAGATATGAAAGTGCTGTAGCAATTGCTGCCCCCATTGCGCCAAATGATGGGATCAAAAGAAAGTTGAGCACAATGTTCACGACCGCCGCCATCCCCACAATCCACATGGCATATGAAGTCTTATCTACAAGAAAAATCCCGATGTTCACCACATAATATCCCCCATAAAGAATGGATGAAAGCGTTATCCATGACACAACAGCATACGCTTCATGGTAAGCTGGCTTTGTGGCTATCCAAATCACCTCTTTACTGAACAGAGAAACCCCAAGCCCTATCCAGAATGCAAAAAGTGAAAAGTAGGTCAACATGCGCTCATAGAATAGTTTAGCATCCTTTTTTTGCCACATTTCAAATACAAGTGGCAACCAAATTAGTTGAAATGGCTGCACTAATGTCATGGTAATAATATTCCCAAACTGATACCCAAGTGAATATATTCCCACTGCACTTAGTGTTACATAATGTTGTAGAAACCAGCGATCAGATCGCTGGAGAATGTAAATTCCTAAAGCCGCTGGCACAAGAGGTATTGTGTATCTTAACATAGCAATCAGCATATCTCGAGACAGGGTCAATCGTATAAACTGGCGGCATAGAACCAGACCCACAATAATAAACAAAAATGCTGTGACTGCATTTGCCATTAAGATACCCAATACCCCCATCTCAAGCACGATAACAACATAAATGTTCGCGAAAATGCCAAAAACGAAAAGCGATAGTACCAATCCAGTGTAATGTCCAGCGCGTTTCTGCGCACGAAGCACAGCTAATGGGACTGAACGAAGCAAATTGAGAGCCAGCGTAACCGCTACTAAACTTAAGTGCACAGCATATTGATCTGTATTAAAGATCCATTCAGAGAGACGTTTTGCGGTCAACCAAATCGCAAGTATCTCTATTACACCTACTCCAATAAGCCAGAACAATGTAGTAGAAACAACCTGCCGTCGAGATTGTTCATCATTTTGTCTGAAGAAAAATCTAAACAAGGTGGTGGAAAGTCCCATTCCCAGCAAAACCCCCAATAGCGTGCTAAAAGCCATTAAGAGTGCTAACAATCCATAATCCGAGGTAGACAGGCGTGAAGTGTACACAGGTAATAGTATAAAACCTATCAACTGCTGGCTTACATTCCCCAGACCATACACCAGCCCATGTCGGGCAATTTCTAAAAGCCTTGCTTTCACGCTGAATTTACCTTGGTACCTTCTGCACTGATGTCATTTTTTCTTACGTATAGTGCGATGGACCAAACTTTTCGACCAACCCTGGGAAGAAGTGGTTTCAAGAAGGCAAACCGCTTTCTCAGACGGCTTACATTAGCAGAGTGACGAGGACCCATCGATACAATTAGGGCTGATTTTTGATAAAGGGAAAAGCCGCATTGCGGACACATTGATAGAGGATGTTCTTTCATTGAACGAGCGCGAAGGCCATCTGATATTATTCGGATCAGGTCGTCTGGACCAAAACGATACTCTTTATTGATGACAACTATTTCCTTTAACTGGAATGCTTCAAACAGATGTGCAAGCCGTTCATTCGAAAATGAGCGCATATGATAATGTGGGTTAAATTCACAGCCACAGTAAGGACAACGAACTTTTACTCGTTTCTCGTTGTGAGGAACACTGATAAGAATATAACGTGCGGCAACACGTTGAATCTCTTGCAGTCCCTTTTCGAAAACCCCAAACGGCAGATGTTCGATCACTTCCAGTGCTGAAACCAAGTCAAATGAAGCATCAGGAAAAGGAAGGGACGCTATGCTTCCTTGGTGAATCTCGGATCGGCATATTTTTCGTTCTACGGCAACACGAGCAGGCTCTACTCCAAACATCACTGGAATTTTAGGACCATGATCCTCTAGATACTTAAGAAATGCCCCATTTCCGGTACCCACATCTAAAACTGAAGTTGTCTTCTCCGGGATAAGCTGAGCTGTCAAATTAAACCTGCGTTGCTGACTCTCATCTAAAAAGCGATTCTCATCCCAGAGTTCGCCCTGCTCATAATAACTTATTGTCATTGTCTCTCCTATACTACCCTACCCCCACACAAGCATAAACAAAAGCTGGCGGCGGAGAAATGCGGAAAACACCGCGCCCATCCACCAGCACAGGCAAGCTCATCCGCAAGCGCAGAGCGTCAAAATCCAGCGAGCGATAGGCGTCGTGCGCCACCATCAACACAGCGGCGTCACAGCCCTCCGCCAACGTCAGCAGGTCTTTCTGATATTCTGCAACATACGGATCATGCACCACTACCACAGCGCCCTTCTTTTTCAGATGTTCAACCAGCGCTTCGCTGGGACTGTTGCGCGTATCATCCGAATTCTCTAGATAAGCATAGCCCAACACCAGCACGCGCGCCCCTTGCAGCGAGCGACCAGCGCGCGCCAGCGTTCGCTCCAGCAGAGTAGCCACGTGGAATGGCATCTCATCATTAACCTGCCTGGCCGCCGGCACCATGCGCAGCGATATATCCTGTCCCTGCACGCCATACGCTAACAGCCAAGGGTCTTTAGGAATACAGTGCCCGCCTACGCCGGCGCCTGGCAGGTGCATCTGCCGATACGGACTTTTATTGACCAGCTCACGCACTTTCCATACATCCCCGCCCAGCGCCTCGCAGATCAGTGCCACCTCGTTGGCAAAGGCGATTTGCACATCACGATAAGCATTTTCCACCGTTTTAACCAGCTCTGCTGTGATCCAATCTACCGGGTCAAGATCAGCCTGTACGATATGCCGGTATAACGCGGTCATCGCAAGCGCAACTTCCGGGCTGCTGCCGCCCACCACGCGGCTCAACCCGCGCAGGTTTGCCAACAATTTACCCGGCATCACCCGTTCCGGACAGTTGCCCAGATAAAAACCATCGTTTACCCGCCGCCCGCTGCCCTGCTCCAGTAAAGGTTGTACCACGTTGGACATTGTCCCTGGTGCAATTGTAGATTCAACAATTACCAGTGCTCCCGGTTTCAATACCGGCGCCAGGCTTCTAAGCGACGCGCGCAACGCTTCGTAACGCGGCGTGTGCTGGTCATCTACCGGCGTCTCGACATCAATCAAAATCACATCCCGATCGCTGATCATACTGTAATCTGTTGTGGCGCGCAGTTGCCCGCTCTTAACCACCTTGTGCAGGAGTTCCGCCAATCCTGGCTCTTCACCTTCAATCGGTGAAAGACCGGCATTGATTTTCTCCACCCGTTCCGTTTTGATTTCCACACCCAAAACATCAAATCCAGATTCGGCAAACATGGCTGCCACCGGCAAGCCAACATAACCCAGCCCAATCACTGCCAGACGCGCCGTTTTCTGCTCAATCTTTTCTTGCAGTTCAGCCAGCCTCACGACTTCCTCCACTCATCACACTTTTTTACTTCAATCACCCGGTGTTGCATTCCGGACTCGATCAGCATCAGCGCCAGCCGCAGCGCTGCCAGCCCATCCTCGCCGCTTACAGGAACCTCTGCCTCACCGCGTACTGCTTTGAGAAACGCCTGCAACTCAGCTTTCAAAGGCTCATAACGCTGTAATGCGAAACGGGTCATACTGCCCTCACTAACCCCCTTGAGATGCGCCAGAGTTTCCCAGGTTGTACCACTGGCATGGGCATTTTCATAAAAGTACAAATCCTGCATAAGGTCATCTACCCGAAACATACCACGCTCACCCAACACCAATACCTCACGCAATTTCGTAGGCGTCAACCAGTTGATTTCAAGCGCTCCAGTAATCCCATCCGGAAAGTGCAATAAACCAAACATTAAATCCTCATGATCAGTATGAATGCGCCTGGCAAGTTCGGCGTAAACTCGGTCAGGTTCGTGTCCAGTCAGAAAACGCATGATATCCACATCATGTGGCGCCAGGTCTACCGCTACACCCACATCACGAATGCGTGCCGGGAAGGGACCCGCCCGGCGGCAAAAAACTTGAAAGATTCGCCCCAGTTGACCAGCCTGTAAACGTTGCTTGAGCGCCTGTATCGCCGGATTGAAACGCACAATGTGCCCTACCATCAACACTCGTCCCAATGCATTAGCCTTTGCAATCAGGGTTTTGCCCTGTTCAACGGTAGCAGCAATTGGTTTTTCAATCAACACGTGCGCGCCAGCTTCCAACGCCGCCAGTCCCACTTCTTCATGCAAAGCCGTTGGCACAGCGATTGTTACCGCTTCAGGCTTCTCATTGTCTAGGAGCTCCCGGTAGTCGGTATAGGCGGGAACATCATATTGATCACCCACCGCCTGCGCCACTGCCGGGCTTGAATCAGAGACCGCCACCAGCTCCGCTTCAGGCAATTCGTCATATACACGGGCATGGTTTCTGCCCATCGAACCCACGCCAATCACTGCCACGCGCGTTTTCACTGTTAAGCTCCCATAAAAGTATTCACTGCCAACACAACCGCTTCCAAATCGCTCTGCGTCAAAGCAGGATGAACCGGCAGCGAAAGCACTTCAGCAGCGGCTTTCTCTGTTTCCGGCAGTTCCATGTGATACCCTAATTCGTTAACATAGAACTTCTGGCGATAAATCGGCACCGGGTAATACACTTCGCTGCCAATCTCCATGCGTTTCAGATATTCGCGCAGCGCATCTCGTTTACCGTCCGGCACGCGTACTGTGTACTGATGATACACATGTCCATATCCTTCCGGAACATACGGCGTTATTACGCCCTTTAGATTCTGATCATAAAATGCCGCATTTTGCCGCCGCCTGGCATTGAACTTCTCCAGCTTTCCAATTTGAGCCAGCCCAATCGCTGCATGGACATCCGTCATGCGAAAATTGTAACCCAATTCATCATGGTAATAACGCACTCGCATCCCATGATTGCGAATGACGCGGCAAGCCTCATCAATTGCCGGCTCGTTCGTGGTGATCATTCCACCCTCAGCAGAAGTGATATTTTTGGTCGGATACAGCGAAAACGTCCCCGTACCAAATGAACCCACTTTACGACCCTTGAACGTCGCCCCGTGACTCTGGCAGGCATCTTCTATTACTGCCAGGTTATATTTGCCGGCAAGCTCCATGATAGCTTCCATGTTACAACTCAATCCAAACAGATGTACCGGTAGGATGGCTTTGGTACGCGGTGTGATCGCTGCTTCAATCTGATTAACATCCAGATTAAACGTGCGGGGATCAATATCCACAAACACGGGACGAGCGCCAACATATACCACGCTATTCGCGGAGGCAATAAACGTGAACGGTGAGGTGATAACTTCATCGCCGGGACCAATTTGATGCGCCAGTAATGCTACATGTAATGCTGTGGTACCAGAGGATGTAGCAATCGCAAAGCGGGTTTCGCACATTGTCGCAAATGCTTCCTCGAACGCTTTTACGCGTGGACCCTGAGCAATAATGCCTGACTCAAGCACTTCCCAAACAGCTTGTTTTTCTTCTTCCCCCATCAGAGGTTTTGCCATGCTGATCATTCGCTCATCTCCCAAATAGATTTTTTGATTTCAACTTGCTGACCACATTCTGGACAAATCATCACAACCTTATCGGTCTTTTCTTCTTTTTGGGTCAACTGAGCGCCGCAGGGGCAGACAAACCCATGCAAACGCGCCGGGTTGCCATAGACCAGCCCATAAGCAGGGACGTCGCGCGTCACCACACTCCCCGATCCAACCATTGCCCATTCACCAATCGTCACACCACAACGAATGGTTGAATTAGCACCCAACGCTGCCCCGCGCTTGACCAGCGTTGTGGAAACTTTCCAATCTGTAGCCGCTTTCAGTGTGCCGTCCGGGTTTATCGCGCGTGGTCGCATGTCATTCGTAAAGCAAACATGTGGACCAACAAAAACGCCGTCCTCCAATGTCACACCATGATAAACCGAGCTGTAATTTTGAATTTTGACGTTATCCCCAATCGTTACATCAGCATCCACATAGACGCCTTTGCCCAATATGCAATTCTGTCCGATATGGGCGCGCGGGCGAATCTGACAATGATGCCAGATGCTGGTGCCATCTCCAATTGTGGCATCCTCAGCTACTTCTGCAGTTGGATGAACTCTAATTGCCATTTTGATCCTCTGTCACATAAAATTCAACAAAATCTCACCAATTTTTTCTGCCGTATGCCCATCACCATATACTGGTTGATGTTCACCAACTGGATGCCAATTTTTCACAGCATCCACAATAGCCTCACCATTTGCGCCTACTAACTTGTTCCACCCCAGCCTAACCGTCTCTATCCATTCGGTCTCATCACGCAACGTGATACAACGCACACCCAACCAGTATGCCTCTTTTTGCATACCACCCGAATCAGTCAAAATACAATCCGCATTCGATTCAAGCAGTAACATTTCAAGATAACCAACCGGTTCTATCAAGCGTACATGGTCTTTCGTAAAAAGCCCCGATTTTTCAATTACCTTACGGGTGCGCGGATGCACCGGGAACACAATCGGCATTTCCAAGCGATTTAATCCATCCAAGATGGCAGCCAGCCGATTGACGTCATCGGTATTGGCAGCGCGGTGCACTGTAACCAGTGCATAGGTGCGTGGCTGCAAACCCAACTCAACCAATGGATTCACTTTGCGCGGCGCAAGCTGAATAAAATGGAACAACGCATCTGCCATAACATCGCCGACAACGAAGACACCTTTGTTGATGCCCTCTCTAGCAAGATTGTCCATAGCTTGCTGCGTTGGACAAAACAGTGCATCAGAGACGTGATCACACAACACGCGATTGATTTCTTCTGGCATAGCGCGCTGATAGGAGCGTAATCCAGCCTCGACATGCGCAACTTTAACTTGTAATTTTGCCGCTGCCAGCGCCCCTGCAAGCGTTGAGTTTGTATCACCATACACCACCACCCAGTCAGGACGCTCGTTGAGCAATACCTGCTCAATTCCCATCATCATCCGACCAGTTTGCTCTGCGTGTCCACCGCTGCCAACCCCCAGATAAATATCAGGCTCTGGCAATTCCAATTGGTCAAAGAAGACCTGAGACATATTGTCGTCGTAATGTTGACCAGTGTGCAGCAGAATTTCCTGACAATGCACCCGCAAGACACGCGAGAGCATGGCGGCTTTGATAAACTGAGGACGCGCCCCAACGATGCTAATCACCCTCATGAGTTTCTTCCACAATCAAATAATCTTGAAGACCATGACGTAATACCCATCTGCCCGGCTTGTCCTCTAACAACAAACCAGCTTCAATACAAGTTAACCGCAAGATATCCATGATCTCATCATCCCCATCCAGAAAAACGCATTGAACACCTTTAGCTTTTAGCTCGCCAACCACCCTCTTTGCCTTTTCTCGCCATTCCCGATACACCTGTAATGAGCTTTTCATGTACTGAAGAGCGCGCCGGGTAAGCACTTGCATCCCTTCGGGAGTCAGGTCATACTTAAGCCGCGTGCGGTCAAGATGGGATACTTTGACATAGCCGCGGTTGATCAACCGCTTGATGTACCAATTGACACTGCCAACTGCTATCCCTAAACGCGCGGAGAGCCCTGCCTGGGTGATCATTGAGTCCTGCGCAATTGCATTCAACAGCTCATATTCTTGAGGTTTGACATCCTGGGAAGGCACTTGAGAATTCATTTTTTGAATTCTCACATGAAACCGACTATCTGTCAAGAGAGATTCTTTTCAGGTCTTCTTGGAAACGCTCGAAAAAATCGTTGTATAAGCTGCAACCACACGCTTCAGATCAAAGCGCATTGCCAGTGCGCGGCTCGCCCGACGCGCAGCCAGCAAATACTGCGGGTTGTTCAACAGTGTTCGCAGCGCTGCTGCAAATCCAGCCCGATCTTGCGGGTTCATCATGAAACCGTTTTCTCCTTCCTGAACGCAATCCACCCATCCCCCAATTCGACTGACTACCAATGCCAACCCCATTGCCAAAGCCTGAACACCTGCCACCGGCAACCCCTCTGAAAGAGAAGGCATGAACAGAATATCGCTATGACGATACCATTGCAATACCTCGTCCGGGGTTACCCAACCATGCAGCCGAATACGATCTTGAAGCCCCAATACCTGAACACGCTGTTCTACCTCCTCCTTGAGCGGGCCATCGCCGATCATCTCGCATTGCCACGGTAACTCCGTCAACTCAGCCAAAGTCTCAACAACCTGAAGTGGATTCTTCTGTGCCATAAAGCGCGCTGCGAAAATAATACGCGGCGGATCTTGTAAACGGAAGTCACCGGGGTCAAAAACCTGCAAATCCACGCCATTAGGTATCACTTCTATCGGGACAGGGTAACAGGCTTGGGCAAGCTGGCGCGTGAATTGACTGACTGCAATAACACGCTTCGCCCGCTTCCAAATCGGGGGCGTAAAAGGAAAAATCCAGCGAAACCATCTGCCCGTCTTTTCTGGCACACCTCCCGGCACATCGCCCAGATGCGCCGTGAGAATATACGGCACGCCTGTAAACATAGAAAGCGCCAGCGCAACAGCCCCAGCCGGGACAGCAAAATGCGCATGAATGACATCCGGCTTCCAATGGTGAACAATGCCCAGCCCATGCCAGAAGCTGACCAGCACATACCCCAGCATGGCACGTAAATCAGCCCGGAAAGCCCAGCGTCGTCCGGAGATAACCCTGCGAATATGAATGCCGGTTTCCTGCTCCTCCAATGGCAAATCGCCGTGATGGGCAGTCAGAACATACAATTGATGCCCCTGTTCCGCCAAACCACGGCATAAATCCTGCGCCACCCGCCCGCCACCGCCGCCTACCGGCGGGTATTCATGAACCAGAACCAGAATGCGCATCAGTTCCGCTTTCGCGCTGGAACGTCTGCATTGACGTTCAGCGTCTTTCGCACTGTGTAGGTTGGCTTCCCTTGAGACTCATGATAGGTGCGCATGAGCATCTCGGCAATTAATCCCATCAAAATGGATTGCGCCCCTAGGATGCCAATCATGATGGAAACCGGAAATAATGGGGACGTAAAAGGTGAAATCTCCGCAAAAAGACGGCGCACCGCCAGCCCAGCCAGCATGATAAAACTGAGGGAAATCAATGCCAGCCCGCTGCCGCCAAAGATGTAAATCGGCTTGTTGGCATAACTACTCAAAAATTTCACTGTGAATAAATCAAGTATCACTTTAATGGTGCGTTCGAGCCCGTATTTCGCTTTTCCAAATTTACGCGGGTGGTGCTGTACTGGCACCTCAATAATACGAGCACCAACCGAACTGGCATAAACCGGAATAAAACGATGCATCTCCCCATAAAGGCGAAAACCGGTGAGAACCTCGCGGCGATAAGCCTTCAGCGTACAACCGTAGTCATGCAAGCGAACCCCCGTTACCTGTGAAATCAACCAGTTAGCGATGCGTGAAGGCACAGTGCGGGTAATCAACTTATCCTGACGCTTAATGCGCCAACCACTAACCACATCATACCCTTCCTCAAGCTTTTCGAGCATCATCGGAATATCCGCCGGATCGTTTTGCATATCTGCATCCATTAATACAATGATCTCGCCTGTCGAGTGATCAATTCCAGCAGCAATCGCGGCCGTTTGTCCAAAATTGCGCCGCAGGCTGACCACCCGAACACGCAGCGGATCACTGGCAGCTATCTTTTCCAATACGCCCAAACTGCCATCCCTGCTGCCGTCATCCACTAGAACAACCTCCCATTGTCCTTTAAATGACTCCATTGCTTTCAAAATCGCCTCATAAAGATGCGGCAGATTTTCCTCTTCATTGTACAGAGGGATGACAATTGACAAATCCATCGAATTCTCCATAATTGTTTGATCAATCAATCGGCGTTGAATTATAACATTTCATCAAGGCAGGCGACTTGCTTGGATAAACCCAACCAGTTATTGTGCACGTCTCTTTCGCCACCAGCGCCATACATCCCACAACCAGCCACTACTCAACACGAACGCGCTCAAGCCCAAAATCCAGGTAATCATCCGCCAAAAGGGCATCCGACCACTCCATTGGAAGTAACGAGTGAAATACCAGTGCGTAAAAAACGCCAGAAAAATGAACTCCACCAGCAGCCAGCGTACCAACCAGAAATCGCGCACAGCCAGTGCATACCGCATTGCCCAAGCAGCCAGAAGCGCCATCCACGGTAAAAACAGCGTTCGATAGCGCGGGTTATCCCACTGGTCGCCCCCAGCACGTGCCGAAGAGATCAGCGTCCAAATGACTACGGCAACGGCAAACCAGACAAGCACACGGCGATCAGCCAGTGGCTGTGCCTTAAAAGAGGTGTACAAAGCATACAGCAATAAAGGCGCCAGTGCATACCACCCCGCTGCGCGCAGAATAGCGATCACTTTCCATATCCACACAGTAGGATAGGCGATTGCTGCCGGCAAAACCGGCTGTGTCAATCCATAACCAATCAGCACCGGCGTTTTCAGCCAGCCCTGTATCTGATTCAAAGCCTCTTGCCAGCGCCCAGAATCCAACACAGTCAATCGCAAATCATACCAGGCAACAGACTTCAACCAACCGCCCAACACAAAAAACAAGCCTAATCCCGCAACCATTAACCCAATGACGCCGGCAAGGTGCCAAACTTTTGAGCGAGGCAGCAAGTATTCCAGCCAGAACCACACTGCCAATACTGCTACCACTGCCAGAAAAGCCCGCGAAGAGAACACAGCCATCCCGGCTGTGCTGAAAGCAAAAGCCAAAATTGCCGAGCGTTTATCCGCTGCCCATTCCACCACCGACCAAAAAGCAATACAACTCAACCCTATCAAAAACGGTTCCCGCATTTGAGAGGCACCGAAAAAGATGCCATCCGGATACAAAACTAAAATCCATCCTGCCAGATTTGCCAGAGCAATGTTCCAGCGCTGATTGACCGCACGCCAGAAAAAGGGTACACCAAGTGCGGCTGCAAAAGCACCGAGAATCAGTATAAGAAACGGTCGGTGAGCATCCGGGCTGAGATAGGAATATACCATCCACCCCAGTACCAATAACCCCCCATATTGGTCTGTATCAAACTCCATATATAGCGCGTCTACAAATGAAGAATTAGACAATGCCATTCCCCAGGATTCCTGATCGCGTTTGTAGGCATCATAAAAGAGATAACCAGCCTTCTGGGTTGGCTCATTGTGTCCATATATGGGTAGTGCCAGGCTAATCGCCATCCCGATTCCAAGCCGGAGTACAAACGCCAGCACAATCATCCAAATCAGCGTTTTCCTGGCACCTGCCCAAAGCCCAACAGTCCAGAGAAAAAACACACTTAACCAACACAAAAACCCCGCCGCCAGCCAGCCACGCCAGAAATCGCCCGGGCCGAGCATAGCCAGCACTGCTCCGGTCACCAGTCCGACAAACAGGGAAAAAATCAGCCGCTTGATAGCTTTCATTAAAACAAACCTCTTATCCGTCAAGGCAATATCGAAAATTCAGAAAGCGCACGTTCAGCACGACTGCGCCACGTGTAACGCGCCGCATCAGCTTTCGCCTGTTTACCCAATCTTTGCCGCCTGTCTGCATCTTTCAACAGTAACTCAAGCGCTTTGCTCCATGCAACAGAGTCCTGCGGTGGACAAAACACCGCATTCCGCTCATTCAAAACCTCATGAAAAACTGGCAGATCACTGGCAAGAATGGGACGCCCACAAGCCAGATAATCAAACATCTTCATTGGACTGCAAATCTCGGCTGAATTGCCGCCGCTGCTTCCCGAAATTGCCTGCTCGTATGGCATCAAAAGCACGTCGCCAGCCGCCTGATACAACGGCAAACGACTGTTCTCCACGAACCCTGTCAGATGAACATTGCGCAACCCCATGTTATTCAACCGATTCTTCCACTCCAGAATATCCTGGGGACGCCCGCCAACCCATAAAAACAACACCGTTGGAAAATCATGCGCAAGCTGCAATAACAAATCCAATCCGCGCCCGGTATAAAAACTGCCACTATATACTACCGTCAGTGTTTGTGGTAACCCGAGCAGGCGGCGCGCTTCTTCTGGACGAGGCAAGTTCGCATAACGCTCCAGTTCCGTTCCATTGGGAGCAATTTGCACCATATCTTGTGACGGTAACCAGTGATACTGTTGCTGCACCCGTTCAAGCAAAGCCTCCGTAATCACCAGAAGGCGCTTCCTGCCTGGATAACGAATAAACTCACGAAACAACCGCGGACCCAATCGTCCGCTTGGTCGGTCATGCAATTCCAAAATCACTGGGAAACCACGCCACAGCGCCAGAACAGCACTTTGTAACATCCAGGTATAAATCAAAGTTGCACCCCAGCGTTGCGCCAATCCAACTGATTTCCATGCCAGATCATATCGTTTCCATACACGTCTGGTCTCAATCCACTGCACCTCAAAGGGCGTAGACAATCCATAAAAATCTGCCAGTTGCGTCCAATCCGTCCCTTGGTCGCCAGGAACCCATAAGCGAACCGGCCCATTCACCTGCCGCAAAGCCTGACAAACTTTCATGACCTGAATGCTATTTGCGGTTGTGGAGGGTATCGTTGAGGAAGCGATACAGGCGATTTTCACAAACCACCTCCCCGCTTTGCCCGATTGATTTCACGCTGACAACGCCAGACAATGATCCCCACTGAAAGGATAAAGTAACCGGAGAGCAGCCACGCCTGCGCGAGAAAACCGAAACGTGGTACGAGAATGAACATCAATACAGTCTTCACAATCCCAACCAGAAAGGTAACCAGTAACGGGAAATTCGGTTTGCCAAATGCCAGCATCAACGGACGGTTCCAGAAAAAGACGTTTGCAAACCCGTAACCAGCCACCAGGATCAGGATAGCCGGATAGGAAGGTAAATAAGCACCGCTTTTGAGCCAGCTCAAAAACGGCTGTCCTAAAAGTACCAGCCCTGCCACCGCGCTCATCGTCCAGGCGAAAGCAATCCATGCGGTGCGTCGCAACAGCGTCTGTAACACATCCCATTTCTTCTCCGCCACCGTGCGACTAATTTCTGGGAAGGTAGTCGCAATGAACGGATTAATCGGCATCAATATGATATTCATCACTGCCAGCGCAAACTTAAAATAGCCAGCCTGCAGTGTGCTTAGGAAAAAGCCCACCCATAACACTTCGCTATCCCGAATCACCAGATTAATCGTCCCGCTCAAGTTGGTACTGATGGCAAAACGAGCAATTGCCGAACGATCTTGGAGTAATCCTAACGGCGCGCTTAGCCAGTTTTCACCCAGCATGTGCTTAAGCTTGCCGTAAGCAGCCAGCATTGGTCCAATCCCAGAAACCAATTTGCCAAGCAAATACGCCATCAAAACAACTCCAATATCACCATGAAAAATAAAAGCAAGCAGAATCAAACCCGCCGTCAACGCGCTGGCAAAAAAGTTGATCAGCGCCTGAATACGAAAGTGATCACCAATCTGTAGCACTGCGCTGGCGGTCTCTGTCATCAAGTTTGCCAGTAATGCCAGACCATAAACAATAATCCATGATGCGGCTGCGGGGTCCTTTAACAAGTAAACCGCAGCCAAAGGTGAGAACAGTACCAGCAAACCATAAGCTGTCACAGATGTAATCGCTTCGGTCATCCCTGCAACCTTGATGACCGCTGCTGCACGCTCTCTTTGTCCCAGAGCTAGCGCCTGACCAGCATACTTTACCACCACTTCGCCCATTCGAAATGAGAGCAGACGATTGACACTGGAAGCAAACAGGATCACCACCCCCAGCGCGCCATAACTGGCAGGACCCAAAAGTAACGCTGCCAGGATGCCTTGCAGCGTGCTTAAAACCATACTGATACCCTGACTGCTGAACAGGTATCCCGTATTACGAATCACCCGCAACAGCACTTTATCCTGCAGCCACTTCACTGAAAGACTCATGGGGTAAGAATTTGGCTTGCCCAATCTCTTTCTGCCTGATACCAAGCAACCAGACGGCGCATTCCCTCCCGCAAGGATACCTGTGGTTCCCAGTCAAGCAAGCGCCGGGCTTTGGATACGTCCGCCCAATTTGCCATCATGTCAGCCTTGTGAAATGGATAATATTCTATCTGCGCTTTTCGCCCAATCAATTCTTCCAGAATGGCGATCATTTCATTAATGGTGATCGTTTCATGTCCACCAAGGTTGATGATTTCATACCCTAACGGTCTGAGAGCTGAAATTGTGCCGCGTGCAATATCATCCACATAAGTAAACCCACGCGACTGCTCACCATTGCCATTCAGTCTCACCGTGCGACCTTCTGAAATCCATTGAGCAAATCGAAACATCACCATGTCCGGACGACCGGCAGGACCATAGACTGTAAAATAACGCACCACTGTGACATCAATTCCGTACAGATAATGGTAAGCATGACACATCGCCTCAGCACCTTTTTTGCTGGCGGCGTATGGCTGTAACGGGCTGCTGCTATCTGCATCCTCCGGGGTAGGCAAAGGTGCGTTCTTGCCGTATATGCTTGAAGTTGATGCCAGAATAAACTTTGGAATCTGGGCTCGGCGGCAAATCTCTAGCAGGTTCAACGTTCCAGTCATATTCGTTTCAACAAATGCCCATGGGTTCTCAACACTGGCGCGCACGCCTGCGCGCGCTGCCAAATTGATGACCGCATCAAAAGGTCCATACACAGCAGTCAGCTTTTCCAGCGCCGGAAAATCACAAACATCTTGTTGAAGGAAATAAAAATTGGGGTATAGTTTGAGCTGTTCGGCACGCCAGTGTTTCAATCGCACATCATATGCGTCATTCATATTGTCTATGCCGATGATCGTATGCCCATCCGCCAGAAGAAACTTACAGGTATGATAGGCAATAAAGCCTGCTGCACCAGTAACAAGGTATTTTGCCATTAGAGTTTAACCACCTTTGGATGATTCCTGGTAAGCTTTCCAAGCGCATTACGGGTATCTACAATTAATTGGGCATTTTCCAAAATCGCAGCATAGTCATATGCCGAATGATTGGTCACAATAACCACGCAATCTGCACTGCGCACAGCCTCCATCAAATTCTCAACACGGGAAAGATGCCATCCCTCATATTCATGCTCAATGTGTTTGATGTAGGGGTCATGATAGCTGACCTGTGCGCCTTTTTTCATCAACAGCCCAATGACATCCAGCGCAGGTGACTCGCGGATGTCATCTATATCCGCTTTGTAAGCCGCGCCCAAAATGAAAACCCGGCTGCCCTTTACCGGCTTCCCACGATCGTTCAGAGCATCTTGTACCTTTCCAACCGCGAAACGCGGCATGTTGGTATTGATTTCAGATGCCAACTCGATAAAGCGCGCATTGTAGTTCAATGACTTCAGTTTCCACGAGAGATAGAGCGGATCAATCGGGATACAATGCCCGCCCAAGCCTGGACCAGGAGTGAATTTCATGAACCCAAAGGGCTTGGTAGCAGCAGCTTCAATCACTTCCCAGACATCCACTCCCAAACGATCGCACATGATCGCTAATTCGTTGACCAGACCGATGTTGATCATGCGAAACGTGTTTTCGAGCAACTTCGCCATCTCAGCTACTTCAGTTGAGCTGACTGGCACGACCGTTTTCACTGCCTGAGCATACCAAGTCGCTGATACTTCGCAGCATGCGGGGGTAATTCCACCCACAACCTTTGGCGTGTTATATGTCGTCCAGTCTTTGCGCCCCGGGTCCACCCGTTCCGGCGAAAAAGCAAGGAAAAAGTCCTCGCCGACCTTTAAACCACAACAGCTTTGCAGTCTGGGCAATAGCATTTCGCGGGTTGTCCCTGGGTAAGTGCTGGATTCAAGCACGATGACCATGCCTGAGTGCATGTATGGCGCCAGCGCCTCAGTCGCAGAAACAATGAATGATAGATCAGGGTCGCCTGTTTTTCGCAAGGGAGTTGGCACACAAATGCTGACCGCGTCCGCCGACCGCAGTTCACTGAAATCGGTGCTGGCGCGTAATAATCCTTTATCCACCAGACGCTGTATCTGTTCGGATGGGACATCTAGAATATAGCTCTCCCCACGATTGATCATTGCCACTTTCTCTTCTACTGGATCAATCCCAACTACATTAAAACCAGCTTCCGCAAACACTACTGCCAGCGGCAAGCCAACATACCCGAGACCTAAAATAGACACCCGAGCACTGCGTTCCTTCAAACGGCGCATCAATACATCAAACGGTTTTTCCGCCATACTAACCTCTCTTTGCATAATAGAAGTAGATTAAAACAAACTCAACTGCGTCGGTGCATTACTTTCAGTTTTTTTATCCTCAGAAACTTGCTCAGGGGTAGATTCGATTTTCATCTCAGCCTGTGGCGACTGACGCGCCTGTTGAATGTAATCCGCCAGACGGGCAAAATCACGCTCAACAGCTAACTTCAATGAAGGCTGATGAAGGGCTGCAGCGGGATGATACATGGCAATGGCCATCCGCCCCCCTACCCAGCGCGCCTGACCGTGAACATCGCTGATACGAACATTAGGGAAAAAACGCGCCATCGAATAGCGTCCTAATGTGATAATGATACGAGGGTTGATCACTTCAATTTGACGCTCCAGAAAATCACTACATGCGGCAAGTTCTTCCGGCAATGGATCTCGATTTCCTGGCGGTCGGCACTTGACCACATTAGTAATAAATACGTCGGAACGCCTGAGACCCGCCTTTTGCAATAACTCATCCAGATATTTACCCGCCGCACCCACAAATGGACGCCCCTGCTCATTCTCATAAAAACCCGGGCCCTCGCCAATCAGCATGATCTCCGCGTGCGCAGGTCCCTCCCCCGGAACACCATTTTTACGCGAGTGATGCAACATACACCGGGTACATACCCTCACCTGACGTGCAATTTCTTCCAACACTTTTTCAGCTTCCATCTCCACAGGCTCCTGTAATTATTTATGACCATATTGTTCTATGTAAGAGATCTGGTCGCAAGTTCTCCAACGTCATCAGTACTGCGTCTTCACTGTTATCACGGTAATAGCGAGGTCGTATTCCTGTTTCAAAAAAGCCAAACTGCCGGTACAAAGATTGTGCTGCCAGATTCCCACGCCTGACTTCCAGAAAGGCCGAACGCGCTCCTTCTTCGCTCGCAGCCAACAAACCTTTTGCAAGCAACCTCTGACCAATGTGACGACGGCGAAAATCCGGATGTACAGCGATATTGGCAATATGCACCTCATCCATAATGACCCACAAAACCAGCAAACCCACCACACGTTCTTCGCCCGTCTCATCCATCATCCCTGCTACCCACAGGCGTGCTGCCGGATTCTGGTTCAACTCGAATCGTAAGGAAAGCTCACTCCAGGGTAAAGCAGAAGAAGCGACATCAATAGCATATACCTGTGGTATATCCTTCTCTTCCATCCGGCGAATCAACAATTCCTGAGCGACTGGCATTTTCTTATTCCAACGAGGATTCGACAACATGCAAATAAATCGGCGATAAAGAGGCAATGTCGTCCGTTTTACCAGCCCGCCAGCGCTTCCATGCCAATTCAGCCAGATACGAAGGTCTGCGCAGTGCGCTCGCAGGTGAAACCAGAATGACGTTTCTGTACTTTCGCCCAAGCAGTTGACGGCTTTCTTTATCCAGCTCACCACAAACCAAGGTGGGTTTGCGAATTTGTTTGGCAAGTTCCTCGATACGTATCACTTGTGGACCTTCTTGTAACTGCCATTTGTCGCCCATGGGCAGATACCACCCAACTGCTAGACGTCCACGCCCGGCATGAAGGACAACTGCCAGCGTCAAATCTTGCACAGGCTGCGCAGCCGCAAGGATGTCCAGTGTAGGAATACCAATCACAGGAATATGTAGCGCCATCCCCAACCCCTTGACCACTGCAAGCCCAATACGCAGGCTGGTGAATGAGCCGGGACCAAGCGCAACTCCCAATGCCCGCAGTTCGTGCACAGTTACCCCACAGCGTTTCAACAACTCAGCAATGGAAGGAGATAATTCCACCGTGTGATGACTCTGCGTTCGCCAGATCATCTCACCCAATACACCGGCTTCATCATATAATGCCAGCCCCATCCATTGCGTCGAGGTATCCACAGCCAGCAGCACAGCTAACCTCCAAACGTACGACGGCGAAACTCCGTGACTAAAGACACGTATCGCTCTCCCCGTGGTTTAAAAACCATGCCGCGTTGCTCATCCGCCAGCCATGCAAATTGAACCCACAAGTGTTGAGGGTCCAGAGCAGCCTGAATGCGTTCGGGCCATTCTACTACCAGTGCTCCAGTTTCAAGCATCAAATGAATATCCAAATCCTCAGCCTCTAAGGCATCCTGCAGGCGATAGGCATCTAGATGATGCAGAACTTGTCCATCCGGTTTACGATATGTGTTCACCAGAACAAAGGTTGGACTGGATACTGCATCTAAAGAACCCCACCCTTGAGCGATTCCCTGCACCATTGTCGTTTTGCCTGTTCCCAAATCCCCAGAGAGACAGATTAAATCACCAGGCTGCAAGAGAGAACCCAGCCGAAAGCCCAACCGCCTCGTCTGCTCCGGGCTGCGACTGATAAACTCAATAACCTGAGGGGCAAAAATTGGCATGACTGAATTATACTTAGCAGAAACCTGCCTACCTACCCTATTTTTGCGTTTCGCTGCCAACATTGCCAGATAGCAACACAGCTTTCATGCGGCGCGCCAGCTCCCGTCGAGTTAAGAGCACCCGCCTACCGCATGTGCGACATTCCAAACCAATATCCGCCCCCAGACGAATGACTTTCCATTCGTAACCGCCACAGGGATGCGGTTTTCGTAAGCGCACCAGATCACCCAGTTGCAAATCAGGCAGCATAAACCGATTATACCATCCGCAGAAGATACCCGAACAATCACCTGTTTTCTCCTGCTCGCAGTATAATTAACTCACCTTACGCAGATTTGAGTAAACTTGGTGTATGAAAAACGGCAAACTCCTGGACTTGTACAGCGACTATCTGATAAGCGCCTTTGGGCAAACCACCGCGACCGGGCTGTCCT
>Ga0068707_1000489_pt1 | contig 25714 bp, 19 predicted proteins | sample YNPNPMetaG_FD_66600 | JGI IMG/M metagenome (GOLD analysis project Ga0068707, IMG submission 66600) | Anoxygenic and chlorotrophic microbial mat microbial communities from Yellowstone National Park, USA - YNP NP MetaG | ecosystem: Environmental > Aquatic > Thermal springs > Hot (42-90C) >... | reverse complement strand
CCCCCGTCCCGTCGGTCCGGAAGCCGACCTTCGCCTCCCCCACCGCCGCCACGACCTCGCCCCCCTGGAGCCCGAGTCGCCCCGCTGGGACGGCGGCCGTCCCCGAATCCGCCGCCGTCAGGACGTGGAGAAAGAGATCGGTCGTCGCGGGCCGGGGAGGGGACACCTCCAGGCGGCACTCCGGCGCGGGACCGCCCTCGCGGGAAGGAGGGAAGGACCGGCCGTCGTATGCGTAGAGGTCCTCGCCCGAAACCAGGACGACCCGGGGGTCCTCCGGCAGGAGCGTCTGGACGAAGAGCCTCCCCCGCCCGTTCGTCACGACCCAATGGGGACCGGCCCGCTCCGGCCTTTTCATGGCCTGCAGAAGCCACGTCTTGCGGAACTCGGGCCGGGGGGACCGGACGCGGTCGAAGATCACGAACGTGTCCGGCCGCAGATACACGATCCGCCGGACGAAGGATTCCAGCTTCGCGGGGGAGTACGCCCGCGTGGCGTCTCCCGCGACATGGAGCCAGGCCCCCGGTCCTCGAAGGCGAGCATCCGTCCCGTCTGGAGGGACTCGCGCTGCCGCTGCCAGTCCTCCACGTCGGCCGCGGCCCCGTTGTGGTGGCGGAAGTCGTGCCGCTGCCCCCCGTCGTTTCCGGAGACCTCCCCGGCACGGATGCGGGGCCACCGCTCCGCGGGATCGTGCACCAGGATCGTGCTGTGGGCGATCGTGCGCAGGTGGTAATTGACGTCGTGGCGGCTGCCGAAGTCGTCGTAGTGGCCGCCGTCGCCGGCCAGCTCGGCATGCTTGTAGAGGAGGAAATGCCCCACGTCCAGGTGCTGGTGGGCGGTGAAGCGGCCGCCGCACCGGAAGAAGAAATAGGTGGCGTCCTCCCCCCAGGAGCTCCGGGCGTAGACGTGCCCGGGGCCGGGGCTGAAGTGGGAGAGCCGGAAGGCGGCCAGATCCCCGGCGGGGATCCCCGGGTCACGCCAGAGGAAGTCCATGTAGGCGTGGGTGCCGACCGAGCAGCGCGGGGTCCGCTCGTTGAAGGCATGGACCGCCCGGTGGGCCGGGTCCTCCCGGTACCGGCCCACCAGGATCCGGCGGGCGCAGAGGGACTTGTCGCGGTCGCCCCCGAAGATCCTTCCCCCCCCGTCCCCCATGGGGATGGACCGGTAGGAGCGGTAGTCCGAGAGCCCCGGATAGGTTTCGAACATGTCCGCCACGGCCCGTTCCCGGTAGAATCTCGGGGCCAGAGCGGCGTAGTCGACCCCCTCGCACCGCCGGGCCGCCTCGCAGAAGACCAGCCACTCCCAGAGCCAGTAGTGGATGTAATACCCTTCGGCCCATCCGCCCCCGGCCCCGGCCAGCTCCAGGGCCGGGGCGGCCCTCCGCCGGTAATCCTCCTCCAGCGCCCGGAGGATCGCCGGCGAACGGGAGTTCTCGTGGTACGTCGCGTATCCCGCCAGCCCGATCCCCCAGTTCTTGTAGCCGTACCAGCCGTTGTGGAAGACGTGCGTCTCGGAATCCACGTTCGCGTCCACCGTCCGGCCGAAGTACTCGTGGAACCGCGCCCGCTCCTCCGGAGTCCAGTGCTCGAAGCAGAGGTCGTAGGCGACCGCCCCGATCGCCAGGTCCGTCCCGAACGGGACGTGCCCCTTCCGGATCGGGCCGTCGGCGATCCGGAGGGCCGTCTCCACCACCCGGCGGCCCAGGCGGGCGTCCCCCTCGACGGCGGCGACCAGGGACAGGGAGAAGACCTTCGCCAGGTCGTCCGCCTGGTCCCGGCGGGCGACCTCGGCGGTCCGGCGGTAGTCCTCCGCCCGCTCCCGGGAGAGACGAACCAGCTCCTCGCGCGAGCCGAAGAGCCGCGGATGGCCGCGGGGGACGGGATGGCGGGCCTCCTGGGCCCGGGCGAGTCCCGCGGCCGCGAAGAGAAGGACGGCCGAGGCGGCGGGAATCCTACGGGTTCCCATCACGACGCATCGCTCCAACCGGGCAGGGAGCCGTCGGGCGGGCTCCGTCTAAGGTACGCTCCGGATCAGGGGGGAGAGGAGTAGAGCCGACGGCGGGCCTGCTCGAGCCGCGCGCGGTCGGCCGGATCGAGGTCGGCCGCCCCGAGGGCCCGCCCCAGGACCTCCGCCGCCTCGGGGGTCCGGCCCCCGCGGGCCAGGAGGTCCGCCAGCAGGAGCGCCGTGTCCGCATGGGCCGGGTGGCGCGCCGCCGTCCGCCGCAGCGCCTCGAGGGCCCCCGCGGCGTCCCCCCGCCGGGCCCGGTGGAATCCCACGCTGTACCCGTAGCGGGGCTCCTCGGGACGGAGGGACCAGGCGCGCTCCAGCAGGACCAGCCCCTCCTCGGGGCGACGTTCCACCAGGAGCAGTCCCAGGTTGTATGCCGAGGCGGCATGGCCCGGATCCGCCTCCAGGGCGGCCCGCAGCTCCGCCTCGGCCTCCGTTCCCCGGCCGCGTTCCGCCAGCAGCAGCCCGAGGTTGAAATGCGCCGCGGCATTCCGCGGGTCGGCCGCCAGGGCCCGACGCAGGGCCTCCTCCGCCCGGACGGGATCCCCTTGCCGGGCCCGCACCATCGCCAGGTTCACCCACGGGGCCGGGGCGTCGGGGCGCAGACGGACGGCCGCCGCATATTCCTCCGCCGCCCGATCCAGCTCTCCCCGCTCGAGATGAACGTTTCCCAGGTTGTACCGGGAGGCCCAGTCGTCCAGCCGGGCCGTGTAGGAGGCCTCCAGTTCCCGGCGGGCCCGGTCGAAGACCTCCCGGTCCTCCGCCGGGACGCGTTCCGGGGGGAGCCCCGCCAGGGCCGCCGCGGCCCTCAGCCGCACGAGCCGGAACCCGTCCCGGAGGGCCCCCCGAAGGGCCTTCTCCGCCGAGGGCGTCCGCCGGCCCCCCAGCGCCGAGGCGGCCGAGGAGCGGACCAGCGGGGAGGGGTCCCCGAGGGCGACGAGGCAGGCCGGCTCCACCCGAGGGTCCTCGCACGCCCCCAGGAGCCGCAGGAGCGAGGCGGCCGTGAGCTCGTCCCTCGAGGGTTCCCGCAGGTACTCGAGGATCTCCCCCAGGCGCCCCCAGTCCCGCCGGCGGGCCGCCTCGACCAGGCGTCCCCGGCGCAGCACCTCGGCCTGATGGTCCCTCCCGTGCCGTTCCCGCACCCACCGGTCCGCCCAGGCCGCGTCCCGGTCCGCGTGGCAGAGGGTGCAGGCGTTGGGGGAACCGAAGGCCAGCGTGGCCGCCGGGGCGGGAGGGCGCATCGAATGGTCGCTCCGGCGCATCCGGGCGAACTCGGTCATGGGCATGTGGCAGTCCGTGCAGCGGCCCCCCGGGGTCCCCGGCGGGTGCCCCGAATGGGCCTCGACGTCGCGCACCCGCTGCTCATGGCAGGGCAGGCAGGAGCGGTTGGGATCCCCCGTCCGGAAGCGGTAGCGCCCGCTGGAGGTGTGGCAGTGCATGCATTCGAAGGCCTCCGAGGCCCGGCAGGGGCTCATCAGCCACGTCGTCATCGTGAAATTCTCCCCCAGGTCCCGCCCGTCGGGATAGGAATCGGGGCTCTCCAGCCCGATGAGGTCGAAGTGATCGAAGAACCGTTCCCCCGGGGCGAAGGAGGGGGTCAGGACGTTCATCTTGGCATGGCAGGCGTTGCAGAGGTCATCGCGCTGCCGGGGGGTGAGCTTCCGGGCGGAGACGATGCGCAGGTCGTCGGGGGGACGGTCCCGGGGGGCCCGGCGGCAGACCCGGACGTGTTCCGCCGAGGGGCCGTGGCAGGTCTCGCAGTTGATCCCGGGTTCGGCCCACGTGGTCCGGTAGGCGTCGCGGGAGGGATCGTAGTTGGAGGAGAGCTGGCTGACGTGACAGGAGTGGCAGGAGGTGTTGAAGGTGTAGGCCGGGTCGCGCCAGTCGATCCGCTCGTCGCGCAGGCCGGGGAAGTGGCGCACCGCGCTGGCGGCGGTATCGTACCATTCCTTCCGGCGGACGTCGTAGGCCAGGGGAAGCGTCTGGAGGCGTCCCCGTTCCAGCGGGGTGAGGAAATAGAAGACGTTCTTGCCCCCGAGGGCGTGGACGATGGGGTACCGCCGCGTCCCCCCCGCGGGACTCTCCTCGATCACGGCCCCCCCGCGGGGCCCCAGCTCGGCGCGGTACCGCGCGCCCCCGGCCTCCAGGGGCTTCCCCATGGGGGTCAGCGCGGCCGCCAGCTCCGGCGTGAAGGGCCGCATGGCCAGGCCGTGAAAGGACGTGGACCAGAGCTCGTGGAACCGGCCGTGGCAGTCCCGGCACACCCCCGAGCCGGCATAGGGCCCGCCGCCCGAGGGGAGCAACCGCAGCGCCAGAACGGCGGCCCCGGCCCCCGCCCCCAGAAGGAGCAGGGGAACCAGGACCCGCCGGGGTCCTCTCCTTCCCGATCGAGGCGTCTTCCCCAAGGCCTTCATTCTAATCGCCGGGGGCGCGTGGTGGGAAGCGGGGCCGAATGCCCGTTGATTCCGGGACCGGCCGCGGTACAATGAGGTCGCCGGTCCCGCACGGGGCGGGGCCGCGGGAACGACGGAACCCAAGGAGGCCCACGATGTGCGAGTGCTGCGGATGCACCCCGAAGCCGCCGAAGAAGGAGGCGAAGGAGGAGAAGAAGGAGGAGAAGGAGGAGCAGAAGGCCAAGAAGGCCGCGAAGGGCGGGAAGAAGGGCAAGTAACCGGCTCCCGCCGGGTCCGGGCCGCCCGCCCGGGTGGGCATCGGCGGGCGGCCCGGGGTCCCCTGCTTCTCCCGCCCCGCCCCCGGCGGGGGTTCCCTCCCCGAGGAGGTCCGCCATGCCCCCCTCGCGACGCCTGCCGTCCCCCCCGCGCGCCCCCCGGCCGGACGCCCGCGAAGGCCTGAGCGCCGCGGCGATCGAGCGCGACATCCTGACCAACCTCCGGGTCCTCCAGGGACGGTTCCCCGAGGTCGCCACGACCAACGATTGGTATCTCGCCCTGGCCTACACCGTCCGCGACCGCCTCCTGCGGCGCTGGACCCGCACGGCGAAGACCTACAAGGACCGCCGGTCGCGCACGGTCTGCTATCTCTCCGCCGAGTTCCTCCCGGGACCGCATCTGTTGAACACCATCGTGAACCTCGGCCTCGAGAAGGAGGTGCGCCGGGCGGTACGGCGCCTGGGCCTCGATTTCGAGCGGCTCGTGGAGCAGGAGGAGGAACCGGGGCTGGGCAGCGGAGGCCTCGGGAGGCTGGCGGCGTGCTACCTGGACTCGCTGGCGACCCTCGACATCCCCGCCATCGGCTACGGCATCCGCTACGAGTACGGCATCTTCGACCAGCGCATCGAGAACGGCTGGCAGGTGGAGGTCAGCGACACCTGGCTGCACCTCGGGAACCCGTGGGAGATCCCCCGCCCCGAGATCGCCTTCTCCGTGGGGTTCGGCGGCCGGACGGAGGCCGGGACCGACGAGCGGGGCCGCTACCGCGTCCGCTGGATCCCCGACCGCACGGTGCGGGGCATGGCGTACGACACCCCCATCCCGGGCTACCGGACGGACACGGCCGCCCTCCTGCGCCTCTGGAAGGCGGAGGGCTACCGCTGCTTCAACCTGGCGGCCTTCAACCACGGGGACTACTACGGGGCGGTGGAGCAGCAGTGCGCCGCCGAGACCCTCACGCGGGTCCTCTACCCCAACGACGAGCGGATGGAAGGCAAGCGCCTGCGGCTGGAGCAGCAGGCCTTCTTCGTCTCCTGCGCCCTGCAGGACATGATCCGCCTCCACCGGCAGGGCGCCCCCACCCTCGACGGCTTCCACGAGAAATACGCCGTCCAGCTCAACGACACGCACCCCGCCCTGGCCGTGGCGGAGCTCATGCGGCTCCTGGTGGACGAGCACGGCTACGCCTGGGAGCGGGCCTGGGAGATCACCACCCGCACCTTCGCCTACACCAACCACACGCTCCTGCCCGAGGCGCTGGAGACGTGGCCGCTGCCGCTCTTCGGGGCGCTCCTGCCGCGCCACCTGGAGATCGTCTTCGAGATCAACCGGCGGTTCCTGGAGGGGGTGCGGGCGCGCCGGCCCGGCGACGCGGAGCGGGTCCGCCGGCTCTCCCTCATCGACGAGACCGGCGAGCGCCGGGTCCGCATGGCGCACCTGGCCGCGGTGGGCAGCCATTCCATCAACGGCGTGGCCGCCCTCCACACCGAGCTTCTGAAGAAGAGCGTGCTGGCGGATTTCCACGACCTGTGGCCGGAGAAATTCAGCAACAAGACCAACGGGGTCACGCCCCGGCGCTTCCTCCTCGTGGCCAACCCCGGCCTGGCCCGCCTCATCAGCGGCCGCATCGGGGAGGGATGGGCGCGGGACCTCTCCCGGCTCCGGCGGCTGGAGCCGTTCGCCGACGACCCCGCCTTCCGCGCCGAGTTCCGGGCCGTGAAGCTCGAGAACAAGCGCCGCCTGGCGCGGCGGCTGAAGGAGTGCACCGGGGTGGAGGTGGACCCGTCGTCGCTGTTCGACATCCAGGCCAAGCGCATCCACGAGTACAAGCGCCAGCACCTCAACGTCCTGCACGTCGTCACCCTCTACCGCCGGCTCCGGGAGGGCCGGGGCGGCGACCTTCCCCCCCGCACCGTCCTCTTCGCCGGCAAGGCGGCGCCCGGCTACCGCATGGCACGCCTCCTCATCAAGCTCATCCACTCCGTGGCCGACACGGTCAACCGCGATCCCGCGGTGGGGGACCGGCTCCGGGTGGCCTTCTTCCCCGATTTCAACGTCAAAAACGCCCAGCTCCTCTATCCCGCGGCCGACCTCTCCGAGCAGATCTCCACCGCCGGGATGGAGGCCTCCGGAACGGGCAACATGAAGTTCGCCCTCAACGGCGCCCTCACGATCGGGACCCTCGACGGCGCCAACGTGGAGATCCGTCGGGAGGTGGGGGCCGAGAACTTCTTCCTCTTCGGGCTCACCGCGGAGGAGGCGGCCCGCCGCCGGGCGGGGGAATACCGGCCGCGGGAGATCGTGGAGGCCGACCCGGAGCTGAGGGCCGTCCTCGACCTCGTCGGCGGGGGATGCTTCTCCCCCGGCGAGCCGGACCTCTTCCGCCCCCTCGTGGACGGGCTCCTCTCCCGCGACCCCTTCCTGCTCCTGGCGGACTACCGCTCCTACGTCGAGGCCCAGGAGCGCGCGGCCGCGGCGTACCGGGATCCGGAGCGGTGGAGCCGCATGGCCGTGCTGAACGTCGCCCGGATGGGCTGGTTCTCCTCCGACCGCGCCGTCGCGGAGTACGCCCGGGACATCTGGCGCGTGGAACCGGTGAAGGTCGATCCGGAGCCCCGCACGTCCCCTCCCCGCCGTATCAAGGGGGAGAGACCGTGACGAGGGCCGCGTGAGAGAACTCCTCGCCGCCCTGGGCCCGGCGCTCCTGGCCGCCGGCGCCCCCGGGGCCGACGACCGCCCCCAGTGGGGGGCCGGCTTCACCCGCAACCAGGTCTCCGACGAGAGGAACCTCCCCGACGCCTTCGATCCCGGGACGGGGAGGAACGTCCGGTGGGTCGCCCCCCTGGGCACCGAGACCTATTCCACCCCGACGGTCGCCTCCGGCCGCGTCTTCGTGGGGACCAACAACGAGCGCCCCCGCGACCCCCGGCTCGGGGGGGACCGCGGCGTGATCCTCTGCCTGGACGAACGGACCGGGGCCCTCCGCTGGCAGCTGGCCACGACCAAGCGCGGCCCCACGTGGTACTGGGACTGGCCCCGCTGCGGGACCTGCTCCCCCGTCACCGCGGCGGGGGACCGGGCCTACGCGATCACCAACCGCGGCGAGGTCGTCTGCCTGGACCTCGCCGGGATGGCCGACGGCAACCAAGGTCCCTTCCGGGACGAGGGGCGCCTCCTGGCGGCCCCCGGGCAGCCCCCCCTCGAACCGGGGCCGACGGACGCCGACGTGGTCTGGCTCTTCGACTACACCCGCGAGGCCGGGGTGCGCCAGCACGACGCCGCCCACGGATCGATCCTGCTTTTGGGACCGCACCTCTACGTGAACACCTCCAACGGGCTCAACGACGCCCACAGCGCCGTGGAGCGGCCCGAGGCCCCCTGCCTGATCGTCCTGGACCGCGCCACCGGCCGGTACCTGGCCCGCGAGCGGGAGGGGATCGCGCGGGGGACCTTCCATTCCAACTGGTCCTCCCCCGCCCTCGGGGAGGTGGAGGGCCGCCCGCGGATCTTCTTCGCCGGCGGCGACGGCGCCGTCTACGCCTTCGAACCGCTGGAGGACCCCCCTCCCCCGGGGGCGGAGCCCGCGGGACTCCGGCTGGCCTGGAAGCACGACTGCGACCCCGGCGCCCCCAAGGAAAACATCCACCGCTACATCCGCAACCGCCGCGAGGGCCCCAGCAACATCAAGAGCATGCCCGTCTTCCACGAGGGCCGCCTTTACGTAACCTTCGGCGGCGACGTCTGGTGGGGCAAGAGGCAGGCTTGGCTCCGTTGCCTCGACGCCGCCGACGGCAGGGAACTCTGGACCTACCCCTTGCGCGACCACTGCATGTGCACACCGGCGGTCCAGGGCGGACTGGTCTATGTCGCCGACAGCGGCGGCCTGATCCACTGCGTGGACGCCCGGACGGGACAGGCCGTCTGGACCCACGAGGCGGGATACGAGCTGTGGGCCTCGACGCTCGTGGCCGACGGCAAGGTCTACGCCGGGACCCGCCGGGGGATGTTCTGGGTCCTGGCGGAGGGGCGGGAGAAGAAGGTCCTGTCGTCCCTCCGGCTGGATTCCGCGATCCACGCCACGCCCGTGGCGGCCAACGGGACCCTTTACGTCGCCACCATGACCCGCCTCTACGCCCTGGCGAGGGCCGACTGACCGCTACCCCTTGTAGGGGTGCACGTAGGGCGGACGGTATTCGCGCTGGAGGAGCTTCACGGCGGCCTCGTTCCCGACGATCTTCTCGGCGGCGGCGTCCCACTCCACGGCCGTCCCGGTCTCGTAGGCGATCATCGCCAGCTGGACCGTCGCGGTGGAGGCGTATCCCTCCTCGATCGGGCAGGAGGGGGCCTTCCGCTCCCGGACCGCCCGGAGGAAGTCGGCCATGTGCTCCGTGCCGAGGTCGCCCTGGGTCGCGTGCTCCTTCCGCTCCTTGTTCTTTCCGGCGGGGATGACGACCCACTTCTGGTCCGTGGCGAAGACGGTGGCCTTCGTGCCGAAGAAGAGGACGCCGTTGTTGATCTCGGGGGCCCACTCCTCGGCGCCCCAGAGGCGGTGGCGCCACACCACGGGGCAGCGGTCGAAGTCGAAGTGGACCGTGAGGGTGTCGGGGGTGGTGATCCGGTCCTTGAAGAGGTAGATCCCCCCGGCGGCGACGACGCGCCGCGGGGTCCCCAGGCCCAGGACGCGGCGGGCGGCGTCGATCAGGTGGATCCCCCAGTCCACGAGGTGCCCGTGGCCGCTGGTCTTTTCCAGCCGCCAGCTGAAGTGGCCCACCTGCGGGCTGTAGGGGATCTTCGGACCGGGCCCGCACCAGAGGTCCCAGTCGAGGGAGGCGGGGGGGGGCTGGGGGGCGGCGTCCTTCAGGCCGGCCTTGTAGTGGATCTGGACGTCGGCCTGCACGAGGGTGCCGGCCTCGCCGGCGTCGATGAACTCCTTCGCCGCCGCGAAGGCCTTGCTCTGGCGGCGCTGGAATCCGATCTGGACCACGCGGCCCGATTTCTTGGCCGCTTCCACCATGGCGCGCCCCTCGCGGAGGTCGTAGGAGAGCGGCTTCTCACAGTAGACGTCCAGGCCCTTCTCCACCGCGGCGATGAATTGGAGGGCGTGCCACTGTGGCGGGGTGGCGATGATGACGGCGTCGAGCCCCTTCGTCTCCAAGAGATCGGTGTACATCTTGAAGGCCTGAGGCCGCGTCCCCTGGAGCTTCTCGAGCTCGTCGGCGCTCTTCTTGAGGTGCTCCGAATCGACGTCGCAGATGGCGGCGATCTCGACCCCGCCGGCCTTCAGCGCCGCCTTGGCGTCGACCATGCCGTACCAGCCCGTGCCGATGACCCCCAGGCGGAGCTTCTTCGCCTCCTGCGCCCCGGCGCCGGCGGGCCGGAGCAGGGCCGCGGCCCCCGCGGCGGCGGCCGTTCCGAGGAAGGCGCGACGATCGGTCCTCATGGTTTTCCTCCCCAAGAATGTCCGGAATCCTTCCCGAGCGCTCAGAGTAGCGGGGAGGATCCGGAGCCGTCAAGCGGAAGGGCCCTTCCGCCCCGGCCCCCTCACCCCGCCGCCCGGCCCGGGCGTAATAATTCCGGCGGGGAGGAATCATGGGCACCGCCCCCCGGAAGGTCGCGCTCCTGATCGAAACCTCCAACGCCTACGCGCGGGGGCTCCTCCGCGGGATCGGCTCCTACGCGCGGCAACCGGCCCGCCCGTGGAGGATCCGCTTCGTGTCGCCGCCCGCCGGTTCACCGACGTCCCGGCCGCGGAGGATCCCGGAGTGGCGGCGGCCCTCCGGCACATCTCCCCCGGATCGCCGCCCTGACGGGATTCCTCCACCCGGAGTACCTCAGCGTGGCCTTCCGGAGGGAAGTGGGCCTGCCCCCCAGCCGGTACCGCCGGGCCGGCCGCGCCCGGCGCGCCGCCCGTTAAAACATCTCGAATCCTTTGCGCATTCTTTCATGGACCGCCGCGGCCGGTCCGCCTTAAGATGAAGATCCGATCCCCTAAGGAGGCCGTCGATGAAGATCCTCCATGGCACCGCGGCGCGGGGCGTCCTCCTCCTGGCCTGCGCCGCCGGGGGGGCCGCCGCCCCGGAGGACCGCCGGGAGATCTCCCTGCGGGGGCTCCTCCCCGAGATGACGGACCTGGCCCTCATGGCCGAGTTCCCCGACCCGCCGTACACGTGCCGGCAGTTCTCCTCCTACGACCGCGCCTCCAAGTCCCCCGCCCAGAACTGGTTCGCCAACGGCGACTGCGGCCACTACCTCCGCGTGGAGGACCGCGAGGGGCGCAAGGAATACGTGATGATGGACGCCGAGGGTCCCGGCGCCATCGTCCGGATCTGGTCGGCCAACCCCGACGGGGTGCTGCGGATCTACATCGACGGCGCCGAGAAGCCTGCCCTCGAGGCCCCCATGAAGGAGGTGCTCGGGGGGAGATACCCGGGCCTCCCCAAGCCGATCGCCGGCGAGCGCAGCCGCGGCTGGAACCTCTACCTCCCCATCCCCTACGCGAAGCGCTGCAAGGTGACCAGCGACAAGGGGAAGTTCTACTACCACGTCAACTACCGGACGTGGCCGGCGGACACGAAGGTCGTCTCCTTCGAGGCGGGCCAGATCGCCGCCGCCGAGGCGGAGCTCCGGGCCCTGGCGGAGAAGCTCTCCGCCCCGGCGGCCCTCAACCCGCCCCCCGCCGGGAGCGAGACCCGGACGTTCGACACCACGGCGGCCCCCGGCGCCACCGCCGTCCTGGCCTCCTTCACCGGTCCCAAGGCCATCCGGTTGTTCCGCCTCCGATGGACCCCCACGGGGGACCGGGACGAGCCGGCACTCCGCGCCGCGATCCTCACCATCGCCTTCGACGGCGAGACCGCCGTCGAGGCCCCCCTCGGCGACTTCTTCGGCGCCGCCCCCGGCATCAATCCCTTCGAGGCGCTCCCCCTGGACGTCGGCAAGGACGGCACGATGACCTGCCGCTGGGTCATGCCCTTCCGCCAGTCCGCCGAGATCCGCGTGCGGAACCTCGGCCCGGCGGCCCTTCCCCTCCGGGGCGAGATCGCCGCCGCCCCCTGCCCCTGGACCCCCGCCACGATGCGCTTCCACGCCAAGTGGCGCATCGACCACGACCTCCCCACCGACCCCAAGATCGACTGGAATTACCTGACCGCCAAGGGCCAGGGCGTCTTCGCCGGCGCGGCCTTCTTCATCGACAACCCCGTCCGGGACTGGTGGGGGGAGGGCGACGAGAAGATCTACGTGGACGGCGAGACCTTCCCCAGCCACTTCGGGACGGGGACCGAGGACTACTACGGCTACGCCTGGTGCTTCCCGGGGCTCTTCACCCACGCCTACCACGGCCAGCCGCGCTGCGACGGGCCGGGCAACTTCGGCCGCACGAGCGTCCACCGCTTCCACATCCTGGACCGCATCCCCTTCGCCCGGGATTTCCGCTTCGACATGGAGATCTGGCACTGGAAGAAGTGCAGGGTCAACGCGGCGGTGGTCGCCTACTGGTACGCCCGGCCGGGGGCCACGGACGGCTTCCCGGCGATCCGCCCCGAGGACGTGGCCCTGCGCCCGCTCCCCGCGTACCAGCCCTCCAAGGTGAAGGGCGCCCTCGAGGGGGAGAAGATGAGGATCCTTGAAAAGACCGGATCCCCCGCCCCCCAGGAATGGGAGGGCACCAGCGAGGGCCGCCACCTGTGGTGGAAGGGCGGCCAGAAACCGGGGGATCGCCTGGTCCTCGGGTTCGACGCCCCCCGGGCGGGGACCTACCGCGTCTTCGGGCGCTTCCTCAAGGCCGTGGACTACGGCATCGCCGAGTTCGAGATCAACGGGAAAAGGGCGGCCCCCGGCCCCATCGACTTCTACAACGACGGCGTGATCGTCACCGGGGAGATCGAGCTGGGGACCTTCGACCTGAAGGAGGGCGAGAACCGGCTGGCGATCACGATCGTGGGGGCCAACCCGAAGGCCCAGAAGGCCTACATGGTCGGGCTGGACTACCTCATCCTTCGGGAAAAATAGAATCGTGGCCCTTCTCCCGGCCTTCCGGCGGATATAATAATCCTGTCCGCTCGGAAGGCCATCGCCATGGGGAACCCGGGGAGGTTCTTGTCCCCCGCGGCGTCGCTGGGAATCGTCCTCCTGGCGCTGGCGGGATGTACTTCCCACGACCAGGACTCGGCCCTCATCACGCCGGCCGACGCTCCCCGGCTCCCCGCCCGCGGCTTCTTCATGGGAGTCCTCCCCAGCCCCGCCTCGGGACAGGACTGGGGATCGGCCTACGCCCAGGCGGCGCAACATGCCGAATGGGTCCCCGTCTGGGGGCAGCCGACTCCTTTCTACGATCTCGCGGGCGTTCTCGGGGGCGACTGGGGACGCACCTTCGTCGAGGGTTACATCCGCTCCAACGGGATGTTCCCCCTCATCCATCTGTCCTTCTTCGGCGCCGGCGTCGCCCTGATCACCCCGCCGGGGATGGAGGGCGCCACCCTCAGCACCCCCGAATGGCGCCGGGCCTACACGCAGGCCGCCCTGGACGTGGTGCGGGTTTCCCGGCCGCTCTACCTCTCCCTCGGCAACGAGGTCAACCGCTGGCTCGAGAAATACGGGGACGCCGACGGGGACCCCAACGGCTTCCGGCACTTCCTCTCCCTCTACGAGGAAACCTACGACGCCGTCAAACAGATCTCCCCGGCCGCCCGCGTCTTCTGCACCTTCGCCCGGGAGATCCAGTCGGAACACCGCGCCGCCGATCTGGGCGTCCTGGGCCGCTTCAAGCCTGAAAAGCTCGACCTCCTCGTCCTCACCAGCTACCCCTACTCCGTCCAAGGGATCAACTTGCCCTCGGACATCCCCGTCGACTACTACTCCCAGATCTCGAATTATCTTCCCGGCAAGCCCTTCGGCTTCAGCGAGCTGGGCTGGCCCGCCCGGGTCGAGTTCGGCGGGGAACAGGGGCAGGCGGACTTCCTGGCGGCGGCGGCCGGCCCCCTCACCCGGGACCGGGGCGTCCCCCTGCACCTCTTCGGATGGGCCTGGCTCCACGACCTGGACGCCAACGACTTCCTCGGGCTGATCCGGATGGACGGGACGGAGAAGACCGCCTACGGCACCTGGAAGACCCTCTCCGGCCGGTGAGGCCCCTCACTCCCTCGAGACCGTGACGCTCCGAAGCCAGTAGTGGGTGTGGCGTTCCGAGTCGGAATCGAAGCTGAAGTGGTAGCCCCATTTGCCGACGAACTGCGGGTCCCGGATCGTCCAGCTCTGGGTGACCCAGGCATCGCCCTCCGGAAGGGTGTACCAGGATCCCGTCCCCCGGAAGCCCGAGGTCGACTCGTACTTCAGGTTGAAGCCCGCCCCCTTCCCCCCTTGGCGCCGCAGCACCGCCGTAATCTTCAGGGGCACGGTTTCGTAGGAGAGGAAATTCGGATCGACGGCGAAGGCCAGTTCCGCCGTCCCCCCGAGATCCCATGCCTCCTGTCCCTCGACCACCGCGACCCTCCCCGACCGCAGCGGATGGAGGCCCTTCTCGATCCCCGGCGCCTCCCAGCGCACCGACGCCGCGCCCGTGTAGTCGCCCCCCCAGGGGAACGGGCGGCCCCGCCCCGCCCGGGCCCGCTCCACCAGCCCCGGCGGCACCCCCAGGATCAGCACGGGCGAGTTCGTCAGGTCGACCGACTCCGTCTCGACCTCCGCGCCGCCGTGCGGTCGGAGGAGGCGAACGGGGGCGCCGAAGGAGACCCGCGCCGCCGCCCCCGGCGCCGCCCAGGCCGCCGCGACGGGCCCCTCCGGGCCCTCGAAGAGAAACACAGGGTGCCGGTCCTCCAGGAGCGTCCACCCCACGAACCGCGGAGCGTGCCCCAGGTGGCGGACGAGCCGGGCGAGCGCCGTGAAGGAGGGACGGCGGGGCCCGTCTCCCCTTCCCCCGGCGATGAGACCGAAGGGGCCCGAATCGCCGTCGACGGCCTCGAACCAGTGGATGCGGCGCATCCCCTGGGCCAGGCCCAGGACGAAGGCCTTCACCAGGGTGTCCGCCTGCCGCTCGGGGGTGATCTCCTTCCCCACCGGCTGCCCGACCTCCGTGATCCAGACCGGGACGTTCCTCCGCGAAGGGCTCTTGTCCGCCAGCATCCTGCGGATCGTGGGGACGATGCTCAGGAACTGCGGCTCCCAGCCCCGCGCGACCAGGTCCATCACCTCGTACGGGTGGACCGTCACGTAGTCGAAGCGGCCCGCGGCACCCGCGTCCAGCGCTTGCGCCAGGAAGTTCAGGTTCACGCTCTGGGCGGCCAGACCGACTTGGACCTCCGGATCGACCTCCTTGGCCGTCTCGTAGGCGGCCGCCACGATCTTCGCGTAATCCGCTGGCGACTTGCTCCGGCTGAAGTTGGGCGGCTCATTCCAGACCTCCCAGTGGCGGACCCGGCCCCGCGTCCGGCGGATCATGCCGGCCACGTAGGCCTTCCATTCGGGGAGGGCATCGGCCGGGAACGAGGCCGGCCGGCCCTTGGGGCTCCACTGGAGGATGCCGGCCACCCGGAAGCCGTTCCGTTCCGCCACGCCCAGGACGCGATCGGGATCGTCCTGGTAGAACCCCCGGATCCAGCGGACGCCGGTCTTGGCGATCGCGGGGGCCCAGCCCTCGATCCCCCTGGAGGAGGAATGCGACGGCGCGACGCCCCAGGGGCTGTCCTCGGTCTCCTCCGGGGCCGCCGCGGGCGGGATCAGGAAGAGGAGCAGGATTTTCACCGGCTATGATACGCCCACGCGGAGGAAACCGGCTCTCGGGTCCGCCCCTCCGTAGGGCCGGGGAATCCCCCCGGGGAGGCGGTCGTCCCTCCTCCTGGCCAACCCCGTCGCCCGCTCCCCCCGGGGGCATCCGGCACCGTATAATCATCGAGGATCGAACGACCATGAGCGAGAATTCCCGTCTGACGACCTTCGTGCGGAACGAGGACGAGGCCCCCCGGGAGCGGAGCACCTGCGGCTGGCGGTACCGCCTGATCAGCCGCGACGACCGCGGCGTGGCCGCCTGGGCCCACGTCGTGGACATCGACGGCGCCCGGGAGCACTACCACAAGCGGGGGACGGAGCTCTATTACGTCCTGGAAGGCGAGGGTTCCATCCTCCTCGACGGCCGGGAACATCCCCTCCAGAAGGGATCCATGGTTCACATCGCCCCGGGGGTGGTCCACGGGGCGAGGGGCCGGATGCGGGTCCTCGTCGTCGGCATCCCCGACATCAGCGACGAGGATCTCTTCTTCCCCGAGGGACGCTGACTCAGCGGTTCATCTGCTCGATCTGCCGCTTCACGGCCTCGACGTTGAAGTTTGCCGGCCGGGGGACGCCCAGGTATCCCTCCAGTTCCTCAAAGGTGGGGGTCTTCGAGGGCACGCCTTCCGGGGGGACCTCCGCCCCCGCGATCCAGACGAGCGCATTGAGCACCGTCTTGCGGAAGCTGTCCTGAGCCCAGTTCCAATGGACGTGCATGCCGGTGAAGCCGAACCCCCGCCCCCCGCCCGGACGCTCGTAGACCCAGCAGACGACCTCGGCCATCCCGCTGCGGGCGCGCACCGCGGGATTCCCGCTGTGAGGGCCGTCCTTCCCCTGCCGCGTCCGCTCCGGCGGGACCGCCTGGAGGATCGGCGTGACCCCCTTCATGTCCGGCGCGAACCGCATGTGGTAGTACCATTCGTCGTTGATCTTGAAGGGCTTCAACCCCCGCGCCACGGGATGGTCGGGGAAGGACTTGAAGTCCGCCTCCCAGTGGGGATTGACCGACCAGTACTGCTCGTAGGCCCCCCCGATCCACTCGATCAGGTTCTGCACGGCCTCCTTCGTGCCCGGATCGACCGTGTAGTGGATGCACCCGAGCCCGACCCCCTGCTGCATCAGGGGTTTCAAGGGGGCGGCGAACTTCTTCACCAGGTGGCCCCCGTCGCTGCCGAGCATGATCGCCGCGACCCCCTGGAGGACGGCGGGGTCCTTGGGCCACTCCTCCCCGACGACCGTCGCCTCCACGGCCGGGACGTTCTCGTTGAGCATCTTCGCCAGCATCCGGAAGGCCGGCCCGTAGGCGTGCGCGCCGAAGCCGTGGCTGGCCGCCCCGTGGAAGAAGAGGATCTTCTTCTTGGCGGTCTGCGGGACCGCTCCCCCCGGGAGGACCGCCGCCGCCAGCGCCGCCGCCAGGATTCCTTTGGTGCGTCCCATGATCCGGACCTCCCTTGAACCCCGCCCCCTGCCCCATCATAATACGCGCGCCGGTGCCGGGGGGAATAAACGATCGAGGCACTCCCTCCGCCGCCCCCGGCATCCCTGGCCCAACGAAGGCCTGGTCATCCGCGCCGCGGGACAGGCCCTGCGGGCCATCACGGGCCAGGACTTCCGGCGCGCCCAGGACTGGGTGAATTACTGGCGCCAGAACGCCGAATTCCTCAAGGCGGGGATGACCCGCACCTACTGGCTGCGAAAGACTCAGGAGCGGGTCGACGTCGGCCCCCAGGACAAGGCCCCTCCCGATTCGGTCCTGGTGGCGACCCGGATCGCCCCGCCGCAGGGATCGGCGGAGAACGAGCAACGGCGGACGCCCCGGCGGCACCGGCGGACGCGCTGAAACCGGTCAGCGGATCCTCAGGACCAGCCGCGGGCGCTGCGCCACGGGATGGGTCTTGCCGAACTTCTCCTCGATCGCGGCCAGGAGCTCTCCCATCCGCCGGTAGAACGCCTCCGCCGTGACGGGCCGGTTGTTCTCCGCCTTCACCTCCGGGTCCGCCCCCAGATGGAAGGAGTGCGCCAGGTTGTTCCGCACCGTGTTCCCCCGGGACACCCTCCGCTTTCCCCCCACCATGATCCAGGGGCGCGGAGGCTCCCTCGTCCACAGGCTGAAGCAGGCGTTCTCCTCGATCCGGCAGTTCTGCGCGTCGTAGAGCGACACCCCGTGCCAGTGGTTCGTCAGCACGACGTTCTTCTCCACCGTGAAATCGACCAGGGGGCCGTCGAAGAACCCGATCCCCTGGAGCGGGTTGGGAAAGGGCAGGTTCGGCGCGTCCCGGTGCACGATGAGGTTCCCCCGGACCGTCACCCCCCGCAGCGTCCCCGTCCCGCGGTTGAAGAGGAACGCCTGGATCCCGTCGTCGTGGTTGTCGTCGCCATCCCGGTCGCCCACGTAGTTGTTCCGGACGACGTTGTACTGCACCACCTGGCCGTCGCGCGTGACGCGGATCCCGTCCCCGGAGAAGCCGTCCACCACGTTCCCCTCGCAGACGACCCCCGGGGCGCACAGGTTGATCCCGAAGCGCGTGTTGAGCACGTAGTTGTTCCGCGCCACATGCCCCTTTCCGTGACGGCCCAGCCAGATCCCGCCCGGAGGCCGCTCCACCCAGTCCTTCGCCCCCCAGCCCGAGGCGTCCAGGACGCCGTAGACGAAGCAGTCCTCCACCACGAGCTCGGCGCTGTCCTCCTCCCCGCGCTCCCCGAGAACGACCAGGTCGGCGGGCGGCCGGGCCGGAGGGACAGGGGCCAGGGAAGGCGACACCGTGAGCCCCCGGATCCGCCACCGGCGCCCCCCGCCGATCTCGACGCGGGACACCTGGGGGAAATGGCCCTTCTCCGCCGCGATCGTGACGAAGGCGTCGTTGTATCCCGACGCGATACGGATCTCCCCGTGGTATCCCGTGCGCAGAAGGATCGTGTCGCCGGGGCGGACGGGGGCGTCGGCGTTGGCGACCCGGCCGTCGGGGCCGCGGATCTGCACCCGGCGGGCGGAGAGCACCTCCTCGACCGTCCGCCAGGGCCGCTCGGCGCTCCCGTCGCCGTTCCGATCCCCCCGGACGGGATCGCAGTAGAAGGTCCTCCCTGCAGGTTCGGGGCCGGTCTGAAACCCCGGAAGCAGGAAGACCGCCAGGACGCAGGTCATGATCTCGCGCAGGCCGCCCTTCTAAGATACGGTCCCGGGAAGGTCCCGGCGGAGAGGGACCGGTGAAGTCCCCTCACCGGCCCCGGAGGAACTCGTCCACGTTCCCGCGGGTGACCAGCCGGAAGGGGATGAAGACCTCCTTCTCGTAGGGCTCCCGGCGGAGGATCTTCACCGCGGTCTGCACCGCCCCGGCCCCCTGCCCGCGGGCGTCCTGGAAGACGGTCGCGTCCAGCCGCCCCTCCTTCACCGCCGACAGGGCGTCGGCGATGGCGTCCACCCCCACGACGACGACCTTCTCCTTCATTCCTGCCCGCTCGAGGGCCAGCAGCGCCCCCATCGCCATCTCGTCGTTCTGCGCGAAGACCGCGCGGATCCGCCCCCCGTGCGACTGGATCCAGTTCTCCATGAGGCTCAGGGCCCGGTTGCGGCTCCACTCGGCGGTCTGCTCCGCCACGAGTTCCAGCCCCGGGTGTCTCGCCAGGACCTCGCGGGCCCCCCGGTCCCTCTTGATCTGGGCCGCCTGCCCCATGAAGCCGTGCATCATCGCCACGCCGCCGCGGCCGCCCAGCCGCTCCGCGATGTATTCCATCGCCAGCCGGGCGGACTCCTCGTCCCGCGACCCCACGAAGGCGGTGGGGACCGAACGCGTCTCGGAGTTGACGTTGATGATGGGAATCCCCGCCGCCCGGGCCCGGTCCACGGCGGGAGCGCTGGCCTCCACCTCGCAAGGATTCAGGATGATCGCGTCCACGCCCTGGGCGATGAAGCTCTCGACCTGCCGGACCTGCCGGGCGGCGCTGCGCTGGGCGTCGTTGACGATCAGCCGGACCCCCAGGCGGGCGGCCTCCTCCTGCATGGAGCGCTGGAGCATCACGATGAATTCGTTGGAGAGATTCAGGAGCGAAACCCCCACCACCAGGGGCCTCTCTCCCCCCGCCCCCTTCCGGTCGCATCCCCCCGCCACCAGAAGGGCGGCCGCCGCCGCGATCCCCCGGATCCCGAGGCCCCTCATCGCCCGTCCCTCCGGTCCATCCAGACCGCCCCCACGATGATCGCCCCCTTCACGATCATCTGATAATAGGACTCCACCCCCAGCAGGTCGAGCCCGTTGTTGATCACGCCCATCAGGAGGGCCCCCAGGAGCGTCCCTCCCACGCCGCCGACCCCGCCGGAGAGGCTGGTCCCCCCGATCACCGCCGCCGCGATCGCGTCCAGCTCGTAGGCGACCCCCTCGTTGGGCTGGCCCACCGTGAGCTGGGAGGCCAGGATCACCCCCGCCAGCCCCGCCAGGGCGCCGCAGACCGTGTAGGCCGCCGTCCGGATCCGCTCCACGCGCAGGCCCGAGGCGCGGGCCGCCTCCGCATTCCCCCCCACCGCGTAGAGATACCGCCCGAACCGCGTCCGGGTGAGGACCACGTGCGACACCCCCGCCACCGCGGCCAGGATCAGCACCTGGACGGGGATCCCCCCCACGTCGCTCCCCAGGAAGAGGAAGCCGGGGCTCAAGTTCGAGACGGGACGCCCCCCGCTGAGGACCAGGGCCAGCCCGCGGGCGGCGGTCATCATCCCCAGGGTCACGATGAAGGGCGCCACCCGGCCGACCGTCACCCCCAGGCCGTTGGCCAGGCCGCACGCCCCCCCGGCCAGGATCCCCAGGGCGATCGGGACGCACGCCGGCCAATCCCCCGGGTGGGCGAAGCACGCCGCCACCACCCCCGTCAGGGCCACCAGGGATCCCAGCGACAGGTCCACTCCCCCCGTCAGGAGGACGTACGTCACGCCCACCGCCAGGATCCCGTTGAGGGAGATCTGGCGAAGCACGGTCATGAGGTTCCCCACCCTCAGGAAGTTCGGCCGCGCCAGAGAGAGGACCGCCACGAGGACCACGAAGGCCACCAGGAGGCCGTACCGGGACAGCCATGCCCGTGGACGGTTCATGCCGGCACCGCGTGTCTCATCACGTCCTCCGGGGTGGCGCGCCGCGGATCCAGCTCGGCGCACACCGCCCCCTCCCGCATCACCAGGAGGCGGTCGCTCAGGGACATCACCTCCGGAAGCTCGGAGGAGGCCAGGATCACCGCCTTCCCCGTCCCCGCCAGCCGGCGGATGAGGTCGTGGATCTCCGCCTTGGCCCCGACGTCGATCCCCCGCGTGGGCTCGTCCAGGAGGAGGATCTCCGGCCCCGTCAGGAGCGCCCGGGCGAGCACCACCTTCTGCTGGTTGCCCCCGCTGAGGGTGGCGACGGGCTGCCCCGGACGGGCCCGGATCCCCAGGTCCCGGATCTGCTCCTCCGCGGCCCGCGTCTCGGCGCGCCGATCCACGAACGGCCCCCGGCACCACCTCCGGAGGCCCGCCAGGGTGATGTTGTGCGCCACCGCCATGGGGGGCACCAGCCCCGTCCTCCGCCGATCCTCCCCCACCAGGGCGATGCCCAGGCGCAGCGCGTCGGGGGGACCGGCGATCCGCACGGATCGCCCCCTCACCCGGATCTCCCCGGCGTCCGCCGGGACCAGTCCGAAGAGGGCCTCCAGAAGCTCCGTCCGTCCGGCCCCCATCAGCCCCGCCAGCCCCAGGATCCCCCCCCGCCGCACCCGGAAGCTCACCTCGCGAAACCGGCCCCTCCGACCCAGGCCGATCACCTCGAGGACGACCTCCCCCGGCGCCGCCGCGGCCCGGCCGCCGGCGGCGACGGGCTCCCGCCCCACCATCAGCGCGATCAGGCGGTCGGGGGGCACCTCGTTCGGCGGATAGGTGCCCACGACGCGCCCGTCCCGCAGGACGGTGAGGACGTCGGCCAGGCGGTAGATCTCCTCCAGCTTGTGGGAGACGTAGACGACCGCCACTCCCGCCCGGCGCAGCTCGCCGATGACCCCGAAGAGGGTCTCCGCCTCGCGGGCGGAGAGGGCCGAGGTGGGCTCGTCCATGAAGAGGACCTCCGCCCGGTGGGCCAGGGCTCGGGCGATCTCGACCATCTGCCGCTCCGCCACGGACAGGTCCCGCACGGGGCGGCCGGGGGGGATCGACACCCCCAGACGTCCCAGCAGCGCGGCGGCCTCGGCATCCCTCCGCGCCCGGTCGATCCACGGCCCCCGGCCCGGTTCCCGTCCCATGAGGATGTTCTCCGCCGCCGACAACTCCGGGAAGAGGAGGAGCTCCTGATGGATCATCGAGATGCCCAGGCGCAGGGCCTCATGGGGGTGCCGGAAGCGCACCGGACGCCCCCTGAACTCGATCGCCCCGGCCTCGGGCGAAACCATCCCGGAGAGGACGCGGGCCAGCGTGGACTTGCCCGCCCCGTTCTCCCCCACCAGGGCGTGGACCTGGCCGGCCCGGATCTCCAGAGTGACATCCGAGAGGGCCCGCACGCCCGGATAGGACTTCGACAGCCCGCACGCGCGAAGGAGCACCGGCCCGGCCATGGCGCCCCATCTTAGCGGAAAATTCTTCACCCGTCCCGCCCCGGTGCATAGAATCGGGGCGGATCATGGGAGGGGGGCCATGCCTTCCGAATCCGCCACCGGTCTCGGGCAACAGACCGATGAAGTCCTTCTCCGTGCCCTGTGGACGGAGGAGGATCGCCTGACCCGGGACATCGCCGACGAGATCGTCCGGAGGGGGGACCGGATGACGGGCCGGCTGGCGGAGATCTGCACGCGGGAGTTTTCCTGGCAGGCCCACGGGAGGGATTTCTGGGCCCCCGTGCACGCGGCCTACCTCCTGGGAACCATCGGGGGCGAAAAAGTCCTGGAAGGCCTGCTGGCCGCCCTCCACTACTCGGTGCGCCACAAGGTCGACTGGGTTTCGGAGAGGATTCCCAATCTTCTGGGATCGGTGGGGCGCCCGGCCATCCCCTACCTGAAGGTGAGGGCCCGCGATCCCCAGACGGCCTCCAGGGAGGCGACCCTGGCGCTGCGATCCCTGGCGGCGATCGCGGCCCGCCACCCGGTGGAACAGGGGGAGATCCTGGATTTCTTCAAGGCCCTCGTGGAGGACGAGAAGGAGGACGACCCTCTCCGAGACCAGGCGGCCAGCGAACTGCTGCGATTCGCGCGGCCCGGGGACCGGAGGACCCTCCAGGAATGGGCAACGTACGCCGCCACGAAGGTCTTCGACCCCCTGATCGACCGGAAGGATCTGGAGGAGGCCTTCCGGAGGACTGTCCCCGAGGTGGGGGAATACCTGCAGGACTGGATGGACTTCTACCGTCCCGAGGAAATCGCCCGGCGGCAGGAGGTCTGGTCGCGGGGGGGCACGAACCTCCGGCCGTCCCTGAGGGAGTTCGAGGAGCTCTCCGGCAAGCCCTTCCTGGTCAAGGGAGAGGACGGCCTGTGCATCGACCCCCGCCGCCTGCCCCCGCTCCGCGAGCTGATCCGGGAGGAATTCCGCCCCGTCCGGGTGAAGCATCATGAGGATCAATTCCTGTTCCTCTTGATGCCCCTCGAGCTGGCGATCCTTGAGGCCTTCCGGCGCCGCCGGGAGATGACCGGCGCGGAGGTCCTGGAGGCGCTCCGCGAGGTCGTGGACCGCTTCCCCGATCCTCCCCAGGCCCCCTTGTCCGCCCGGATCTACCAGGTTCTCCACGTCGTGGCCGCGGCGAACGCGGGGAAGATCTCGGACATGGAGATCCTGGCCTGCCTGAACCGCATCCGGGACTCGGTGAAACACCATGGAGGGACGCGGGGATACCTGCACTTCCTGGACCGCCTGATGCCGTAGACGCCCCCGCGGGAGGAGGACCGCCTATCCGCCGGCCAGGGCGCGGCGGATGGCCAGGACCTCCCTGAGGAGGCGGGGCAGGTCGGCCAGACGCAGCATGTTGGGGCCGTCGCAGGGGGCGCGGTCGGGGTCCTCGTGGACCTCCAGGTAGAGGCCGTCGGCGCCGGCGGCCACGCCCGCGCGGGCGAGGACGGGGATCATCTCCCGCATCCCGCCGGAGGACCTCCCCAGGCCGCCGGGCTGCTGGACGGCGTGTCCGGCATCCATCACCACGCGGCAGCCGAAGGACTTCATGATGGGGATGGACCGCATGTCGGCCACCAGGTTCCCGTAGCCGAAGGTGGTGCCCCGCTCGGTGAGCAGGACCTCCCGGGCCCCCGCCCGGAGGGCCTTCTGGAGGATGTTCTTCATCGACCAGGGGTCCATGAACTGGCCCTTCTTGATGTTGAGGATCCGCCCGGTCCGGGCGGCGGCGGTCACCAGGTCGGTCTGGCGGCAGAGGAAGGCAGGAATCTGCAGGAGGTCCACGACGCGGGCGGCCGCCCGGGCCTCCTCCGGCGAATGGACGTCGGTCAGGACCTTGAGGCCGAGCTTCCGGACCCGCGCGAGGATCTTGAGGCCGGCCCGGGGGCCCGGACCGCGGTAGGACTCCCCGGAAGTGCGGTTGGCCTTGTCGTAGGAGCTCTTGAAGATGTAGGGGACCCCCAGGGACCGGCAGATCTCCGAGATCGCGCGGGCGTGCCGCAGGGTGTGGGCCTCCGACTCGATGACGCACGGCCCGCCGATGAAGAAGAAGGGGACCTCGCTCATCGGCGGTCCTCCCCGCCGCCGAGGAGGTGCCCCAGCTTGTCCCGCTTGGCCCTCAGGTAACCCGCGTTGTAGGGATTGGGAGGAATCTCGATGGGCAGGTGCTCGACGATCTCCAGCCCGTAGCCGGCGATCGAGTGGATCTTCTTCGGATTGTTGGTCAGCAGGCGGATCCGGCGGACCCCCAGATCGTGAAGGATCTGGGCCCCCGTCCCGTACTCCCGCAGATCGGCGGGGAACCCGAGCTCCAGGTTGGCCTCCACCGTGTCGCGTCCCTGCTCCTGGAGGCGGTAGGCCCGGAACTTGTTCACCAGGCCGATGCCCCGCCCCTCCTGGCGGATGTAGAGGAGAACTCCCTTGGGGGCCCGGGAGATCCTCTCCAGGGCCGCCTCCAGCTGCTGGCCGCACTCGCACCGCAGGGAATGGAACACGTCTCCCGTGAGGCACTCGGAATGGACGCGCACGAGGACGGGCTCTTCCTGGACGACCGTCCGGCCGCCGACCTCCTCCCCCACCCCGCCGGAGCACAGGGCCACGTGCAGGTACTCGTCCACGCGGGACCGGTAGAGATGGGCCTTGAAGGGACCGAAGCGGGTGGGGAGATCGATCTTTTCCACGCGGTCGATGAGGCGCTCGCTCCGGCGGCGGTACTCGATGATCCGCTCGATCGTGGTCGTCTTCAGGCCGTGCCGCCGGCCGATCTCCAGGAGGTCCGGGACCCGGGCCATGGCGCCGTCCTCCCGGAGGATCTCGCAGATGACGGCGGCGGGCTTGAGGCCCGCCAGCCGGGCCAGGTCCACCGACCCCTCCGTGTGTCCCGCCCGTATCAGGACCCCGCCGTCGACGGCGCGGATGGGCTGGATGTGACCGGGCCGCACCAGGTCCGCCGGGGTGCAACGGTCGTCGATGACGGTGAGGATGGTCCGGGCCCGGTCGTGGGCGGAGACCCCGGTGGTGATGCCGGAGGCCGCGTCGACGGTGACGGTGAAGTTGGTCCGGAACCGGGAGGTGTTTTCGCGGGTCTGGGGCTCCAGGCGGAGCGCGTCGCAGCGCTCCCCCGTAAGGGCCAGGCAGAGGAGGCCGCGGGCGTGGAGGGTCATGAAATTGATCGCCTCCGGGGTGGCCTTCTCCGCGGCCAGGACGAAATCTCCCTCGTTCTCGCGGTTCTCGTCGTCCACGAGGATGACCAGGCGCCCGGCGCGGATCTCCTCCAGGACCTCGGGGATGGAGGCGAAGTCGCCCATGGAGGGACGATCCTAGCACCCCCCGCCGCGGGAATCAACGGGGGGCGTGCCTCAGCGGGGGCAGACCTGAAGGCGGTCCACGACCGCCGCCCCGCGGCCCTGGGCGCGGACGACCCGGCGGACGGTCTCGGCGTCCTCCGGCCGGTCCACGACCCCCTCGAGGGTGATCACCCCGTCGCTGCAGGAAACGTGCACGCGGGCGAAGCGGGGGGCCCGCAGCTCCCAGCAGATGTCCCGGACGATCTCCTGATCCGCCCCCGCCTTCTGCACCGGGGTCCGGGGGGCGCAGGCGGGGAACGCCGCGGCCGCCAGAAGGGTCCAGACCAGACGCCGGAGGATGCGCACGCCGGTCGCCTCCCGGGGGGAACGCC
>Ga0068707_1000487_pt1 | contig 25738 bp, 17 predicted proteins | sample YNPNPMetaG_FD_66600 | JGI IMG/M metagenome (GOLD analysis project Ga0068707, IMG submission 66600) | Anoxygenic and chlorotrophic microbial mat microbial communities from Yellowstone National Park, USA - YNP NP MetaG | ecosystem: Environmental > Aquatic > Thermal springs > Hot (42-90C) >... | reverse complement strand
GGGCGGAAAGCTCCGGCGCCCAGGCGAGGGGGGGACCGGGGCAGACCTACCGCTCTCCCGGGTATCGCCCTTGGATCCGGGCCGTGGCGCCGGCGCGGCGGGCAGGGGCACCTGGAACGCCTCGAGCGCCCGGTGCACCTCGATGCCGTGCCGCTCCAAGAGCGCCAGGAGGTCGCGCAGCTGTCCCTGCCGCTTCTGGCCTGCGGGAAGCACGTAGGCGGCGGGCCCCTCCCGGCGTGCCTTGGCCACCGCTCGGCGGCCGAGCTGCCAGTACTGCTCCAGGTAGCGCTGCCGCTGTGCGGCCACGTGGGAGAGCGCCAGGAGCACCCCGCTCTGCTGGTAGTTCACGTTGTTGCGCAGCGACCAGCGCACCCGCGGCAGCGGTGGGTTGGGGCGGAACCACGCCCGCTGGCTCTCGCTTCCCACGATCCGCTCCTCCGTGCTGGGCATGACGTTGCCAAAGGTCTCGTAGAAACGGCCCACGGCGTTGCGCCCCAGGGCGAGCCAGAAGAGGTACCCGGGCGCCCACCCGTCGTAGAAGCCGTGGGTCCACACGCCCGGGAGACCCTTGGCGGTGAGTTCCTGGACCTCCCGAATGGCCATCCGCTCCCACTCGTCCACCACCAGGGGGTCGAGCCAGGCGTTGTAGGGACCGGTCCCCGAGGAGATGTAGAGGAAGGGGATGGACTCGTGCAGGTCGTGCATCACCTGGGGGTGCCAGGTGGCCAGTGCCTGCTCCACGTGGCGGGTGAGGGCGAGAGCCATGCCGATGGCGTCCCGGTTGTTGTCGTGGGCCACGTAGTGCCCCCAGTAGACGAGGGGAGGCGTGGCCACCTCGGGGTGGGCCTGGGCGTAGTGGAACAGATCCACCATCCGGTCGCGCCCGTCCACCTCCAGCACCGGTGTGACGAGGGTGATGACGTTCTCGCGGATCGAGCGAATCAGCGGCGTCTCCTCCACGGCAAGCCGGTAGACGAGCTCCATGAGCATCTCGGGGCTCCCCGTCTCGGGCGAGTGCAGCCCGCCGGTGAGGTAGTAGATGGGCTTGCCCCGAGCGATGAGCCGGCGCGCTTGGTCCTCACTAATGGTGCGGGGATCCGAAAGCGCCGCGGTGATGGCGCGGTACTCGTCCAACGAGGCGATGGTGGCCTCGTCGGCCACTGCCACCAGGATCATCTCGCGGCCCTCCTCGCTCGAGCCCAGGGAGAACACCCGCACGCGCGGCGACGCCGCGGCCACGGCGCGCATGTAGGCAGCCACCCCCGCCGAGGAGGTGAGGTGCCCCGCTCCACCAGCGATGACGCCGTTGATGGCCAGCGGCGTCGGCACCGCGGGGGAGGCGGGCAGGTGATCCACGAGATCGGTCAGGAACTGGCCGTCGGTGGAGGCGTCGCGAATTGCCGCCGTGTACGCCGCGTCCCACTCCGGGTGCGCCGCAATAAGCTCACCCACGTAGCCCACGGCATCCACGCCTGGCGAACCCTCGGCCCCCACCAGCGCCGGCACGAGCAAAAGACAAAAGATCCAGGATCGCATGCAACCTCCCCTCGTCACCACCCCGCCGTGCCTTGGAGCCAGCAGCGGTGGCACACTGGTCCTACGGCGGACGCTACGCCTTGGTTTGGGGACAGCTGAGCAGGCGCTGCAGCCGTTCCATCCCGTCCTCCTCGAAGCTGCGGAAGCGCACGCCAATCCCGTCGGGCCACCCTTCCGTGGCGCGTCGCACCACCTCGCACTCGCCGCGGATGGGCGTCTCCTCGCCGGGGACGGTCAGCTCGAAGCGGAGGATCGAGCCGATGGGAAACTCGCTGCCCCCCTGCACGAGCATGCCAGTGGCGGAAACGTTGCGGGTGAGCGCCAGCGACCGCACCGCCCCGCTCTCGACCCACAGCTCCAGCTGCACCACAGCGCGCACGGAGCGGCGCGGCGGCACGGCGATCATGTCCGCCACCGCCAGGAGCAACCGGTCGCTGGGCCCCTCCAGGCTCACCACCCGGTTCACCCCGTGCCCCAAGAGCTGCCCCACCTCTCCCACCGACTGGGCATCGGCCAGCAGCAACACGCCGCAGTGGCGGTTGGGACTGCCCGCGGCCCGGATCCTGCTCACCAACTCCCCCACCGGCAGCCCGGCGGTGGGGTGGCGGATGATCACCAGGTCGAACGCAGTTTGCTGCAGCACCGCCGCGGCCTCATCGCCACGGGGCACCCGCTGGAGGAGGAAGTCGGCGCGCAGGAGCAGGGGGACGACCCGCTGCAACGCCGGTGTCTCCGCGCCAACGATCAGCACCCTGGTCACGGACAAGCCTCGGGCCGATCATAGCCCACCGGCCAACTCCCTGGAACCTGCGCACCCCTCCTTGCCCTCGCTTGCAAGCCCTGCCAGCACGGCGTTGTAGAGGAGGGGGAAGGAGCCCCTGGTCTGGCCGCGGAAGTAGGGGGCAAAGGCGAACAGCACTGCCCGCCCCGAGCCGCGCTGCAGCTCCACCACCGCCGCGCGTCGCCGCAGCTTCTCCTCGCCGCGCAGCCACCCCGAGAGCAGCAGCGGTTCGTCGGGAAAGCGGGCGATCACCCGGCGTACCAGCTCGCCGCCAGCTGGCTGCGTCAGGAAACCGAAGGGTCCCTCCATCATCACCGCCAACCGCGCCGGCAGACCCCAGGTGAGCGCCCCCTCCCCCGCCACGGCCAGGGAGACCTGAGCGCCGGGGGCGTAGAACTCCTCGCGGGTCACCCCCCGCAACGAGTTGGTCACGGGCAGCGTCAGGAGTTCGCTCAACCACTCCGCACTGGCCCCGAAGCCAATGACCGTGCCGCCCGACTCGAAGAAGGTCTGCACTGCCTTGGCACCCTCGCTGCCGATCCCACCCCGCAGCTCCGGCGGTGGCGGCACGATGGCCTGACGCCCCGGCCCCTCCACGATGGCCTTGCTATCCAAAGGGGGAAAAATGAGCACGGGGCTGCGCAGGGAAAGCTTGGGCGCCGTGAGGTCTGCCCTCGTCACTACGGTGACCGCAAAGCCTGCCTGTTCCAGCACGAACCGAAGCCAGCCCGCGTCCTCCACGGGGAAGTCGGGGTGGAAAACGCCCACGGCTCTCGAGCGGAGGGGGACGCACTCCGAAGGGGGAGCGGGGAGGAGGCGCAGCCGCACGTGCTCCGCCTCTGCCAGCTCGGCCAGCTGCGCCGGGCTCAGTCCGGAGACGTAGAAGGTCCCGGCCGCTTCCCCGCCCGAGCGGCACGCTCGGCACACCCCTCCCCCCGCGGCCAGGGCGCGGTTCGCCAGGGAGAAACACCCCAGCTGGCTGGACTCGCAGGCGCCCACCGCTCCCGACCCCTCGAGCACCGCTCGGGCCCAGGGTGGTGCTCCCGGGAGGGGCTCGAGTGGACCCTCCAGCGAGCGCTCCACCCGGACCACCGCCACGTCAAAGGCAAGCGGCATCGACCAGGCGGTGATGTCGTAGGGCAGCAGGATTTCGGCCCCCGGGGCCGGGGCAATCTCCGGGTACGACTGGCGCTCCAGCACCTCCACCAGGTACTGGCGCAGTGGCTGCGCCGTGGGTATCACCACCGTGCCCGGCGGGTAGGAGAGGCCATCGGCGGTGATGGTTTCCCGCGCCACGCTGGTTGCCACGCCGGCCTCCTGCAACAGCGCCACCAGTGCCGCTGCCCGTCCCGGGTCGCGCTGCTGGGCCCCGAGCAGGTAGGCACGGGGGGCCTCGCTCTCGCCGCGCCGCACCGCCGTGGCGGCCATGGTGGCCGTGCTGCGCATCACGTCGCCCGCGTGGATGGCCGCGAACTCCAGGAGGGACCGCATCACCGTGCGCTGGTAAGCAACCGCATCGGCCAGCCCCCAGCGCCCCCCGCGCCAGGGCATGGGGAAATTCACCTGCTGTCGGTAGTCAGCAAGCCCCTTGCCACCGGCCCGCAGCTCGTTGTCGTCCACCTGGACGGGGGTGGCAAGCGCCGCCGAGGCGGTCTCCGTGAGCACGCCAAAGACGTTCTTCCACCACCCTGTGTTCCGCGTGCCGCCGATCCAGTTGCCGTCGAAGACCCACCCCGACACCACCCCCCCCCGCCCCTCCTCCCCCAGCCGCCAGGCCATCAGGGAACCCAGGTGCGAGGTCACCCACCACACCAGGGGGTGGACGTTGGGGGCGACGGGATCGGAGAAGGGCGGGACGAACTGGCGTGGCCCCGTGGCTCCCATCTGGTGGAGGTCCAAGAAGAGCTGCGGGTGCCAGTCGTGGTACACGAAGCGGTTCAGGGCGCGACTTTCGGGCTGCGTGAGGTAGACGAAGTCGCGGTTGTTGTCGTGACCCGCGTAGCGGTGGTAGAGGAACGGCGGCTGGCACCCCTCGTAGGGGGTCCCGAGCCACTTCCGGTACCACGCCACCACGGCCTCCTGCCCGTCCGGGTTGAGCGACGGCACCACCAGCAGCACCACGCGCTCGAGCCAGCCTGCCAGCTCGGAAGCCGGCTCTGCGGCCGCCAGCTCGTGCAGGAATAGGAGCGTGGCCTGCGGGCCGGCCACCTCGGTGGCGTGAATCCCTGCCGTGATCAGCGCACACGCTGGCAACGAGGCGGCCAGCGCGGCCAGCTCCTCCGGGGTGGCGCCGCGCGGATCGGCGAGTCTTGCCCAGCCACGCCGCAGCTCGGCGAGCCTTGCCAGGTTGGCCGGCGAGGAGACAACCGCCGCCACCATCTGCCGACCCTCCACCGTGGGTCCGAGCTCCACGAGCTGGAGGCGGTCGCTGGCCTCGGCGAGTCGGGCGAGGTAGCGCACGCTCTCCGAGTACGAGGCCAGTACCCGGTCCTCCCCCACCGGAAGCCCCAGCACCTCGCGGGGCGAAGGTGGTGCGGCTGCCCCACCGGCGGCAGCCAGAACTCCCACTCCCACCACGAGCCACGCTTGACGGCGCATCGGCGACCTCCCGCGGGAGAGATTCACGACGCCGCCATGGTAGCGAAAACCGCACCGATGCGCGCCGCTACGGGCCGCTGCTCGACAGCCGCCGGCGAACCGGGCGTGTCGCTGCTCCCCCGGGGCGGCCCAACAGCGCGTTGATCGTGTCGATCACGAGCTGTGGTTGATGCCCGAAGTAGGGGAGGGCCAGCGTCCCGTCGGGAGCCACGATGAAGCCACGCCCGAACGGCAGGCCGGTGGCTGGCTGGCCGAAGACGGAGCGGGACATCTCGCCCGTCGCCTCGTAGACCACCTCGCCGCGCAGGAAGTAGTGGCTCCAAACGGTCTCCAGCCACTCCCAGGTCTCACCGTTGCGCCCCCCCTCGTCGTAGAGCACTGTGACGACAGCGGGATCGTTCTCGAAGGCCTTCACGATGGTGTTCTGCATGTCCGCGACCGCGGGCGCGCAGGCCGGTCACCAGTAGCCGTACACTTGAAACCACACCACCTTGCCGCGCTGCTCCGAGAGGCGAAACGTGGTTGCCACGAGACCGCCGGTGACCGGGTCGCGCCGCAGGCCGGGGAGCGTGAAATCCGGAACGGGCTCGCCGGGGTCGAGGTACTCGGTCCGCCCAAACACTTGGATGGGGAGGGGGTTCTCGTCGGGGTCGTTGGAGCCGATGCGGATCACCCCGCTGCCGGGTTGGGGCGAACCGTCGTACGCCACGGTGAACGACACCGACTCGCCGGGCAACAACGTGCCGCCGCCAAAGTCTGCTGAAAACCCAGCCGCCGACGAGGTTACCGAGGCGATCACGAGCGGTGCCGCGCCGTGGTTGGTGAGGGTCACGCGCTGCGTCCCGCCCGAAGGCGGAAACCGCACCCGCTGCACCGTGCTCTCGATGTCCGGTTGGGATGCCGCCCCACCCGATACCGGCCGGTACACGTCCACGAAGTTCCAGTCCGCAGCCAGCAAGAGACCGTCGGCGGTGCCGGCAACGCCCTCGCACAGGCGCAGGGTGCCGTTGTCGCGCCGCGCGGTGGTCTCCCGCCCCACCGGCCGCGCCACGCCCTCAGGCCCCACGGCGAGGAGCGTCACGCCATCCATGGTGGCCACCGCCAGGTAGGGTCCCACCCAGGCCAGGTCCTCCGCGCAGGCCCCCACCGGCACCAGCACTCGCCGCGCGAGATTCCCCCCCGGATAGCAGGCGAGGCCGGCACCCCCGGCCGCCACGAAGACGTGACCGCCCCGCACCGTGACGTCCTCTGCAGTGCCGACAGCTGTGGCCAAATCCTCACCGCCCAAAAGCACCGGCTGGTCTGGATCGCTCACGTCCACCACCTTGAGTCCACCGGCGCCGTCCGCCACGTACGCCGTCGAACCCTCCACGGCCACGGAAAAGGCATCCACGAAACCGCTCTCCAAGCGCCCCAGCAGCACGGGCCCACCGGGATTCGCCAGGGAGTAGATTCGCAACCCCCTCGCGTGGGCTGCCACGTACAACGTCGAGCCGACGACGCACATCTTCTCGTAGAGGGTGTCGGGCTCGTCTACCACGCGCTCGAGCACCAGGCGTGGCCCATCCACGAGCACCACCGCAAAGCCTGGGCTGGACTGCGTCTCTCCTCGGTTCAGATTGACGAGGATCCGCTCGGAGCCGAAGCGGTACACGTTCCTGGCGTTGAGGTTGCCGAGGCGAAAGAGGGCGTTTCGGCTGCCGCTGGCAGGCAGCGAAGCGAGGTCCACGAGGGCGAGGCCGCGGTTGCCGGCCACCACCACTCGACCTCCCCCCAAGTCGAGGGCCGCTAGTAGATGGTCGGGCTCGTTAGCCTGACACAGGTAGCGCGCCACATACTCCAGCACCACCTCCGGGGGCCCCAACGACTCCCCCACTCCCACCGCAGCGCCAAGTCCTACTCCCAGGCCCATGAGGACGGTGCGCAGCATGGCAGTTCCCTCCACTTCTTTGAGGAGACGAACCAGGCCGGAGACGGTGCACAGCTTCGCCTCGCCCCCAGGCCGCCCGCCTCGCCCCGCCCTGCTATCCCCCGCAGGCAAGGGGCAACTGCGCGCGCGGACGGCAAGAGCTCCTCTCCCTGCAAAGCCCCAGTTCGCGCCATGGTGCGCCCCGCTGGCGGGCCACCCCGGCGGCGAGAGCTGCCGAGACCGGCGAGGGCGCTTTCGCTCAGAGTTTCGCGGCGATGGCGCGGCCCATGTCCAGGGTTGAGGCGCTGCCGCCCATGTCGTAGGTCCGCACCTTCCCCTCGGCAATAACCTCGGCCACGGCACCCTCCACCGCCGCTGCCTTCTCCGCTTCCCCCAACCACTCCAGCATCATCTTGGCAGCCAGGATGGTTGCAATGGGGTTGGCCTTGTACTGGCCAGCGTACTTGGGCGCCGAGCCGTGGGTGGGCTCGAACACCGCCAACTGGTCGCCAATGTTGCCGGAGCAGCCAAACCCCAGCCCGCCCACCATCTGCGCGCACAGGTCGGAAACGATGTCGCCGAACATGTTGGTGGCCACCAGCACCTGGTAGTTCATGGGGTTCTTGAGCAGCCACATGCAGATGGCGTCCACGTTGGCGTCGTCGCACTGGATCTCAGGGTAGTCCTTCGCCACCTGCCGGCAGGTCTCCAGGAAGAGACCCTCCGAGGCCCGCACCACGTTGGCCTTGTGGATGATGGTGACCTTGCTGCGGCCGTGGGCGCGCGCGTACTCGAAGGCGGCGCGCGCGATCCGCTCCGAACCCTGCCGGGTGTTCACCTTGCAGGAGATGGCGAGATCGCTGCCCGTGTGGCGCTGGAAGGGGGCAAAGGTGGGGGCGAAACGAGCAAGGGTGGCGTGCACTTCCTCGGGCACGGGGCGAAACTCGACGCCCGAGTACAGGTCCTCGGTGTTCTCGCGGAACACCACCAGGTCGATACCTTCTTTGTAGTTGAGGGGGTTCCCCCGGTACGCCTTGCAGGGGCGCAAACACACGTACAGCTCGAACAGTTGCCGCATGCGCACGATCGGCGACCGGTACACGAGCCCCTTGCCGCGCAGCGGGGGGACGAGCTCCGCCTCCGCGTCCCGCACTGGCTTGGAGGTGATGGCGCCGAACAGGGCTGCGTCCACGCGCTGCAGGAGCTCGATGGTGCGCTGGGGCAGTGCGTCCCCTTCGGCGCACCAGAACTCCCAGCCAATGTCACCATGGAGGTACTCGGCATCCAGACCCACCGCGTCCAAAACCGGCCGCGTCGCCTCCATCACGTCCTTGCCAATCCCATCTCCCGGTAGCCACGCAATTCGGTAGTTGGCCATAGCTCTCTCCTTGACTCGCGTTCCGAGCGACTTCTCCCCGGAAAACCTGCTGCCTCTGCGTCACGCCACGGGTCGTGGCGGCGGTCCGTCGTACTGGGCAGCGCTCTGATCGATGCGGCGCATGGGCCGCTCCCGCGCCAGCTCCTCCACCACGTGGGCCATCCACCCGGCGGTGCGCGCCAGGATGAAGAAACCGTTGGCCAGCTCGGGCGCAAACCCCAGGTCGGCCAGAGTTGCGGCAATGGCACCGTCCACGTTGAGCGGCAGCCGCTTGCCCCCCCGCGCCAGCTCGGCGCCGATCGCTTCGGCCAGCGCCACGTGGACGCCGGCCACGCCCACCTCGCGGGCCAGGGCCAGGAGCCGCCCCGACCGGGGGTCATCGGTGTGGATCCGGTGGCCCCACCCGGGCAGCCGCCGGCCCGCCGCCGTCTCCTCGGCCAGGAGGGCAGCGGCCACCCCCTCGGGGGTCTCCCCCGCTGCCACCCGCGCCGCGCCGCGCGAGAGGAGCCGCATGCAGTCTTCCACCGCCCCGCCGTGGTGGCGGTTCACGGCCAGGGCACCCGCCGCCAGGCAAGCGTTGAGGGGCGCCCCGGTGGTGGCCGCGTTGCGCACGGCCAGGGTCGAGGGAGGGGTGACGCCGTGGTCGATGGAGGCCACGAGGATGGCCTCCACGAGGCGACCGACCGCTTGGCCCGGCAGCTCGCCCCGGAGGATCAGGTACACCGCTTCCCCAAAGGAAACGCGGCCCATCATCTCGTCGATGCGCACGCCCCGCACCCGGATCTCGTTGGGGGCAATGGAGGTGATTGCCGTTTTCCAGACGTTGTCAGCCATGAACCCCTCCCAGCACGGCTCCCACCGCGGCGGGAAGCTCATCGAAGGTGTCCACCACCGTGGCACCGGCCCGCCGCAGCGCCGCCACCTTGCCCTCGTGGGTACCCCGGCCGCCCTCCACGATGGCCCCCGCATGGGAAAAACGCACGCCGGAGGTGGCGGCTCGGCCCCCGATGTAGGCCACAACGGGCTTGGTCACCTGACCCGAGGCGAGCATGTCCGCCACCCGCTCCTCCTGGGAGCCGCCAATCTCCCCGAACATGGCAATGAGGGACGTCTCGGGGTCCTCCTGGAACCGCTGCACCACCTCGGGGAGCGGCATGCCGACGATGCTGTCGCCACCCACGTGCACGAGGGTGGTGAGGCCGATGCCCGCCCGGCACAGGTAGTAGCCGGTGGAGGCGGTCATGCCGCCGGAGCGCGACACCACCCCCACGGGGCCGGGACGGAACCACTCCCGAGCCGAGGCGGCGCGGCCGCCAATCATGCCCAGCACGCCCCGCCCCACCGACAGCACCCCCAGGGTGTTGGGGCCGAGGAACTGCACGCCGCGCCGCTGTGCTGCCCGGGCGATTTCCATCACGTCCCACACCGGCACGCGGTCCCCCACCAGCACGGTGAGGCCCACGCCCGCTGCAATGGACTCCAAGGCCGCATCCTTGACGAGTGGGGCCGGGACGTAGATGACGCTGGCGTCGAAGGGCCCGTGCGCCTCCACCGCCTCGGCCACGGTGTCGTAGACGGGTGTCCCGTCCACCACCTCCCCGCCCCGCCCCGGTGTGCACCCGGCCACCACGTTGGTGCCGTACTCGCGCATCAGCCGGGCGCGGGCCCGCCCCTCCCGGCCGGTGATCCCTTGAACGAGAACGCGGGTGGATTGGTCAACCAGGATTGCCACGGCTTACTCCATCCCCCGCCCGCGCCGGTACGCGTCGAGGCCAGGGATCGGCAGGGCAACGTACCCGCCGCCAGCCCCCAGCGCCGCACAGTCCACCTCGCAGGCTAAGCACTCGCTGCAGCGCCCGCGCGCGGCCTCTTCGCGGGTGATGGCGAGCACTGGCACCCCCGACGGGTCGAGGGAGAGGATCTGCGGCACGCAGGCGCGCACGCAAACCTTCGATTCGCAACGGGCACAGATCTCGTGGTCGTAGGTCACCTCGCCGGTCAGCGTGGTGAAGGTGTAGGGGCGGGCGGCGGGTCGCCGTTGCCGTACCGGCGGGCGGGGCGGCGGTGGCTGGAACGCCGTCAGGAGCTCCCGCAGCCGCTGGGCACAGCGCTCCACCGGCGTGTCCTTGCCGTAGCACTCCACCGGCACGCCCAGGGTGCGGGTGAAGGAGGTGAGGATTTCGATGGCCTTCTCCTCGCCGTTGCCACCGAGCCGCACCACACAGGGAACGGCGAGGGGCTCCTCCAAAAACGCCTTGACGAGGCCGCGCGCCGAGTGGAACTGCTCCTGGGAGGCGACGCCGGAACCCGAACCAAAGTACGCGTCCACGCCCGGCTGGGAGAGGAGGATCCGCGCTGCGCGGTACACCTTGGAGGCGGGCGGGTTGCCGGAGGTATCGCAGAAGTTGGCGACCGCGAACCCTTGCCGTTGCAGGGCGTCCATGGCCATCATGGAGCCGCCGCCGCCGGCCCCGTGGAACGCCACCACCCCTTCGCCGCGCTGGAACCCCTCCCGCATCTGCAGGAAGTAGAAGGTGCCGCGGAAGTCGTCGCGTTCCACCTCCCAGGCGATGCGTTCGAGGGGGGTGGGCGGATGGCCCAGCTCGCGCGCCACCTCGATCCCCAGCTCCGGGTGCCGGAACACGGCGGCGTCGTCCACGGTGATGCGGCAGTCCAGCGCCACCACCCGGGAGTCAGCGGTGAGCACCAGGGGATTCACCTCGGCCGCCCGTGCCTCCACCTGCCGCGCCACCCGCCACAAGCGCACCACCGCCTCGGCCAGGAGCCGCTGCTCGTGACCGTGCACCCCCACCCGCCGCCACAGCTCGCGCGCCTGGTGCTCGGCCAGTCCCTCCACCGGGTCGAGGGGTAGTTCGGCGACGGCTTGCGGCTCGCTGCGGGCAATCTCCTCGATCCCCGTCCCGCCTCGGGAGGAAACCAAGAGCAGGGGACAGCGGCGGCGGTCGTCCAGGATGATGCCCGCGTAGTGCTCGCCGGCAACGGCCAGCCGCTCCTCCACCAACACCTCGGTGACGGGGAACTTCCCCACATCCAGGCCGAGGATGGCGGCAGCTGCAGCCTCCGCTGCCTGCGGAGTGTCAGCGAAGCGGATGAGACCCTGGGACGCTCGCCCCGTGGTCTGCGCCTGGGCCTTGACCACCACGGGCCTGGCGAGCTGCCTGGCCACCTCCGCCGCGGCTGCGGCCGTCTTCACCACCTGGCCGGCCGGGACAGCAAGCCCTGCGGCAGCGAGAAGTGTTTTCCCCTGATGCTCCAAAAGCCGCGCCACACGAACCTCCCCACCCGGGCCTGCCACGCTACGCGAAGCAGGAGTTTGTGTCAAGAGTTCACAAGCCCGCCGCAGCACGACGTGCGGATTTTTCGTATGATAGGGGGGCGACCGCGGAGGACCCATGGAGTGGAAATCCCAGGCACCCGGCTCGTCCTACTTCTACTACCCGCGTCTCGTCTGCGTCATTGGGGTGCGGGACGAGGCCAAGGCCACCACCAACTTTGCCCCCGTGGCGTGGTCCACACCGCTCTCTTCCCACCCCCCCCTCTTCGGGGTCTGCCTCTCCCCGGCCACGTACACGCACCACCTCGTGCTGGCCACGGGAGAGTTCACCCTCAACTTCCTGCCCCACTCCCAGGCCCAGCTGGCGGACGCCCTGGGCAAGCTCTCGGGCAAGCGGGTGGACAAGGTGAAGACGCTGGCTCTGGGCCTGGAGAGCGGTGAGGTCATCGCCACACCGTTCCTGACGGCTGGCTACGCAGCGGCCGAGTGCTCGCTCGTCGAGCGGCACCAGTTCGGCGACCAGACCTTGCTGGTGGGGGAGGTGCTGCGCGTGCACCTGCTGGCTGGGTGCTGCGACCCCGACGGGGTGCTGCGCCTGGACCGGGTCCCGCCCCTCCTCTACCTGGGCGGCAACCGCTACGCCACTACCGACCCGGGCAGCGTCACCCGCCCGGATGGCGCTGCAAGTAGCTAAGGGGCCAGGGCATCCCAGCGCCACCTGGTCACCGCAGCCGCATTGCCGGGGCGGGCACGGTGGCCACCAGCACACCGCTCACCACCAGGCTCCCACCCACGAGGAGAGCGAGGCTTGCCCGGTCGTAGCCCAGCAGCACCGAAACCATTGCGGCCGCCAACGGTTCGAAGGCGAGGATGACGGAAGACTCCGCTGCCGACAGCGCCCGCTGCGCTGCCGACAGCGCCCAGAAACAGAAGACCGTCGCCAGCCCCGCGGTCACGAGCAGGGCGGCGCCCAGCCGCAGGGAGGGTGTGAACCGCCACCCCTCCAGCGTGGCTGCCGGCAGCGACAGCGCCGCCGTGGTCACCACCTGCAGCGCATTGACCTGCGCCGCCGGCGTTCTCTGCACCGCCGCCTGGAGCAGCACCAGGTGCGCTGCAAAGGCCACCGCGCAGCCAAAGGTCAAGAGGTCGCCCACACCCAGCCCCCCGGCCGTGGGGCGCAGCAGCACGCCCAGCCCTCCCGCGGCCAGCGCCCCGCCGGCCATGATGCGCAGGGAAAAGCGGTTCACCCCGAAAAGGGGTTCCACCACTGGCACCAGGAGCGCCGCCATGGCGGTGATGAAAGCCGAGCGGGCGGGGCTCGTGGTGGCGAGACCCGACGTCTGCAGGGCAAAGCCGGAGAACAGCGCCGCCCCGCACGCCAGCCCCGTCAGGTCCGCGCGCAGCCGGGTGCGGTTGCGGCCAAGGCCGAGGGCCAGCATCGCCGCCAGGAGGAAGCGCAGCGACAGGAAGGTGAGGGGCCCACTGTCGGCAAGACCGGCCTTGACCACCGTGAAGGTGGCGCCCCACACGGCCGTGGCTACCGCCACCAGCGCCAGGGCCTGGAAGCGGCTCACCGTATCCCACCAGCGGCCCGGCCGTGATACGGTTCGCCCAGGACGCGTCGCACTCGCGTATCATGACAGGTGCCCGCTCGGGTGGCGTACGGGCTGGGGTGCCTTCGGCAGCGGCGGGGCCACGCGGCGGGGAGGGAGTGTTTCCATGGTGCAGGCGGTGTGTATTGGCGTGGCGGGGGGCACAGGTTCGGGCAAGACAACCGTCGCCAACGCCATCGTCCAGCGCATTGGCGCCGAACGCATCGCCTACCTGCAGCACGACAGCTACTACTTCGACCTCAAGGGCTACAGCCAGGAGGAGCTGCTCCACCACAACTTCGACCACCCCGACGCCCTGGAGAGCCAGCTCCTCGCCCACCACCTGCGCGAGCTGAAGGCGGGGAGGGCCGTGGAGGTGCCAATCTACGACTTCACCCGTCACGTCCGCACCGCCCAGACCCGCCATGTGGAACCGCGGGGGGTGATCCTGGTGGAGGGCATCCTCATCTTTTGCGAGCCGGCACTGCGTGAGCAGTTCGACATCAAGATCTTTGTGGACACCGACGCAGACCTGCGCTTCGTGCGGCGGCTGCGCCGCGACATCTCGGAGCGGGGGCGCAGCGTGGAAAGCGTGATCCACCAGTACATGGAGACCGTGCGGCCGATGCACCTGGAGTTCGTGGAACCCTCCAAGCGGTGGGCGGATCTGATCATCCCCGAAGGCGGCTTCAACTCGGTGGCCCTGGACGTGGTCTGCGCCCGCGTCGAAGCGCAGCTGCGGGCGGCCGAGGGGTGAAGCGGTGCGGCGCATCCTGCCGGTAGCTTCGGGCAAGGGTGGTGTGGGCAAAACCACCTTCGCCACCAACTTTGCCCTCGCCCTCTCCCGTCTCGGTCCGACCGTGCTGGTGGACCTGGACACCGGCACCTCGTCGGTACGCAACACCATCGAAGCCGAGGTGACGCGCGACCTCTACCACTTCTTCCGGCGCGGGGAGCCGCTGGAGCGCTGCCTCACCCCCCTTCCGAAACGCCTGGATCCCCAAGGGGTTTTCCGCAACTTTGCCTTCGTGGCCGCGCCCCGCCACGCCATGGAGGAGTTCACCCTCCTCTCCGACGAGCACCGCGTCCGCCTCATGCGGGCCATCAACTCTTTGGCCGCCGACTTCGTCGTGCTGGACCTGCGCGCTGGCTTGGACGTCAACGTGCTGGACTTCCTCCCCCACTCCAACTCCGGCATCCTGGTCTTCACACCCCACCACCAGGCCGCCACCATGGCTGCCGCCGACATCGTCAAGGCCCTCCTGTTCCGCAAGCTGCGCCTCGTTTTCGCAGCCGACGGCCCGCTCGCTACCGCGGCGAGCCGCAAGCAGCTGGAGGCCGTCAACGCCCTCCTGGATCGGGTCGAGGATGCCTACGACGACAGCATCCCCAACCTCGACGCCTTCCTCATGGACCTGGTGGAAGCCTTTGGCGAGGTGCCGCTGGTGACCGCCCTGGCCGAGAACGTGGCGTCTTTTGGCGTGTACTTCGTGCTCAACCTGTTCGACGGGGTGCGGGAATCGTTCGAAGGAGCCGTAGCCCCCTTCGTGCGCACGCTCCAGGCGTACGTCTCCGCGCAGCTATCGGTGCACAACCTGGGGTGGATCGTGGCCTCGCCCGAGGTGCACAAGGCCAACTGCGAGCGCCGCCCCATCGTGCTCCAGCAGTGGCGCGAAGCCAAGCCCAAGGACCCCGTGAGCAGCGAGCTGGAGGAGCTGGCCCTGCAGGCCGGGCTGACGCCGCGCCAGAGTGCCGCCAAGAGCGTCAAGGACTACCTGGTTTCCATCGACCGGGACCAGGCGCTCCTGGAACAGCTGGAAGTCCTCAAGGCCATGCACCGCCACACCGCCACCCGGCAGGTGCGCGACAACTTTGCCTACATTGCTCGGCGCGCCATCCACACCCTCGACACGCTGCCGCCAGACCGCTTTGGGCAGCGGCGCCTGCTCACGCCACTGGAGCTGTTCCAGGTCCTCTTGCGCGGCACGCAGCCGGTCACTCGCGGGGACGCCGACGGCGCTGACGCAGCTCCTCTTCCTTGAACATGTAGCGGATGGCGTGCTTGTAGATCATCAAGTTGGGGCCATCCGTGCGGTTCAGCTTGATGCAGTTGCGGTCGTACCACTCGATCCAGCCGCGCAGCTCGGTGCCATCCTCGAGGATGACCACCATCGCCGTCTTGTTCTGCATCTGCTTGGTGAAGTAGTAGCTTTCCGCGTTGGTCTGCTCCGGCGGCGCCTGTTTGCGGTGCACCACCCCGCGCAGCGGCGTGCGGTCGCTCACCTCCGATATGGAGGGGCGGATCAACCGCCGCGAGGTGAGGGCATCGCCGTCGAATCGGTCAGAATCCTTCATCGCATCCCCATCGATTTCCGTTGCAAGGAATATAGCACACCCTCCCGCGCACGGCAAGCATACGTGCGGGCGCCGGGGTGTGTTTACTCCCCATGGCCCCCCCGCGGCCCCGACGGGACGGCCTCGTGGGCCAGACAGCACATCAGCCGGCCACACATCCCCGAGATCCGGGTGGGGTTCAGGGAGATGTTCTGGGCCTTCGCCATGCGGATGGTGACGGAGGAGAAACGGGTCATGAACGTGGCACAGCACAGGGCGCGGCCGCAGGGGCCCCACCCGCCCGAGAGCCGGGCCTGGTCCCGTACCCCCACCTGGCGCAGCTCCACGTGCCGATGGGCGTACCGGCCCAGCTCGCGCACCAGCTCGCGGAAATCGATGCGCTCCTCGGCCGCGAAGCTCACGTAGGCCTCGTTGCGGTCCAGGGGGAAGACAGCGGCAATGGGGCGCATGGGCAGGTTCAGTTCCCGCGCCCGCCGCCGGCAGAACTCCACGAGCTCGCGCTCGCGCCGGGCCAGCTCTTTCCCCCGCGCCTGCTCGTCGGCGGTGGCGGCTCGCAGCACCACCCCCACCGTTCTCTCGCCAAAGGGGCGAAGCACCGGCAGCTCGAAACGGGCCACGCGACCCAGCCGCTGGCCCTCGGCGGTCTCCACCACGTAGGTCCCCTCCACTTGGATGGTCACCCCCTCCGCCACCCGGCAGACGCACCCCGGCAGGTCGGGGGTGAGAACCACGCGTACCAGGCGCGGTACGGTCTGTTCGTTGCTGCGGATGCAGCTCATGAGCTCCCCTCCGGCGCGTGCAGTTCCGCATCCGCCTTGGCCACCGTCGCTGCTGCGGCGCGACGCTGGGCGGCCAGCCGCCTGGCCAGCGCCGGGTCGCTCAGGGCCAGGATCTGGGCGGCGAGGACCGCCGCGTTGCGTGCCCCCGCCGTGCCTACCGCCACCGTGGCCACCGGCACCCCCGCCGGCATCTGCACGGTCGAGAGCAGGGCGTCGAGGCCATCGCCGATGCCCCCCGGCAGCGGCACGCCAATCACCGGGCGCAGCGTGTGGGCCGCCACCACCCCCGCAAGGTGCGCCGCCAAACCCGCAGCGCAAATGAACACCCGCACCCCCTCTCGCTCCGCCTGCCGCACCAGGGCAACGGTGCGTTGGGGAGTGCGGTGCGCCGAGCTCACGTGCACCTCGCAGGGGATTTGGAGACGCTCCAGCTCGCGCACCGTCTCCGCGACCGTCTTCCAGTCGCTGGGAGAGCCCATGAGCACCAGCACCTGGGGCGTCATGCCAAACTCCGTCCAATGTCGCGGCGGAACTGCATCCCCTCAAAGTGGATGCGCTCGACCCCCGCATAGGCGGCAGCCAGCGCGTCGGCCAGCGTCGCCCCCTGCCCCACCACCGACAGGACCCGGCCACCAGCAGTCACCAGCTGCCCGTCCTCGAGGGCCGTGCCGGCCTGGAAGACGAGGACGCCCGGCAGCGCCAGGGCATCGGCCACGCCCGTGATCGCCTCGCCGCGCCGCGAGCTCCCCGGGTACCCCGCCGAAGCCAGCACCACGCAGGCCGTGGCCTCGCGCTTCCAGGTAGCCCGCAGCCCAGCCAGCTCCCCCAGCGCCGCAGCCCGCAACAGCGGCAACAGGTCGCCGTCCAGCCGGGGCAGCACCGCCTGGGTTTCCGGATCGCCAAGGCGGCAGTTGAACTCCAACAGTTTGGGCCCGTCGGCTGTGACCATCACCCCGGCGTACAGCACGCCGCGGTAGGAGCGCCCCTCCCGGGCCAACTCGGCAAGCGCCGGCTGGACGATGTCGCGGAGGATGGCAGCGGCCACATCGGCGGGCAGCGCCGCCGGAGAAACGGCGCCCATCCCTCCCGTGTTCGGCCCCGTGTCGCCGTCCAAGAGACGCTTGTAGTCGCGGGCCGTGGCCAGGGGAACCACCGTGGTGCCATCGGTGAGCACCTGGAACGACACCTCCTCGCCCGCCAGGCATTCCTCCACCACCACCCGCTCGGCGGCCGCCCCGAACGCCCGCTCCTCGAAGAAGCGCACCAGGGCCGCATCCACCTCCTCGGCCGTGCGGCACACCACGACCCCCTTGCCAGCCGCGAGCCCGTCGGCCTTGAACACCACCGGTACGCCCAGGGAGGCGGCTGCGGCGGCAGCCTCGCGGCGGTCTCGGACCACCGTCCCGCGCGCGGTGGGAATGCCGCAGCGCAGGCACAGCTCCTTGGTGAACGCCTTGCTGCCCTCCACCTCCGCGCCGGCGCGCGATGGCCCAACGATGGGTAGGCCGCGGCGGGCAAACTCGTCGGCAATGCCGAGGACCAGGGGAAGCTCCGGGCCCACCACCGTGAGGTCGATCTTGAGCGAGGCGGCAAACTCGGCCAGCTCCACGATGGCATCGGCAGCAATACCCACCACCTCGGCCACGCCGGCCATCCCGGGGTTCCCCGGTGCCACGTAGATCTCGTCCACCCCAGCCGCCCGCGAGAGCTTCCACGCCAGGGTGTGCTCGCGGGCGCCACTGCCCACGATGAGGACCCGCATCGGCAACCCCCTCTAAGCTGACAGGGCGGCTTGCAACATGGTGAGGCAGGAGGTCTCCACCACATCCTGGGCCGAGCACCCCCGCGACAGGTCGTTGGCGGGTCTCGCCAACCCCTGGAGCAGCGGCCCCAACGCCCGCGCGCCGGCAAGTCGCTCCGTCAACTTGTAGGCAATATTACCAGCATCCAGGTCGGGGAACACCAGGGTGTTCGCCTGGCCAGCCACGGGCGAGCCCGGTGCCTTGCGCGCGCCAATGGCCGGGATGAGGGCTGCGTCGGCCTGCAGCTCCACGTCGAAGGGGAAATCCACCTGGCGCGCCTGCAGCACCGCTCCCGCAGCGCGGACCTTGTCCACGTGGGGGTGCTCTGCCGACCCCTTGGTGGAGAAGGAGAGCAGCGCCACCCGCGGCTCCGCCCCCACCACGCTCCGGAAAGTGGCTGCCGCCCCCTGGGCCACGTCAGCCAGCTGTTCCGGGTCCGGATCGGGGAGCACAGCGCAGTCGGCAAATACCATGACGCCGCCCACGCCCCAGCGGGGATCGGGGTGCACCATGATGAAGGACGACGATACCGTCTTGATGCCCTTGGCCACGCCAATGCAGTGCAGGGCAGCTCGCACCGTGTCGGCCGTGGTTCGCACCGCGCCGCCCACCGAGCCGGTGCACTCGCCCACGGCCACCAGCATCGAGGTGAAGTACAGGGGGTCGTCCAGGGCCGCCTCCGCCTGCTCCCGCGTCCACCCCTTGGCCGCCCGCCGCGCGAACAGCGCGTCCACCAGCTGTGGCCGTCGCGCATCGCGCTTGGGATCCACCACCTGCACCCCCAGGGAACGCAGTCGGTCGTGCTCCGGTCCTTGGCTTTGGGTGGGGCATACCACCGTCACCTGGGCCAGTTGCTGTTCTCGCAGTGTGGTGGCCGCCGCGATGATCCGCGGGTCGTCCCCCTCGGCCAGCGCCACGTGCCCACCCACTGCCTTGGCTCGATTGGGAATCTCTTCGAGGAAACCCATACGCCCTCCCGGCCCGTAATTGTACCTCTCTTTCACGAGCGTCACGACACTGCCCCGCCCCCACCACTGGGTACCAGGTCCGCCTTAGCACTGGGTACCAGGTCCGCCTTAGTTGACAAGTTAGGAAGCACCCCCCCACCCCACTGAGTACCAGGTCCGGCGTAGTTGACAAGTTAGGGAGCGCTGAGCTGTCCATGGCTTGCGTCGCAGTTCTGCTTGGGGTGCCTCCGGCTGGTGGTGGGATGCCGCCTCGACCACGCGTCGCGTGGCGCCTCGGCCGAGCTCCCCATCACGTGGCAAGCAGGGGTTTGGACGCGCGCAAGCCCCGCGCCGCTCCCACCGACATCGACGCGGCCTCCCGGCCAGCCCACGCTCGATGCGCTGCTGATCTGATCGAGCCCGGCGACGCCCTGCCCGGCGGGCCTGGCGAGCATGACTCGGCCTCTTGCTCCCCGGGCATCACCCCCGTTCAAGCTCGTGCTTCTCACCGGCCAACCCCCGAACCTGCCAGACCGCGGCTTTGACACCCCCCTTTGAGCACGTCTACACTCGACCTAGTGAAAACGAACTTTTCGTCCGTCGGTTCGTAGTCGGGGGCGCATGATGCCGTCCTCAGATTCTGTGTTGGCGTTCTGTGTGCAGATTCGGAGTGAGATTGTGGAGAACGAGGCGATGCAAGTTGATTCCCCCCGCTGCGAAACGCGCCGCAATCCGAGCAAGGGTCCCTCAAGGGCGGCCCGACACGTGATCGGGATGCTGCTGGCAGCTGCCTTCGCTTTCCTGTGGCCGGAGCTCGTCCGTGCCGGCACGGTGACCGGGAAAGTGAAGGACGCAGCAACCGGGGCAGCACTCTCCGGCGTCAAGGTCATGGTCACGCAGCAGACCTCGCGGAGTGGCACGACTAACTCGTCCGGTGTCTACACGATCAAGTCCGTGTCCGCAGGTACGAAGACCCTGACGGCCTCGAAGACCGGCTACCTAACCCAGGTCACCGGCAGCATCACGGTGCCGTCCTCCGGGACCGTCACGGCACCAGACATCATGCTGGTGAAGCTCGGGTCGATCACCGGCACCGTCGTTGACGCCGACAGCGGTGCCGCAGTGTCGAGCGCCACCGTGACGGTGACCGGCACGTCGAATTCCACGACGACGACCTCCGCCGGCGCTTTCACCCTCGCCCAGGCTGCTGGAACGTACACGCTAACGGTGAGTAAGACCGGTTGGGTCACCACGACGACGAGCAGCTTCGCTGTCGCCAACGGGCAAGTCACCGACCTGGGAACGGTTCCGCTCACCCAAACGGCGACTGTCACGGGCCGGGTGGTGGACATAAGCTCCGGGGGTGCCATCGCGAATGCTAGCGTGAAGCTGCACAGCGATCCGAGCAAGGCGACGACAACGAACTCGACCGGCACGTACACGTTGCGCAACGTACCGGTAGGCAGTCAGAGCCTCGACGTCAGCAAGACGGGCTACGTGAGCGTGACGACCGACCTCTTCACCGTAGTGGCCGGCACCAACTCGATTCCCGACATCAACCTCCAGAAGGTCGGGGGGACCATTACCGGCTCTGTCACGGACGCCTTGGACGGCCATGCGCTTGCAGGTGCAACCGTCGTCGTCAACTGGGTGACGCCCACCGTTTCCACCACCACGAACGCCGACGGGTCGTTCTCGCTCGCCAACGTGCCCCCCGGCGATCGGACCGTCAACGTGTCGAGGTCGGACTACGTGCCCCTCGACAGCGGTACGCTCAACGTGGTTTCCGGCAAGACGACCAACGCCGGCGTATTCCGGCTCACGCCGCGCATTGTGCTTACGGCAACTGCCTTATCGCCGTTCGTCGTCAAGCTCGCGTGGGACGACCCGGACCCTGCAGGCCTCGCGGGCTGGCTCTACCGCGGCACCGCACCCGATTACCTGAGTTCGCTCCCGAGGCCCGACAAGGGGCAGGAGGTGTACTTCGACTCTACGGTGCAGGCCGGCACCACGTACTATTACCGCCTCGACAAGTACGTGGGCAGTCTGTACAGCCAGTCGGAGGTGATGCGCGTCGATGTCCCTGCGACTGCAGACACGACGTTGTCGCTCCTGCCGACGGTGACCACGGTGTGGCCCGACGGGTTCACCAGCCTCCACGATTCCCGCGCCACGGTCACGATCACGCTCCAGCCAGAAGACCCCGCCGCCGACCTGACCGGCGCTACGGTTGAACTGTTCATCGACGAAGGGGCCACTGATGCGGGCTCCGCGCTCGGCGAGTTCACCAAGGAGCCGCTCTACGGCCGAGACGATCTGGCGTGTCTCGTGCGTTCCCCGCAGCCCGATCAGACCCTGACCGTGACCGACCCTCTGCACATCGAGTTCGTCGTGCCGGGTCTGACTCAAGCCCAACATGCGTTCAGGATCCGCGTCAGGGATGGTATGGGCGTCACGAGGGAGCGAGCGTTCCTCTACCAGGTCAATCGACCCGATGGCAAGTTCTCCAAGCTGTGGTATGTCGGCTCGGGCCAACGCTTCAAGAGCGCGCGCCCCCGCCTGTTCGGCTATGGGCCGGCGAGCAGGCTCTCACCCGACTGCCAGGACGGCGATCCGGCGTACTACGCGTTCCTCGAAGTCGAGCGGAAGGAAGGGACCACGACCTACCTTATTCACTACAAGATCGAGACCGGCAGCGACGGCTTCTGGGTCTTCGTCCCGCCCGAGGACCTGCCCCTCGAGAGCGCGGCGGGAGGTGGACAGCAGATCCGCTTCAAGCTCCTGAGCGGCGTCTTCAGCGCCAACACCGTGACGACCGGCCGAGCTTTCCCGCTCGCCGGTGGCGGCACTCTGGACCTCAGGCAGTCCTCGGATGCCTTTGGCACCTTGGGCGAGTCCACCTACACCTACAGCACCGTCACGGTGCCCTACGAGCCAGGAGGGGGGGAGGTGGCGCCACAGATCGATCCTGCCACGGTCACGCCGACTATTGTTGTCCCCGACACCGACCCGGTGGTGCCTGTGCGACTGCGTTTCCGTGTCCTCGATGATGACCAGGACCTCGACCTGAGCAGCGTGCGCGTGACCAACCTGACGCTCCAGGGGGCGCCTCAGGTCGCGTGGATGGGCAAGAGCCAGGTCGGGAGCGCGCCGCCGACCGACTCGTGGGCCTGGTGGGAAGCTGACGTTCCCATGCAGGGCGGATCGAACCAGGTTCTCATCGAGGCCCGCGATCTCGGAGGTCGGGCCACAGCCCAGACGTTCACCGTCACGCGGACAGTGCCGAACGTCGTCGCCCGCATTGCCGCACCGTCCCCGGGCCCGTACCGTCGCCACGCCGTCGTTCCCCTCGACGCGACGACCTCGGAAGGGCCGGCTGGCATGGAAGTGCGCTGGGCGTTCTTCGGCCGCACCTGGAACGGCAGCACGATCATCCGGTCCGCCCTGCCGTCGATGGAGCGGAGAGACGCCGTCGGCTCCTTCCTCATGCCCACCGCCGACTCCGGCGTCGTCGTCCGCCTCGTGGTGGCGACGCCAGGTAACCTGCCGGCCAACCTCTACACGAGCGACTTGCCGTGCAGCATTTATTCCGGGACTCCAAACTGCGACTCGACCGAAATCACCCTCACCAACGCGTGCTGCCCGTCCGTCTTGTACCCGTGCTACGGCGACTGGAGCACCCAGTTCACGGTGCAGATGCTCGCCCCGGCGAGCGGCGCCACGCTGCCGTTCAACAGGCCGCTCCACCTCAGCGCCCAGGTCAGCGGCCCGAGCGCCGAGTACGTCTTCCGGTGGTGGATCGCACCCGCCTCCGCGCTGTCCGAGCGCCTCCTCCTCTCGCCGCAGACGCCGGACAGCACCGGCTTTGCCGCTGACAACGCGGAGCTTGACGTCGACCCAATTGCCCTCGGCCTCTCCCCTGGCGACTACGAGATCACGGTGGAGGCCGGCATCGACAAGGCTGGCTGCGTCGGCCTGATCCGCAGCGCCTCGCGCGTCGTCCGCCTCGGTCACGAGCTCTCCGGAGTGGCACCCGGCCAGGCGCTCGCCGGTGGCACGGTGCGGGTGTACGGATCGACGTTTGTGCCGGGCGCAGCAGTCACCATCCTCGTCGATCCCACGCCCTTGGACGCCGCCGACCGGCGCACCTTCTCCCTCACGGCCGACGAGGAGCGTGCCGTCTCGCTCCAGCTTCCCGCCGACCTCGCGCCCGGCCTCACCTACCTCGCGGCCAGCGATCCGGCAGGCAACGGCATCAGCGTCTGGAAGCAGGCGCTCGAGGTCGTCGCTCCCGCCGCCACCGTGGCGAACGAGGAGGACCCATCCTGTGGCGGGGCGGGGACCGAGTGCGCGCACCCCATCGCCTTCGGCCAGGCCATCACGGCCAACTGGGGCGAGGCGGGCGACATCGACACCTTCTACCTCACCATGGGCGAGGGGACGAGGCTCAATGTCAGCGTCGAGCGGCTCGACAGCTCACTGCCGGCCCTCCACCCCGACGCCGTCGATCCCGAGGTCTTCCTCGTCGATCCCGACGGCATCGTCGACGGCGAGCGGGGGTACGCCAACGATGCGGGAGCCGACGACACAAACGCCCGCATCACGGGGTACGTGGCCCCAAAATCGGGGCTTTACCTGCTCGCGTGCCGGAGCCTCAAGGGCGCAGGAAACTACCGCGTGACCCTCGCCAAGACCGCCACGCGCCCGCCGGCCGACTTCGAGACGGTTCCCTACGGCTCCCGCGCCATCAACATCATCCCTGCCGCGGGCGAGGCGAGCACGGCGACCTTCCAGGCCATGGTCTTCGACCGCCACGGCGAGCCGGTGGCCGGCGCCACCCCCGACTGGCAGCTCGTCTCCGGCAGCGTCGCCTCCACGGCCGTCTCCATCTCCGCTCCCTCCGGGATCGCCCAAGCCACCGTCACCCTCGACGAGGGAGGCGCGGCGGGTCTCACGCCTGTCTTCCTCTGGCCGTACCAGCCGCCAGAGAGCGCGCAGCAGACTGTAGCTCGCGAACCCAGCCACGGCAACGAGCCCAGACCCATCGGCGCCATCGCCGGACGGGTCACCATCGATCCGGAGCACCTCGCCGTCACGCACGCAAGGCTCCTCTCGCCGGAAGCCATCGGACGCATGAGGGCCGCCTCGATGCGTGAGCGCGCCGTGCGCGGCAAGGTAGCACGAGACGGCGGCTTGGGCATCCGAGCACAGGGCGGAATCGCCTGCCAGGATGCCCTGATCGGCGTCCAGCAAGCGAGGGTGGTTGCGCTGCCGGTCGGGGCGGTAAGCATCGAGAGCCTCTCGGTGGAGCTGCTCGATCAAGGGGAGGGAGCTCTGGCGGACCCGCTGGAGGGACTCACCGTGCGCGAGCGCACCCCTCTTGCAGTGCGGCTCATCGCCCACTGCCGCGATGCCGGCGGGACGCCGTTCAACGCAAGCGTGCCTGGAGCCAGCGCTACCCTGTCCGTGAGCGGCTTCACGGGCTACGCAGGCGGCATCGTCACTGACGGCGAGGCCGTGTGTCCGACCGCGACCGTCGGACTCGATGCCGAGTCCGCGGCGTTCACCTACGAGGTCGGGAGGCTCGCTGTCCTGAGTCACGTCGACGAAGCCGGCGATGCCAACTACACCAGGACCGAGGTGCTCGCTGCTCGGAGCGCGATCAAGGTGAAGGTCGCAGGTGGGTGGGTGGTCCTCTCCGCCCTTCACGACGTTGAGGTGGCGCCAGAGGCGGGCTCGCCCGATGGTTTTCTCTGGCTCGAGCCGCAGGACCTCGTCGGCACGGCCGGCGAGCTGGAGCTGTGGGACGACACGCATACCGTATGGCCCACCGACGTCTGGCACCGCTTCATCCTCGGGCCGCGCTTCGTGCTCGTCGATACCTTTGGCAACATCTCGCCTTTGTGGGGCCGCCACGACAGCCCGTACCACACCGAGCCAGGCTCGGACCAGGTGTACGTGCTGGATGCGGGGTCATGGGGCCACCCGCCGTGGGCGGGGATCGAGTACCTTCCGGCGCGGGACCCGGCCGTCTACAACCCCCTCGTGCTCGTCGAGGTGACCAAGGCGATGATCGGAGATCTCGTGACGTCGGTGGAGGGTACCGTCTCCAAGCAGGTGTGCCTGAAGAGGCCCGGCGGAACACTGGTGTGCGACACCTTCAGCGTCACCAACAGCCCGTCGTTGAACCTCGTCAGGATCAACGGCCCGTGGACCCGCGACTACCCGTTGAGCATCGGCGCCGCCTGGGACTTCGGCTGCTTCCTCGGGTGCCCAATCGGCTCGACCGAGTGCGACGCGACCGAGTACGTCTCAGTGGCCGACTACCTCGACCCGGCGAGCTGGCGGACCGGGCCCGGTCGACCTCTAACCTTCGCCCGCTCCGGCAAGCCGGTGCTCTTCCGGCTCGACCCCGTGAGTCAGGAGGAGTCGTGGTTTGCCAACCACTACTGCGGCGGGCCCTACCAGCACCAGCAAGTCTTCATGGATGTTCCCGTGCGTGCCTGGGTGAACGGGCCGCTGACCGCGCCCGACCAGGTCCGCCTGACGCGCAGGCTACCCGAGGAGCCGTTCGAGCTGTCGCGCGCTGAGAACGTCGAACTGTGCAGCGGGACGCTCGTCAGAGGACCGCTGGGGAGCACGGACGAACGGCTCTCGGGGTCGTGCGACACGCTCTCGCAGAATGAGATCACCCTTGCGGTGAGCACCGACCCGAAGGAATTTCTGGACGGTCCGAATCGGCAGGAGGGCGATGTGCTGGGCCAGG
>Ga0068707_1000482_pt1 | contig 25847 bp, 24 predicted proteins | sample YNPNPMetaG_FD_66600 | JGI IMG/M metagenome (GOLD analysis project Ga0068707, IMG submission 66600) | Anoxygenic and chlorotrophic microbial mat microbial communities from Yellowstone National Park, USA - YNP NP MetaG | ecosystem: Environmental > Aquatic > Thermal springs > Hot (42-90C) >... | reverse complement strand
GTCTATTTGGTCTGTTTGGTATGGACAGAACACGCGACTGTCAGGTGTTCGGGGCACGATCTTCCGAAGGATCCGGCCTCCGGGGGATGCTTGCCCCCTCCCTCGGTCGGCCTCGGCTTCGCTTCGGCCGAAAGGGCCTCCCCCAGGTCCAATGCGCCTCAGCCGGCGAGGGGCCGACCCGGCCTTTCCCGGGCGGCAGGTCTCCTCCCCTCACTCCCCCGGGCCCGACCCGACCCCGGGAAGCTCCCTCTCCAGGTAACCGCATTGCGGGCATTCCAGGGTCACCCTCATGAACCCCTGTGTGTAGATCTGAAGCTGTCTCCATCTCCTGAGCTCCGCCCCCGGGGTCCTGTCCTTCTTGTCCATCTCCCACAAGGGATAGACCGGGCCGCTCACCTTGGGGAAGTCCAGGAGGATCCTACGGATCCGGATCTCCGACGACCCACATCGGAGGCAGACAGAGACCCATCTCCACGCCTCCCTGAAGATTCGAAGATCCCCCTGCATCTCCGACGGCAGCGGTGAAAAGGCCGTGAGGATCCAGTGGGAGGTAGATTCATCGGTGGACAAAGCGGAGACGAGACAGCGCGAACAGAAGATCCCTCCCCCCTCGCTCCACAGAAACGAGGCGGACCGACCGCAGCGGGGGCACGATACAACTCGCGGGGCTCGAAACCACCTTTCCGCCAGTCGCTCCCACAGTTCGGCCAAGTGACTCGGGCAGACCGGCCGGCCGTCCGCTGTCGTCGCCCATCCCGGGGTCGCCCCCCCACAGACGGGGCAGCACTGGGAGACGGGCCCGTTCGCGCCTGCCCTGTAAGATGGCAGGACGTCGAGGAGGAGGTCCCGGATGGCGCCTTCCGGCAAGCCGTCGTCCCTTTGGGCGGCGAGCCAGACCCCTCTGACCCTCGAGGACTCATGGGAGTCCGGCGCCCAGAAGGCGACGAGGGCCCGGGTTGGGGCGCCTCGCTCAAAGGTACCCCGAACCCCGGCGAGCTGGACGCCCCGTGCAAGATTGGCTGGGATGATCTCTAACATGAATCGTATCTTGTAGCGGCTGGCATACCCGTCGCCGGAGGAAGTCCCCTGTTGCCGGCAGGGGCTCAGGGTCCGTCGATCCCCCACCCCCTTCGGTCCTGATTCAAGCCCGAGGGCCTCTACGCCCCCGTGGGCCATCGGGCTCCTCGACCCTGGAATCACGGCACGTAGGGACGCAGCCGGGAAACCGCGAGTCACTGAGCCTGTGTCCGCATGACCGAACGGCCAGCCTCCGAGGGGCCCCGGCGATGAAGCACTCAGCTCCGCCCTTTCAAGAGGGAGAGGGCCTCGCGCGCCGCCTCGGCCACGCTCTTGGAGACGACCTCGCCTTGTTCCAACACGTCAAACTCAGTCCGATCCCGGGCCAACTCCGCGAGCCGCGAAGCGCTCTCCTCCACCCCCAACCTTCCCAGCAAGGCGGCGGCCAGTGCCCTTGTGGCCCCGCTTTCCGAGGACAACATGGGGAGGATCTCGGCCCCCAGTCTGTGTCTCCTGAGCTCTTCAGCGTGAGCATCCCAAAGCCTCAGGATCCCCCAGAGGAACCCCTCGCGAATGCGCGGAAGCATGCGCCCCAGGGACCCGCCTGTCACGTTGGAGAGGTAGAGGGGCAGGAAATCCTGTGCGAGGCTTCGATCCCTGGCCATGACCTCCGCCATCGCCTCCGGTGCCCCCCAACCGATGCTACCGGACTCCTCGTTGATGCTCCACATGAGACGACGCAGCGCATCCTTGGCCGCCTCGGGGTCACGTTTTCCCAGCTTGCAAACGAGGGCCCCCACCGCTTCCACGGCCCTCCACCTCACCCTGGGGTCTGGGTCGCACAAGGCCCCAACGGCCTGCCCCACCGTCCCCCTCGAGACATCCCCCAGCAACGGTTCCAGAGAGTGCGGCCAATCGTCCGACCTAAGGGCAGCCGCCAGCAGCTTCTTGGCCTCGAGGCTCATGTCCTCTGCCGAATGAGCTCGCCCACCCTGGAGCCCATCTCCACACACCCCAGGAGGGCCTCGGTGTCGGGCACATATTGCACCTTTATCGCCGGTGCCACGATCTCCACCTTCATTGCTTGGAGTGCCTCCTCCACCATCCGGACGCCCTCCCCGCTCCATCCGAAGGAGCCGAAGGCCGCTCCCATCTTCCTCATGGGCTTCAGCCCGCGCATATAGTGGAGCGCATCCGCCATCTTGGGCAGCATGCCGTTGTTCAGTGTTGAAGAACCGCACACCAGGGCGGAGGCATCCAGCAACTGGGTCATCACGTCGCTCCTGTGGGTGTAACGCAGATCCATCACCTGCACGCTCACCTTCTGCTTCATGAGGCCGTCGGCCACGGCCCGGGCCATGGCTGCCGTGCTCTCCCACATGGTGTCGTAGATCACCAGGGCCTTCCGGGCCGGTCTCTGGCCGCTCCATGCAGCGTAAGCCTCCAGGATCCTCCCCGGATCCTTGCGCCATATGAGGCCGTGATCCGGGGCGACCATGTCGATCTCAAGGCCCATCTCACGCACCGTCGCCAGGAGATTCTGGACGAGGGGGGAGTAAAGCAAGAGGATGTTGGCGTAGTACTTGGCGGCGTGCTCCATGAGTTCGGACTGTTCCACCTCGTCATCGAAGCGTTCGCTGGTCGCCCAATGTTGGCCGAAGGCGTCGCTCGAGATGAGGAGCCTCTCCTCCGGTATGTAGGAAAACATGCTGTCAGGCCAGTGAAGCATCCTGGTCTCCAGGAATCTCACCGTGCGCCGGCCGAGCTTGATCTCGCTGCCCGTGGCCACCACCTCGTAGGGCCACTCGGGCCGGTGAAAATGCTGGAGGAGGGCCTGTTTGCCCCTGGAGGAGCAAAAGAGCTTGCTCGGACGGCATATCTCCATGATCTCAGGAAGGCTCCCCGAGTGGTCCATCTCCACGTGATTCACGACCACATAGTCTATCTTCTTGGGGTCGATTACGGCCGATATCCTTCGGAGGAGATCCTCCCTGAACCCCTTCTTCACCGTGTCGAAGAGGGTCACCCTCTCGTCTATCACGAGAAACGCGTTGTACGTGGTGCCCTTGAGGGTGGAGTACCCGTGAAAGTCCCTGATGTTCCAATCGATCCCCCCCACCCAGTATATCCCTTCCTTGATCTCTACCTTGTCCATCTTCACCTCCCGGTCACTCCTTCATCTCAAGAAAGCCGGCCTCCGTGCAGGCCGCATCCTCACCCTCGAATCCATGGTGGCGCTGTCGCGCCCCATTGTAAAGGACTTGTGGGGGAAGAACCGGATGGCGTCCCTGTTGTACCCCTACCTCGGCCGGCATCCTCCTTCGGAGAGTGGCCCGGTTAGGGGCGACCTGCGTGATCGGTCGGAGGGGCTGGCACATCTCTCCTCTCCCGGCCTCCTCGTCGGGTCATCCTCGGAGGGATCCGGCCTCTGGGGGGACCTTCCCCTCTTTCGGTCGCCCTCGGCTTCGCCTCGTTTGATCCGCCTCTGGCGCCCTTTCCTAATCCTGCAGGCTCGAAGCGTCTGTGCCAAGCCGCTGCGAGAAACGCCGCCCCCCCCGTGAACACGCTCGAGCGCTCCCCGGTGGGGAAGCGAAGGCAAAAAAAGAAGGGCTCAGGATCTCGCCCCAAGCCCTTGACTTTCTCTGGCGGGGTCGAAGGGATTTGAACCCTCGGCCTCCGGCGTGACAGGCCGGCGTTATCACCAGGCTTAACTACGACCCCGCTCGGAAACGCCATTCATTGGGAGGTCGCAGACCCCCAGGGGGGGTGCGTCCCCTTCTGGTAGGCGGAACAGGGATCGAACCTGTGACCTCTGGCTTGTAAGGCCAGCGCTCTCCCCGCTGAGCTACCCGCCCAAAACCGCCGTGAAAAAGGGATTACGTCAGGTGCAACGAAAAGATCCTCTCCCCTAACCTCCGTCTAGTTGATCAGGCGTTGATCGACTCCTTGAGTGACCTTCCTGGCCGAAACCGAGGAACCTTGCTGGCCTTGATCTTGATCTCCGCCCCGGTCCGAGGATTCCTCCCCTTGCGAGCGGCCCTCTTGGAGACCTCGAAAGACCCGAAGCCCACCAAGCTGACCTTGTCCCCTTTCTTGAGGGCCGCGGTCACGCTGTCGGTGAAGGCCTTGAGGGCTTTCTCGGCCGCGTTCTTGGAGATCCCCGCTTTCGAGGCCATCACGTTCACCAGATCGACCTTCGTCATGTCTCGTCCCCCCCTTCGTTGTCAGATTTTCAAAACGTCTTCCTTCTACCAGGGAAACCAAACCTTGTCAAGCAAGAAATTCCTTGCCCGACCAAAGGTCTACTGGCCTCAGTGTGTGACAGGAAGACCTTCCTCGGCAACGATGCCCTGGTACCGACCGAACGGTATCTCGGACTCCTGGAGGTCGGGTGCAAAGATCCTCTGTCCGTCCCTCGGGTTCAGCGCCTTGTCGAGCACATCGTCCATGTGCTCCACCGGCACGATCTCCAGGTCCTTGAGGATGCTTTGGGGGATCTCCTTCAGGTCCTTCCTGTTGTCCATGGGGATCACCACGGTCTTGATCTGCCCTCGATGCGCGGCCAGTATCTTTTCCTTGAGCCCGCCCACCGGAAGGACCCGGCCACGCAGGGTGATCTCTCCGGTCATGGCGAGGTCCGCCCTGACAGGGATCTTCATGAGGGCCGAGGCGATGGCCGTGGCCATCGTGATCCCCGCGGAAGGCCCATCCTTGGGGATCGCCCCCTCGGGCACATGGATATGGATGTCCACTTTCTGATAGAAGGAGTCCTCCAGGCGCAATTGCCTGCTTCGCGAACGGACGTAGCTCAGCGCCGCATGGGCTGACTCCTGCATGACATCCCCGAGCTTGCCCGTCACGATCAACTTCCCCTTGCCCGGCATCACTGCCACCTCCGTGGTGAGCAGCTCCCCCCCCGCATCGGTCCAGGCCAAACCGTTGGCCAAGCCGATACGATCTCCCTCTTCCGGCTTGCCATAACGGTATTTCGCTACCCCCAAGAGTTTCTGCGCACGGCCCGAACTTATCTTGATCGGCTTCTCCCCCTGCCCGCTGAGTATCTGCCTCGCCACTTTCCTGCATATGGATGCGATCTCCCGCTCCAGGTTTCGCACCCCGGCCTCTCTTGTGTAGAGCCTGATCACCGTCAATATGGCCTTGTCCGAGAAGGAGACTTGCCTTCCGGCCAGCCCGTTGGCCTCCATCTGTTTGGGTATCAGGAACCCCTTGGCGATGTGAAGCTTTTCCATCTCCGTGTAACCAGGCAGCCTTATGATCTCCATCCTGTCCTGCAAGGCAGGCGGGATGGAATGGAGCGTATTGGCTGTGGTGATGAACAGGACCCGGGACAGATCGTAGTCCAGGTCCAGGTAGTGATCGTTGAAGGCATGATTCTGCTCCGGATCGAGGACCTCCAGCAAGGCGGCTGACGGATCCCCGCGGAAATCCATGCTCATCTTGTCCACTTCGTCCAATAGAAAGACCGGATTGCTGGAACCCGCCCGCTTCATGGACTGGATGATCTTGCCTGGCAAGGCCCCGATGTAAGTCCTGCGATGTCCCCTGATCTCAGCCTCGTCCCTGACACCCCCCAGGGAGAGCCTCACGAACTTCCTGCCCGTAGCCCTCGCGATGGAGCGACCGAGGGAGGTCTTGCCGACCCCTGGTGGCCCCACGAAACAAAGGATCGGACCCTTGATCTTCTCCACCAAGGCCTGGACCGCCAGGTATTCCAGGATACGCTCCTTGGGCTGGGAGAGGCCGTAGTGGTCCTCCTCGAGGATGCGCTCCGCCTCCCGCACATCGAGCTTTTCCTCGGTGTACTCTCCCCACGGAAGGCTGACGATCCAGTCTATGTAGTTCCTCACCACCGTGGCTTCGGCGGACATGGGAGACATCATCTTGAGTTTCTTCAGCTCGTGGAGGGCCTTCTCCCTTGCCTCTTCTGAGAGTTTGCGGGCTTGGATCCTCTTTTCCAACTCCTGGATCTCGTTACGAAAGTCATCCTTTTCCCCCATCTCCTTCTGTATGGCCCGCATCTGTTCATTGAGGTAATACTCCCTCTGGCTCTTCTCCATCTGCTTCTTGACACGGGCCTTTATCTTCCTTTCGATCTCCAGGATCTCGATCTCCGACTGTATCAGGGTGTAGAGACGCTCGAGCCTTTCCGAGGGGGAAAGCACCTCCAGGAGCCTCTGCTTCTCCTCGAGCTTTATGGTGAGATAGGCGAGCACTGTGTCCGCCAGACGGCCTGGATCTTCGATCTGCGCCACGGATGCCCCGACTTCCTGCGAGAGCTTCTTGTTGAGCTTCACATAGAGCTGGAAGGCATCCCGCACCGAACGAACCAAGGCCTCGATCTCAGGGGTCCTGGGCACCCGCCCCTCCAGACGCTCCACCTTCACCAGGAAAAAAGGGTCGCTCTGAACCAGGTCTATGACTCGCGCCCTCGATTGTCCCTCCACCAGTACCTTCACCGTGCCGTCCGGCAGCCGCAGCATTTGAAGGACCTGTGCCAAGGTCCCCACCCCATAGAGGTCCGCCAGGGTCGGCTCGTTGACCTTCGAGTTCCTCTGAGTCGCAAGGAATATGGGCCCGCCGTTCTTTAAGGTGTGCTCCAGGGCGCTGATGGACCGTCCCCGGCCAACGAAGAGGGGTACCACCATATGGGGGAATATCACTATGTCCCTCAGCGGGAGCAAGGCCGCCGAGACGACGGAGCCTTCCCCGCCCTTCTGGCGATGAATGCCGAACATCTATGACCTCTTGGAAAAGGACTCAAACCGACGAAAGCGGCCGGAACCGAAAGGGTCGGCCGCTCGGCTCGGCCACGGCGTCCAGACCCCTTCCCCAGAAGACGGCACCTGGGGTCAGGCGGACTTGACCTCGTCCTCGTAAATGAAAAGAGGCGGCCCCTTTTGGAGCACCGCGTCCTCAGTGATGATCACCTCCCGGATGTTCGTCCTGGAGGGTATCTCGTACATGATGTCGAGCATGACGTTCTCGAGAATGGAGCGCAGGCCCCTCGCGCCGGATTTGCGTTTCATGGCCTCCCTGGATACGGCCCTCAAGGCCTCTTCGGCGAAGGTCAGTCTCACGTTCTCGAATTCGAAGAGCTTCTGGTATTGTTTGACCAGGGCGTTCTTGGGTTCCTTCAAGATCCTCACCAACGCCTCTTCGTCCAGTTCGTCCAACGTGGCGATGACCGGAAGCCTCCCTATGAACTCCGGAATGAGCCCGAACTTCAGCAGATCTTCCGGCTGCACCTCCGCCAGCACCTCCCCGAGCCTCTGCTCCCTGTGCGAGGTGATCTCCGCGCCGAACCCCAGCGTCTTCTGGCCGATCCTCTGGCGAATGATCTTGTCCAGATCCACAAACGCCCCCCCGCAGATGAAGAGGATGTTGGTGGTGTCGACCTGGATGAACTCCTGCTGGGGATGCTTGCGCCCCCCTTTCGGCGGGACATTGGCTATGGTGCCCTCTATGATCTTCAGCAACGCCTGTTGGACCCCCTCTCCAGAGACATCCCTGGTGATGGACGGATTGTCACCCTTTCTGGCGATCTTGTCTATCTCGTCGATGTAAACGATACCCTTGGAGGCCTTGCCCACGTCGAAATCGGCCACCTGAAGGAGGCTCAGGATGATGTTCTCCACATCCTCGCCCACGTATCCGGCCTCGGTGAGGCTCGTAGCATCGGCTATGGTGAACGGGACGTTGAGGAAGCGCGCGAGGGTGTGGGCCAAAAGGGTCTTGCCGCTGCCTGTGGGACCCAGAAGAAGGATGTTGCTCTTTTGGAGTTCTACCCCGTCGAGCTCCCCTCGAAACTCGATCCTCCGGTAGTGATTGTGAACGGCCACGGCCAAGATCTTCTTGGCCCTTTCCTGGCCGATGACGTAGTTGTCGAGGAACTCCTTGATCTCTTGAGGCTTGGGGACCTGGGAACGGTGCCTTTGCCGCTCCTCCTTCTCGCACTCCTCTGCTATTATGTCCTTGCAAAGATCGATGCATTCATCGCAGATGTAGACCGCCGGCCCGGCGATCAGTTTCCGGACCTCGCTCTGGCTCTTGCCACAGAAGCTGCAAAATAGTTCGTTATTTCTTTGGTTCCTCTTCATGGCTCCTCGCGTCCGCTGCTTCGGCGTCCTTGGATCCGGCCTCGAGAACCTTGGGCTTGCGGGTGATGACCTCATCCACGATGCCGTATTCCCTTGCCTGCTCCCCCGTCATGAAGAAATCCCGATCCGTATCCTCCCTGATCCTCTCCATGGGCTGGCCCGTGTGACGGGAAAGGATCTCGTTCAGCTCCTCCCGCATCCTCAGGATCTCCCTGGCGTGGATCTCGATGTCAGAGGCGGCCCCCTGAAACCCCCCCATGGGCTGATGGATGAGGATGCGGGAATGGGGCAGCGCGAACCTCTTGCCCCTCGTCCCAGCCGCGAGGAGCACGGCCCCCATGCTGGATGCCTGACCTACGCACAAGGTGGAGATGGGAGGCTTCACGTACTGCATGGTGTCGTAGATAGCCAGTCCAGCAGTCACCAGACCGCCCGGGGTGTTGATGTAGAAGTGTATGTCCTTGTCCGGGTCCTCGGATTCGAGAAAGAGGATCTGGGCTATGATGAGATTGGCCACCTCGTCGGTGACAGGGGTCCCCAGGAATATGATCCTCTCCTTCAAGAGCCTCGAATATATATCGTAAGCGCGCTCTCCGCGCCCGCTCTGCTCGATCACGATCGGTATCAGCGGCACCTCGCACACCCCCTTTGAAGCGCGGATCATCTCAGGCCTTCCGCGTCGGCTCCTTGTCTAGCATTTTAGCTCGATCCCTTATGAAATCAAGGGCCTTCTCCTCTAGCTTGCTAGACTTCAAGGAGGCCAGGGCGTCGGGGTCCTGGTAGATCTCGCGCACCTGCTGGAGGCTCCTGCCGGTCTGCGCAGATATGCTTCTGAAGGTCTCCTCAAGCTCCTCCTCCCCCACCTCTATTCCCTCCTGCCGCGCTATGGCCTCGAGTATAAGGGAGGAACGCACCGCCCGAATCGCCGAGTCGCGAAAACGGGCACGCATCTGTTCGGGGCTACCCCCAGCCTGTTCCAGGGTCATGCCGTGCACGGCCAGACGCCTCCTGGCATTGCGGATCATGGCCTGCGTCTGCCACTCCACCATGGCCTCGGGCACCTCGAAATCGTGTCTCTTGAGGAGCTGGTCCATGATGGCCTGATTCATTGACGACACGATGCGCCTCTTCTCTTCCTCTTCCAGCTCTTGACGCACCCTGGCCTTGAGTTCTTCCAATGTCTGGTATTCCCCCAACCGTTTGGCGAATGCATCGTCCAATTCTGGAAGGACCTTCCTACGAATCGCCTTAACCCCTAGGCGCAGTATCCCCTCTTTTCCGGCGAGGCCCCGGTCAGGATGATCCTGGGGGAAGCGTCGGGGGAGCTCGGCTTGGCCGCCCACAGAAAGACCGATCAAGGCCTTGAGCACACCTTCCTCGAGCTGCCCCGACCTGACCTCCAGCATCTGTTCCTGAGGCCCCCGCTTTTCCGACCCCCCCCCTTCCATCAGGATGGTCTGTTCGACGAGGACGAAGTCCCCTTCCTGAACCGCCCGGTCTTCTTCCAAGTCCACGAGCCGGGCGAACATCTCCCGGATCTCATCCAGTCTGGCCTGGACCTGTGCCTCGGTGACCCGGACTTCTTCCCGCTCCACCTCCAGGCCAAGATAATTCGAGACTTGCAACTGCGGCTTCACTTCCACCAGCGCCGTGTAACTGAAATCCTCCCCCGAACGGATCTCCTGCCCTTCGATCTGCGGCTGCGAGACCGGAATCAAGCCGTTCTCCTCCAGGGACCTGGAATATGTCTCCTCGACGATCCTGCTCATGACCTCGCGGCGAACGATGTCGCCGTAGAACCTTTCGAGGATGGACCTGGGCGCCTTTCCAGGGCGAAAACCTTTCACCCTCGCCGTTCGCTTCAACTCGCGGTAAGCCCTGTCGAATTCCTCGGTCACCACCCCCGCGGGGACCACGATGTGCAGCTTTCGTTTTACGCTGCTGATCTCCTCCACTTGCACGTTCAAGGGAATCTTCTCCTTTCGGACAGGCACTCGGTTGTCCGGCCCCCCAGGCGGCCCGATACGCCCTTGACCCCCGTTGGTCGTCGGGCATTGGCCGCTGGAGGTCGGTCGCATGGACCGTGGCGGGAAAGCCGAAGCCCCGATCAAGGGCGAGTCTTCTCAATTCTCGCAGATCGGGCACGACGCGTCAAGAACGCCGACCCCACAAACTCGAAGGCCCCCGGAAAGGGGGCCCTCGACGCAGCCGATCGGGACTTCACTTGAGCATCTCGTAAAAGCGATCACGATAAGGGTCCAGCCTGGGCCTGGAAGAACGACCTTTGCCCACAACCTCCCTTATCTTCTCCACGATCTCCTTCACCGCTGGCAACCTGAACATTCCTTACACCTCCAAATCCTCGATATTCATCTCGCTCCGCACTGACCATCGACGGACAGCGTTTCCGGATTCTCGCCTCCTCCGAGCCTCCCGGTGATTCAAAAGTAATGCACAATCCAGGCTCGTCAAGGGGGAGCAAGCGGCTCCTCACGAATCCCGTGGAAAAGGTCACCCCCGCCATCAGGGGTTCCGTCGCACCCCCTCACGCAGACATAACACTCGACCCCCAAGGCCTCACTCCTGAACGATTCGTCAACCCTGGAGAAGAAGCTCCCGGGCCCGATCTGGCTCTTGTGACAGCGAATGGCCTCGAGCTTTGTATCCAAGTATCGGCTGACGTCCACACGGGTTGTGATCTCTTCATCCGGCGTGCTTCGGAAATCGATGTCCCAATCGAATCTCTCTCCACGTCCCTCTAGGATCTCCCTCATCTTGAGCAATCGAGACCTCGGGATGGCCATGTAATAGAGCCTTCGCGGGCTCCACGGGGGCCATGGAATAGTGGGGTAGCACTCAGGATCCCCAGCGGCATCCATGGCCGCCCTCGTGATGCGGTTCACCGCTATGTGGTCGGGATGTCCGTAGATCCCCCTTTCGTTATAGGTGATGACCACCTGCGGCCTCACCTCGCGCATGATCCCAACGAGACGCCCGGTGGCCTCGGCCATGTCCGCGTTCACAAGGGCCTCCGGGTGGGCGTTGGAGGCGGATCCCGCCATCCCGGAATCGCGGTAGCCCAGGAAATACACCCTGTGGATCCCAAGGACCCTGCACGCTGCCTCCAGCTCTTTCATCCTCAGTTCCGAGATCTCCTCCGGGACCTCGGACGGGTCCAGGCTCGGGTTTTGAATGTCGCCCTCTTCACCCTTGGTGGCACACACCAGGACCGTCTCCACCCCCTCCGCCGCGTACCTCGCAAGGGTCCCCCCCGTCCCCAACGACTCGTCGTCAGGATGAGCATGCACTGCGAGCAGAACCAACCTCTGAGCCATCTCCCTGCCCTAGCCGCCGATATACCGGAGCCGGGGAAACCCTCCTTCCCGCTGCCGCCGCACGATGTACCCCGGCCCCACCGACCTGGTGCGAGAGGGGGGATTCGAACCCCCATGGGTCGCCCCGCTGGATCCTAAGTCCAGTGCGTCTGCCAGGTTTCGCCACTCTCGCCCCTAGGTGATCCGGATCCACGAGGACCCATGACCCCGGGGACTCATCGGATCCGCTCTTGCCTCGGCCTGGTTATGAGTTTACCCTCGAGCCCCGCCCTCGGGCAAGACCATTGGCTCTCGACCCACCCTTCCTGTGGGAGAAAATCCAGCGATCCTTGCCTTCACGGGACTGGTACGCAGATGCCCTCCCATCCCGCTCCGGGCGATCAGGTCGCCGCGGCCGGCAAGCGAGGGACCTCTTTGCAGGCAACGCACAGCCACGCGTCCTGCCCCTTTACCCGCCGTCCCGGCACGAAGAGTCGGGCAGGGGTTTCCAGCTCCTTGCCCATCGCCGGCGCTTACCCGATCGCCCCGGCATGTGAGGGCAGCTTCGAAACCAAGCCCTGCGCTCCGAAGGGCTGGCCACCCCTAACGGAGCCGTCGTGCTCTCTGGGCCCGTTGACAAACCACATGGCTCCTGGCATACAAGAATGGGATCGTCCGGGCAGGGTTTCGCTTCTCTCAGGGAGGTGCAAGATGGGTGTAAAAGAGCGCTACAAAGAGAGATACGAGAGGCAGGATACCCCTTGGGACATCGGCAGACCGGATTTCAACCTGATCCAGACCGTCACCGCGAGGCCCATAGAGCCTTGCAAGGCCTTGGATATCGGATGTGGGACCGGGGACAACTCGATATGGCTAGCCCAACAGAAATTCGAAGTCACGGGCGTCGATGCATCGGAGATGGCCATCCAAAAGGCCAGGCAGAAGGCCCTGGAGGCCGATGTGAAATGTAATTTCATCGTGGCCGACTTCCTCACGACCAGAATCGAAGGGGCGCCCTTCGGATTCGTCTTCGACCGTGGCTTTTTCCACTCCCTCGATTCGGATGAGGAGCGCAGGAGGTTCGCCGAGAATGTAAGGGCCCATTTGGGCAAGGAGTGTCTGTGGCTGAGCATCATCGGCAACGCCGATGAAAAACGCCTGGGCCCTGGCCCGCCACAACGGACGGCGAGGGAGATCGTCAACTGCGTGGAGCCCTACTTCGAGATCCTCTCCCTGGTCTCGGGCCAGTTCGGATCCAACCGACCGACCCCACCCAGGGCGTGGGTCTGTCTCATGCGGAAGAGACAGGTCGATTGAACGCTGCCGGGCAGAGGCTTGCCATCCGTTGAAACACGTTCCCGGGGGTTGTCCCCGATACCCGCACTCCTGGGGATCGGGATGCCCCCAGGAGACAGGGCCTTTGCGCCAGGGCGGACCCTGCGGGACATTCTCACCATGGCCGAGCGACACGGGGTCCTTTTCGCGGACGACCAGCGACTTGCGACAGGCCGATCCTCTCTCGATGGGAGGCACAGGGCCGGAGATTCTCCCCCTCTTGCGACCGTGGGGTTGTAAGTGATCGCAGGGTGACGGCGCTTCTCGGAGCGGCTTGCCTGCCCTACGCGCCCTCCTCGGCGCAGGCAGGTCGGAGGCGCTTCGATCTTACAGGATTTGGACCTTGGGAAGCCCTCTTGGCCGAAGCTGAGCTGAGGCCGACCGAGGGAGGGGGCAAGCACCTGCCTGTGCGTCGCACGCAGAAAGGTCCCCCAGAGGTCAAATCCCTTCGTACTCGGGCCGCGAAGACCCGACGATCCCGCTCCTCGTCCAGACGGAACAGACCAGATAGACCGAATAGACGGAATAGACCAAATAGACGAGACAGACCAACGCCTCCACACCCCGTGACCCTGGGGTTCAGGGGATGAACATCACCTTGACCGCCTCTCTCTTGGCCGCCAGCTCGAAACCCTTTCTCGCCTCTTCGAGGGGGAGACGGTGGGTGATGATCCTCTCGGGCCGGATGGCACCGTTGGAGACCAACTCGTGGGCGCGCCTCCAGCTGGCGGCCTCATAGGCCACGGCACCGATGACGGACTTGCCGCCCATGACGAGGTCCAGGGGGTTGAACTCGGCCGGAGAACCGTACATCCCCAGCAGGACCAGTCTCCCCCCGACCCTCAACATCCTCAAGGCCCTCGGTATCGCCATGGGGTTGCCGCTCGCCTCGTAGGCGACCTTCGGCCATGCGCCCTCGGTCCCCTCCCCGATCATCTCCAGGGCATGCTCGTCGCCGACATCCAGGACCAGATCGGCCCCCAGCTCCCCGGCCAGTCGCATCCTTTCTCGGTCGCCCGCAGTGCCCATCACACCGACGAAGCCAGCGCCTGATGCCCTCAGGACCAGAAGCAAGAGCAACCCGATGGGGCCGGGGCCGAAAATCACCGCCGGGTCCCCGGGCCGGATCCGGGATAGCTCCACCGCATGGACCGCCACTGAAAGGGGCTCGAGCAAGGCCCCGACCTCGTAGGTGACGCGGTCGTCAAGCCGGTATATGTCGGCCACATCCTTCACGCGCACATACCCGGCCATGGCCCCGTCCAGATGCATGCCGAGGGTGGAGTTGGGACAGGAGGACCTCTTCCCGGAAAGGCACATCGGGCACTCCCCACACGGGGCGACAGGAGAGGCGCTCACGCGGTCCCCCACCCCTATCCCCTGGACCATGGGGCCGACCTCCACGACCTCTCCGGCGAATTCATGGCCCAGGACCACCGGGATCCTGACACTGGAATCCAGCCAACGGTAGCCCGGTCTCGCCTCCTTCCACTCGAAGATGCTCAGGTCCGTGCCGCACAGGCCGCAGGCCCTCACCCTCACCAAGATCTCCCCCTCTGCCGGCACCGGGACGTCTTTTTCGAGGATCTCGATGCCGGGGCCCGCCTTGGTCTTGGAAACTGCCTTCACCTTCGACCTCCTCTTTCTTGCCTCGATCGCGGTGGATTCACCTCAGGACCAACGGGCCTGTGCGGATACCCGGATCTTTTCGCCACCACCTGGGACCCCCCTTTTTCGGGGCCTCCGTTCTCCGGCCTTCGTCCCGTGGGAATGGACCAGGCTGACCTCTGGGCCCGTTTACCTGGGAGAGTGGCTTCGCATGAGCTCCCGCTCGTAGGCCTCGCGTTCCTGGAGGGCCAGACGCTCGTATATCTGACTGAGCTTCAGGTGGCACTCCGGTACCCTTGTCCCGAGCTGGAGTGCCCTGAGAAAGGCCTCCTCGGCCGTGCGCAGTTTTCCCTCTTCCCACAGCAGCACCCCCAGGGAGAAAAAGGTCTCCCCTCGGGTAGGACCCAACTCCGAGGCCCGGCGCAGGTGCCGTACCGCCTCCTCCCTCCTGCCTTGTGAGAGATATAGGCCCGCCGCCTTCAGATGGGCCTCCATGTCCATGGGGTTGTTCTCGAGGGTTTGCAGATAGTATCCCAGGGCCTTGACAGGATCCCCTCGGCGCTCGGCGACGAGTCCGAGGCCGAAGTGTCCATTGGGCCACTTCGGGTCCCTCCTGAGGCACTCCTGGAAGGCGGCCTGGGCCTCCGAGACCCTGCCCTGACGCAGCAGAAAAAAACCTCTCTGGTCCAGAGGGACCGGGCTGTCCCGGTCCGCCTCGGCAGCCCTCTTCAAGGAGATTTCGGCAGCAGCGACGTCCCCTTCCTTTTCCTGGATGGAGGCCAGGTTGACCCAGGCCGGCATGTATTCCGGATGCCCCTTCAAGAGGGCATCGTATTCCTTCTTCGCCTCCGAGAGTCTTCCATTGTCCTGATACAGGACCGCCAGGTTGAAGCGGGGGGCCGGGTCCGTGGGGTTCAGTTCGATGGCGCGCCGATACTCCCTGACGGCCTCCAGCACCTTTCCCTTGTCTTGGTAATCGACGCCGAGGTTGTAGTGGTTCACCGGGCTGGTGGTGCAACCCACCGCCAGCACGGCCCAGAAGGGGACCCCCAAAAAAAGGGCCGTCGCCCAGTTTCCTGCGGCCTTCCTACTCCTTCCCATGCCTCCCCACCCTCCCCTTGACGCGCTGCTCCTCGGGCCCGCCGCGACTTGCGTCCCCTTGACTCCCTTCCCCTTTCCAGATCACCTTCCACGGATGGGCCCTCAGGTCCTCGCTCAGGGCCTGGAGGTGACGAGAGGCCTCCTGAAGCCGCAGGAGAAGCAGATAGAGGTTCTGGTCGTTGGCATCCAGCACTGACCGCGCATCCCGCATCAACCCTCCCGCCTCGCTCAGGCCCCGCTCAGCTTGCCCCAGGACCGGGGCGAGCTGACCCTCGATGCGTGCCATTCGCTCCTGCAGTTCCTTGTTGGTGCCGCGCAGCTCCCTCAACAACTCCACCAGTTCGCTGCCGCCCTCCTGGGCCACGCGGTTCATGTTCTGACTGGTCTCTTTCAGGGAGCCTGCCAGCCCCTCCACCGAGTCCTGGGAACTGCTCAGCAGGCCGTCGACCTTCCGAAAGACCGACTCCAGGTCCCTGTTCCTCTGACGGATCTCCTCCAGGAAGGCGTTGGCGTTGCTCAGGGTCTGGGCTAGGGGTACGCTTCCCCGTATCTCCTGGACCAACCCGTGGACCTCCCGGATGGTCCCTTTTAGCTGAAGGGCGATCTCCTGGCCAGTCTCTATGATCTCAGCGATGGAGGAGGGGGTCTCCCCCTCCAGGGGCTCCCCGGGAGGGAGCTCCGGCGATTCTGGGGATCCGGGGGTGATCTCCACGTACTTGGCACCCATCATGCCGAGGTTGCGGATGTGAGCGCGAGAGTCCCTTCGGACCCTCGCATCGGGATCCACCATCACCGTCACCGCTATCCGTGCCTCCCTGTCGCGGGCGATGCCGACGTGGGTGACCTCCCCTACCTCCAGCCCGGCGTACCATACTGGGGAGCCCTTGGAGATCCCGTCCGCGTAACGGAACAGCAAGACGATCTCCTTCTTCTTCTCCCAGAGGGTCCTTATGTCGCTCACGAGGAAGATCCCCACGGCGAGAAGCACCGCCGATGCCAAGATCAGGGCCCCCGACTTTATCTCAGATCGAAACACTTCCATCCCACTCTCTCCCCGTTGCCCCTAACTGAAGATGACCTTCCTCACTCGTGTTCCTGTGCCGCAGGCGGCGTGACCGTCACCCGCCTGCCCTTGCCGTTTGCGACCAACCACGAACCACCGACCACTGTCAGGCCCCGAACCGCGAGATCTCTTGTCCCCACGATCACCCAAGGCTCAAAGTAGGATACAAGGGGTCGTCACTCCATATCCATCAGGTCCTCCAGATAGTCGCGACTGGACTGGCGGAGGGGAATGGGGCCGTCGGGGCTCCCCTTGATGAACTGCTGCACCAAGGGATCCTCGGAGCGCTGAATCTCCTCCGGGGTGCCCTCCGCCACCACCTTGCCCCTGAACAGGACCACCATCTTGTGAGCGATCTTAAAGGCGCTTCGCGTGTCGTGAGTCACCACCACGGAGGTGATATTGAGTCTGCGGCTCAGATCCATCATGAGCTGGTCTATCACCCCGCCGACGACCGGGTCCAGGCCCGAGGTCGGCTCATCGTAGTAGACTATCTCCGGATCCAGTGCCAAGGCCCTGGCCAGGGCTACCCTTTTCTGCATCCCTCCGCTCAATTGGGACGGCTTCAGATGTTCGAAGTCCCGAAGCCCCACCAGTTCGAGCTTCATCTTGACGATCATCCCGATGATCTTCTCGTCCAGCTGTGTGTGCTCGCGTAGGGGCAAGGCGATGTTCTCCTTGACGGTCAGGGAGTTGAGAAGCGCCCCTCCCTGGAAGAGCATCCCGAACCTCTTGCGGTAAGACTCCATCTCCTCTTCGCTGAACTTTGTTATGTCCTTCCCCTTCACCCAGATCTCTCCGGAGTCGGGACGAAGCACCCCTATCAGGTGCCGGAGCAGGGTGCTCTTTCCGCACCCGCTCCCGCCCATGATGGCGGTCACCTTCCCCCTCTCCACGTCCAGATTGATGCCGTCGAGGACCGTCCTTCCGTCGAAGGTCTTGACGAGGTCCCTGACGCGTATGATCACATCTCCCGGTATGTCCATATCGTCCGCTTTTCCCGAATATGGTCATCCACAGCGAGGCCTGCGGTCAGTCCGCCGTGCCGTATCGAGACGCCTCGCGCCCCTGCACCACAATGAACGGCTGCCACCATGGAGCACCGTCGCGCGAAACACCTCTTCCACCCCATCCTTCTCGACGACTCCGTCCCCGGCTGGACATCGTCAAGAGGTAACTGGTCACGGGGGGTGGCGGCATCTCTCTCCGCTTCAAGTCTTCGGTGCTCGATTTTCCGAAGGATTTGGCCTCCGGGGGATTTTTGCCCCCTCCCTCGGTGGGCCTCAGCTCAGCTTCGGCCGAGAGGGCTTCCCCCAGGTCCAAATCCTCAAAAATCGAAGCGCCCCAGCCAAGCCGCTCCGAGAAACGCCGCCACCCTGTGACCACTTGCGTCAAAAGAACATGTAAAAGAGCGCTGTGAAAAAACAGTCGGCCAGGATGATCAGGACCAACGAGGTCACCACAGACACCATCGTGGACTTGCCGACCCCTTCGGCCCCCCCCTTGACAACAAAGGCCATGTAGCACCCCACCATGACGATGATCACGGCGAAGACGAAGCTCTTTACGAGCCCCGTCAGGATGTCCTTGAGGAGCATGGCATCCAGGGTGGTCTGTATGTAAAGGGAGGAGCGTATCCCAACAGCCGCGGTCCCCACCACGTATCCCCCGATCATCCCCACCAGATCGGCCACCACCGTCAAGCACGGCAGCATGATCAACAGGGCCACGAACCTCGGTACCACCAGAAAAGCTATGGGGTGTATGGCCATCACCTCCAGGGCCAGGATCTCCTCTGTGACCATCATGGTGCCTAGCTCAGCGGTGAACGCCGCGCTCACCCTACCCGCCACCACGATGGCGGTGAGCAGAGGACCCAGTTCCCGCGTCAACGCCACACTGGCGAGGCTGGCTGCGTAGTTCACAGCCCCGAACTTCTCCAGTTGGTATGCCGTCTGCAAGACGAGGATGATCCCGATGAAGAAGGAGACCATGAGGACTATGGGAAGGGACTTCACCCCCACTTCATCCATCTGCACGAACATCGCCCCCAAACGCAGGCGTTTGCCCTGGAGCGGCTTGACGATCGTCCAGCGAACCGTATCCAGAAAAAGATGCCATATGCTGCCAAGGTGCTGCAGGAAAAGGATGAATCTCCCGGAGGTGCGCGTCTCCAGTGCGTCGCTCACGCCCCACCCCCCTCTCCCAAGGCCACCTCCACCACAGGGACCACCTCGAAGACATCCTTGAGGTGCGCCAGATCAAAGGCAGCCTCCACCGAAGGGTTCATCCCGGCCAAGGTGAAGCGAATCGCCCCCTTTTGGGATAGCTGGAATCCCTCGATGAGCGTGGCGATCCCTGAGCTGTCCATGTAAGGGACGTGGGAGAGATCGACGATGACATGAACGGTCCCTTTCCGGAAAAGGGGGGCCAGGGCCTTTCTGACTTCGGGCGAGCTGCCCATATCCACATCCCCATGGGGTGCCACCACGTAGATTCGCGGCCTCGGCTCCTGCACATCGACCTTCATCACCCGCCGCCCCCCGAGTTTTTCCTGTACTTGACCAGCCTCAACAAGGTCCCACCCCCTTCCTGGGCTTCGTAGCTCACCTCGTCCATGGCAGATCTTATGAAATGGGTGCCCAGACCTCCCGGACGGATCTCTCCCAGCTCCCTGGGGCGTATTTTCCTGGGATCCACGCTCTCCCCGAAGTCCCGCACGTGTATCTCCAGCCTGTCCTCCTGAATCAGGAAGCGCAAGACTATGCGCTCCCCAGGACGGTTCTTGTAAGCGTGACGGATCGTGTTGGCACAAGCCTCATCCACGGCCAAGGTCACCTGCGTCACGTCCTCGGCTCCAAAGGCCATCCGCTGGGCCAGCCGCTCCACCACACACCGAACGAGGAAAAGTGCGGCGGGGTCACTGGGGATATCCAGGAGGACGGGACCCTGTATCCGACTCAAAGACATGGACCTCCGTCCACGCTGATGGCCACCATGGTGATATCGTCGGTCTGTCGCGAATGGCCGACGAAATCCTTGAGTCGATCCATGACCGTGGAGAGGATCCGTCCCGCGTCGGAGTCCGCCTGTCGCACGGCCTCATCGATCCGCTCCCACCCGAAAGGTTCGCCCGAGGCGTTCTTGGCCTCCGGAAGCCCGTCAGTGGTCAACAACAGGCACTCCCCGGGACTGAGGGCGATCCTCCCGCAACGGTAGGCGCGTCCGGGCAGGATCCCCAACGGGGGACCCGCCCCGTCCCGAAGAAACCGGAGGCGGCCTTCAAGAGGATTCCACAGCAGTGGGGGGAGATGTCCGGCATTCACGTATTGTATGGTCCGCCTAGCGGTATTCAAGACCATGTAGACCAGGGTCACGAACATCCCTCTCTGGCTTCTTTCACAGAGGGCGTCGTTGATCTTTTCCACCGCCTGCGCAGTCCCTCTCTGATGCGCGGCCAGGAAGCGGAAATCGGCTGTCATCTTGGCCATGTACAGGGCCGACGAGACCCCCTTTCCGGAGACGTCCCCTATGAGTATGCCAAGACGGTCTCCACGAAGTGGGATGAAGTCGTAGAAATCCCCTCCGACTTCCAGTGCCGCCTGATAGTGTGCGGAGAAACGGTATCCTTGGATCTCCGGAACCCTTTGGGGCAGGAAACTGTGTTGCACACTGGTGGCGAAGGCGAGATCGCTCTCGATCTGCTGCTTGCGCAGGAGGTCACGGTGCATCCGGGCGTTCTCGATGGCAATGGCTGCGTGACTGCACAGGGATATGAAGGTCTCCAGATCCTCCCGGTCAAAGGGGGTCCCGTCGAGCTTGTTGATCACCTGCGATACGCCGATGATCCGATCCTTGACCTTGAGGGGGACGCACAGGATGGAGCGCGTCCGGTAGCCTGTCTTGCGATCGAACTCCCTATGGAAACGGGGATCGCTGTAGGCGTCCTCGATCAACAGCGGCTCTCCGCACTCGAAGCATGCCCCGGCGATCCCTTCCCCCTTCTTGAGCCGAAACCCTTGCTTGAGCTGATCCCCCACCGAGCCCTGGGCCACCTCGAAGACGAGCTCCCCTGTCCTTTCATCGAGCAGCATCAGGCTGCATGCATCGGCCCGCATCACCGACCTGGAGGTGGTCATTATGCGGTCCAGGACCTCTTCGAGTTGAAGGGAGGAATTGATCAGGCGCGAGACCTCGGCGCACAAGGTGAGGTTCTCCACCCGACCACGCAGCCGCAAGATTTCCTGCTCCATCTCCTCGGGAGACCTGCCTTCTTTGACTCTCCTCCTCACTCAGCCACCCCTTCGGCTCGAAGGACTGCTGGCCCCATGGAAGGGTCAGCCATGCCCTTTCATCATAGGGCGAACGCCACAAGGATAAGGGAGCACCTCGTGCAGGTCAAGGGACCCCTGACTTGCCTTTCCACGGGCGTGCACTATAATAGCGCGGGGGCAGGAGGCCGAGAAACGGAAAGAGAGTTCGAGTCACCTGCCGGTCGTCGGCCTCTGCTACCCAGTCCAAGGGTGATTGGTGAGCCGTGCGGGGTTCGGCAAAGGCGGAATACGCGCACAAGGTGCCCACCAGAGGGGTGTGTCTCGAGCTTCTCAAGCGGTTCCGCGTCCCCGACCACGTCATCTCTCACAGCTTGCAGGTAGAGAGGGTGGCGTCGACACTGGCCCGCGCCTTGCGTGAAAAGGGTCAGCAGGTGGACACGGCGCTGGTGGAGGCAGCGGCCCTTCTGCATGACATCACGAAGATGGAAGGCCTTCGAACCGGGGCGGATCACGCCAAGACAGCCGCGCAGCTCCTGATCGGATTGGGCTACCCGGCGGTGGCGGACGTGGTGAGACACCATGTGGCGGTCCGTTCGGAAAAGGGCCTTTTGGGGGTCACCGAGGCCGAGATAGTCAACTACGCTGACAAGAGGGTGATGCACGACCGAATCGTCAGCCTCGAAGAACGCTTCGAGGATCTGATGCATCGCTATGGCAGGAACCCGGAAAGCCGGACGGTGATCGCCTCCTTCCTGGAAAGGACCAGGGAGATCGAGCGGAAGATCTTTGGGGCTTTAGGGATGAAGCCGGAGGCGCTAGCCTTGCTCATCGACGCATCTCCATGATCTCCTTGGGCGTCCATCGGGGGCATGAGGCACACGGTATGCTTCACATCGATATCTGTCAGCCCCACCTTCCACCCTTGCGCGCCGGAAGAAAGGAGAAGTAGCCATGTCCATCCTGGCATTCATCTTCGTCGAGTGCACAGCCGGCCATGCCATCGAAGTGGTACGGGAGGTCCGTGCACTGCCCGGCGTCAAGTACGCCCATGCCGCCACCGGGCCCTACGATGTCATAGCCCTGATCGAGGCCGCCGACCTCCAGCTCATGGGGGAGATGGTCATAAGGAGGATTCAGGGGATACCAGGGGTCATCCGAACCCAGACGAACGTGGTCGTGGAGTAGCCTGAATGGACCTTACAGGTCTCGAGCGCGCCCAGCAGATCAGGCAACGTCTCTTCGATGTGCTCAACGAGTTCCCCGTCCTGTACCAGGCCCGACAAGGCGTGGGAAGCAAGATAGTCAACCCTTTCGGTTCGCTGCAGGGGGTGGTCCGGACACATATCAACCCGCTCATGCTGTTCATCAACGACATCATCCAGGAGATCGACAAGGGGCTGACCTACCTGGAGGCCCTGGAACGGATCGTCAAGTTTTCCATCAGGTACAAGTATAGGGACCGCATACTGGAGGCGGTCAAACAGCTTGCCGACATCGAGGGGGCACACCCCTACTTCCTTTGGGGACTGGCCTCGTTGCTCGATGGACCTGATCCCGCTGCCCGTGCCAAGCGTCTGGAGGAGCTCCATCGCCGCCTCCACGTGATGAACAGGCAATACATGGAGAAGTTCAAGGTGGAGGGCAATGTGGATGTGGTCCCGTGGAGGGTGAGTTTCAGGGAGCAGAAGGACGGGGTCACGGACGGCACCTACCTCTACCCTACCGAGGAACAGCTGGACATCTTCCGCAAGGCACTCTTGGCCTTGGCGAGCCTTGTCCATGATTACCGTTTGCAGCGCTGGTTCCACCGCGGGACCTACAGGGAGATCCTCTCCAAGATGGAGGAGTTAGCCTGGCTCCTTTTCGATTACGGCTATACGGTGGAGGAGATCTGCGGGGCTACCAAGAGGGAGATCATCCCTCTGGCGGGATTTCTCAACGACCTCCTGCTTTCCAGGCTGGAGGCGACGACCGCGCCCAGGATGGACCACAGGGCGGTGTCGCGCCACATCATCCTGCTCACCCTCCTGGACTACCGTGAAATGATCCCTTTTCGCACCTTGTATCGCCGGTTGAGCCGGTCTGACGAACTCTTGGACGTGGCCAAGAAGATTGAGAGAGAGGAGAAGATCAAGGTAAGCCCGTTGCGCAGGCTGGTCCAGCTATATCTGAGATACCGGGAGATGCGTCCTCAACTGCTCTCCTTTTACCTGAATTACCTCTTCGCCAAGTCCCATGGCGATTATCTCCGTGCCAGGGAGGCGGATCACTTCGGCGTAGATCTCACAAAACGCTTCGTCCTTCGCTATTACGACTCCAAGGAGGTGCAGGAGAGGGCCAGGGAGGATGCGCGCAGGTATTACAGCTCCAAGGCCTCGGAAGAGATGCTGGAGGTGCTCCAGCTCTTGATCCAGGCCCTCTCAAGGCCCGAATCCATTCGAGGAAAGAGGGTGCATATCCTCGGACACATCCAGTCCGGGGCCATGGGAAGGGTGCTCATCGGGATCCTCAAGGGGAACATCGTGGCCCTCAAAGAAGCCAAGGCCCCGAGAGACTCTTCCATGCCGTTGAGCGACAGGGTCAGGCTCCTCCTTTACGAGGCGCGTCTGCATTCCCACGTCCAGTCCGGCCATGCCCAGCACGAAAACATCGTCGAATGCTTTGGCATGGTGGATGAAGAGGAGCAGCGCTTCCTGGCCATCGGATACCATCCTGCCGAGACCCTCACCTCTGTCCTGCAGAGGGCCAAGGCCTTCTCCGTCAGGCCAGCTTCGGAAGGCCAGGCCCCGTTGCAGTTCGTCGACTTGAGGAGCGTCTCCGTGCAGCTCCTTCGGGCCTTGCTCCGATTGCGCGAAAGGCAGGTGGTCCACCGCGACCTGAAGCCCGGCAACATCCTGTATCTGGTGGACATGGACGGGAGGGTGAGCCTGATCAAGGTGATAGACTTCGGGGTGTCGCTGGGTCTGGGACCGGATCATCCCAAGGATCTACACGCGCGACAGGTGGTGGGGACCTTGGGCTACATGGCGCCGGAGCTGGTCTTCAGGGAGGCCTCATACCCATCGGATCTCTATTCCAGTGGGGTGATCATCTACCAGTTGATGAGCGGTAAGCTCCCTTTGGAGTTCAAGAAGGCCAGGACCACCGAGGAGATAAAGATGCAGCTCAAACGCGTGGTGCAGGCGAAGCGAACTCCACTGCTGACCGCGAACCCCGAGCTCGCTCGCTGGCCAGCCCTACGCGCCCTGGCTGAGCTCGTGGACCATATGATCGTCCTGGATCCCACCCGAAGGCCGCCTCTTGAGGAGTTCTACGGAGACTGGGTGGGGGCGTGGGAGAAAGTCCCGGAAGAGGTCCTTTACCGGCCGGTCATCTATTCGTCGTGATCGCTCTGGTCCTCCTCCCCGCCCTGGTCCGAAGAATGCGAGGCGGCCATCTCCCTGAGGATCCTCAGTCCCTCCATGGCCTCCTCCTCGTCGATGCGCTGTATGGCAAAACCGGCGTGCACTATCACGTAGTCGTCCACACGCGCCTCTGGGAGCAAAAGCAGTGAGACCTTCCTTCTGACCCCCCCTATGTCCACCACCCCCAGGCCCTGCTCTTGGATCTCGACCACCCTGCTCGGCACGGCCACACACATGCAGATTCGACCTCCGCCTTTCCGTCCCTACCGTCTCGCGCCTTGCCTTGGGCGAGCCCCCCGAAATCGGGCCCGCCTGGGTCGCGTCTCGGCGATGCCGGCGGGGCTCCGTCTCCCTTCCAGTTTCACCAGTCAGCCGGCTCGCCTGTGATAGAGGGGGGACATGTTCCGGAGCCGCTCCACGATGGGGGGAAATTTCTCCACGACATAATCCACCTCCTCGGCCGTGGTGCCCCGGCCCATACTGAAGAGTATGGATCCCTGGGCGAGGTCAGGGGGTATCCCCATCGAGGTGAGCACATGGGACGCCTTCAAGGAGACCGAGGTGCAGGCAGAACCGCTTGCCACCGCGATCCCCTCCGCGTCCATAAAGAGGAGCATGGCCTCCCCCTCGACGTATTCGACGGAGACGCTCACGAAGCCGGGGAGACGCTCCGTCGGGTGACCGTTCCAGTGGAGCTCCCCGATGCGCCCCGAGAGCCCATTGCGAAGTCGTTCGGCCATCGCCCTACCGTGAGCCATGTTCACATCGAGATCCCTCTGGGCGATCTCGGCGGCCACGCCCATCCCCACGATAGCCGGCACGTTCTCGGTCCCTCCCCGCCGCCCGTCCTCCTGGGCCCCGCCGTCGAGGAGCCTCTGGGTGGGAGTCCCCCGGCGCATGTACAAGGCCCCGACCCCTCTCGGCCCGTAGAACTGATCCGCAGAGCAACTCAAGAGGTCCACGCCCAGCTCCCTAACGTTCACAGGGACCCGGCCCACAGAGCCCACTGCATCCGTGTGAAAGACCACACCCGCCTCCTGCGTGATCCCGGCGATCTCCCGGATGGGCTGGAGCGTCCCGACTTCGGGGGTGCTGTGCATGATCGACACGAGGATCGTGTCCTTGCGGATGGCCTTACGCACCTCCTCAGGATCCACCTGGCCGTACCGGTCCACCGGAAGCCTCGTCACCTCGAAGCCCCAGCGTTCCAAAGTGTTGGCCACATAGAGGACCGAGAAGTGTTCCACGGAGGAGATGATCACGTGGCGCCCCTTGTCCTGCTTCTTCCACACCGTGCCCTTGATGGCCCAGTTGTTGGCCTCTGTCCCGCAGGAGGTGAAGTAGATCTCCTCCGGGGCGGCGGCCCCCAAGAGCGAGGCGACCCTCTGCCTGGCCTCCCCGACGGCCCTCAGTGGCTCCTCCCCCAAGCGATGGATGCTGGAGGGATTGCCGTAATGCTCTCGGAAATAAGGGAGCATGGCCTCCAAGGCCTCCCCCATGATCGGGGCCCCAGCGTAGTGATCCATGTTCACCAGTCTCATCTCCCCCTCCGCAATGCCAATTCTTTATCAAATCCATTCAACTTCAGACTACAGCACCGCCCGCCACAAAGT
>Ga0068707_1000481_pt1 | contig 25885 bp, 16 predicted proteins | sample YNPNPMetaG_FD_66600 | JGI IMG/M metagenome (GOLD analysis project Ga0068707, IMG submission 66600) | Anoxygenic and chlorotrophic microbial mat microbial communities from Yellowstone National Park, USA - YNP NP MetaG | ecosystem: Environmental > Aquatic > Thermal springs > Hot (42-90C) >... | reverse complement strand
GTGGGAGAACTGGTGCGAATGGGTGTCCGGCTGGGTCGCCGGACGCGCCCCAGCCTGGAGGTGGGCATCTGTGGCGAGCACGGGGGAGACCCTTCGTCCATCGAGTTCTGCCACCTGGCCGGGCTGAACTACGTCTCGTGCAGCCCCTTCCGCGTGCCGGTGGCCCGTCTGGCCGCCGCCCAGGCGGCGTTGGCCCATCGGGGCAAAGTGCTGGGTTAGTCAGAAGAGACCTCCGGGGAGCCTGAAACCCCGGAGGTCTTCTTTTAGCCTTTCGTGCTTTTCGTGTCTTTCGCGTCTTTCGCGTCTTTCGCGCCTTTCGCGCCTTTCGCGCTTTTCGTGTCTTTCGCGCCTTTCGCGCTTTTCGTGTCTTTCGCGCCTTTCGCGCTTTCGTGTTGGTACTTGCATTTTCCCTTCTTCCGTTGTACACTATTTGTAGCCTTTCTCTAAGGAGGACAACGTAGCAACATGGCAGACGAAGGGAAGAAGAAGGCATTAGAGACGGCGCTGGCGTCGCTGACGAAGCGATTTGGCGACGGGACGGTGATGCGTCTGGGGGAGGCCACCCATCTGGCGGTGGAGGCCATCCCCACCGGCTCGTTGTCTCTCGACATCGCCCTCGGCGTCGGGGGTATCCCCAGAGGGCGCGTCACGGAAATCTACGGGCCTGACGGGGCGGGCAAAACTACCCTGGCGCAGCACATCGTCGCTGAGGCGCAGCGGCTCGGCGGCGTCGCCGCCTACATAGACATGGAGCATGCTCTCGACCCCACCTACGCCCGGGCCTGCGGGGTCAACGTGGATGACCTCTACATCGCCCAGCCCGACACTGGCGAGCAGGCGCTGGAGATCGCCGAGACTCTGGTGCGCAGCGGGGCGGTGGACGTTATCGTCGTTGACTCTGTGGCTGCGCTGGTGCCGCGCGCGGAGATCGAGGGGGAGATGGGGGACAGCCACCCCGGCCTGCAGGCGCGTCTGATGAGCCAGGCGCTGCGCAAACTCTCCGGGGCGATCAAGCAGTCCAACGCGGCGATGATCTTCACCAACCAGTTGCGTGAGAAGATCGGCATTATGTTTGGCAGCCCGGAGACCACCAGCGGCGGGCGCGCGCTGAAGTTCTACGCCAGCGTCCGTCTCGATGTGCGGCGGGTGACAGGGATCAAGGAGAAGGGAGAGGTCATCGGCAGCCGGACGCGGGTGCGGGTGACGAAGAACAAGGTCGCCCCGCCGTTCCGCGTGGCCGAGTTCGACATCATCTACGGGCGCGGTATCAGCCGCGAAGGGGACCTGCTGGACCTGGGGGTGCAGTACGGCGTGGTGGAGAAGCGCGGCTCCTACTACGGCTATCAGGGGGAGAGCCTGGGTCAGGGGCGAGAGAACGCCAAAGCCTACCTGGCTGACCATCCCGATGTCGCCGCTGCTATCGAGTCCGCCGTTCGCCAGGTGGCGTTGGAGAACCCCCTTCCGGCTCCGGCGATTGCCGAGGACATTGAAGAGATTGACACGTAGGGGCGTAGAGCGTCGCGCCCCGGCGTGAGCATCAGTCACGGTTTACGCATGTTAGCGACCCTGCCGGGTTGTTCCTGGCCGGGCTGGACGAAACGAGTCGTCAGGATCGCTTCCGGTACTTGCCGGCAGTTTTGCCTTTTCGTGTCGGCGGAGCATATCGAGAGGCGGATCGCGCCGTTCCCGCCGGCTTTGTCCGGGGATGTCAGGCATGCGCCGTGGCTGATCAGGCCACGGCGTCTTGTTTTATGGGTGGACAGATCACGGCTCTGAAGGTGCAGAAGCGCAACCCGCAGCGGGTCAGCGTCTACGTGGATGGTCGCTTCGCCCTCGGGTTGGCGGCCATCGCGGCGGCCCATCTGCGGGTGGGGGAGTTTCTGTCGGATGAGGATATCGTCCGCCTGCGCCAGCAGGACGGGGTGGAGCGGGCGGCTGAGCGAGGGATGGACCTGCTCTCCTATCGTCCGCGCAGCCGGGCGGAGATTGCAGCGCGGTTGAGCCGCAAGGGCCACGACCCCGCCGCTGTTGAGGTGGCGTTAGGACGCCTGGGCGGCGTGGGGTTGGTGGACGACCGGGAGTTTGCCCGTTATTGGGTGGAAAATCGCGCCCAGTTCAACCCGCGGGGTAAGGCTATCCTGCGTCGTGAACTGCGGCAGAAGGGGGTGGATGAGGCGATTATCGAAGACGTGCTGTCCGATTATGACGAGGAAAAGGCGGCCTCTCGGGTTGCTGCAGCGGCGATCCGCCGTCTGCGGGGCCTTGACGCCGCAGTTTTCCGCCGTAAGTTAGGTGACCTGCTGCGCCGGCGGGGTTTCCCCTACGACATCATCGAACCCCTCGTCAGCCAGGCAGGCAGCGAGCATACATTCACAATGACGTCGGAAGAAGGGGAGTGACGAATGGGTAACTGGGTTTTGACCGCCACCCTCGTCCTCCTGGCTCTGATCGTTGGCGCGGCCCTGGGTTACTTTCTCTTTCAGTTCACCCGCAGGGAACAGCTCCGCCAGAAGCAGGCGGAAGCGGCGAGAATCCTGGAGGAGGCGGAGAACCAGGCCCGCGATATCGTGCTGAGGGCCAAGGACGAGGTCGTACAGGTTCGCGACGAGGCGCAGGCAGAGATCGGCCGCTGGCGGCTCAACCTGCGCCGGGAGGAGGAGCGGCTGCAGGAGCGCCGCGAGAAGTTGGACCAGCGGCAGGAGCAGTTGGACCGGCGCGAACAGGCGCTGGCCAAGCGACAGAGCGTGCTGGACCGACAACGGAACGAGGTGGAGCGACTGCTGGCCAAGCGCACCGAGGCGCTGGAGCAGGTCGCGCAGATGACGCGCGAGGAGGCCAAACAGGAGCTGTTGTCTATCGTGGAGGGCGAGGCGCGGCAGGACATGGCGCGCATCATCCGTGAGATCGAGCAGGAAGCCAGGGAGGAAGGAGAACAACGCGCTCGCAAGATCCTCACCACCGTCATCCAGCGCATGGCCAGTGAGCAGGTGGCCGAACTGACGGTTCTGGCAGTGGACCTTTCATCGGATGAGTTGAAGGGGCGGATCATCGGCCGCGGTGGTCGAAATATCCGCGCCTTCGAGCAAGCCGTGGGTGTGGATGTGGTGGTGGACGACACGCCAGAGGCCATCACCATCTCCTCGTTCGATCCCGTACGGCGCGAGGTGGGCCGACGGGCGATGGAGCGGCTGGTCAGCGATGGGCGCATCCACCCTGGCCGCATCGAGAAGGTCGTGGCCAGCGTGCGCAAGGAGGTCGAACAGCAGATCCGCGAGGAGGGGGAGCGGGCCGTCTACGAGGCCGGCGTCCCCAGTCTCCATCCCGAACTGGTCAAGTTGCTGGGACAACTCCGCTTCCGCACCAGTTACGGTCAGAACCAGCACGCCCACGCCATCGAGACGGCCAAACTGGCGGCGCTCCTGGCCGCCGAGTTGGGGACGAACGTCGAGGTCTGCCGTATGGCTGGCCTGCTGCACGACATCGGCAAGGCGGTAGACTTCGAGGTGGAGGGGACGCACGCGGCTATCGGCGCCGAACTCTGTCGCCGGTATGGCGTGCCGGAGGAGGTGGTGCACTGCATCGAGGCGCATCACCATGAGGTAGAGCAACAGTCGCTGGAGGCGATCGTCGTAGAGGCGGCGGATGCCATCTCCGGCGCGCGCCCCGGCGCCCGACGGGAGAGCCTGGAGCACTACATCAAGCGTATCCGCTCCCTGGAGGAACTGGCCTCCTCCTTCCCGGGCGTGGCGGAGACCTACGCCATCCAGGCCGGACGGGAGATCCGCATCATCGTCAAGCCGGAAGCGGTAGACGACCTGGGAGCGATCCAGCTCTCACGGGACATAGCCCGCAAGATCGAGGAGGGGATGGAGTACCCCGGCCAGATCAAGGTGACCGTCATCCGCGAGACGCGCGCGGAAGAGTACGCCAAGTAGGTGCGGGGAAGGGGAGACATCGAGACGGGGTGACGCGGAGGTGCGTCACCCCGTCTCCATTTCCCCGTATCTCCGTATCCCCCGTTACCGGGCTACAAAACTGGCTGTCCACGCCGGCTGTTGCGGGGCCTGGCCGGTAGCCAGCATCTCCCGCCACGCCTCATCGGTCAGCCGGTCGCTCATTGGCCAGGGGAACTCGTAGTACGAGAACACCCCGCCGCGGGCGATCTGCAGGTTCCCCGCTGCATCCGGGATGACGACGTAGATTTCGAAGATGCGGCCGATGGCCTCCTCCAGCACCCGGCCGTTGGGGTCCGTGGCTACATCGGCCACCAGCGCGGCCTGGTCCTCCTCGTCGAAGTACGGCCGGCCCTCGCCCTCCTCCGGGTCGGCGGCGGCCAGCGTCATCGCTTCCAGCGTCCCGCCGATGTAGTGGATGCGCTCGTAGTCCTCCGAGGTCAGTGGCTGGCCGTTCAGTTCCCGCTGCGAGACATCCAGCAGGAAGGACAGCAAATCATCCAGACTGGAGAGGTTGGCGGCGGTGTTGTCGTTGAGCAGTCCCCGGCTCTCCAGACCTGCGTAAGTCATGCGTGTCAACGCCAGCAGCCGGGCGTAGGCTTCGGGATCCGGTTCCACCCAGCCCTGCGACGGTTCTGGCGGCGCTGCCCCGCCCATCTCTGCCATCACCTGCTTGGCGTAGAGGATTGTGTCGTGCTTCAGTTCGGTCCATGACCCCAGCGCCGTGTGCAGGTCCCGACGGGTCCAGGCCTGGGTGCGCATGAAGGCCGGATACTGCTCGCCGTGCGGCTCCAGAAGCGGCTGGAGGGCGTAGAGCCAGTTCCAGTACAGGTTCTGGGTCCATGAGTCCATCTGCAGCGCGCCGATCTGCTCCCGCAGTTGGGCCATGTGCTCCGGGTAGTTGGCGTACGCCGTCTCTCCCATATCGTCCAGGATGGCGTATGCCTCGTCGGAGCCCATCGCCGCCATCACGTCCAGGCCGCTGGGCAGCCATCGCTCATTGCCTGGCGTGCCCACCTCGCGCCAGACCAGTTGTTCGAAGATGTAGGCGTCGAGGGTGAAGCGCTGGCCCATGAAGCGAAACCCCTGGGTGACCTGATCCTCATCCTCCCAGATGTAGACCCACATCGAGTTGATCTGCGGCGGCGGGAGGAGGCGGGCCGACTCGATGAAGGTCTGCAGCAGCCCGTCGTCAGCGATGCTTTCCGGGCCGGCGGAAGGGCCGAAGACCCCGTCCCACAGCGCGCCGTACTCGTGGAACCCCAGATCGTCCGCCTTGCCGACGATGAAGACGGTGGGTTCATAGACCCGTGCCCAGACGTCAGCGGCCGGCGTGCCATTGACCGTGGCGTTGCGCAGGATGTAGGTGATCAGCAGGGCCATGCGCGTCTCGTCGGGGTATTGCAGGCGCATGTTGATGCGTCCGTACCACATCATCGTCCGGAAGTAGCGCTGGAGTTGTTCGCTGCGGGTGTAGTGGCCGCGTGGCGCGTACTGCGAGTAGTCCTCGCACATACAGGGCTGACCCCGGCATGGCTCCGGAGGGTTGGTGTCGCACGGGTTGCAGCCTTGAGGGCAGTTGGTGCTGAAGATGGGACTGGCGAAGAGGCCGTCATGGGCCTCGATCAGCGCCAGTTCTCCTTCCACCAGGTCGGCGACCTCGGCGGGAACCGTGGCGTCGGGGTTGATCAGGTTGTCGGCCACGGCGAAGTAAGCCCAGACACGCCGGGCGATGGGCTCCATGGACGTATCCCGCAGTTGGCCGTAGAGTGCCTGGGCCTCTTCCACACAGGCGCGGGTCAGTGCAGCGATGTCGGGCGCGAAGCGCTCCCGCTCCAGGTCACGTAGCATCTTGTCGAACAGCAGGTGGTAGAGATGGTACACTGCGTCGGTGGTGACGAAACTGGGGGTATCGTTGTAGCGGTTTTGTTCATAGACCTGGAAGAACTCCAGCCACTCGGCGGGGACAACGACGAAGCCGTTCTGGGTCAGCAGGGCCGCCTGATTGGCGGTGAAGGGGAAATTGCCTGCGTTGCGCACTTCTTCCAGGTTCACCGGCAGGGTGTACCCCTGATAGACCTGGGGCAGGGTCACAGGGATGGGGTTGTACGCAGCGAAACCCGGCCCACGCGCTTCGGGAGGCGGAGAGATCGGGGTGACCACCACCGTGGGCAGCGGCACCGTGACCGGTGGGGCGGTGACGGGCGGAGGGGTGGGCATGCCGCAGGCCAGCACAACGAGGAGAATCGCTGCAAGGGCGAACAGGGGTTTGGCCTTCATCAGGCACCTCCTCTTGGCGCGCCCGGCGACTGCTCGGGCGGGGGTTGCTCAACGGACCACGATTTCCAGTATATCATCCCCATCCACGTCCGTCAAGCAAAGGCGGTGGAAAAGGCCGGGGGGAGAGCGCCAGTCAAGGGTGAAGCCGAAGCCGTTCCAGTGCCACAGGTCCACCTGTGTGGCGCGGCTGCGCCCGGCAGTGTACTCCCCCTCCAGCGTGACCAATTCGTTTCGCCTGTCCCCGTCCACGTCTCCCACACCCAGCGCTGCCAGCGGTGCGGGCAAAGCCGAGCCAGCCCACACTTCTCGCCCGCTCTCCGCGTCGAGCAGGATGAGATGACAACTGTGGCCGGCGTCATCGTGGAAGGCCGCGATGGGGCTGGGGGTGTCGCGCCAGCGCTGGATGGGCCAGTCGCGCCACGGTCGCCAGACGACCAGCAGCCACTCCGGCCGGCCGTCACCGGTGACGTCGGCCAGAGCGGCAGCGGTGACCTGCCCATCGGGGGGATGTGAAGGAGGAGAAAGTGCAGGAGGGCAGGGGAGGGTGGGGAGGAGACGGGGGTGCAGGGCACCTTCCTCAACGTCCGCAACATGCCAGGGGATCAGCGGGCGGACGAGGAGCAGCAAGATCAGGAGCGCGACGTTGACGAGGAGAGGGGAAGACGCGGAGACACGGAGACGCGGAGACGGGGAGAGATGGAGAGGGGGCTCCGTGTCTCCGCGCCTCCGCGTCACGGTATCACCGCATCATCCCAGCGCTTCCAGCAGGGCTGGCAACACTTCCTTGGGGTCAGCCTCGACGCACAGATCGGCGATCTGGAAGATGGGGGCGGTGGGGTCGGGGTGGATGGCGACGATGAACTTCGCGTCGGCGACAGCGGTGTTGTGGAAGGTGTCACCGCGGATGCCCACAGCGACGTAGAGCGCCGGGGCGATGGTGACGCCGCGGATGTCCACCACCTGCTCCGCGGTCACCCAACCGGCGTCGCGCGCGCCACGGTCGCCAGCGACCCGTCCGCCCAGTGCTGCCGCCAGCCGCTGCACCAGCGAGAAGTCCCCCGCCTGCCGCCCGGCGGCGACGACCACGGGGGCCTGCGCCAGCGGGACCGGAGGCGGCGTGAAGCCCTCCGCCGGGCCCAGGAGACGGGTCATCGGCGCCGCCGGTTCGACCTCGATCGCCTTCGGCTCCCCCTTGCGGTAGGGGTCAAGGAAAGGTGCGGGGAAAGCGCCCGGCTCGATGGTGAGAAACTGCGGGCGGGCCTGCGGGCAGGCCAGGACCTCGAAGAACTCGCCGCCGTAGATCGGCACGCCCGCCTGCACGGTGCGGGTGGATTCGTCCAGGGTCGCACTGACGGCGTGTTCGATCAGCCCGCCGCCCATGCGTTGCGCCAGCCGCGGGGCCAGCGCTTCTCCCAGCGCGGTGGCCCCGAACAGCACCACTTCGGGCTGCTCGGCCTCGAACAGGCTGCTCAGCACGCTGAGGTAAGGCTCCATGGCCTGGCCGTCCAGCGCGGGATGGTCGGCCACGCGCACCCCGTCAGCGCCAGCCTGATAGAGCACGGCGGCCAGGTCGCTCACGCCCGACCCCAGCAGCACACCGTAGACGTAAGCGCCGAGGGAGCCGGCCAGGGTACGGGCCAGTCCGAGCGCCTCCAGCGTCACCGGGGCGACCTGGCCGTTGACCACGTCGGCCACGACCCAGATACCGCCCCCGCCGCCTTCCGCCTCGGAGACCTCCTCCTGTTGGGCCATCAAGAGGTCAAGGAACGAAGCATCCATCTCAGTCCTCCTTACCTCGGCAGCCTGTTGCGCAGCGCGTCGGCCAGTTCCTGCGGCGTGCCGCTGAAGCGCGTGCCGCGCTCCCGTTCCGGCGGGAACTCCTGTCCGCGCTGTTCCAGCAGCGGGGTCAGGCTCAGCCCTGCGGCCAGGTCGCCGACCTCCCACCGTTCCAGGGCGGCGGCGACGTCGCCCACGCCCTTGTAGATGTTGATGAGGCGCGCGCCGCCGGGATAGCGGGGCTTGAGCGCGCCTGGCGCGATGGTGACGACTGCCGGCAGGGGAGCCTCCATCACCACGAAGCCATCGTCCGCACGGCAGACGACCTGGACGGCACCGTCCTGTGGCCTGATGTCCCAGGCGTCCACCACCTGCGGCCAGCCCAGCGCTTCTGCCAGCCGGGGGCCCAGTTGTCCCTGGCCGCTGTCCAGCGTTGTCGCGCCGGTGAGGATCAGGTCAGCGCCGCCGAGTCGGGTGGCTGCTGCGGCCAGCAGGCCGGCCATCGCCCCATCGTCCGCAGCGAAACCGTCGCCAACCAGGTAGATGGCGCGGTCGGCGCCGGTGGCGATGGCCTGGCGCAGCACATCGTCGTCGGGCAGTGGGCCGCGAGGGAGGGCGATCACCTCGGCGCCGTGGGCGTCTTTGATGCGCAGCGCCATCTCGAGCGCGCAGCGGTCGGCTGGCTGCATCACGTACTCCTCGCGGTTGACGAACACGCGGCCGGCCCGCCGGTTGACGGTGATCCCTCTGGGGTTGAGCACTCTACCGATCACAACGAGGATTCGCATGCTATTCCTCCTAGGGCCGGATGCGCACGCCATGCTCGCGGAAGATGTCGGTAGCGATGACGATGCGCTGAATCTCGTTGGTTCCTTCGAAGATCTCGGCGATGCGGGCGTCGCGGAAGTAGCGTTCCAGCGGGTAGTCCCGCGAGAGGCCGAGCGCGCCGTGGACCTGGACGGCCATGTCAATGGCCCGTGAGGCCACCTCTGAGCCGTACAGTTTACACATCGCCGCCAGCTGACCGAACGGCTGGTGCGTGTCCACCAGCCAGGCCACGCGATAGACCAGGCTGCGCAGCGCCTCGATTTCCGTGGCCAGGTTGGCGATCATCCACTGGATGGATTGCTTGTGGGCCAGTTCGACGCCGAACTGCTTGCGGGTCTTGGCCCAGTGCACCATCACCTCCAGGGCGGCCTGTGCGCCGCCCAGACCGGCGGCGCCCAACGTCAGCCGGCCCATGTCCAGCGATTTCATGAAGGTGATGAACCCCTCGCCGACCTTGCCCAGCACATTCTCGTGGGGCACGCGCAGTTCTTCGAAGGTGAGTTCGGCCGTGCTGGTGCCGCGGATGCCCATCTTGTCCTCTTCGCGGGCCACCTTGAAACCTGGCCAGTGAGTCTCGACGATGAAGGCGGTCACGCCGCCGCGGGCGCCCAGCGCCGGGTCGGTCACGGCCATCACCGTGCAGATGTCGGCGTAGCCGCCGTTGGTGATGAACACTTTTCCGCCGTCGAGGATCCAGGAGTCCCCCTCGCGGACCGCGCGGGTGCGGATGTTGGCGGCGTCTGAGCCAGCGTTGGGTTCGGTCAGGCCGAAGGCGGCGATCTTCTCGCCGCGGGCCAGCGGCGTCAGGTACTTGCGCTTCTGCTCGGGGTTGCCGTCCAGGTGGATGGCCATCGCGCCGATGCCGATGTGCGCGCCGACGTTGGTCGCTGTCGAGGTGCAGACGCGGCCCAGTTCCTCCATCAGGATGCAGTAGCCAGCCTCGCCAGCCCCCATCCCGCCGTACTCCTGAGGGAAGCAGACCCCCAGCAGGCCTGCTTCGCCGAGTTTGCGGATGACCTCGCGTGGCACCTGGTGCTTGCGGTCGCACTCCGCGGCGATCGGCGCCACCTCGTTCTCGGCGAACTCACGGATCATCCGGCGCAAGGCTACGTGTTCGGGAGCAAACGTGAAGTCCATTTTCGCCTCCTTACGGCGCGATCGCGATGTCGCGGTCGGCGAAGATGCGCTGGGCGACCCGGAAGACCTGCAGTTCCGTCGGCACGTCGGAGAGGCTGAGCATGCGCGCATCGCGGTACTTGCGGGCCATCGGGTAATCTTCCATGTACCCGTAGCCGCCCATCACCTGAAGCATGCGGTTGGTGACGCTGCGGGCGACGCGGGCGCCGAAGGTCTTGACGACCGCGGCTTCCGTCCCCAGTTCCCCTTCCTGCTCCAGCAGCCAGGCGGCGTGGTAGACCAGATAGCGCAGGGCTTCCGTCTCGATGTGTGCGTCGGCGACGTAGTTCTGGATGGCCTGCTTCTTGGCGATGGGCACGCCGAACTGCACCCGTTCGGTGGCGAACTGCGCGGCGACCTCGATGGCCGAGGTCGCCAGGCCCAGGCCGATGGCGGCCACGGCCAGTGCCATGCGGTCGAGCGCGCGTCGTGCGATCTGCAGTCCCTCTCCTGGGGCGCCGAGACGGTGGGTGGACGGGATACGGCAGCCTTCCAGGTAGATGGTGTTGAAGGTTGCCGCGCGCAGCCCCAGCGTGGGCTCGCGGTAGCCCACGGTCAACCCTGGCGTGTCGCGGGGGACCAGGAAGGCGTCCTCGCGGGTGAAGACGACGAAGAGGCCAGCGCTCTCGCCGTTGGTGACCCAGGTCTTGACGCCGTCGAGCACCACCTCGTCGCCGTCGGCGACGGCGCGGGTCTGCAGCGCCGAGATGTCGCTGCCCGCATCCGGCTCGGTGAGGGCGAAAGCGCCGAGCGCCTCGCCGCTGGCCAGCGGGGGCAGCCACTCCTCTTTTTGCGCGGCGGTGCCGTGGTGGAAGAGGCTCATCGCGGCCAGGCTGACGTGGGCGGCGACGGTGAAGGCGAGGGAAGCGCAGGCGCCGGCCAGGGATTCCAGCAGCAGCGCATAACTGAGGGTGTCGAGCGCCGCGCCGAAGTACTCTTCCGGCAGGGTCGCCCCGAAGAAGCCCTGGTTGGTCGCCTTTTTCAGGATCTCGGCAGAGAGCCGCTCACTGTGGTCTATCTCCTCCGCGTGAGGTGCGACGTCTTTGGCGGCAAAGTTGCGGAACATGTCGCGGAACATCCGTTGCTCTTCGCTCAGGGCAAAATCCATGTTTTCACCTCCGCGTGCAGGTCGCAGGAGAAGCAGTTACAGGTTACAGGTTTCAGGTTGAAACCTGAAACCTGTAACCCTGAAACCTGAAACCCCCAACCTGCTACCGGTCCTTGAACTGCGGTTGCCGCTTTTCGAGGAAGGCGCTGACGCCCTCGCGGATGTCCTCAGTGTTGGCCAGGCTGACGAACTGCTCCGCTTCGACCTTGAGGCCCTCGGCGATGGGCAGGGCCAGGCCGTCGTTGATGGCGCGCAGTGCGGCGGCGATGGGGAACCTGGACTTGCTGACGATCTTGCGCGCCAGGTCCCGCGCCTCTTTGAGCACGGCGCCGGCAGGGACGACCTTGTTGACCAGGTTGAGGCGGTAGGCCTCCTGCGCGGTGATCATATCGGCGGTGAGGATCAGTTCGATGGCCTTGCCGCGCCCGACGATGCGCGCGAGCCGCTGCGTGCCGCCCCAGCCGGGGATGATGCCCAGGTTGATCTCCGGCTGACCCATGCGCGCCCGGTCGGAGCAGACGCGCATGTGGCAGGCCATGGAGAGTTCCAGCCCGCCACCCAGGCAGAAGCCGTTGATCGCCGCGATGAACGGCTTGGTGGCCTGCTCGATCTTCAGGAACAGCTTCTGGCCGCGCTCGATGAACGCGCGGGAGGCGGCGTAGCCCTCGGCCGGATTGTCCAGCAGCGCCTTGATCTCCGGGATGTCCGCCCCGGCGACGAAGGCGTTGGTGCCTGCGCCGGTGATGACGACGGCCTTCACTGCGTCGTTCGCCAGCAGTTCGTCCACCGCCTCGTCCATCTCCTTCACCACCTGTTGGTTGAAGGAGTTGACCGGGGGATGGTCAATGGTCAGCGTGGCGATGTTCTCCTCGATCTCTATGCGGATGTATTGCCAGTTGCTCATGGTTTTTTCTCCTTTTGGGTGGGGGGGGAGAGTGGTAGATTGGTACATTGGTAGATTGGTAGATTGGGAGGGGGAGAGGTTAGTCTTCTCCGCAGGGTTCGGGAACGGGCAGGCAGGTGAGGGTGTCTTCGTGGAGGGATTTGCCGTATTCCTGGTGTCCCTGTTGTCTTTCGCGGATGTAACGGATGTAACCGTTCAAGGAGCGCAGGGCGCAGTGGCAGAGCTCACGCTGACGGGACAGTTCGCCAGTGGTATAGCCCATCTCGTCGCAGAGGATGAAACCGCTCAGGGTTTCGTTGAGGGAACCTCTGGCGTTGTAGTAGAAGCGCAGGCTATCCAGGTAGTGATAGCGCCCGTACCCTTCGGCGATGTTGAGAGCGACGCTGGTTGCTGCCCTGCGAATCTGATCGGCCAGGTTGTACCGCTCCTCCGATGGCAGGCGTCGGGCGACGGCATACGCTTCTCGCAGAACCTGTAATGCAAGCCGATAGCATTCCAGATCCTCGAACCCTCGCTGCCCCTCTCCTGCCACCCCTTTCCTCCTCTCTCCCATTACCAATTTCCCAACCTACCAATTCCCAATCTACCAATTCCCAATCTACCAATTCCCAATCTACCAATTCCCAATCTACCAGTTCCCAATCTACCAGTTCCCAACCTCATGCATACTCATGGAACCCCTTCCCCGTCTTCACACCCAGGTGACCAGCGCGGACGCGCAGCTTCAACGGGCGGGAGGGATGGAAGCGCGGGCCGAGTTCCTTCTCCAGGGCCTCGAGTTTCTCCACCACCACATCCAGGCCGATCTTGTCGGCGATGGCCAGCGGGCCGATGCGCTCCCCGCCGTAGGTCATCCCTGTGCCGGCGATCATGGACATGTCAATGTCGCTGACGCTGGCGATGTTCTCCTGGACGCACAGGGCGGCCTCGTTGATCAGCGGCAGCATCAGCCGGTCAACACTGAAGCGGGTGCCGGTGGGGACTGCGCCGGACTTTTGCAGTTCCTCGATCATCCCCTTGACCACCGGCGACTCGAAGCCGCCCGGATGATCGTAGAAGCCCGCGCCGGTCTTCTCGCCCAACCGCTTGGCCTCGATCAACTTGAGGAAGAGCGGGGCAGGGGTCATGCGATCGCCGTACTCGGAGTAGAGGTACTCGCCGACGTGGCCGCAGACGTCAATGCCGAGCATGTCCATCAGCGTGAACGGCCCCATCGGCATGCCCCACTCGCGGATGGCCTGGTCGATCTCCTGCGCCGAGGCGGCCCCCTCTTCCAGGGCCTTGGTGGCCTCGTTGAGGTAGGGCATCAGCAGCCGGTTGACCAGGAAACCGGGGCACTCCTGCACCACCACCGGCATCTTGCGCAACCCCTCGGTGAACATCACCACATCATCCACTGTCTCCTGGCTCGTGTCCAGGCCAGGGATGACCTCTACCAGTTTCATCACGCTGGCGGGGTTGAAGAAGTGCATGCCGATGACCTTGTGCGGACGCTTGGTGGCCGCGCCCATCTCGGAGATGGAGAGCGCCGAGGTGTTGCTGGCGAAGATAGTCTGCTCCGGGCAGACGGCGTCCAGTTCGGCGAAGACCGCCTTCTTGATGTCCATGCGCTCCGGCACGGCCTCGATGACGATATCCACGTCCTCGAACCCGTCATAGGTCAGGGTCGGCATGATCAGGTCGAGTTTGGACTGCATCTCGCCGGCGCTCATCTTCCCCTTTTCCACGCGCCGCTGGTAGATTTCGGCGGCCTTGGCCATGCCCCGGTCAAGCATTGCCTGGTCAATGTCCTTCATCACCACCGGCAGGCCGGAGAAGCTGATCACCTGGGCGATCTCGCCGCCCATCGTCCCTGCGCCGACAACCGCGGCTTTGAAGATGTACATCGTTTTTCCTCCTTATCCGGGTGTTGGTAGATTGGTAGATTGGTAGATTGGTAAGTTGGTGGGTGGGTTACCGATCATTTGTTGATTCAGGGATACCGGGATGGGGAAAGCAGACCCCTTATCGGTGATTCAGGGATACCGGGATGGGGAAAGCAGACCCCTTATCGGTGATTCAGGGATACCGGGATGGGGAAAGCAGACCCCTATCGGTGATTCAGGGATCGGGATGGGAAAAGCAGACCTCCGTTGTTGATTCAGGTATACCGGGATGGGAAAAGGGTGTATCTTCAAGTCCCCAGTTTCCCAGTTTCCCAGTTTCCCAATCTCCCAGTTTCCCAATTTCCCAGTTTCCCAATCTCCCCTACATAGGTATCCGCTCCACAATCAAGCACCCGCCCTGGCCGCCGCCGACGCACATCGTGTCCATGCCGTAGCGCACCTTGCGCCGCTGCATCTCCTGCGTCAGCGTGGCGACCAGTTTGGCGGCGGTGCAGCCCACGGGGTGGCCCAGGGCGATCGCGCCGCCGTTGACATTGACCTTGTCCCAGTCCCAGTTGTGCCCCTGCGCGGTCATCTCCTTGGCCACGGCCAGACACTGCGCGGCGAAGGCCTCGTTCAGTTCGATCAGGTCAATGTCGTCCAACTTGAGGCCAGCCTTCTTCAGCGCCTTAGGCATGGCGAAGGCCGGGCCGATGCCCATATAAGCCGGGTCCACCGCTGCATAGGCATAAGAGACGATGCGCGCGGTGGGCTTGAGGCCCAACTGGGCCGCCTTCTCCGCCGTGCAGACCAACATCGCGGCGGCACCGTCGGAGATGGGGCAGGCGTTGGCCGGGGTGACCGTGCCGTTTTCCTTGAACACAGTCGGATAGAGCGCGGCCTTCTGCAGCGTCAGGCTCGGGTTGATCGTCTCGTCCTGGGTGATCTTCTCTCGCGCCACCTCCTGACCGGCGACCTTCTTGACGACCTCGACCGGGACGATCTCCTCTTCGAACTTGCCCATGCGCTGGGCCATGAAGGCCTTCTTGTGGGATTGGACGGCGTAGGCGTCCTGCTCCTCGCGGGAGATGTTGTACTTTTCGGCCAGGTTCTCGGCGGTGCGACCCATGATCTGGCCACAGATGGGGTCGGTGAGTCCCTCCCACAGCGCGTCGGTCAGTTCGGCGTGGCGGAGTTTGTACCCCCAGCGGGCCTGCTTGAGCACGTAGGGGATGTTGCTCATGCTCTCCGTGCCGCCCACCAGGTAGAGTTCCCCATCACCAGCCTGGATCGCCTGGTAGGCGGAGGTGATGGACTGCATGCCCGAGGCGCAGTTGCGAGCGACGGTAAAGCCGGGCACCTCGATGGGCACGCCGGCCATCAGCGCCGCCACGCGGCCGATGTTGGCCGCTTCGGACGGGCTGCCGATGTTGCCCAGGATCACCTCGTCCAACAGCGCCGGGTCCAACCCCGTCCGCTCCAGCACGGCGCGGAAGACGACCGCCGCCAGGTCCTGGGCCCTTAGAGTGCGCAGCGCACCGCCGTGGGCCCCCACCGGCGTGCGTACCGGACTGACAATAACGACCTCTTTCACTTTTGCACCTCCTCCAGGGGTTTTGTGGAATGGATCTGCAAAACGGGGCGGCGTCTACGCGCCTCCCGCAGTTTCTCGGTCCGGCCCGGTGGGGTTGTAGCGCAATCCTCGAATGACCGTGTCCATCGCTGCGTGGTAGAGCACCTCTGGCTTCACTCCGACCATCTCCTGGCGCAGCGGATGGTCCATCAGTTCCAGGATGCCGTTGAGCGTGGCCCAGAGGACCGCGGCGGCCTGACGGGCGTCGCAGCAGGCGAACGTTCCCTCAGCCACGCCCTGCTCAACGGCTTTGACCACATAGTCAAGCCCCTCCATGCTGGCTTCCAGCACTTCCTGGTAGAGTTCGGGGGTGACGGTGTCGCGAAACCGTCCACGGCTCATCGCCACCAGCAGCCGGAAGTACTGGGGCTCGTGGTGGAAGAACTGGAGGTAGGCCCAGCCGATCCGCTGCAGCCGTTCCTCGGCAGCAAGGGGCTCGTCCGGTGGGCAGGCAGCTTCGAGCGTCTGGAGGAGGGTGTCCAGCCCCTCGAGGAGCAGTGCTGCCAGGAGGGCCTCCTTGCTGTCGAAGTAGAGGTAGACCGTGCCTTTGCTGACCTCGGCCCGCTCGGCGACGCTGTCCACCGTGGCCCGATAGAAGCCTTCTTCGAAGAAGGTCTCACGGGCGGCCTGGAGGATGGACTGTCGCCGCTCTTCTTTCTCCCGTTCGCGCCGCGCCCGGGTCGTCAAGGCCCCCCCCCTTACTAACTCGCGGTCACATACTGACCTTTAGTCATTATACATGCAAAACGGCGGGTGTCAATAGGTTGGAAGGGTTTTTAAGAAAACTGGGAACAAGGTGCGGGGGAACTCGGGGGCGCGGAGATGGAGGGCAGGTCAGGCAGGTGTGGGGGGTTCCCTGCAGATGGGTAGGGTCACGAAGAAGGTGCTGCCCTTTCCCACCTGGCTTTCCACGCGCACGCTGCCCCCAAAGTTGGTGACGATCTGTTTGACCAGCGCCAGCCCCAGACCGACCCCGCCGTACCGTCGCCGCGCCGAGCCGTCCACCTGGTAGAAGCGGTCGAAGATGCGGTCTATTTCCTCTGGCGGGATGCCGATGCCGGTGTCGCTGACCTCCAGGATGACTTGCTCTTCTTCTTCACGCAGCCGCACCACCACCTTCCCCCCGGCAGGCGTGAACTTGATGGCGTTGCTCACCAGATTGTCCAACAGCCGCCGCAAATGGGTCATGGTGCCCCAGACCATCGGGAAGGACGGGGGGATACTCGCCTCCAGGGTCAGCCCGGCCTGTCCGGCGGAGACCTGGAAGTCCTCCACCGCTGCACGGGCGATCTCGGCCAGAGGGACCCCCACCGGTGTGGGCGGGTTTGCCTCGGCCTCGAGGATGAACGTGATGTCCTCTACCAGATCACCCAGCATGCGCGCCCGGCGGGCGATGATCTCCATCGGCTTCTGTTGCTCCGACGACAATGGCCCCAACACTCCCTCGACCAGCATCTCCGCGTAGCCACGGATCAACGCCAGTGGTGAGCGCAGTTCGTGGGAGACGTTCTGGATGAACTCGTCCTTCAGGCGGTCCAGTTCCTCCAGCCGGGCCAGCGCGACGGCCAGTTCGTTGGCGCGCTGGCGGGCCTGCTCGAACAGGCGGACGTTTTCCAGCACCAGGCCCAACTGGTAGGCTACACCCTCCAGCAGGCGAATCTCGTCGGGTTGCCAGACATGTTTCTCGCGGCAGAAGTCGAAGCCCACTGCGCCGTACAGCCGCCCGCGTATGTGCACCGGCACCAACAGCATCGAGCGCATCCCCAGGCTCAGGTAGACCTCGCGCATCTGCGCGACATGAGGATCGGTGGCGATGTCATCCACGGCGAACGGCCGTCCGGCCAGGGCGGTCTCCAGTTCGACGGCGACATCGTCAAACGTGCCGCCCAGGCCTATGTCCGACGGGATGCCGGGAACGGTCCGTTCGTGGGTGGTTTCCCAGGTACGGGCGTCGGGATCGGCCGTGATGAAGTAGGTGCGGTCGGCCTGCACCAACGCCTCCAATCCCTCCAGGGCGCTGTTGATGACCTGGTCCACATCCGGCGCGGTGCCGAAACTGAGTGAGATGCGGTTGAGCAGGGTCATCTCCTGCATCCGCCGCTGTGTTTCCATCTGCAGGCAGGCGTTACGCAGGCCGATGGTCACGGTGGCCGCCACCGCCTCCAGCAGTGAACGGTCCTGTTCATCGAAGTCGGCCAGTTTGGTGCTCTCCACGTCAATCACGCCGACCACGCGGTCCTCCTCGAGGATGGGCACGCAGACCTCCGAGCCGACGGTGACGCCAGGCGGAGAGTAGTGGTAGGGGTCGTTGTGCGCGTCGCGCGTCAGGTAGGGTTGGGCGGTGCGGGCCACATAGCCCACGATGCCTACCTCGATGGGTTGACGGTAGATGCGAGGCTTGTGGGTCTCCTCCGGCCCGTGGTCGGGGAGTCCGCTGTACCCGCGCAGCACCATCGTCTGTCTGTTCTCATCGGGGGTGAAGACGAACACTGCCGGGTACCTGAAGTGGAGGTAGATCACGTCCGCCACTGCCTGGAGCAACGCATCGGTGTCCATCATCAGCACGACGACGCGAGCCACGTCGGCCAGGAGGGCCAGCCGACGCGTCTGGCGTTGTTCAGCCTGGAACAGCCGGGCGTTGGTGATGGCGGCTGCGGCAGCGTCGGCGAATCCGCGCAGCGCCTCCAGGTGGGCGGAGGTGAAGAACCCAGGGATGTGGCTATCCGCGTTGAGGAAGCCGACGACCTGACCGCGCACGCAGATCGGCGCGGCGGCGTAGGAGCGCAGCCAGTGTTGGGGAGGCAGGTTCACCCAGCCAGGATAGGTCGCTGTGTCGGGGATGAGCAGCGGTTCGGCGCTCTCGACCATCTGTCGCAGGTTGGGCACGTCGGGGATGTGGAAGGTGACGGTAGAGACGAACTCCGCGGAGCCGAAGCGCTCGTAGCCGCTCCAGCGCACAATGCGGGCCTCCTCCCCCTGGATGAGCATGATGTTGACGGCGTCGCTGGGAACGACGCGGCTCACCTGCTCCAGGATGCGGTCGAGCACCTGGTCGAGGTCGAGCGTGGAGGTGAGAGCGGCGGTAGCCCTTTGCAGGGCCTGCGCGCGGTGCAGGATGCGCTGCCGTTCGATGAATGAGGCGATGTCCCCGGCAACGGCGCGCAGCAGGTCCACTTCCGCCTGTTGCCATAGGTGTGCCTGGTCACAGACATCGAGACCGATGAAGCCGTACCACTCGTCGAGGACGATGACCGGAACAACGAGCAGGGAGCGGACGTTGTAGGGCTCCAGCGCGGCGCGCTCTTCCGCAGGGAACTCGGCGACGATACCGCCGATGGTGCCGCCGTGGCTCAGCACTTTGGCCCAACGCGCCAACCCTGCGGTGATGTAGGGGCATTCCTGCTGCTCAGGCTCGCCGATACGAGGTTTCACCCCCGGCGCGCACCATTCATGCTTCTCACTGCAGAGGATCTCTCCTTCCGGACCGAGGTGGTTTTCGAACAGGTAGGCCCGGCTCACCCCGATGGTCTCTCCCACTTCGCGCAAGATGAACGGCAAGGCTTCCTCCAGGCTCTCGGCCCGCAGGAGCAACTGGGAGATCTCGGAGAGGCTTTCCAGGAAACGCTCGCGGATACGGCTTTGCTCTTCCGCTTCCTTGCGCGCGGTGACGTCCTCCATCGTGCAGTCGAAGTAGATGGGCTGGCCCTGCTCGTCGTACACCACGCTGGCGGTGACGGAGCCCCAGAAGCGGGTTCCATCCTTTCGCTTGAACTGATACTCCACCCCGGTGACTTTTCCCTGGGCCAGCAGACGGTCAGAGAACCTCTTGCGCAGGGCAGGGTCCACATAGATGTCGGAGACGTGGATTTTCTGAAGTTCGGCTTCGGATTCGAAGCCGAGCATTTTCAGAAAGGTGGTGTTGGCGGTGATGTAGCGCCCCCGCGCTCCCGGCGTGTTGCGGTAGACGCCGATGGGCAGGTTCTCGACCAGCGTGCGGTAACGCGCCTCGCTCTCCAGCAGGGCTCTGGCGACCTCCTGGCGGCTGGTGATGTCGCGCACGTACACGATCCCCAGCCGTTCGCCGCCGACGGTGATCAGTCGGGCGTCCACCTCGACCGGAAAATAAGTGCCATCCTTTCTCCTGTTCACCGCTTCGGTGAATGCCCGGCCGTTGCTGAGCAACTCGCTGACGAACTCGGACAGCCGCGGGGCGAACTCGGCGGGGACCAGGTCGGCGACGGTCAGGCTGGTTATCTCCTCGCGCGTGTAGCCGTACATCTCGCAGGCCGTGCGGTTGCACTCGAGCACTCGACCGTCGAGGGTTTCGATGAAGATGGCGTCGGGGGAGGCCTCGAAGAGGGCGTGTTGCACCTCCGGGCGATCGCTCCACGCCAGGTCAGAGGCCCGTGATGACGGGTGAGGGTGAACAGAAGGGCGCTTAGAACCCATACCTTCTCCTCAAGCGTCTTTGTCCGCCGTCAAGGTAACTGCTCAGGCTGACGGCTGAGGCCGCGCCGGCCTGCGCCAGGTCGCCGTAGGGCGACCTGGCCAGCCCGCGCAGGCGCGCTTCGCCATCAGCAGCCGCGTCTTCAGTCGCCCTGCGCCAGACGGGCCGAGCAGTTGCCCGTCAAGAACGCAGTGGCCGCTGTGTTACAGATACGGCTCACAGCGCAGCAGCGCCAGCGCACTGTGACCGTCCACTATCTCCCCGTTGCGGGCCATCTCCAGGGCGCGCGGGATGGGGGTCAGGTGGACCTCGATGATCTCCCCCGGCTCGGGGCGGGGCGGGCGCTCGAAGCGGACGTCGCGAGCCAGGGTGATATGGCAGGTCTCGTCGAACAGGCTGGTCCCAGGACGGAAGGCGCCGATATAGAGCCAATTGTCGCTCTCGCCGCCGATCTCCTCGGCCAGTTCCCGTCGCGCCAAATCGAGGGGATGGCCTTGAAAGTCATGGAAGCCGCCAGCGGGCACCTCCCAGCACCAGTCGTCCAGCGTGTAGCGGAACTGGCGGATGAGGGCGATCTCTCCGGCTGCGGTCACCGGCACCACCCAGACCGCGCCAGCAGCCTGGATGTAGGTGTACGGCGCGATGTGGCCGTCGGGCCAGATGACGCGATCCTCGCGGATGCGGAACATGCGGTAGGTGTACGGGAAACTCGTCTCCAGCCACTGCCAGCCATAGGCGCGACTGTTCGGCTTGTCGCCGGCGGGATGCGCAATGGGTTCCTGGGGTGAACGGGGATTATGTGTCGCCATGGTAGCATTAGTTTAGCCTAATCTGTCGGCGTGTCAAGCGGCGGGTGAAACCTTTTCTCACTTCCCAACGTCTGGAAGTTGTGTAAACTGGGAGTGTCCTCGAATAGCCCGTCGCCAGCGTATCCCTGTGCGTCGACGGGCGGCGTTGGGGTGCCGCCCTGTGACCATTCGGATGGGCTCTGGGGGCAGAAGCACGCGGCCCAGGGGAGCAGCGTGCTATGGTTCTGTTGTCGCAAGGAGAGGAAGATGGACCCCAAACTGTTGCAGAAGGTCACGGCTATCATCGTGTTGCTTGGCTTGCTGGGCGGCTGCGGGCCGGCGACGACCCCTTCTCCCACCCCCCGCCCGCCCTACGTCCCCCCACCGCCTGGCACCGTCTCGCCCGTCATCATCCAACGCACTCCAGAACCCGGGGAGGAACTGCCCCTCGACGGTGCGGTCGAACTGGTCTTCGACCGGCCGATGGACCGCGAATCGGTCGAGGCGGCCTTCTCCATCGCCAACGTCCGTGGCTCGTTCGAGTGGCGGGACGAGCGCACGCTGCGTTTCAAGCCCGCCCAGGGGCTGGAACGGGATGCCGAGTACGAGGTCTACCTGGCCCCCACCGCCCGTGACGCCGAGGGCCAGCCGCTCGATGGCGCCTATACCTTCCGCTTCCGTACCGTGGGCTATCTGGAAGTCTCCCAGGTCATCCCTGCCCCCGGCTCCGCCGACGTCGCCGCCGACGGCACCATCACCCTGATGTTCAACCGTCCTGTCGTGCCGCTGTTGGCCCCATCCGACCCCGCGCGCGCGGACCTGCCGAACCCGGTCACCTTCGACCCGCCCATCGCCGGCCGCGGCGAATGGCTGAACACCTCGATCTACGTCTTCACCCCTGATGAGCCGCTGGCGGGTGGAACAACCTACACGGGACGCGTCGCCGCCGGCCTGGCCGATACCACTGGCGGCCTGCTCGCCGAGACGTACACCTGGTCCTTCTCCACACAGCCGCCGGGCGTGGTGTGGGTCACCCCGACCGAAGGGGCTACCCTCGTGCCGGTGGACGGCCCCATCCAGGTCACTTTCAACATGCCGGTGGATCCCGACAGCGCCCAGCGGGCCTTCTCTCTGCGCCCGGCCGGCCTCCTGGGGGAGCAGATAGCGGGAACGTTCGCCGTGCTCAGCAACACGCTCGTCTTCACCCCCAGCGCGCGGCTGTCCTTCGACCAGGAGTACGTGGTCACGATAGGTGCCGGTCTCCGGGGCCTGGGCGGCGGGAGAGGGATGCCAGACGACTACTCCTGGCGCTTCACCACCGTCCCCCTGCCGCGCATCCTGAGTACCGATCCAGCCGATGGCCAGCAGAATGCTTCCCCCTATACGCCGTTCATCATCTACTTCAACACCCGGATAGACCCGGCCACGGTGATGCCCAACCTGGAGATGGAGCCCCCTCTGTCACCGACGAGCACCTACACCTACTACAACGAATGGGACAACTCCTTTGTCCTCGGCTTCGACGTGCGGCCCAGCACGGACTACACCGTCCGCATCGGCCCGAACATCGCCGACCCCTACGGCAACGTCACGGGGCAGGAGATGACCGTCCGCTTCCGCACCGCACCGCTCGACCCGGCGGTGTGGATCAACCTGCCCGACGTGGTGGGCACCTACAGCGCCTACGAGCCGGCCCGCCTGTTCGTCGGCCACCTCAATGTGAACCGGGTCAACCTGGCGCTTTACCGCCTCGCCACGACCGAGTACTTTGCTGCCCAGGAGGACTGGTACGACTACAATCCGCCTTCCTCCGCGCTCATCCGTCGCTGGTCCGTACCCGTGGAGGCGGCGCGGAATGAGATGGCCTACACGCCGGTGGACCTGGTCGAAGGGGGTGGGCGGCTGGAGCCGGGGCTGTACGTCCTGGAACTGCGCGCCGACGGCGTCTCCTTCGACCGCTGGCTGCACCGGCACGTCCTGGCTGTCAGCGCGATCAACCTCACCGTCAAGAGTGACGAGCGGGAGACGCTGGTGTGGGCCACCGACCTGGAGACCGGCGCGCCGGTGAGCGGACTGCGTCTGAGCGCTTATAACTACACCGGCACGAGGTACGGCACGGCCACCACCGACGACGACGGCCTGGCCACGCTGCCGGGGTACCGGAACACCGGCTGGCTCAGCATCCTGGTCATCGGTGACGAGCCCTTCACCATGGGCAGCCCCGACTGGAACAACGGCATCTCTATCTGGGAGTTCGGCCTGTCCGCGGAGAGCCTCTCGGCCTGGCGCGGCCACATCTACACCGACCGACCCATCTACCGACCTGGGCAGACGGTCCACTTCCGCGGCATCCTGCGCCAGGAGGCGGACGTCCACTACACCCTGCCGCCCAACGCCACGGTGCAGGTGACGGTCTACGACGCCGCCTACCAGCAGGTCTACCAGGAGGACCTGCCCCTGGACGAGTTTGGCGCGTTCACCGGCGAGGTCGCCCTGGCCGAGGGGGCATCGCTGGGGCAGTACAGCATCGAAGTGACGGTGAGCGGCCAGGTCTTCTATGGTTACTTCCAGGTGGCGGCCTACCGTCCCCCGGAGTTCGAGGTGGTCGTCACGCCGCGACAGGCGGAGATCCCCCGCGGTCAACCCACTCAGGCTACGGTGGAGGTGCGCTACTTCTTCGGCGGGCCGGTGGCGAACGCGCCAGTCGAATGGCACGTTATGGCCGACCAGGGGTATCGCTTCGCCCCTGACCAGTTCGGCCGCTACACCTTCACCGATACCGATGACCCGTGGGTCTGCTTCGACTGCTGGTGGTACAGCGGGCCTGGGCCGACGGTCATCCTCAGCGGCTCCGGCGCCACTGACGCCGAGGGCCGGCTGACCATTGCCATCCCCGCCAACCTGCGCTGGGCGGACGGCGAGCCAATCACCCAGAGCGTCCGCCTGACCGTGGAGGCCACCGTCACCGGCAATGACGGGCAGGTCATCTCTGGCCGCGCTGACCTTGTCGTCCACCGCGGCGAGTTCTACATCGGCCTGGCCCCGCGGGAGTATGTGGGCCGCGCCGGGGAGGAGATGAAAGTGGATGTGGTGACGGTAGACTGGGCGGGCGACCGGTTGCCCGGCCGGCGCCTGGACTTCACCGTCTACCGTCGCGAGTGGATCAACACCTGGGTGGAAAACGGGTCCGGCGGGGGGGAGTGGCGCTGGGAGACCAGCGATACCCCCGTCGCCAGCGGCACGCTGACCACCTCTGCCCAGGCCGAGGGGGTGGTCGCCTTCACCCCACCCCAGGGCGGCGCCTACCGTGTCGTCGTACGCGGGCGGGACGCGCGCGAGCGGCTGGTGCAGTCCAGCCTCTTCACCTGGGCCAGCGGTCCGGAGTACGTCTCCTGGCGGCGCTCCAACGACGACCGCATCACCCTGATCAGCGACCGCTCCACCTACCGCCCCGGCGACACGGCCGAGATTCTCATCCCCAGCCCCTACGCTGGCGAGCAGTGGGCCCTGGTGACGGTCGAACGCGGCACCATCCTCCAGCGCGAAGTGGTGCGGCTGGAGTCGAACTCCACCATCTACCGGTTGCCCATCACTGCCGACCACGTGCCCAATATCTACGTGGGCGTGGTCATCGTGCAGGGGCGACAGGCAGCGTTGGCGGCAGCCCAGGGCGGTCCGGCGGTGGCGAGCCACAAAGTGGGCTACGTTGCCCTGACGGTGGAACCGGAACCGCAGACGCTGAGCATCACCGCCACGCCGTCCACCGCGCAGGCGGAGCCCGGCGCGCAGGTGACCTACGACATCCGCGTCACCGACGCCACCGGCGAGCCGGTGGCGACCAGCCTGTCGCTCGACCTGGTGGACAAGGCTGTCCTCAGCCTCCAGCCGCGCACGCCCAACGCCATCGTTGAAGCCTTCTACGGCCGGCGCGGCCTGGGCATCACCACCGGCAGCGGCCTGGCGGTCTCGGTCAACCGTCTGCTGCTCGAGCAGATCGAGGAGATGCTGCGGGAGAGCGGCGCCGGCGCGGCCAGGGGCGGTGGGGCGGAGGTGCCGATAGTCGTTGCGGCTACACCGGCGATGATGCTCCCTGCACCGCGGGAGGCGGTCTCCCAGGAGGCGTATGATCTGGCGGCGCTACTGCCGGCGGGGGTCGAACTGCGCCAGGAGTTCGCCGACACGGCCTACTGGAACGGCTCCATCACCACTGCCGCCGATGGCACGGCTCAGGTGACGGTGGACCTGCCCGACAACCTGACCACCTGGGTCTTCCGCGCCGTGGGCGTGACACGGGCCACGCAGGTGGGCGAGGCCACGTCGGAACTCCTGGTGACCAAACCGCTGCTGATCCGCCCGGTCGCCCCGCGCTTCTTCGTGGTGGGGGATCACGTGCGGCTGGCGGCTATTGTCAACAACAACACCGACCAGGCCCTCGACGTGACCGTGACGATGGCTTCCACTGGCCTCACCCTCGACGAAACACGCACCACGCAACACGAAACCGTGGTCACCATCCCCGCTGGCACGGAACAGGAAGTCGCCTGGTGGGTCACCGTGGATGACGTGCCGCAGGTCGAACTGGCCTTCGCCGCCGTCTCCGGCGAGTACTCCGACGCCGCCCGTCCCCGCCTGACCACCGGGCCGGATGGCACGCTGCTGGTCTACCGCTACACCGCGCCGGAGATCGTCGGCACCGGCGGACAACTGGTGGGCGAGGGGAGCCGCACCGAGGCGGTCGCTGTCCCGCCGCGCTACGACAACCGCCGCGGTGAGCTCTCCATCCGCCTTGACCCCTCACTGGCCGCCGGGATGCAGGACGGGCTGGACTACCTGGAACACTTCGAGTACGAATGCACCGAGCAGACCGTCAGTCGTTTCCTGCCCAACGTCCTCACCTACCGCGCCCTGCAGGAGTTGGGCATCGCGGACCCCGAACTGGAGGCCCGTCTGCCGGGGCTGGTACATGAGGGTCTCGACCGGCTCTACCTCCAGCAGCACGACGATGGCGGCTGGGGCTGGTGGTCGAATGACGACTCCAACCCCTACCTGACCGCCTACGTCATCTTCGCCCTGGACAAGGCCGCCGAGGCCGGCTTCGAGGTACGCTCGGACGTGCTGTCGCGCGGG